>Ga0316193_10000078_pt1 | contig 47695 bp, 43 predicted proteins | sample MerIslsedime2_MG_FD_207735 | JGI IMG/M metagenome (GOLD analysis project Ga0316193, IMG submission 207735) | Coastal sediment microbial communities from Maine, United States - Merrow Island sediment 2 | ecosystem: Environmental > Aquatic > Marine > Coastal > Sediment | place: USA: Maine... | reverse complement strand
CTCGCTTTCGCTTCAGGATGAGCTGGCTCAGCATGTCGCGCTCCGCCGAGGCGTCACGTAGAGCGCGTGATTCTTCGCCGGCGAGGTCCTCGACCTTACGACCGATTTCCGCTCGTAGCCCGCGTCCACGCTTCTCGATCGCCTCGAGCTTCTTCGAGTGGCTCTCGAGCTCGCCCTCGAGGCGCGAGGCCTTCGATGCGAACTCCCAAATCTGATCGGATGCCCCTTGCACCTCGGTGGGTGCGTTGCCGTCCGGATAGGCCCGCGCCACGGCGCGAAGGAAGTTTGCGGCCGTGCGGCTCCACTCGACGACGCCCGGCGCCTGCGCGGGAGCCGGCGGTGGCGGTGCAACTGGTGCCGTTTCCGTCGGCGCGTCCCACTCCCGGGAGGGAAGGGCGCGCTGCATCTCCTTGAGCTCTTCCTTCAGATGGTGGCCATCGCGGAACCGGTTCGCCGGATCCTTTTCGAGCAGCTTGAGAATGATCTCTTCTGCTTGCTCCGGGATATCGGGACGGTACTTGCGCGGGGTCGGTGGTTTCCCCTTTCGCTGAAGCTCGAGCAGCTCATCGCGATCGCCCGAGCGGAACGGAAGTCGGCCGGTGAGCATTTCGAAGAAGAGCACGCCGAGCGCGTACAAGTCACTCGACGAGATCGCATCTTCACCGCGCGCTTGCTCCGGCGACATGTACTCGGGCGTCCCGAAGACGGCGCCCTTCGGTGCGAGCCGAGGGTCCCGCGTCAGTGCCGCGAGGCCGAAGTCCAAGATCTTCACGAAGTCTTTACGGCCACCTCGGCCGGTGATCATGATGTTGTCGCTCTTCAAATCGCGATGAACGACACCGAGATCGTGTGCGCGTGCAAGAGCCGCCGTCATCTGCTCCAGGATGTCGACCGCCCTGGCGATCGGCATGGGACCCTTCGCGATCTGCGACGAGAGAGAGTCACCAATCAGGTACTCCATGACGAGATAGAGCTCGCCGTCTTCCGTCTCGCCGACGTCGTGAATGTCCACGATATGCGCGTGGTCGACTCGGTTGGCCGCCCGGGCCTCCCGCACCATCCATGCGCGGAGATGAGTCTCACCGCGAAGGTCAGGACGAATCAGCTTCAGGGCCACGACTCGGTCGATGAGCACGTGGCGCGCCCGATAGACGACCCCCATCCCACCTTCGCCGAGCAGCGACTCGAGTCGATAGCGACCCGCGATGACCTTCCCGAGAAGCGGATCTTTCGTTTTCTTTGAGCGCGACGTCTTGCGGACAATCCCCATGGTTCCCCCGTACCTAAAGGACATTGCAATGATAGACAGGAACGAGGCCCAAACCCAAGTGTTCCGCTCTCGCTGAAACCGGGAGTAACCTGACAGCGGCGCGTCGCCGTGCGTATGATGAGGGTGGGTCGGTCACAAACGGAGGGATGTGTGAGCGAAGAGCGGCCGCTACTCGGGCCGTACCGCATCGAGCGCCGCTTGGCGGCCGGGGGGATGGCCGAGGTCTTCGTTGCGCGCCGTGAAGGGCTTCACGGTTTCTCGAAGCGCGTGGCGCTGAAGCGGATTCTTCCGCAGTTTGCGAGCGATCCGGACTTCGTTGGCATGTTCATCGACGAAGCGCGTCTCGCGGCATTGCTCGAACACCCCAACATTGTTCAGGTGTTCGACTTCGGAACGATGGGCGACGAGTTAGTGCTCGTGATGGAGCTCGTCGACGGCTCGAACGTCAGTCGCCTTCTCCGTGCTGCACCCCCGGACGCACCTATCCCCTGGGATGTTGCGCTTCACGTTGCCTATCAAACGGCCCAGGCGCTCGACTACGCCCACCACGCTTCGGACGACCAAGGCGAGCCGCTGGAGTTCGTGCACCGCGACGTCAGTCCGGCCAACCTCCTGCTCACCCGTACCGGTCACGTGAAGCTCACAGACTTCGGCATCGCAACCGTGCGAAGTCGTGCGCCCACCACCGAAGACGGCCAGGTCCGAGGCAAGCTCGGTTACATGTCGCCAGAGCAGGTGCTCGGCAAAGAGCTCACCGGCAAGAGCGACGTCTTCACGCTGTCCACCGTGCTCGCCGAGATGCTCATCGGCGAGCCTCTCTTCCAAGGGGAGAGCGAGCTCAACGTACTTCTGCAGATCCGGGACGCCGACCTTCGCGTCTTGGCACGATGTGAGCGTCGCATTCCCCAGGATATTCGAGCCGTCGTGCTGCGGGGTCTTCAACGAGACCCGAAGGAGCGACCCACCGCAGGCGCTCTCGCCGAGGCCTGTGCGGAGGTGATGCGCCGCCGCGGGATGGGGCACGGCCCCGATCGGTTGGGGCGACTCCTCTCCAAACTCAACCTAGTCGACGGCGATGTCCCCGAGATTCACCTGCCTGATGCCGATGTCGCCTCCCTCGTCGACAGTGACCTCATGCATCACGCCGAGGCGGGTCAACAGGTAATCGGGCCTCAAGCCGTCACGTCTCCGACCATCTATCGTGTGCAGCTCCCTGATGGGAGCGTGATGGGACCGATGAGCTACCCGCGCCTCATCCAGCTCTTGACGACCGGGGTGATCGACAGCCGAAGCAGCAGGATTTCGAAAGCCGATGGAACGTATCTCGATCCTTCGAAGCTTCCCGAGCTCACGCGCTTCGTGACCTCGCCCGGTCTCCAATGGAAGCTCGAAGAGCTCGCCCAGGCCGAGAAGCAAGGGCAGCTCCGCGCAGCGACGCTGCTTCCCGTGTTTTACGACATCGTCGCGAGGCGACAGACGGGCGTGCTTCACTTGTGGCAGCGACATCGTCGTAAGAAGATCTACTTCGTCGACGGAAGACCCGAGTTCGTCGCTTCGACCGACAAATCAGAGCTCCTCGGAGAGCACCTCGTCGCCACCGGCCAGTGCCTACGCATGGAGGTCGAGATGGCGCTCGCGCTCCTACCAAAGTACGGCGGCCGCCTCGGTGATGCGCTCGTCGGTCTCGGGATCCTTCGCCCCGTGGAGCTCTTCCGCGCGATCGGAGAGCAGGTTCGCGGCCGCTTGATGGAGGCGTTCCGCTGGCGCCGTGGTGAGTGGGCGTTCGTTCGCGGCGCCCGCAGTCATGAGGAAACGTTCCCCATGGGTCTGGATCCCTACGAGCTCCTGAGAGACGCTGCTCGAGAAGCTCACCTCGAGGAGATCGAGTCGGTGCTCGAGCCACTCCGCGAGCGAGTCGTAGAGCGATGCGAAGACGGCCCCGCACTGGCGACGTTCCGTCTCGACCCCCGCTGGATTCAGTTGCTCGATGGGGTTTCGGGCGACGCGACGCTTGGTGGGCTCCTCGCCAGGGAGAGTGCCAGCGGCGCGGATCTCGAGCCGGTGTACCGGGCGCTCTATCTGGGGCTTGCGTGTGGGCTGGTTCGGACCAAGGTGAGTCCGTCGGAAATGCCGTTCCGAGAATCATTCAGCGCCTGAGACCCCACGTGTCGTTCGTCGAGCTCACCCCCCCACAACACTCTCCTACGCCCGTGTTGGTAGAGGTCCCACATTCTGGGTTGCAGGTTCCAGCCGAGGTCGAACAGGAGATCGACACCACCCCGTCCGCGGTGCTGCGCGACTCTGATATTTACGTCGACAAGCTTTATCAGCGTGCGCCGGAGCAAGGGGCCACCCTCTTGGTCTCGCAGGTGTCTCGCTACGTCGTTGATCTGAATCGCGGTCCGGAGGAGGTTGACTCTGCCGCGGTCCCGCGACACCCGAAGGCACGTCACATTCCCGCCCGCGGGGTCGTCTGGCGAGCTCGAACGGACGGGACGCCCTTGCTCCGAGCGCCGCTCACCGAGCGTCAGTTCGATCGCCGCATCGAGCAGTTCTACGCGCCGTACCATCAAGCTCTTCGAGATGAGGCAGCTCGTCTGCATCGAGAGCATGGCCACCTGGTCATATTGGCCGCGCACTCGATGCCGTCCACGGGTCGGCGCGTTCTCGGCGGCCGCCACGTGCGCCGAGCTGACATCGTTCCCGGAACGCGTGGCCGATCGACCGCCGACGGTCGAATCATCGATCTCGTCGACCGCCACTTTCGAGACGCCGGCCTCAGTGTGAAACACGATGATCCCTATCGCGGTGGCTGGACGACCTCGAGGTACGGAGCACCGAAGCGCGGCCAACATGCAGTGCAGATCGAGCTCAACCGAGCGCTCTACGTGGACGAGCAAACGAGCGAGATCAAGCGCGCCGACTTCGAGCAACTACAGAGCGTGCTCGATGGCCTCGTCGGAAAGCTCGGCCAGCTGATGCTGGACCAAGCTCAGTTCGCGACTGGCTGATCGACGACGGCCGACTCGTTCGAGCGAACCTCGAGACGGTAGCGGCTATTCGCGGTCTGAAGGTAGTAGGTGTCCAGCCCGTCTTCTCCGCAGACCTGAAGCACGCGCTTCACGGGAGTGGTCACGTATTCGTGCAGGCCATCCGCGAACTCAATCACGACGACGGAGCCCTTTCGCGGCGGACGCAGTAGACGGCCGACGACAGCCCGCCCCGGTTTCCGACCTACTTTGCGAAGGACGACTTCCACCGCTCGAAACTAGCACACCTCCCTCTGCCGGCAAAGCGTACACGGAAAAATCCAGCGATCTTGTGCCTCTGATACCAATCACACACCGTGACCGAAATGCCCGGCTGTGCCGCGGCGAACCGGTAGCTACGCGTGGCAAAACGCCGCACTCCGGCGCCGCTTTCTGGGAATTCCCGAGCGTTTTCACCTCACGCATTTCCGGCACGAATACTGCATCGTTTTTCCGACATGCCCACGACGACACAGGCGACCTCGCTCGACCGCTACCGGGCCTCCCTGAAACGGGTCGAGATTCTCGATGCCGAAGCCGAGCGCGAGCTTGCGCAGCAATGGGCGGACGGCGACCAGCAGGCGGGAGCATTGCTCATCGAGTCGAGCCTGCCATTCGTCATTTCGATTGCCCGGGAGTATCGGCGTTGGGGTGTACCCCTCGAGGACTTGGTGCAGCAGGGCAACCTCGGCTTGCTGAAAGCCGCGGCGAAGTTCGATCCGGAAAAGAAGTGTCGCCTCATCACATACGCGGCCTACTGGATTCGCGCGGAGATTCGCGACTACGTCGTGCGCTCGTATCGCATCGTGCGCCTTGGGACGACTCGCACGGAACGCCGGGCCATGCGCGCCTTTCGTCGCAAGTCCGTGGAGTCGCCCGAAGCGCTTGCCGAGGAAAGCGGGATGCCGCTCACACGCGCGAAGCAATTGTGGCCGCTTCTCACTCGTGGTGACATGTCGCTCGACGCCACCGTCTCGGACGCGCCTGCCGCCATGGAGCGCATGAGCGCGAAGCAACCAACTCCCGAAGACTCCGTCGCGCGCTCGGAGGCGGTCTACCACGTGCGCCAAGCTCTCGACTCCGCGATGGCGAGTCTGACCGATCGCGAGAAGCGTATCGTCGAAGCCCGCATTCTCTCCGATGAGCCGGAGACGCTAGAGTCGCTCGGACGGGAGATGGGCGTAAGCAAAGAGCGCGTCCGGCAGCTCGAAGTGCGTGCGCGGCAGAAGCTCCGAGAGCGTCTCTCGCACCTCAAGCACGCCGCCTGAGCATCGCCGCCCGAGCTTGACTCGCGGCGGCAAGCGTCCCAATCTCGAGCCGAGATGCGTTCTGCCCGCCTGCCTGCTTGGGGCCTCGTCGCACTGGGGGCGTTGCTTACGCTGACTGCTTGTAAGGCGGCCCCTGCCTGTCCGGCGACCGTCCGAACCGACGCAGTCGAGGCCCTGGCCGAGCACCGAGCCCGCCGCTCTGGGTGGAGCTCCCTCAAGGCAGAAGCCAGGGTCACACAATGGGGTCGAGGTGGGCGCATCCGCGGCACCGTATTGATGTTTCTCGAGCAGCCGAACCGCGTTCGATTCGACGTCATGACGCAGGTTGGGCCCGCCGCCGTGTTGACGAGCGATGGAGAGCGCTTTCAGCTGAGCGACCTGCGCGAGCGGACGTTCCTCGAGGGCGACACTTGCCCGCAGAACATCGCGAGACTGCTCGGCATTTCGATTGCGCCCGAGGATGTGCTCCTGCTGCTTACCGGGGACACCATGGTCATCGATGCGACGATGCGATCGATGCAATGCCGCGAGGGCCTCTACGTGATCACGCTGATGGGCGAAGACGGAGGCACGCAGGAGCTTGCCTACTCCGTGCCGGAGGAGGATCTCGACCGGGCGCCCTCGGACCAGCGTCTCACGCTACGGCGTTCGACCGAGTACGGCCCTGGCGGCGAGAAGCGATGGGAAGCTAGGTACGACGACTACATCGATGTCGACGGCCTCTCGTTTCCAACGAAGGTTCGCTTCGTGGACGAGGTCAATGGTGCCGATACCGAGGTTCGCGTCAAATCGATCTCGCTCGACCCCGACGTGCCCGGGGACGCCTTTCGCCAAACCCCCGCGGCAGGCATGTCGGTCGAGATCGCCACATGCCCCTGAAAAGTCGGCCCAACGCCGTCTGGTGCTAAGGTAGGCGCCGCATGACCGAACCGCTGCTGAGCCTCCGCCACTTGGTCACTGCGTTCGATACGGACGAAGGCTACTTGCGGGCCGTCGACGATGTCTCGTTCGACGTTCTACCCGGCAAGACCTTGGGCATCGTCGGCGAGAGCGGCTGCGGCAAGAGCGTGACCTCCCTTTCGATTCTTCGGCTGATCCCAAGCCCGCCTGGCTTCATCGAGAGCGGCGAGGCCTTGTTTCAGGGGAAGGATCTTCTCCAGCTTTCCGAGAGAGAGATGCGACGCATCCGCGGGAACGACATCTCCATGATCTTCCAAGAGCCCATGACCTCCCTCAATCCGGTCTACACGGTCGGCTCACAGATCATCGAGGCGATTCGGCTCCACCAGAGCATCAGCCGACGCGCGGCGAAGGCGCGCGCGATCGAGCTGCTCGACCTCGTGGGCATCCCAGCGCCCTCCGAGCGTGTCGACTCCTACCCCCACACGTTGTCGGGCGGCATGCGTCAGCGGGCGATGATCGCCATGGCGCTCGCCTGCGAGCCCCGACTCTTGATCGCCGACGAGCCCACGACCGCTCTCGACGTCACCATTCAGGCGCAGATTCTCGATCTCTTGCGGTCGCTGCAAGAAGACCTCGGCATGAGCATCATCTTCATCAGCCATGATCTCGGCGTCATGGCCGAGTTCAGCCACGAGATCGCGGTGATGTATGCCGGCAAGATCGTAGAGCACGCCGAGACGACCGAGCTCTTTCGAGCGCCAAAGCATCCGTACACACAGGGGCTCCTCCGAAGCCTGCCGAGCCAGCGCAATCGTGGCGAGCGTCTGCCGACCATTCCCGGCATCGTTCCCGACCTTCGCTCCCTCCCGCCCGGCTGCCGCTTTCAAGATCGGTGCGATCGGGTCAGCGATGCGTGCCGCGCCGAAGAACCGCATCTGCTCCAGGTCGAACAGACCGACGTAGCCTGCTTTCACGCGGAAGGGCTCGTATGAGCGAGCAGCCGATCGTCCGTGCAGAGGCACTCCGCAAGTCGTTTCGCGGGCCGTCCCGGGGTTTCGGCCGTGGCCACGCGGAGCTCCGCGCGGTCGACGGCGTGTCACTGGATGTGATGCCAGGCGAGACGCTCGGCCTGGTCGGCGAGAGTGGCTGCGGCAAGAGCACCCTCGGGCGCTTGCTGCTTCGCCTCTGCGAACCGACCAGCGGGCGGATCTACTTCGAGGGACAAGACATTACGGGTCTCTCGCAATCGGCGCTTCGACCGTTTCGTCGGCGAATGCAGATCATTTTTCAAGACCCATACAGCTCGCTCAATCCGCGCATGACCGTTCGTGCGGCGCTCGCCGAAGCGTTACGGATTCACGGTCTGGCTAGCTCGGCTTCGGAAGAAGAGCAGCGCGTCGCCTCCTTGCTCGAGCGTGTTGGACTCCGGCCCGAACACATGCGGCGCTACCCCCACGAGTTCTCTGGTGGGCAGCGCCAGCGGATTGGCATTGCGCGAGCACTCGCGGTCGAGCCGCGCTTCATCGTCGCGGACGAGCCCGTCAGTGCGCTCGACGTGTCGATCCAAGCGCAGATCGTCAACCTGCTCGGAGACCTGCAGGAAGAGCTCGGCCTGAGCTTTCTTTTCATCGCCCACGACCTGCATGTCGTCGAGCATGTGAGCCGTCGTGTTGCCGTGATGTACTTGGGACGCGTGGTCGAGCTTGCTGGTTCAGAACAGATCTACGAGAAACCAAGGCACCCGTACACGCAGGCACTGTTGAGCGCGGCGCCCGAGCCGGATCCGACAGCAGCGAAGAAACGCTTGATCCTCCAAGGCGACGTGCCGAGCCCTCTTGACCCGCCTTCGGGCTGCGCATTTCACCCGCGCTGCCCGATCGCGGAAAAAGGCTTGTGTGATCGGGAGGTTCCGGCGCTCCGGCTCATCGAGCCCGGGCACGAGGTAGCCTGCCATCTTGCCCGATAGCGCTTGCTGCGCCGAGACCGGGTAGGCTAGCTACGATAGATGACGGAGTCGGGCGACGAGCTGCTGGTCGAGCGCTACTACCGGAGCTTTTCGGCGGGCGCGACGCTCTACTATGCCGGTGCGCCCGCCGATGCCCTCTACTTGATCCGCGACGGTCGGGTCCGCCTGGTGAAGCGTGCTCGAGGTATCGAGCGAACGATGGGCGTCTTCGGCGCTGGCGATATGGTCGGCGAAGAGTCGCTCGTTCCGGGCGCCCACCGGACGGCGACGGCGGAGGCGATCGAGCCTGTGAGCGCGCTCGTGGTCGAAAGCGATACCTTTCGGGCCCTAGTCCGGAAGCGACCCGACATCGGTGAGGGGGCGATGCGGCAGCTGGTCCGTCGGCTGCGGCGCGCAGAGGAGCAGATCGAAAATGCGACGCTTCCCGATCCGACCCTTCGGGTACTGAACACCTTGTTGCGCGTCGCAGAAGAAGACCCCGGGAACGCGATTCCCTTGTCACCGCTCGAATTATCCACCCGAACTGGACTCGACCTCGACCAGGTCAAAGCGGTCGTGGGGCAGCTCCGGGACCGGGGCTACCTCGAGCTCGGCGATCAAACGATCAGCATTTTCGACCCGTCCGCCCTGCGGGAGCTCCATGAATTGCTGGCGCTCAAGGAAGACGTGCGACACGGACTGAGCTGTCGGTAATCCGACACCCCTTCTTGACCAGGGTCCTGCGGCTAAGTAGACCCTTGGCGTGGTTCACTTGTGGGGATGGGTTGTTTGTGCGGTGTTTGCCGCGGGCTGCGTGACGGCGTCGAGCGCCGGAACGCCGAACGAAGAGCGCTCGGTGAAGGAGTTCCAGCTCGCTGCGGGGCTCCGGGACGAGGGCCAGATTGCGGGGGCCATTCAACACTTGCGCAAGGCCCTCGAGCTCGATCCCAGCAACGCCGAGGCCGAGCTCCTTCTTGGCTTCATCCAGATGGAGCGCCGAGATTACCCAGGCGCGGAGGAGCACCTCCGAACGGGAATCAAGCTCCTCGAGAAGCAGAAGCGCGGCGGCTCGACGCTGGCTGAGGCGCGAAACATCTACGGGCTGTGCCTGATAGAGCTCACGCGCTACGAAGACGCCATCGTCGTCCTGCGCCAATCAGCCCTCGACGAGTTGAACTCCGCCCCACATCTGGCCTGGGGGAATCTCGGCCTGGCGCAATTGCGACTCGGTGAATACCAGGAGACGGTCAAGTCCACGATGGAAGCGATTCGGATCGAGCCGAGATTCTGCGTTGGCTACTACACGATGGCCCAGGCGCTGTGGCATTTGCAGCAGCTCCAGGACGCGGAGCGAGCGCTGGTGAGCGCGCTGGAGTCCGATCCGAGTTGCGGAGACAGCCGACAGCTTCAGGGGGCTTGGCGACTCCGAGGAGAGGTCCGCGCACGGCTCGGCCATCGCCAAGACGCGGTTGCCGACTTGGAGCGCTGCGTCGAGCTCGATCCGTACTCCAACGACGGACGCATGTGCCAAACCCTATTGGGATCATCGCGATGAGCCGCGATTCCATCGGACGCGTGTTGAAGCAGGAGCGGGAGGACCGTAGCCTTTCCCTCCAAGAGCTGTCGAGTACGACTCGCATTCCGCGAAAGACACTGGAGTGCCTCGAAGAAGATCGCTTCGAGGATCTGCCGAGTGGTGTGTTCGTTCGAGGCTTCATCAAGGCCTACGCCTCTGCGGTCCACATCGACGCCGCTGAGGTGCTTGCCCGTTTCGAAGAGCAGCGTCCGCAAGCAGCGCCGCCCGCACCGCTCGCCACGGTCGATAATCGTCCTGGATACAGGGCAATCCTACTTGCTCTGGCCACTGCGGCACTCTTTGCCATCATCGTGGGCACCTTCGTTCTCGTTCGGCGCGCGCCTGCACAGCGCGATCCGATTGAGCTATCCTCCGCGCAGCCGTGCCAGGTCGGAACCATCAAAGTCGCGCGCTCCTATTGCGCTCCATCGACTACCGAGACTCTGATCGGATCGTCACCCTCCTGACCGAGGACCACGGCAAGATCTCCGCGTTGGCTCGTGGTGCACGCAAGAGCGCGCGACGGTTCGGTGGCGCGCTCCAGCCGTACGTGTTGATGCAGGCTCACTACCGGACCGGCCGTGGGAGCCTCGCTCACCTCGAGCAGGTTTCCGTCGACCGCTCGTTTCATGGGATCCTCCGGCGTCTCGATGCGATCGGCTCTGCCGGAGCGGCGATGGCGGTCATCCGTGAACGTCTCCCCGAGCACGAGCCTGAGCGCGAGGTCTTCGACGTCGCCATTCGTTTCCTTGCGGCGCTCGACGAAGGTGCGCCTTCCGAGGAGTCGCTACTGTCTTTGCAGATTCGGGTTCTCACGATCCTCGGGTTCGCCCCGACGCTCGATCGCTGCGTCGGGTGCGGAAAGGTGCTGGCTCCCGGACGTGCCGCCTCGTTCGATGCAGCGCGCGGAGGGATCGTGTGCCGCGCGTGCGGGGGAGGGCGCTTGGTCCTCTCGGCCGGTGCGCTTCGTCTTTGGGCGACCATTCAGTCGACCGTCGAGTTTTCTGAAGAGTCTTGGCCCGACGCCGAGCGAAAGCAGATTCATGACGCGCTCGAGCAACTCGACGCGCTGCACGCAACCGTGTCCGTCCGTGAACGGACGGCCGCTGCCTCCGGCAAGTGGGAAGGTCGAGTCCAATGAGTACGCCAGCACCGGAACCAGTCGAACTTCGGGCTCCCCATGGCGCGCGCGTCATGGAGATAGACTGGGCCGACGGGCATCGGAGCGTGTATCCCCACGAGATTCTCAGAGGCTACTGCCCCTGCGCGCATTGCCAGGGGCACGAGGGCCCAATCTCCTTCATCGAAGGTGGGGACTTCGAGCTGAGTGACATTCAACCGGTCGGCAATTACGCGCTCCGGCTGGTCTGGCGCGACGGTCATCAGACCGGAATTTACAGTCACCGATTTCTGCGCAGGCTGTGCGCCTGTTCATCCTGCTCGGCTGACGACCCCAAGACGCGTTCCTTCTGGCGTGAATAGAACCAGTCCCCCCTCCGCGCGCTCTGTTACCATGTACCTGGGGGATTCGAGTGTCATTTCACGCTCTCATTGTCGATGACAGCAGCGCCGTGCGCGCATTCGTCCGCGCCTCTTTGGAGGATGCGGGTTTTGCCCGGGTGCAAGAAGCCGAGACGGGCTTCGAAGCGCTACGGCTGCTTGCTTCCAACACGTTCGACGTAGTGATCGTCGACGTCAACATGCCAGACATCAACGGGCTCGAGTTGCTGGCGTTCATGAAGAAGAGTCCTCGGCAACAGGCCGCGAGGCGGATCCTCATCAGCACCCAGGTCGATGGGCCGGACTCCAAGCGCGGGCTCCAACTCGGTGCCGATGCGTTTCTCCAAAAGCCATTCGAGGTGGAGCAGCTTCGGTCCCTGGTGCGGGAGCTCCTCGAAGGGGTCGAGGAGGCGTCCAGTTGAGTGACCCGCGCGACAATGTCCAACAGGAGTTCTTGGCCGAGGCCCAAGAACTCGTCGAGGCGTTGTCACGGGACCTGCTGCTATTGGACGAAGCGTATCATCGCGACGAGCGGGTCGAGCCGGCCCTCATCAACGAGATCTTCCGGAGCGTCCATACGCTCAAGGGGATTGCCGGCATGTTCGGCTATCGGCATGTGGGGACCGTCGCACACGCCCTCGAGGACCTCCTCGACGACCTTCGACTCGGGCGCGCTGCAGTCGGTCAAGAGCTCCTCGATGTACTCTTTGATTCAGTCGAGCGATTCCAGCGGCTCCTTGCACTCGATGATCCTCAATCTCCCGGAGAGGACGCGAGCGTCCACGAGTACATCGCTGCCATTCGCTCGGTCGGCATGGAACCTCAAGCCGAGATCGGCGATCCGCTCGACAAGTACAACATCGAGGCGGAAGTCCTTGCCGTCCTGACCGAATACGAGGAGCACCGGCTTCGTGCCTGTATTCGCGAAGGTCTCTTGCTCTATCGGCTCCGTGCCGCGTTCGACCTCGCCGCCATCGACGACTCGATCGAGAGCCTCCGCGACGACGCCCAGAGTGATGCGGAAATCATCACGTACCTGCCGAGCATGGAAGGCGGCAATGAGGACACCATCGAGTTGGTCGTGTTGCTCGCGAGCGGAGTTTCTCACGAAGAGCTCCGCACCAAATTCGAGAGCCGCTACGGCACTATCGAGCCCATCGAGGAGCGCACACATCTGCCGACGCTTCCTCCACAAGCGACCTCGATTCCAGCAGCGCCGCCGAGCATGCGTGCTCACACGGAGGATGAATCGGCCCAGGCATCGCTTCGATCCGTCGCCGACTCGGTTCGGGTCGACATCCGAAAGCTCGACCACCTGATGAATGTGGTCGGCGAGTTGGCCCTCGTACGGAGCGCGGTCAATCGTGTGGTCGACGGACTACAAGGCGACTCGATCTACCGGCAATCGATGATGGACCTCGACCGTATCGGCCGGAGCTTCGAGCGACAACTCTCCGAGCTTCGGACCGGAATTCTCGACGTCCGCATGGTCCCGCTCGGCCAGGTGTTCAACAAGCTCGCTCGCATCGTCCGGCAGTCCGCGCGAGACAACGACAAGCAGGTTCGCCTCGTCGTCACCGGAGCGGACACCGAGGTCGACAAACTGATCGTCGAAGAGCTCACCGACCCCTTGATGCACCTCGTGCGAAACGCCATCGATCACGGGATCGAGCCATCCAGCGATAGGGAGCTCGCTCACAAGCGGTCCGAAGGTACCCTCGCACTCAACGCCTATCACAAGGGAAGCAACGTCGTCATCGAGGTCGAGGACGACGGGGGCGGCATGAACGCGCACAAGCTTCGTGAGACCGCGCTTGCCCGCGGCCTTCTCGGAGCGGAGGCCAGCCAAGAGCTGAGCCGCCAGGACATGCTCAACTTGGTGTTCCTTCCGGGCCTCAGTACGAGCAAGGAGGTCACGGACATGTCGGGGCGCGGTGTCGGCATGGACGTCGTGAAGACCAACATTCTCCGGATGGGCGGCATGATCTCGATCGCGAGCGAGGAAGAGATCGGTACGAAGATCACGATCACGCTTCCGATCACCCTCGCCATCATTCGCACTCTCATCGTGACGATCGCTTCGCGAACATTCGCGCTGCCCATCACCGCGGTTAGGGAGGCGATCCCGTACGTCCCGAGCGAGGTGCGGAGCATTCAGGGGCGTGAGGTCATTACCGTTCGCGGCGAGACGCTTGCGATCTGTGACCTCGCACGCGTCTTTGGCCTCCGTGGGCCGAGTGAGCGAGAGGGGAGCTTCGTAGTGGTCGGCTCCATGGGGAACCGGGAGCTCGGCTTCGTCGTCGATGACCTGCATGGGCAGGAAGACGTGATCATAAAGTCGCTCGGGAAGAGTTTGTCGTCGGTGCGTGGATTCGCCGGCGCGACGGACATTGGCGATCAGAAGGTTGCGCTCGTGCTGGACGCTCCCGCACTCTTCGCGGAGTACTTCGACGGCCCGGAGATCGTACCCACACTGGAGACCCGGCCATGAGCCCGGGGACTGTGCGAGCGACGGCGACTCTGGCGCCCGACCCGACCAGCGAGACTGGGGCGGTCCCCGTGTTGGCGGTCTGTGCGGGGGAAGAGGTCTACGGCTTTCCGCTCTCGTCTGTTCGGGAGATCCTCGTGCCTCCACCGATCGCGTTGGTGCCTCGTGCGCCAGACGCGGTGTTGGGAGTGATCTCCGTTCGCGGTCAAATCATCACGCTTCTCGATCTCCCGAAGATGCTTCATCTCGAGCTCGAGCAAGTGAACCCCTACGGCCGAGTCCTCCTCATCGACAATGGGGATGAGCTGATTGGCGTCGCAGTGGATAGCGTCATTCAGGTCTACCGAATGGAGCCGAATCACATCGAATACGCGAGTGCCATGAGTGCCGAACTTTCGGACTACGTGGTGGGCATCGGCCGTATTCCTGCTCGGGACCAGGATGCAGAGCCGGAGATGTTGATCCTCATCGACCCCGTGTCGCTCCTGGGAGGCTGATGTGAGCGGGGGACGAGCATACAGCGCGACCATGGCCAAAGACCTCGTACGGGTCGAGATCGACGGGGTCAATTATGCGCTCGAGGTCGGCCGGATTCGCGAGATCGTCAATCCCCTGCCGCTCATCGAACTTCCGCGCGAGCGCGTCTTCGTGCTCGGTGTCTCGGACTACCGCCAAGAGGTGCTGCCGGTGGTCGACCTGCGCCGCTTCTTCGGGCTCACTCCCATTGAGCCAAGCCGCCGCACCAAGTGGATCGTCATCGAAGCGGGCGGCCGTCTCGTCGGTGTTGTCGTGGATGCGGTTCTCGACGTGTTCTCCTCGGCGGGAGATCAGCAGCGACCGGTGCCGGTTCTCGACGAACGCCATCGAGAGCGTGGCATCACGAGCGCGTATCGACACCAGGAGAGTCTGGTGTTCCTGCTCGATGCTGACCGCCTCGCTGAGCCCGCTATGCGGATTCCCCCCCGCGAGCTTTCCGAGCTTCCGTCGGAGGCGCCGTGAAGAGCGACCAACTAGAGAGGGCCTTCCACTCGGCCGATCCGGATGTCCGCCGTCAAGCGGTGCATGGGATGAGCCTCCGTCCGCAAGGGGCTCCACTGAACCAGATTCTCGAGGCCCTTTCGGATAGCGATTGGCGTGTGCGTCGGGAGGCGATCACCCTTGCAGCACAAAGCCCAGAGAAGGCTGATCTGATCGACGCGCTGCTCGTGCGCGTCGTCTCGACCGACAATATCGGCCTTCGCAACGCGGCGATCGAAGTGCTCGGGATGCTTGGCCAGGGTGAATCCGAGAAATTCTCACGCGCCTGTGAGGGGGCCGAGGTTGGCGGACGGAAGTTCCTCATCGAGGCCATGGGTAAGACACGCGATCCTCAAATGGTCGACAAGCTCGAAACCCTGCTCCGAGGGGACGATGCGAACGCCGCCGCGGCTGCCGTGGAGGCGCTCGTGTGCATCGGGGGAACCCGTTCGGAGACTCTGCTTCAGGAGCAGCTCTCCGTCTCGAATCTTTTTCTTCGGATTTCCATCGTCGAGGGTCTCACCCGTCTTGGTACGCGAGTTCCTTGGCCCCAACTTCAGCCCGCCGTCGAGGATGCCATCGTGCGACGCATCTCGGCGGACCTTCTCGGCCGAACCGGGGACCTAGGGGCACTGGAGTTCCTTTTGGAGCTCGCGACCGATGCTTCGTCGCAGACCTCATCGGCGGCGCTTTGCGCGATTTCGTCGCTCGCTCGGGAGGGCGAGGCCGATCGAGTCGAGATCGTCGAACGCCTGAGCGCGTCCACGGACTCCTTCCGCCTGGCGGTTCACGACGCGATTCTGCACGGGGATACACAAACTCGGCTCGGCTCTGCGTACCTCGCAGTGTTGTGTCGAGACGAGAGCTCCCTCGAAGCCGTGTTGCAGGCCGTCGCCGACGATGTGGTGGGTCCGGAAGTGATTGAAGCGCTGCGCAGCTGGGGGCCCCAACTGGTCGAACCACTGCTGATGTTTCACCGCGGCGAGCCGCGCGTCTGGGCCATCGCCCTCGAGCTCGCGGCAGAGCTCAGCAATCGCCACAGCGACGAGGTGCCCGCGGCCACCCGCGACCGAATCCGGGGTCTCATCGAGCGTGACCTCGTCGAGGCCGGCGACGACGTCCGTGCCGCCGCGGCGGAGAGCCTTCGCTGGTGGGGAGACCTCCGAGACTGTCGGGCGCTCGTCGCTTGTCTCGACAGCACCTCGTACGTCGTGCGGGCGGCGGCCACGCGTGCCCTCGAGGAGCTTGCCGTACGCGTTCCCGAGTCAGTCGAGGCCGCGATGCAGACGGCTGACCTCGATGGCCCCGGCGGCGCCGATATCGCCCAGGTTTTGTCACGGCTCGATTCCAGCGGCGCCGTCGAGGTGCTCAAGCGTGGGCTGAACAGTGGGAGCCCACGAACTCGCCGCGCCGCCGTCCAAGCGCTGGCTATGGCCAACGCGACCGATGTGGCGCAGCTCATCGGCTATGCCGTCGCCGACGAAGACATCGACGTTCAGATCGCAGCGGTTCGGACTCTCGGGCAAATGAGTACGCGCGAGGCCAATACACCGCTTCGAACGGCCCTCGATTCCCCCTTTGCTCCGATTCGCGCCGAGGCTGCGCTTGCCCTCGGCCAACGGGAGGCCGCAGGAGCGATCCCGAGGATTCGCGAATTGCTGGACGACGGGGAGCCCGTCGTCGTCGCGGCCGCCCTCGACGCACTCGCCTGGCTCGGAGACCCTGTCGTCGCCCAAGCGGCCGAACGCGCGCTCGGCGACGAGGATGACGAGGTTTTTCAGGCGGGGCTGAGGGCCGCGCGAACGCTTCCCACACGGGACGCCGAGAGGCTCCTCGGAAGCGGTCTTCGCCACTCGGCCTGGAATGTCCGAATGCTGGCCATCAAGCTTCTGTTGGAGCTCGACACCGATGGCGCCCGACAGCTGTTGAGTGACGCGCGGCAGAGCGAATCCGACAGCATGGTCCGGCATGCCATCGAAAGCGGCCTCCAGCCCGGAGAATGACTTGACCTTGCTGCACGACGCCGGGCCATCTCTCGACCTGAAAGAGTTTCGCTTGCTCCGCGATCTCGTCAATCAGTTCTGCGGAATCTACTTCGCGGACGACTCCGCCTACATCGTCGCGAGACGCCTCCGTGAACGGCTTCGCGACCTCGGACTCGACAATTTCTCGGAGTACTACCGCTACCTTCAGTATCACCCGAAGGCGCAGGCCGAGCTCGAAGCGGCCGCCGAGGTGCTCACCACCAACGAGACGTACTTCTTTCGCGAGGCGTATCAGCTTCGCGCGTTCACCGACGAGATCCTTCCCGTCGTTCGCGGCCGGGCCCTCGCCCGGGGTTCGAAGCGTCTCGACGTGTGGAGCGCCGGCTGCTCGAGTGGTGAGGAGGTCTATACGATCGCCATGCTGATCGACGCGACGGGTCTCTTCGACGGCTGGGACATTCGCGTCTTCGGCAACGACATCTCGCGTCGCGTGCTCCGCAAGGCGCGTGGCGCAACCTATAGCTCTGCAAGCTTCCGGGCGATGATCCCCGACTACGAACGCTACTTCATCGATACGGATGAAGGTCGGCAGGTCCATCCGAGAATCCGCTCGATGTGTCATTTCGGGCACTTGAACCTCATGAACCAGAGGCGCGCCGCCATCGTCGGTCGCATCGACGTGGCTTTCTGCCGCAACGTGCTCATCTACTTCGACGACAGCTCACGCCGCAAGGTGCTCGAAACGATTTATGAGCGCCTACAGCGTGGCGGATACCTCCTGCTTGGACATAGCGAGTCGCTGCTCCGGTCGAGCACAGCGTTCGAGATTGCCCAGCTCACCACCGACATCGTCTATCGGCGTCCGATTCCATACACCGAATTGCCGCCGAGGAGCCCGCGATGAGAGAGCTGCGCGCCTTGGTCGTCGACGACTCTTCCCTCAACCGCCGGACGATTGCCGCGATGCTGCAAGAGATCGACGGAGTCTCGGAGGTTCTTCTGGCGAGTGATGGTGCCGACGCCCTACGCGTCGTCGAGGCCAGTCCACCCGACTTCATCACGCTCGACCTGGAGATGCCGCGACTCGACGGCTACGAGTTCCTACAGTTGCTGATGGACCGACACCCGCTTCCGGTAGTGGTCGTCTCGGGTCGTTCGAACAAGGAGAGTGTCTTTCGGGCGCTCGAACTTGGAGCGATCGATTTCATCGCGAAGCCCGAGGACGAAGACACACCCCTCGAAAGCCTGAGGCGACAGCTCGTGGAGAAAGTGCGGGTAATCCAACAACTTTCCCCGCTGGCCCTCCGGGAGACTTCTACCGGAGCGCTCGAGATCGATGCTGGCGGTAAGCGGGTCTCGGCCCGTGTCCGGGAGCCTTCCGTGTTGAAGCGAGCGCCGAGCAAGGTGATCGTCATCGGGGCGTCGACCGGAGGACCCAAGGCGCTCGTGACCCTCTTTCGACACCTGCATGCCGACCTCGATGCTGCCGTCGTCATCGCGCAGCACATGCCTCCGCGGTTCACTCGAACCTTCGCCGAGCGCTTGGATCGAACGGGGGTCGTGCATGTAACGGAGGCCAAGCAGTACGAACGCTTGGCGCGCGGCTACGCGTACGTCTGCCCGGGCGGGCAATGCGTGGAGATCGTCCCATCCGATCGAGGACCGGCACTTCGGGTCGTCGCACCCAACCCCCGCCATCACTACATTCCCTCCGTCGACCAACTGTTCCGGAGCGCCGCCCGCGTGCTCGGTGATAAGGCGATCGCTGTCGTGCTCACCGGGATGGGCGACGATGGGGCGGCTGGGGTCGTCGAAATTTCCAAACGAGGTGGCCCCGTGCTCATCGAAGAGCCCGAGACCGCCGTCGTCGCCGGGATGCCCCTGGCGGTTCGCCGTTCGGGCGTGGAGCACCAAGCGTTCGGCATTTGGGGTCTCGGAGACCGACTCGCGGAACTCACACGACCCGAGGAAGGATGAGGCCCGAACTTTGAGCCGGCCATATCCTATCGTACGATGGACTTAGCCATGGGACAGTACCGCTGCCTCGTCGTAGAAGACTCCAAGACGATGCGAAAGATGCTCGCGGAGTCACTTGCGCGAATTTCAGGCATGGAAGTGGTCGAAGCCGAGAACGGCCTAGCGGGGATTCGTGCGCTCGCGGCCCAGCAGTTTGACCTCGTCGTGACCGACGTGAACATGCCGGTCATGGATGGCTTGAAGCTCGTGCGTCACGTGCGCGGTGATCCCCGACATGAGAAGACCCCGATTATCATCATCACCACCGAAAACGCGCCTCACGACCGCGACCGCGCTATGGCCCTTGGCGCGAACGCGTACATCGAGAAGCCCATTCAGGCGCCGCGAGTGATTCGAGCGGTCAAGCGCTTGCTCGAGGTCTAGGCGATGGGCGACGGCAGCCCGACACCGGATGGCAAAGGAATCCAGCACCCCGAGGGGATGCGCGCGGTTCGAGACCTCGCGGCTGGCGTCGTTCACGAGATCAACAACATCCTCGGCGTCGTGATCGGAAACGCTCACCTGGTTCGCAAGAACGCGTCGAGCCCGGCGGCTGTCGAGAAGTACGCTGGCGAGATCAAGGCCGCCGCCGACGAGGGCAAGGAGCTCATGCGCCAACTCGCTGCGCTTGCCAGCAACGACCCCCTCGCTGGTCGTCCGCTTTCCCTAAACGACCTGGCCGCCAATGCGATGTCCGGCCTCGACGCGGCGATCGAATTCGACCTCAGCGCGCAGGACGCCATGGTCTCGCTGGACCTCTGGCTGGCGCAAGAATCGCTGAGCGCTCTCGGGCGCTTCATGGCGCAGACGACCTCGGTGTCGTCTATCCGTGTCGTCACCCGCGTCATCGGAAGCGCCGTTGCGCTCACCTTCGAAGATGATGGTGGGAGTCTCACCGCGAAAGAGCTTCGCTCGTTCTTCGCGCCGTTCGTGAAGGCGGAGCGGCGACCCAAGCCCGGGACCGGACTCGCGCGCCTCGCGGATCTCGCGTCGCGATTCGACGGACATGTCGCCGCATCGAACTGCGAGCCTCACGGCCTACGCGTGGTGTTGACTCTTCCGGTCGTTGCCTAGGCTTAGGAGACGGTCCAGGTGTGCCCTTGGCGAAGCAACGCGTGCAGGTCGGGAGCCCCGAAGCGCTCGGCCGCCATCTCTTTCTGAGCGGTAGCGGATTCGTTGTAGACGGGACCTGGATTCCGGTACAGCACGCCGAGCGCCACGACACCCGGAAGGTCGGTGAGCATCCAGGCGAGGGATGCATTGGACTCGTCGTGCACGACGATATCGTCTTCAGTGACCCCGTTTTCGCCGATCGTGACGGTTTCGAGGCTCAGCGATTCCGGGTTGAAGCGAAGACCCTTTTCACCATCGGCGCCGAACTTCATCGGCTCGCCGTGCTCGAGCCAGAGCTGGTGGGCCGGCCCAGTCTTGCGGTCCGTGATCATCTCGAACACGCCGTCGTTGAAGACGGGGCAGTTCTGCAGAATCTCGATGAACGAAGCACCGTCGTGCTCGCGCGCGGCCGTGAGCGCCTCAGGGAGGCGCTTCGACGTGTCGAATGCACGCGACACGAACGTCGCCCCCGCGCCGAGCGCGAAGCGCGTGGGCACGACGGGCTGGTCGATCGAGCCGAGCGGGCTCGAGGGGGTGACCTTGCCGACCTGCGAGGTGGGCGAGTACTGACCCTTCGTCAGACCATAGATCTGGTTGTTGAAGAGCATGATCTGGAGGTCGACGTTGCGACGGAGCACGTGCATCAGGTGGTTGCCACCGATGCTCAAGCCATCGCCGTCACCCGTGATCACCCAGACATCGAGCTCCGGGTTCGCGAGTTTGAGGCCTGTGGCAATCGCCGGCGCCCGACCGTGGATCGTGTGAAATCCGTACGTGTTCATGTAGTAGGGGAAGCGACTCGAGCAGCCGATCCCGGAGATGAACACCGTGTTCTCCGGCGACGAGCCGAGGTTCGGCAAGGTGCGCTGGACGGCTGCGAGGATCGCGTAGTCACCGCACCCGGGGCACCAGCGCACCTCCTGGTCCGATGCGAAATCCTTACGCGTGTACTCTTTCTTGGGAGGGTTTGGGCTCATGATCCGTTCCTTAGCCGCTCTTCAACGGCATCGATGAGACCGCCGATTCGAAACGGCTGCCCTGTGACTCGGGTAAGGCTTTCGGCGTCGACGAGGAACTCCGCCCGAAGCAGCTTCACCAGCTGCCCATTGTTGAGCTCCGGAACTAGGACGCTGTTGAAGGACCGCAGAATGTCGCCCAGGCCCTCGGGAAGGGGCCAGATGTGGCGCAGGTGAAGATGCGAGACCCGGTGGCCGCTCTCCCGTAGTGCCCGCACAGCCTGGCTGATGGAGCCGTAGGTCGAGCCCCAGCCCACGATCAGAAGGTCACCTTCCGGATCACCCTGATCGACCTTGGCGGTCTCGAGGTCCTTGGCGATGCCGAGGATCTTCTGCTCGCGAATCTGGGTCATGAGATGATGGTTGTGCGGGTCGTAGGAGATGTGACCGGTGTCGCGCGCCTTCTCGAGGCCGCCGATCCGGTGTTCCGTGCCGGGGGTTCCGGGCACTGCCCAGACGCGAGCGAGGGTGTTCCCGTCCCGGAGGAACGGATGGAAGCCTTCTGTCTCTTCGTGGTGCTTCACCGGGAAGGGGGTGAGTGCGTCGAGATCGGGAAGTGGCCACGGCTCCGAGCTGTTCGCAACATAGCCATCGGTCAGCAGTATGACTGGAGTCATGTACTTCACAGCGATGCGAACGGCTTCGATGGCCATGTAGAAGCAATCGCCCGGCGTGGCTGCCGCGAGCACCACGAGAGGCGCGTCGCCGTTGCGGCCCCACACGGCCTGGAACAGGTCGGACTGCTCGGTCTTCGTCGGCAGGCCCGTCGAGGGACCCCCGCGCTGCACGTCGACGATCACCAGTGGGAGCTCGGTCGAGATTGCGAGTCCGATCGTTTCGGACTTGAGCGCCACGCCTGGTCCCGAGGTGCCAGTCACGCCGATCGCACCGCCGAAGCTTGCCCCGACAGCCGCGCCAACAGCCGCGATCTCGTCTTCGGCTTGGAACGTCGTCACGCCGAAGTGCTTCAGCCGCGAGAGATGGTGGAGCAAGTTCGACGCAGGAGTGATGGGGTAGGAGCCGTACATCATTTCGAGGCCGGCGAGACGCGCGCCCGCTACCAAGCCCCATGCCGTCGCTTCGTTGCCGTTGACGTTGCGATACTCGCCGGGCGTCAGGTCGGCGGCCGGGACCTGATACGAGGTGATCCCGTGCGGCAGCTCCGCGTTCTCGCCATAGATATGCCCGGCGTTGAGCGCCGCGATGTTGGCCTCGGCAACTTTCGGGCTCTTCGCGAACTTCGTCTTGAGCCAGCCGACGGTCTGATCGCGCTCGCGGCCAAAGAGCCAGTACATCAGCCCTAGCGTCCACATGTTCTTGCAGCGGTTCGCTTCCTTCGAGCCGAGCCCGACCTCCTTGACCGCCGCGAGCGTCATCTTCGAGATGTCGATCGCAAGCACGCGGAACTGATCGAGGGAGTCGCCGTCGAGCGGGTTGGATTCGTAGCCAGCCTTCTTCAGGTTGTTGGCCGTGAACGCGCCTGTGTTGACCACTAGCAGACCGCCCGGCTTCAGTGCGTCCGAGTTCACCTTGAGTGCGGCGGGGTTCATCGCCACCAGGACGTCGGGTGCGTCACCCGGCGTTTGCACGTTGTGCGCCGCAAAGTGAATCTGATAGCCCGAGACACCGTAGGTGGTTCCGGCCGGCGCGCGAATCTCCGCGGGGAAATCTGGAAACGTTGCGAGGTCGTTTCCGGCGTCGGCTGTGGCGGTCGTGAACTGACTGCCGGTGAGCTGCATTCCATCGCCTGAGTCGCCTGCAAAGCGAATGACAACGGAGTCTAAGGTTTCACGCGGACTCGCCTGAACGCGCGCGGCGGCGGATGTTTCCATGCTCGATCGTTGATTCTAATCCCGTGGGCGGCAAAAAGCCCGTCCAGCCGGTTCAAGCCGGTTCAAGCCGGAGCGCGTTCTAGAGCGCCCGATCATCCTCCGCAAGCACTTTGAGGCGGGTTGGACGCCCGGCCACTTGCGGCGCATTCTCCTTGCATGGTGCAGGTGAAAATCTGTGGGCTGACGTCGGTCGATGACGCGGCGCGCTGTGTGGAACTCGGCGCCGACGCGATCGGTCTGAATTTCTGGCCCCGCTCGCCCCGCGCGACGGATGTGGAGACGGCCCGCAGCATCGTCGAGTCCCTCGGGCATCGCGCCCAGATGGTCGGGGTATTCGTGGACTTCGACCTGACTCAGGTTCGGACCATCCTGCAGGAAACCGGCATCCAGTGGGCGCAATTGCACGGAGACGAGCCGCCTGAGCTCGTATCGGATCTGCTGCCCCGGGCTTACAAGGCGCTCGGGGTCAAGGACGGCTCCGTGATCGAGCAGGCTCGCCGATACCCCGGTGAGCACCTGCTGCTCGATGCGAGTGTTCCCGGCCTGCCCGGCGGAACGGGTCGGACCTTCGACTGGGCCATCGCGGCCGAGGTGGCCAAGGAGCGGACGCTCACGCTGGCCGGCGGACTGACTCCCGACAACGTGGCGGAGGCCATTCGGTCCGTTCGGCCTTTTCGGGTCGACGTGGCCTCGGGCGTCGAGGCGTCTCCCGGCCAAAAGGACCCGAGGCTGGTCGAGCGCTTCATCCAGTCCGCCAAGGGGGTCTCCGCCGCGTCCTCGTGCTAGCTTCCCGCCCTCAGGAGGTTGCTCATGAAGTTCGTTTCTCTCGCGTCGGTGTTGGCTCTCGGAGGGCTGGTCTTTGCGCTGAGCGGCGCCCCGGTGACGTCGCAGGCTGACTCGCACAAATCCAGCTGTGAAACCTGCGGCAAAGCGTCGCCCAGCGAATGCCCGCACTGCGCGGACGGAAAAGCCTGCCCTCATTGCGACGAGGGGAAGGCCTGCGAACATTGCGGCAAGACCAAGACCTGCTCGCAGTGCGGCCATCATGGTAGCCACGGCAAGTGGGGCGGCCACCAGTGGGATTACAAGTGCGTGCGACCCACTAAGAAGCCGGCTGCGATGAATCAGCAGTTCAAGGCCCTCGGGGCCGATGGTTGGCGCATGGTCGAGGCGGACGGTGGAATCTGGTGCTTCAGCAAGATGAAGCGCAGCAAGTGACCCGAGCGCTTCGAGGCCGCTACGCGCGCGCCTTGATGCCGTCCGCGATATAGCTCGCCATCCCGTACACGGTGACCTGAGGGTTCACCATGATCGAGGATGGGAACAGGCTGGCGTCGGGGACGTAGACGTTGTCGAGATCGTGGCAGCGGCCGTCTGGGCCGACCACGCTTCTCGCCGGATCCGCCCCCATCCGCATGGTCCCCTGGGGATGGTACGATGAAAAGCGGTACTTGTTCTTGCCGTTTCGAAGCTCGTTGATCACGGAGTCCACGTCGCCCTCGCGATCGATGGTGGTCCGGCGGGTCGTCGGCAGGTAGACGCGCTTCGCTCCCGCCGCGAAGTAGATCCGCGCCGTGCCTCGCAGCGCCTCGCGGAGCGATTCGAAATCTCGATCGTCGAGGTCGTACTCGATGCGCTTGCGAGCACCGTCGAGATAGACCCGGCCGACGTTGTGATCGTGAATCAGCGTGACCGCGGCTTGGAGGCGCTTGCTGTTCTCCATGAACTCGAGGTATTCGCGCCCAAGGCCGCCATCGACCCAGGTGCTGGTCACGACCGGCCCGACCATACCGGCCTCGAGCAAATACCCTCCTTCGAGAGGGTTCTCGATGTTCCCTGCATGCGCGGAAATCGTGGCGCCGACCCATGCGTAAATGCTCTCGTCGTGTTCGCCGAACACCGCGAGCGAGGGGTGGCAGGCGAAGTTCAATCCGACCTGCCCGCTGCTATTGCCGAGCGAGTTTTTTTGGAAGAGAAGGGGGGTCTGAATGGGGCCAGCTGCAACGACCACGAGACCCGCCTCCACGCGGACGGGCTTGTGCCGACCTCGCGAATCCGTCGCCACCGCTTCGACTGCGCGGACCCGCCGACCTCGGACTTCGAAGCGCTCTGCGCGCGTGCCGCTCAGGATTGTGGCGCCGTGCTCGCTGGCCCACGGGAGATAGGTGACCAGCATCGATTGCTTTCGATCCGTCTTGCACGCTGAAATGCAGTGCCCGCTTAGGGCGCAGTTCTTCACGTTGCGCGACGTTGGTGATGCGGGGATGCCGAGCTTCTTGGCGCCTTCGAGCAAGAGTCGGCCGTTGTAATTGACCTCGTGAGGCTCGTTTTCGTGGATGGACAGGTTTCGTTCCACGCGCTCGAAGTAGGGTGCCAGGGTTTCCGGCGATAGGTTCTCGAGCCCGTGCTCGGTCTGCCAGTGCTCGAGCACCGAGTCGGGCGGACGGAAGCAAACGGCGGCGTTCACGACCGTCGAGCCTCCGACGCAGCTTCCCTGCAACACCGCAAGGTCCCCGGTGGTGTTCGTCTGATTGCCGTGGTCTTCGTACAGCGTTTCGAGGGCCGTTCGAAAGTGTTCCTGGAACTGGGTGGAGCGGATGTAGGGCCCTGCTTCGAGCACGACGACTTTCGCGCCCGAACGCGACAGCTCGTACGCCATGACGGCGCCGGATGCCCCCGACCCGATCACCACCACGTCGGCTTCGAGCTTCAGCCCGGCGTCAGGAATCGAGTCCGGTTCGGTAACGTTCAGGATTGGCTCGGCCGCGCTCATGTCGGTTGCTCGCCTGCTGGCATCGGGGCGTTGCCGAGGTAAGGGACGCCGCCTTCGATCGACACCGGGCCGCGATAACCGATTGCGCGCGCCGCTTCGATATCCTGCCAGTACGCGATGTAGGTCAACTTCTTCAAGAGATCGACGACCCCACGCTGAATCGTCACCCCGTCTTCCCAACTCCGGATGTAGTCGATGCGCTCGTCCGCAGAGAGGCTCACGAAGCGCTTCAGGTGAAAGCCGACGAAGATCGCGCCGTAGTCGAATAGCTTGAGGCCGATCCGCACTTCTTTGAGAGTCGGCTCGTCCATCAGCGACAGAACATGGGCGACGTTGTCGACGATGGGAACCTCGGAGCGCGGTTTGAGGGACGTCCCTTCGGTCGGCAGCATCACCTCGGAAAATCGCTCGATCAGCGCGATCTCTTCAGGGCTCAACGCGACGGTGCGCACGGGCTCCGAAGAGGCATAGCCCAAAGTCGGCAACACCCATGTGCTCGCGCCCGTGAGGAGACCGAGCTTGTTGAAGGTTCGTCGGGAGAGGCGCCGCGTCACGAGAGTCTGGCTTATACCACAGCCTCGCGGCCGCCCGTCGAGTCGTCCAGGACGTGGGCGCTGCTTTCCCCGGCGTCCTCGACAGCGTCGGCTGTGGAGGCGTCGAGCGCCTTCTCTCTATCGCGCAGCCCCTGGTCGATCAGCGATTGCGTGGCGTCGGTGACTTCCCGGTGGAGCGCTCGGACGATTTCCTCGTCGTTTGCGGCCTCCGGGCCGTAGGGCATGTGGATCGGTTCGCCGACGATGTAGTGCAGGTCGGTTGGGAACGGGATCGGACCAAGCCCGATGTAGAGCGGAAAGACGTATTTGTCCCCGATCAGCTTGGAGATGAATCGTCCCACGCCGGTTTCGCGGACGCGTTCCTGCGAGACGAGCTGGAGGTACATCTCTTCGTTGCCGATGCCGGCGAGTGGGAGGATCGGCTTGCCGGCCCGCAACGCGGTGCGAATGAAGCCGCGGCTCTTCTCCCATTGCAGCCGATACGCGTCTTCTGGGTTTCCGAGGGCCTCTTTCGCGCCTCCTGGGTAGACGAGCACGAGCTGGTCGTCACGAAGCAGTTCGACCGCGGCTTCCGGTTGCCCTTCGATCGCCCCCATCTTGTGTGCGAGTTCCCGGAAGAAGGGCGCTGCGAACACGAGCCTGTCCCCGAGCGAGCGTACAGGACGCCCGGTAGCGTCGAGGACAAGCGAGAGGAGGACTGGCAGATCCATTCCGAAGTGACCGTGGTTGGTTACGAATAGTGCGCCGCCTTCGGCTGGAATGTGCTCGAGCCCTTGTATGCTCGGCTCGAACCAATGTCGGAGAAACGAGACGCCGCCTAGCAAGCGCTTGTAGGCACGGGGGTCGAATAGCGGAGGGGAGGTTTCAGTACGCTCAGTCATACGCATGCACGAGCCTCTTCTATGCGCTAGGTTCGCGGTCTCATGCAAGCCCCCGAACCCGCTTCTGGTCGCTACGGTCCCTACGGCGGTCGCTACGTCGCCGAGACCCTCATGCCCGCGCTGGACGAGCTCACAGCGGCCTACCGGAAATCGCAGAGCGACTCGGCCTTCCAGGCTGAGCTCGACTCCTTGCTCCACGACTACGCTGGCCGCGAGACGCCAACGTACTTCGCCTCCCGCCTATCCGCGGAGCTCGGCACACGGATCTGGCTCAAGCGCGAAGACCTCTGCCATACCGGCGCGCACAAGGTGAACAACACGATCGGGCAGGTCCTTCTCGCCAAGCAGATGGGCAAGACCCGGATCATCGCTGAGACCGGGGCCGGTCAGCATGGCGTCGCCACGGCGACGGCCTGCGCCCTCATGGGGCTGCCGTGCGAAGTCTTCATGGGCGCCGAAGACGTTCGGCGGCAGGCGCCCAACGTTCGCCGGATGGAGTTGCTCGGAGCCAAGGTCCACTCGGTCACGTCGGGTTCTGCGACCCTCAAAGATGCGATGAACGAAGCCTTGAGGGACTGGGTCACCAATGTGGAAACCACGCACTATTGCGTGGGCTCGGTCGCCGGCCCGCACCCTTATCCGATGATCGTGCGTGACTTCCAGTCCGTCATCGGCAAGGAGTCGCGCGCGCAGATGCTCGACAAGGCAGGGAAGCTCCCGGACGCGGTAGTGGCGTGCGTCGGCGGCGGCTCCAACGCGATGGGTATTTTCGCGGGCTTCATCGACGATCCCTCGGTGCGGCTCATTGGTGTCGAGGCGGCCGGGGACGGCATCGACACAGGCCGTCATGCGGCACCGCTGTGCGCCGGCGGCGTCGGCGTCCTGCACGGCGCGAAGAGCTACATCCTTCAGACACCCGATGGTCAGATCGTCGAAGCGCACTCGGTGAGCGCCGGCCTCGACTACCCTGGCGTCGGTCCCGAGCACGCTTGGCTGAAGGACACCGGACGAGCGACCTATGTGTCCGTCACCGACCAGGCTGCGCTCGATTGGTTCCAGAAGCTCTGCCGCATGGAGGGGATCATTCCGGCCCTCGAAACCAGCCACGCATTCGCCTATTTGCCCGACCTGGCCAAAGAGCTTGGCCCGGATGCGGACATCCTCGTGTGCCTTTCGGGTCGCGGCGACAAAGACCTCGAGACTGTCATCGAACAGCTCGCGGAAAGGGGCTGAGCCCAATGGGCCGTATCGCAGACGCCTTCGAACGAGCACGGGGGGAGAACCGCGCGGCGCTCGTGATCTATCTCTGCGCCGGTGACCCGGACCTCGAGACGACGGAGCACCTGGTCGTTGCAGCCGCCGAGGCAGGGGCCGACGTCATCGAGCTCGGTGTGCCGTTCAGTGATCCGACCGCCGACGGTCCGGCGATTCAGCGAGCTGCCGAGCGCGCGCTTGCGGGCGGGGCGACCCTCGCCAAGGTCCTCGACACGGTGCGTGCGATTCGCAAGCGAACCGAGGTTCCGATCCTCCTGTTCGGCTACTACAATCCGATTCTCGTCTACGGGGAGAAGCAGCTCGTCGACGATGCTGCCGAAGCCGGCGCGGACGGGTTTCTGGTCGTCAACCTCCCGCCAGAGGAGAGCGCCGGGCTTAGAATCCCGGCCGTCGCGAAGGGCCTCGACTTCGTTCCACTCGTTGCGCCGACGAGCGATCCACAGCGCGTGCGGCAAGCCGCAGACGTCGCGACATCGTTCATCTACTACGTGTCGATGACCGGGGTCACCGGCTCGAAGGTGGCCGATTTGGCGAGCGCGGCGGAGCGCGCCGCAGCACTTCAGCGCACCACCCAACGTCCGGTCGCGCTCGGCTTCGGGGTCAAGACCTCGAGCGATGTTCGCACCGTGGCTCCACACGTCGCCGGGGTGGTCGTTGGGAGCGCGGTTGTCTCCGTCATCGAAGATGCATCGGATCGCGACGCTGCGCTGAACGGGGTTCGAGAGCTCGTGTCCGAGCTCGCGACGGGCCTCGCTCGGCAATAATGCCCTTGTAGAGCTTCTTTTGGGACGATATCGTCCCAGGATGGAGCTTATTGACGTCATTTCCGCAAATCTCCCCTTGCTTCGAGAGCTTCGCGACCGCATCGGCCAACTCGAGCTCGGGGAACGGGTAGGGGTCTCTCGCCGCACCATCGCGCGCCTCGAAGGTGCCGAGGTAACGGACCCGGGCGTCGATCTGCTCATGCGAATCGGAAAGGAGCTCGGGGTGAGCCTCGGGCTGCTGACCGATGCCGAGGTGGAGGCAGTCACTCTGCCGCTCCCGGTCGACGTTGGTGAGCGGCTCGTCTCCGAGGATGGCCCGGCCGTGCTCGACGCGATGATCCGAGCCGCTCGACACGGTACTTGACGACTGGGGGGCTACACTTGCCCGCTCAGTCTGGTTTTCGCACCCGCGCCAGGCTGGTGGTCGCCGCCTCGGCGATGGCCTTTCGGAGCTGGTCGTCTTCGACGCGGCTCAGTGCACGTCCAAGCTCCTCCGGAAGCGAGGCGAGGCGAACTGGCTCGGGCGGCGGGGGCGGTGCCTTTCGGCGGATGGGCAGGTCCGGCAGCGGGCCAACCTGAAATCGAATGTTTTCGACGCCACTCGCCGGTGCGTGCTGACGGAGTCGTGTGAGGAGGTCGTCGGTCAAGTAGTGCAGCTCGTTCGCCCAGACCGACGAGCTCACGTGGACGACCAGAATGCCACGGTTGAGTCTGACGGGCCGCGCGTGCGCCAGGATACGGGCAGGAACCGCGCGGCTCCACCAGGCGAAGATCTTGGCAGTCTCGAACTGATCGGGCGCAGGGTATACGCGCTTGAGTAGCTTGGAGACCGACTCGAGCTTGCCCTTCTTCCGCTTCGCCATGGCTCAACCGTCGCCGAGGCTGGCCCTGTAGAGCGAAAGGAGATCCTCTTCGGTGCAGGGGCGCGGGTTGAGCCGGTGGCAAACGTCCTTGTAGGCCAAGGCCGCCAGGCGGGGCAGGTCGGACTCCTCGATACCTTGCGAGCTGAGGTCGGCTGGTAGCCCAATCGATTTGCGGAGCGCACGCACGGCGCCCGCACACTCGAAGGACATCGTGTTGTCGTCAGCACCCTTGACGCCGAGCTGCCGTGCTATCTCCGCGATTCGCTCGGGGATGACGGTGCGATTGTAGTCCAGGACCGCTGGGAGGCAGATGGCATTCGCGAGCCCGTGGTGCAGTCCGAACTCGGTCGAGAGCGGATGAGCGAGCGAGTGGCAAGCGCCGAGCCCCTTTTGGAATGCGACGGCCCCCATCATGGCGGCCGTGAGCATGTCGGCACGTGCCCGAAGGTCGTTTGGCTCGTCGGTCGCGGTCTTTAGGGCGCTATCGCAGAGCCGAATCCCGCCGAGGGCGATCGCGTCGGCCATCGGGTGATTGCCGATCGCCGAATACGCTTCCACGCAATGGGCGAGCGCGTCCATGCCAGTGGCCGCCGTCATGAAGGCAGGCATGGTGCGGGTCATCAAGGGGTCGAGGATCGCAACGTTCGGAAGCAGCGACGGTGCGAAGATCACGGTCTTCGCGTTCGTGGCTTCGATCGTGACGACGCCACTTCGGCCGACTTCACTGCCGGTGCCGGCCGTGGTCGGGATCGCGATCATGGGCGGCATGGGTTCTACAATCTTCGCGCTCCCGCCGATTGCGTCATCGTACTGCGCAAGTGGCGCCGGGTGCGTCGCTGCCAGTCGGACCAGCTTTGCGACGTCGAGTACGCTCCCTCCGCCGACGCCGAGCACCAAGTCGGCGTTGAAGTCACTGAAGACCTTCGCTGCCGTGAGCACCTCGGCCTCCAAGGGGTTCGACGAGATTTCCAGTGCAGAGCTGTGAGGGAGCTGAGCGGCATCGAGTGTCGCCCGGATCGGCGCGAGCAAGCCGGCGGCCTCGATACCGCGATCAGAGACGATGAGGACGCGAGTCGCCCCGAGCTGCAGGGCTTCCCGTGCACATTGCGCGGCTGCGTCCTCACCGGCGACTACGCGCGTCGGGAAACTCCAGAGTGCGAGGTCCGATCCATCGCTCATTCTCGGCCTACACGCCTCTCCATCAGGGCGTGGATAGCATCTTCTGGCCCCATGCGACCCTCGGAGACCGCAACGAAGGTCGACGAGATGGGTGTCTCGAGGCCGTCTCGTCGGGCGTGCTCGATCATGTGCCGGGCCACTTCGAACCCCTCGACGTAGCTGCCGAGCTCGCCAATGGCGGTGCCCAGCTCCGCGCCGAGTCCGAGCGCCCTGCCGAGACGGGATTCGGGCCGCTTATCGCCCGCCACCGCGGCGATGAGGTCGCCCAGTCCGGCTAGACCCATGAAGGTCGACTCCTTGGCGCCGAGTGTCACTCCGATTCGGGAGATCTCGGCCATGCCACGGGTAGCAAGCACCGCCAAAGTGCCCGGCTCCGCACCTAGCTCCTGGACGTAACCGAGAACGACCGTGAGAAAACCCACCGTTGCGCTTGCGAGCTCCACACCGACCACGTCCGACGTCTCGTAGATGCGAAGGTCCGAGCCACCGATCGCCTCACGGACCATTGCGGTGAGCTCGGGAAAACCCGTACCGAGGATTGCTCCGCTTGGGCGCCCTTCGGCAAGAGCGTCCGCCACCAAGGGGCCTGCGAGCGCGCCGACGCGGCGGCACACGGTCTTCTCGCGTACGACCTGAGTAATGGTCTTGAGTTCGGCGCCGACCAGACCTCTGCTCACATGCACGACCAGATGGCGGCCGTCGATCACCTCGCCTAGCTGCTCGGCCGCGTCGACGGCGTGGCGCGCCGGCACCGCCAAGAAGATGAGATCGCATTCTCGCAGCGGTCCCATATCGCTCGAAACGTGAATTGACTCGGGCAGATCCCGTGCGCTTCTGCTCCAGAGCATGACGTCGTGTCCATGCCGTGCAGACGCGATGGCGATCGCGCGACCGAAGCCTCCCGCGCCTGCGACTCCTACTCGTATCGTCATCGGTGCGCCCCCAGCTTCTGAATCTCACATGCAGCCTCGAGCTGCTCCGGGTCTGCGATGTCTTCGGCAAATGGGACGAGGCGGTTCTGGTAGTAGAGCAGCAGGGAGGGATCGTGAAGGACGACACGGTTCCCTTCCAGACGCGCGGCTGTCGAGTCGTGGTAGCCGTTCCAGTAGCCGAGCGCTCGCTCGAGGAGCTCGCTCGGCGCGTCCTCCTTGACGACATCGCTCAACAGCACGCGACCCTTTCGTTCAAGATCGCCGAGACGTTCCTGAGCCTCGCCGATCGCCTTGCAGACCTCCTCTTGCTCGAGGGCGATCTCGCCTCGGAGTCGCAAGCGGGCGAAGAGATCCATTCCGGGCGTCGCCTGCACGAGCGCGCGGAAGAGCACGTGTGCGACTACCTGCGTACTCATCAGAACGGTGTCTTGTTCGTAGCGGCGAGCGAGCACTTCGCCGAGCTCGCGTGTATATGCCGCATCGCGTGCGGGATCGGCGACCGGCTTTCCGCGGTGCTCGACGTAGCCGCCGGGGTCGATCACCCGCCCCGTCGGAGTGACCGATTGCCCCGTTTCGTCGACGTCGTTGCCGAACGGATCGATCGGCGTGCCGAAGCGGATGATGCAAGCGCCGCGCATCCCGACCACCTTGCGGAAGAAGGCAACCCAGCGATCGATGCGGGAGAACTCGTCGTCTTCGATGATGTACCGGGCTTGCCCCTCTTCGGTTAGCCAGTCGCGGATCAAGGTTTCTGCTTCGAGCACGAGGGCGTAGTTGATCGTGGTGGGCACGAACCAGACCGGGCGATCGATGCGCCGGACCTGATTCGTAGTGAACGCTTCGACCGCAGAACCGAGGAGTCCGAGCTTCACGTGACGTTCGATCATGCCCGACCGGCTGCGGGTTCCGCCCGGGAAAAACAGCGAATGGTAGCCCCGCTCGATCATCACCTGCGAGTAGAGCTTCAATACGTCCTTATATAAGCTGACGCGGATTCGGCGGTCGACTCGATAGGCACCGAGGTTGTGCATGAAGAAGCTGATGATGGGGTTCGTGAAGAGGTTCTTGCCGGCGCCGTAGATGGCGGGCGGGAGGCCGGCCGTTTCGAGCGCCTGGGCCAGCACGATCGAGTCGAGGTTCGAGGAGTGCGTCGGCACGAAGACCAAGCTCCCGCGGCTTTGCAGTTGCTGCAGATGCTCGAGATCCCCCTGGACTCGGAGCACTCGGTCGAGGGCCGTTGGCGCGGTTGCCATCAGGTCCTTCGAGAGACGTCGCGGCTCCATGACGCCGCCGATCAAGCGCGGCACCGCCTGCCGGGCGAATCGGTAGACGCGCGGATCGAAGTTACCCGCCACGTCGCGGGCCATGCTCGTCACGATGGTGTGAAGGACGCGGCGTTGCTCGCTGTCGTCCATCTTGGCGACCCGCCGGATCATCGAGCGCCAGTAGCCGAGCCGATCCCGTGCCTCGTCGTCCCGTTGTTTCTCGAGGCGGCGAATCTCGTGGAACGCGGCGTCATTGAGGGCGAGCTCCAGGTGGCTCCGGTCGGTCTCGAGCGCGCCGCAGATGCGACTGACCACGTCGGAGACGATGTCGTCCCGCTCGCTGTTGAACCAGAAAATCGAAGGGTCGCTCGGCCGCGGCACGTAGGGCTTCAGGTGCGGTAGGCGAAGAGGGCGCTCGGATAGGAATCGTTTGAGCATGGCTGCCTTTATACCGCCTCGAAGTAGCGGCGGAGCTCCCACTCGCTAACCGAGCGGTTGTATTCGCGGCATTCCCAGTCACGGGTGCGGACGTAGTGGTCGACGAATGCGTCGCCGAGCGCCTCTCTCGCTGCTTTGCTTCCGCGGAGCTTTTCAACCGCAGCTTCGAGCGTCAGGGGAAGGGCGAGGGATGGGTCGCCGCCTGTCGTTGCGTCCCCCGAGGTTTCGGCCGGAGGCGCGACTCGGTTTTCGATGCCGTAGAGCCCGGAGCCGAGGCACGCGGCCATCGCGATGTACGGATTGATGTCGGCGGCCGTCTGCCGAAGCTCGATCCGCGCCGCGCTATCCCCGGGTTCGAGAATGACGCGCGCGCCGCAGGTTCGATTCTCGACGCCCCAAGAAGCGTTCAACGGCGCCCATACGCCGGGAACGTAGCGCTTGTAGCTATTGATGAACGGTGAGTAGAGGGCGGTCAGCTCTGGCGCGAGCGAAACCAAACCACCGAGATAGTGCATCCCGATCTCGCTGAGGCTGTCGCTTCCGGCCGCAGCGAAGAGGTTGATCTGGCCGCCTTTGTCCCAGAGGCTCTGGTGCAGGTGACCGCTCGAGCCTGGCAGGTCAGGGTTCCACTTGGCCATGAACGTGGCACTGAGGTCGTGTCGCGAGCAGATGTGTTTGACCGTCGTCTTGAAAAGCGCGGCCTTGTCGGCGGCTTCGAGCGCGTCGTCATAGCGAATCGCGGCCTCCCACACGCCGGGGCCGGTCTCCGTGTGGAGGCCTTCGATCTCGATGTCGTACTCGGCACAGGTGTCGAGGATGTCGTCCACGAGTGCTTGGTACTGCCCCTGTCGCAACCAGGAGTACCCGAACATCCCCGGGCTCAGCGGATCCAGAGCGCGGAACCCCTTGTCGTGGAGCGATTGAGGGGTCTCTTGGAACACCCAGAACTCGAACTCCGCGGAGAATCGAGCCGTGAACCCAGCGTCCGCCGCTCGCCGCAGCGCCGACTTCAGGAGATTACGCGGACAGGCGGGGTGGGGCTCTCCGTCCTGCGTATAGAAATCGACCAGGAAGTGCGCGGTGTCCGGTGAGTCGGGCAGTACGCGAAAGGTCGAGGCGTCGATGCGCGCCAGTGCGTCCGGGTAGCCGGTGCTCCAGCCGGTGACGGTCGCATTGTCGTAGAGTTGGTCGGAGATGTCCCAGCCGAAGATCACGTCACAAAAGCCGAACCCCTTCTCTAGGGAAGACCAGAACTTCTCGAGGCTGATGTACTTACCTCGCAGCAAGCCATCGACGTCGAAGCCGCCGACTTTGACCTTGCGAATGCCTCGCTCTTCGAAGCTCCGGCGCAGCTCTTCCGTCATTCCCGTCTATTTAGACGGAATCCACCGATGAACCAACCCCAAACCCACTACGAACACCAGGGCGACCGAGGCATGGCCCAGAAGCTCGTGCGAAGTGCCTGCGATCGAGCAGTGTGCCTTCAGGACGAAGTTGCCCGCCACGCCTGCGGCGGCAGCGGCAACCAAGCTTCCGAGCGCGTTGCCGCGGTCGACCAGGCGGAGCAGAGCATAGACGGGGACACCAAGGAGAAGACCCACGCCCATGCAGGCCCCGGCCATGAAGCCGTTGCCGTGGTCATGCGTCGTTGCGGCCATCGCGGCGGGCACCGGCCAGAACGCGGCAACTACGGTCGCCCCGACCGCGATGCACACCAAGCAGAGTGACTGCCATCGCGGCAACGCGGGAAGGTGAACCGGGCGCGTCACCATAAACATGGCCAGAACGAGAAGGAAGCAGAAAGCCACCAGGCTTACCGTCCATTGAACAGAGCGTCCCTCTTCGCCGATCAGCGGAAACGCGAACCAGCCTGCAACGGCGAGGGCCACGAACACCGAGAGGACGATCGCTCGTCGCACCAGGGTCGAACGACTTCTCAAGAACCCGGCGAGCGTCCGGTCGCTCTTGTCGCAGCGGGACTTCATGTCGGAGAACATCTCCTCCACGAGAGCGTCGCTCCCTGGCGTTTCGGCGGCGTCCAGCTCGCGCAGGCGCTCGTCGAGACCGGCCTCGGGCCTATCGCTGGAACTAGTCATTCATCCCCACGTATTTCCGAAACCAACAATTGTTTCAAAGTTGTGTAGGCCCGATGGGCGCGAACCCGCACTGCACCCTCCGAAGTGCCCACAATTTCGGCTACCTCGGCGTATGGTCGCTCTTGAAACCAATGCAGCTCGACGACCTCCCGCTGACTCGCCGGGAGCTTTTCGAGGGCCCCATGGAGCAGGGCAGAGCGCTGCCGAAGCTCGATGGGCATGAAGTCGGCTTCCGGGGCTGCCTGTGTGTCGAGCTCGAGGTCGCTCATCTTGCGGCGCTTCTTTCGCCGCCAATGCTCGCGGACGAGATTCATTGCGATGGTCATGACCCAGGGTCGCAACTTCGAGCCTCGCCGGAAGTCGTTGCGGGCCCCGTGGAGGCGAAAAAAGGTCTGCTGAACGATCTCCCGCGCTAGTTCGTCGTCGCGCAGATGACGGCGCGTCAGTCGAAGCAAGATCGGTGCGTACCGCTCGAACAACAAGCGAAAGGCTGCGTCGTCGCCATCGACGTACGCATCCATCAGCTCTTCGTCGGTGGGCGTGATCTTGTTGCTACTCACCATCGACCGAATCCGAGTGCAGCGCGCGGGAGAGGCCCTCCATCGCATCGCCCAGTCGCGCCTCGTGCCAGACATCAAACGACACGAGCGACGCGAGGACAAGTAGCAGAAGTGCCACTTGCAGCCAGCGGTAGCCGTGGGGTGAGGGGCTCGCTTTGTCCGCGCCCGACACTGCGGCGGGGGAGGGGGGTCGAAGGGAGCCGAGGACTTTGCCAGGAGGGTGGTTGCTGCTCACGTATGCGGGCGGGTGCGTCGAGCTCAGCACAGGCACCGGAACCGAGCCAATGTGCGAGTTCTCCATCCAGGGTGCGATGTCCTGCGTCTGAGGGCTACGCTTCGCGGACTCCACCTCGACCCATTCGAGCGCCGCTCGCATCGCAGCGGCGCTTCGGTACCGCTGAATGGGTCGCCTCGCTCTTGCTCGTCGAACGACGTCGGGCAGCTCGGGCATGTCTTCGAAGCCCTCGTCGGTTTCGGAGCCCTTGGGAGGGGCGCCGGTGACCATGTGATGGAGTAACGCGCCGGCCGCGTACAGGTCTGCGGATGGATGGGACGCGCCTCCGCCGAAAAGCTCCGGCGCCATGTACGCGATCGCAAACTTTCCTGAGCCCGTGTGTACCGCGTGCGCGCTCGCGTCTACTTGAGCGCGCAGCAAGGGGAGCGCGCCGATGCCGATGACCCGCGCAGAGAGTCGTCCATGTCGATCCCGGGTGACGACGACGTTCTGAGGGGTGAGATCCCCGTGCGTCAGCCCTGTGGCGTGACCCGCCTCGAGCGCGTCGAGCACATCGGTGCCGAGGCGGAGAGTATCGAGCGAGCCGAGCGAACGATCGCGGAGCAGGTCTGTCAGCAGAGTCCCGCGTGTGTCCTGAAATGCGAGGTAAGGCACCCCGTCGATGATTCCGGCATCGAGGACGCTCGGCACGGAGGCCGAGCGGATCGAGCCAGCGCGCTGCGCGAAATCTGCGAACGCCGCCTCGGCTCGAAGCGAGCGACTGACATCCATCGGCAGGACGCTCACGATGACCGGGCTGCCTTCTGCGGATGCCCGGTAGTAGCGGATGAGCCCGCCCCAAGGAAGAAGCCCGTCTACTACGTACCTCCCGGCAAATAGCGCCTCGGGTCGAGTGTGCGCGCTGCCGAGGGAGGTAGCCATCGGGTCGAGAATAAACCCCCTTGCTCTGCAGCGCGACTCTTTAGCGAGGTGCGACGAAGGACTGCCCGCGGGTCAATACTTCGCCGTCTGGCTGGCGCGTGAGTTCGTACGCGCGCGCGCCTTCGCCAGTAGCCCAGGTCTCCATTCGGACGAGCTCGCCCGCGTGCGCCTCCCGAATGTACTCGACCGATAATCCGTCGAGTCGGCCCTCGAGACCTGCAGGTGCTCTCGCTTTGGCTGCAAACCAGCGGGTGTCCTCGATGTAGTCGACGTAACGGGCTTGGTTGACGTGGCCGAAGCTGTCTTGGTCGCTCGGCCGCACTTCCCACTCTCGCGACCAGACCTCCGCACGTTCCTCTGCAGGCCATGAGCGAACAGCGGGAACGGGTTCGTCGATGACATACGAGGCGACCACTGGATCGAGGGGCGCCGGGCCGCTCGGCCCCAAGTTCACGACGGTCATCCGCGCGCTCGCAGCGGTCTCGCCGTCGCCTTCCCGGACGATGCGATGACCGAAGTCAAAACTCGTCCGACCGACCCGCGCGACCCAGGTAGAAATCGCGATCCGGTCCCCGTAGCTCAGCGGTACTCCGTACTCGTAGGTGCCAGCTCGGGCGACCCCGCCTTCCATGAGGCCGCGCAGGGAGTAGTCGTCCAAGGTGAACACCCGCCAGCGGGTGTCTTCGAAGATCCGCGAGAGCCATCCTGGCGCGACGTACCCGGTCGCATCGAGCTCGATTCCGCGAACCGTGTATTGAACCGTCGTGAGCAGATCCGGCATGACGGGGCGGCACCGTAGCACTTCGACGGCGAGCTTGCTGCTGCGGGGCCACACTGGCGCGCCCATGACCCCTGGCTTAGTCTCCTGCGCGTGAGCGACCCACTAGGACAGTGCTTCTCCGAGGCCACGATCAACGGGCTGACCCTTCGCAATCGGCTCATCAAAGCGGCGACGTTCGAGGGGAAATCACCGGGCGGCGTTCCAAGCGATGCCCTGATCCAGTTTCACGAGCGACTCGGGCAGGGCGGCATCGGAATGACGACCGTCGCCTATTGCGCTGCGGAGGCCGACGGGCGCATCCACGAGAACATGATGTACATGCACGAGGGGATTCGGCCCGACCTCGAGCGATTCATTCGTACAGTCCAGGCGACGGGCACCAAAATCTCTGGGCAGCTCGGACACGCCGGAGCGTTCACCAAGAACCGCGAGTTCACCGGCGATCGACCGCTCGGGCCGTCGAAAGGCACCAACGCGCTCGGACTCACACATGGTCTTTCGCGCATTCAGGAAATGACCAAGCCGCAGATTCGCGAGCGGACCGCGGTCATTGGGCGCGCCGCTGCCTTCATGAAGTCCGTGGGTTTTGACGCGGTCGAGATTCATTTCGGACACGGTTACGGGATCAGCCAGTTCATCAGCCCGAAGACGAACAAACGCAAAGACGAATACGGTGGGAGCCTCGAGAATCGAATGCGCTTCGCCGTCGAGGTGCTCGAGGAGGTCCGCGAAAACGTCGGCGATGACTTCCCGCTCCTAGGCAAGATCAGCATGACCGACGGTGTCCCTGGAGGCGTGACCTACGAAGATTCGGTTCACATCGCCGCGATGCTGGAAGCGGCCGGCATCGACGTCATCATCTGCAGCGGCGGGACCAGCAGCATGAACCCGATGCTCCTCTTCCGAGGCGACAGCCTCGTACCCGGCTTGATCAAGCACGAGAAGAGTCTTGTCATGAAGGTCGGCATCCGCCTGGCCGCTCCTTTCATGTTCAAGAAGTACCCCTACGAGGAGACCTACTTCCTCGAGCAGGCCAAGCGCATTCGCGACCGCGTTCAATGCGGCGTTTGCTACATCGGCGGCGTCTGCACAAACGACAGTATTCGCACCGTGATGGATGCGGGCTTCGATTTCATCCAGCTCGGGCGCGCCCTGATCTTCGACCCCGACTTCCCGAAGCACGCGCAAGCGCGCACGAACTACAAGAACGGCTGCAACCACTGCAACCAGTGCGCCACCCTGATCGAAGCCCCCGGCGGCATCCTCTGCGTAGAACGCCCCAACAACTTCGCCTAACGCGGGGACACGCAGCCCCTCCAAAACCCGTTTACTTTCAGATGCTTACGAGACGAAACGCGCACTTTCCGCCCGCGGCCTCGGTTCTGAGTCCCCGCGTCGCCCTCAGTCCACGGCGATGATGCCGTCGGCGAGCAGCGTTTCGATTCGCGCGTCCGAGTAGCCAAGCTCCCTCATCACGTCGCGCGTATCGGCGCCGGCACGCGGGATGTCACGTTGGAGACCGAATCTGTGGCCATCCATCGCGAGGGGGAGTGCAGGCAGTCGCATCGTCGCACCCGCATGCTCGCCCTCGGTGATCGATACCTCGAGGAGCCCTTCGCTCGCGTTGAGGTGTGGGTCGTCGAGGAGCTCTTCCGGCTTTCCGATTGGCGCAAATGGCAGGCCTGTTCGCTCGAGCTTGTCCATGAGCTCTTGTTTCGTGAAGCTCAAAAAGGCCTCTTGCACTGCGTGGACGAGCCGCTCCTTCTGTGCCGTGCGCTCATTGTTGGTCGCGAGCGTTTCGTCTGCAGCGAGGTCGTGAAGCTCGAACGCTTCGCAGAAGAGCTGCCACTGCTTATCGCTGACGATTCCCACGAACACTTGGTCGTCGTCCTTGGTTTCGAAAATCTGGTAGATCGCCCATGCCGATTTGCGGGCGGGCATGGGTGCCGCTGGCTCTCCCATCACGGCGTACTGCGCCATGTGCTGTCCAACCAGGAACACCGTGCTCTCGAAAAGTGAAGCGACCACCTCTTGACCTTGGCCAGTCGATGTACGCCGAAAGAGTGCTGCGATGATTCCGAGCGCGCCAAACATGCCACCGGTGACATCCACCACCGACGTGCCGGCCCGCAGGGGCTTCCCTGGCGGGCCCGTCATGTACGCAAGGCCGCCCATCATCTGCGTGACTTCATCGAGGGCGGTGCGGTGCTCGTAGGGTCCGCTCAGGAACCCTTTCGCGGAGCAGTAGATCAAGCGAGGGTTCCGGGCGCGCAGTTCTTCGTAACCAAAGCCAAGCCGGTCCATCGTTCCCGGGCGAAAATTCTCGATGAGCACGTCTGCGGTGTCCACGAGATCGAGGACGAGCGCTTTGCCTTCCTCCGACTTGAGGTCCACACAGACGCTCCGCTTGTTGCGATTGTACATCGGGAAATAACCAGCCCCGGAACCACGAAGCGCACGCGTGCTGTCACCGGCGAGTGGTTCGATTCGGATGATCTCGGCCCCTAAATCACCGAGCACTACACCCGCCGCCGGACCCATCACCATGTGTGTGAATTCGATGACTTTGATGCCATCGAGTGGGAGGTTTTGCTCGCCCATCTTGCGCGCATACTAGCCCGTCACAGCTCCAAGGGCGCGCTCAAAACCAGCAGAGCAGAACGAAGCAGCCTCGGCGAACCGCTCTGCGAAAATTCTGCGTGGGAGGAACTCGATATGTTTTTCTTACGTCCCAGCAGAGCGTATGAGTCATCACGCCGCGCGAAGAAGAGGGGGCAGCCCAGGCGGACCCATCGAATGGCATACCCCACCTTCTCGAGCCGACACCAGCAGCCCGACCAAAGTCCACGAGAACAACAGACACGGATTACGGAACCCGACCGCATCATCATCTTCAGGGTCTCCTGGGAGGACGACAGGGGCAACGTGCGAGTCAATGGTGTTGACTATACGGGGGAAAGGCCCCTTGGGGAGTCCCCTGCGATCGTCGCTCAAGGCGTGGTCTGAAAGGAAGCAACGCGCGCGACGCTAGGGCCGACTTCCGAGGTACGCTTGTACGGCCCGCGGAACGGGTTGTCGTTGGAGCGCCTTCGTGAGGCTCCATCGTTCTTCGGAAGGGTCTTCGAGGAAGTGTGTTTCGCTGCCTTCGAGAAACGCCACCGGGAGCCCATCGCGAAAGAGGATTCGGTTCTTCGGTGTTGCGGGCACGCGATGACCTGGCGTGAGGATCCCGACGAGGTTCAGTGGGTCGGCGGCACTGATCGAGACGAGCTCGCCTGTCTTCGGTGCGCGTCTGGCCTTGCGGAGGGCCGGGATCGCCTCGGGGAGGGCGTACTGCTCTCCCGCGAAACCCCCGACGAAACGGCCTCCTCGGATTCGTCCCTGGGCCTCGAGGCGCCGGTATACTCGAAGGAGCTCGTACCATGGCGGGAGGTCCCCTTCGCGATCGATGAGCCGCCGAAACACGACCCCCCAGCGTCGGAGGAGTGTCCAGGCAATGCTGTCGAGATCGTGCTCCTCGGGGGCGTCCGGGAGGACCGTCCACCGACCCGCTGCCTCCATGCTGTAGGCGGGCGCCGATCGACGGCCGCGCCTCGGGCGCTTTGGGTCGGGCGCCAAGAGCGCTCGCAGACCCGTGAAACCATCTGCAGTCACCAGTCCGAGTGACACGAGCTCCCCGAGCGCAGCCTCTGTCTGCGTGGGCAGGAGTCCAGCGCCTTCGCCGATGTCGTCGACGAAGCTCGCTCCGCAGCGCTGAAGTGTTTCGAGGACGGCGATCGCGTCGCTCGACGCTGCCTCTGCGCTGCCCGAACGAAGACGCCACGCCTGGGCTTCCGCGCGGCGCGTGAATGCAATCGGGCTCGTTCGAATCGGGCTCGACGCTCGACCGGAAGGCGGCGTTCTGCGACTCCAGGTGGCGCGGCCGGACATGCAGAGTTGGTCGAGCCAGCTCGGGTCATACCCTTCCATGCGAACCGGAAAGACGTCGGACTCCCACGCGGCCGCGCCCGCTTCCATTCCTTCGAGCTGATCGAGGATCGCGGCAAGGCCCTCGGGCCCCTCCATTCGCGCGCCTGCGGAAGCGTGCTGCCATGTCACTAGGAATCGCAGAAAATCTGCCGCGCTCACCGCTTCGATCTCCTTTCGGAGCCTGTTCAGGGTGTAGCGGTGAATCCGTGCGAGGAGGCCGCGTTCGCACCACTCCACATCGGTCGCGCCCGGCGTGAAGCTTCCTCTTAAGACGAAGCCCTCGCCTTCGAGAGCGATGAGGCTTGCCTCTATCTCTGTCGGGCCGAGGCTCAGGATAGAGCCAAGCGACGCCGCGGAGATCGGGCCTGACGCTTGAAGCCGACCGCGCACGATCTCTCGTGCCGCATCAATGCCGGTCCAGGTCTGCTCTCGGAAGCGATCTGGCACACGAACTTCAGTTTCTGCCTTGCCATCCGGCCATGCTGCGCGTGCCAACGGAACTCGCTCGGCGGCCACCCAGAACAGGCAGTCCCCGTGGGCGAATCGCGTCGCGCGCCCCTCGTCCGCCAGGGAGCCGAGCCACTCGAGCCACTGGCCCCGCTCGGCCTCTTCATGGGTGATGCTGTGATGAAGAAGCAATGCGTCGTGCATCTCCTCTGCGTCGCGGGGCTCGGGCCGTGCTTCTTCTCGCACGCGCTCGATCGCAGCCTCGTCGAGGGTCGCCAGGTCGGAGGTCCGGCTCGGGTCGAGCCATCGCCGCGACATGATGGCTTGTGTCCGTCGCTCTTCGAGCGGCGCATCGTCGAGGAAGGCGTAGGGGTTCGCGTTCAGCACCGATTGCGCGAGCGGGGATGGCTCGGTCAGGTCGCGCGCAAGCATGTCGATTTCGCCGGCTTGCATCCGCGCGAGCAGCGCCTCGAAGCCTTCAATGTCCATGGCTTCATGGAGGCAGTCTTCGATGGTCTGCTGCACGAGTGGGTGATCGGGGATGTCACGGTCGCCCGCCACGTTCTCGAGACACGCGACCTGATCTGGAAAGCACAGGGCAAGCAGGTCGTCCGCCTGCATGCGCTGGAACTGAGGAGGAACTTTCTTGCCGCCGCGAAATCGAAGAAGAGCGAGTGCGCGGGTAGCATTCCAGCGCCAGCGCGTCTGAAACATCGGAGCATCGAGCATCGCCTGCACGAGAACCTCTCTGGCGTTCTCGGGGCGCAGAAATCGAAACACGTCTTCGAGCGGAAAGCTGTGCGTCGGGCCGAGCGACAAGATGATCGCGTCCTCGATGGCGGCGGCCTGAAGCTCTACGTTGAAGCTCCGGCAGAATCGCTTGCGAAGAGACAGACCCCATGCTCGATTGATGCGCGCTCCGAACGGTGCGTGGATGACGATGTGCATCGCTCCCGTTTCGTCGAAGAAGCGTTCGATCACCACCGTATCGCGGGTCGGCATGGCGTCGAGGGCGATGCGGGCGCTCACCAGGTACTCGGCGAGTTGCTTCGCGGCCAGTTCCGTAATCGCGGTCTCGTCTTGCAGCCATGTGACCACCGCGTTCGGGTCCTGGTGCAGGGAGTCGATCCCTTCGCGAATTGCGTTCACGGACTCCGAAAGGAGGTCGGCGCGTGCCGGCGCTTCCCCAAGCCAGAATGGCAATGTCGCTGGTGCGCCTTTCGCATCCGCAACACGAACGACGCCCGGCTGGACGCCGAGGATTCGATACGAGTGGTTTCCAAGTTGAAAAATGTCACCCGTCGCGCTTTCGAGTGCCAGGTCCTCGTTGACGCTGCCGATTCGCAGCCCCTCCGGTTCCAGCCGAACTTCGTAGTCGAAGTTGTCTGGAATCGCGCCGCCATTGGTGATCGCCGTGAGTCGGGCGCTTCGTCGCGGGCGGATGCGACGGTTGACCTCGTCGCGATGAAGATAGGCTCCCCTTCGGCCACGGCTCGTGGCAAAGCCCTCTGACAGCACTTCGAGCACTTGGTTGAACCGCTTCTCGGTCAGATCCCGATAGGGCCACGCGTTCCTGACCAAGGAGAGGATGTCGGTTTCCGCCCACTCCTCTGTCGCGGCTGCGGATGCGACGATCTGCTGTGCAAGGATGTCGGTGGAGCCCTCAGGGATGCGGATGCGGTCGAGTTCGCCTCGCCGGACGCATCGCATGAGCGCCGCGCATTCGACGAGGTCGTCGCGGCTCAACGGGAAGAGTCTTCCTTTCGGGGTGCCACCGTGCCAATGGCCCGAACGTCCTACGCGCTGAAGGAAGGTTGCGACCGAATGCGGCGAGCCGAGCTGGCAGACGAGGTCCACGTCTCCAACATCAATGCCGAGTTCGAGGGAGGCGGTCGCCACGACGGCACTGAGCTCGCCGGACTTCAGCCGGCGCTCTGCATCGAGCCGGTGGGCACGAGCGAGACTGCCGTGGTGAGCGGCCACCGCTTCCTCGCCAAGAAGGTTCGCAAGGTGTCGGGTGACGCGCTCGGCGATCTTTCTCGTGTTCACGAACACGAGAGTTGTGTTGTGCTCGGCGATGAGCGCCGCGAGCCGCTCGTAAATCTGGTCCCACACTTCATGCGACATCACGGTTTCGAGCGGGGACCCAGGGAGCTCGACCGCAACGTCCATGGTCCGCTGGTGTCCAACGTCGACGATGCGGCAAGGTGCAGGGGCGTCCGCGGTGCCCCGCGCGCCGACGAGAAATCGCGCGACGTCTTGGATGGGGTTCTGGGTCGCGGATAGGCCGATTCGTGTGATGTTGCGACCGACCAATGCTTCGAGCCTCTCGAGAGAGAGGGCCAGGTGCGCGCCGCGCTTGTTGGCGACGAGGGCGTGAATCTCGTCGACGATCACCGTGCGAACGTTGGACAGCATCCGTCGGCCGCCTTCGCTAGTGAGAAGGATGTAGAGCGATTCGGGCGTCGTCACGAAGATCTGGGGTGGCTTCTTCACCATCTTTGCGCGCGTGTACGCGGGGGTGTCGCCGGTCCGCACTGCCGTTCGGATGTCGACGTCTGCGTAGCCGAGCTCTTCGAGCGTGCCGCGGATACCCTCGATCGGAGCTTGTAGGTTCTTCTCGACATCGTTGCTCAAAGCCTTGAGCGGAGAGATGTAAAGAACGCTGACGCCGTCTTCGAGACCGTCGCGAAGACCTCGCTCCACCAATTCGTCGATCGCGCACAGGAATGCGGCGAGCGTCTTGCCAGAGCCGGTTGGCGACGCGATCAAGGTGTGCGTGCCCTCGCGAATGGCCGGCCACCCCTCGGCTTGCGGCGGTGTCGGCTCTCCGAATCGCCGCTCGAACCAGGTGGCGACCGCGGGATGGAAGCCTTTGAGGGGCATGCCTGATGTCTAGCACCGGCTGTTCGAGCGTACAGGGCGCGATGCTCGACTCGGCCCGTGCTCGGGCGCGTTCTCGTTTGCGGAGCCAGTCCCGCGCGTGCCCATCAGGCAAAGTGCGCGTTTGGGCTTGCAAGCTACCGAGAGTAGGGGTGTTTTCGGGGGGCTGCGTGTCCCCTTGATAGGGCGGCGGATAGGGTGATTGCTTCTTGGAAGGCGGCGGGGCTGCGGAGGGATGCGGCTAGGGCCCTGGGGATCGATGCCGGGCGGCGGGCCGGGGGGAGTGCGGGTTCGGGGGCTTCGCCGATGCCTCGAATCGAGCGGCGTGCCGTTTCGAGGATCGCGTCGCGAAGGGCAGGCTGTGCGCCGGCGGCGAGCACCGCCGCGGCGATGATCCAGCGAGGGTCCTCGTCAAGCGTCTCGCCGCGGGCGAGGGCGGGGATCAAGCGCTGCACTGTAGCGTGCTCGGCGTGCAGGTAGGCGAGGCCCGGAATGTTGAGCAGCTGGAAGCCTTGGAGCTCGGGCCATGGGCGCTGCAGGAGTACATCGACCATCGCGTCGGCCACGGTGTGTAGGTTCTCATCCGAGAGACCCACCCAATCGCCACCGAGCGGAAGATAGTAGAAGGCGACTCCAGGATGGTCGGCCTCCCATCGCTCCCAGATCGCGTCTGCTTCCTCATGGCGGCCTAGGTGATGCAGTACGCGGGTCGCCATGTAGATGCGGAGCCGGTCGGGTGGATGCTCGTCGATGATGCCGCCGTCCTGGAAAATCGCGGCGGTTCGTTGGGGGGAGTCTGGGTTCCGGAATGCCTGGTGCATCGCCTCCGCATACGCAGGCCCGAGCATGACGGTGCCGACGGTGTCCGCGAAGACCTCGGACAGCCAGGCGCCGAAGAGCTGGCGAAGCCATCCTCCGCCGAGCTCGCTCTCCGACAGCGGCATGGCCACGTTCGAGGGGAGTGAAAGGCGCGCACGAAGACCCTCTTCGATGCCCTCGAGGCTGTAGTAGAAGTCATGCGCGACTTCGTGTGCGATGGCCGGCCAATGCCAAACCTCGCTGTCGAACCCGGCAGGTAGCCGCAGTGGTGCGACTCGAGTCGAGGCGAAGCGCGGAACGATCGAGAGGCCCCAATCGCCGGTGATCGCAACCGGCTGGCTGGTTCTGAGGCTCAGGCTCTGAACTCGCGCAAATTCGAGAATCGGGGCGTAGCAAGCGTCCGCCATCGTGTCCGCGTCTGCTAGGAATGATGAGGGCGCCGCGGTTCGCTGGCGCGCCATCGTCGCGAGGTAGCGGAGGAGCTCTTCGAGACCTTGCATGACGGTCGTGTCCTGCATGATCGTCGATAGAGTCGGCGTTCCGTCGAGAGAGCGCTTGATCGTCTGCACTCGCACGAGGAGGTCTTCGCGGAGCGCGGGCACCAAGCGAACCAAACGCGGGTCCCGCTCCGCTCGCTGCAGCAGTCGCTCGGCCTCTACCTCGAGTCTCGCAGCTCGCCCTCGTGCCGCTTCGAGGAAGTCACGCCCAGTCGGCCGCTTTGGCGCGGACTCCGCGCGGGCAGGTCGCTTGCGCGGCGCGTCCTCGCGCGAAGTCGGCTTCGCAGGCTTCTTCGCGCGCTTCTTCGCAGGCTTCTTCGCGGGGGACTTCGTTCGCGCCTCCGCCGGTTTCTCGGCTTCCCTTTTCGCGGCGCGCTCTTTGCGCCGGTCCCACCATCGCTTGAGGATGGGGTAGAGGATGTAGATCAGGAGCGCGATCTCTCCAATGTGCTCGCTGACCCAGGGTGGCATACGGACTCAGCGCTTCCTTGGTCGATAGACGAGGCGCTTCGGCTCGAGCGGACCCTCGCCCCGCTTCGAGACGACGTCCGCGAGAATCAGACGTGCGACGAACGTCCGTGGCTCTCGGACGAGCGCGCTGACGG
>Ga0316193_10000077_pt1 | contig 47787 bp, 40 predicted proteins | sample MerIslsedime2_MG_FD_207735 | JGI IMG/M metagenome (GOLD analysis project Ga0316193, IMG submission 207735) | Coastal sediment microbial communities from Maine, United States - Merrow Island sediment 2 | ecosystem: Environmental > Aquatic > Marine > Coastal > Sediment | place: USA: Maine... | reverse complement strand
CGGATCGGTGAACCGGTAATCAACACCGGTCACGGAATGCTTCACCTCATTTTCCCAGAACGACGGTCCGGTCGAATTTCCCGATGATATCGATGTTTCCAAGGAATGGCTCACGGATTTCGTACTTAACCCGAAGGTTCACGCCATTTGATTTTTTCGAGATATGCATTTTTTCTTTTGTGATGTTATTGCTGGCGTAGCTGGCCCAAAGGCTCCTCAGGACCTTATCCTTGATCCTGCTCGGCGGGAGTTTTGAAGCACCTGGTTCCTCTGCAAGCAAATTCATCGCGTTACCCAGAGCATGGTATTCAAGGTACATCGGGACCAACCGCATCCCGGCGTATGCAAAAAACAGAGTGATGGACAATACAATGAGGAATCCAATCAGCGTTAAACCACTTTCTTTGCGAATTTTCATTTCAGTTCACCTTCATCCTTGTTGAGTGGACAGGAATACTATAACGCTTCCATAGGGTTAAAGAAAATTGTTACTTAATATTATTGAATGCCATTACCAATTCGTGACAGGTCACCACAACCTTTCGTATAGTCGAAATTGAGCCAGATTCCAACCGCCCGCCCCATCAGGTTTTCTTCCGGAACGAATCCCCACTCGCGACTGTCATTGCTGCGATCGCGGTTATCTCCCATGACGAAATAATGCCCTTCGGGAACCTCCCACTGGCCATCACGGTCTCTGGAGCTCTCGTGTATGAGGATATCGTGACTGACGCTATCCAGCGTTTCAGTGAACCTGATGGCGTCTGGTCGCGGGGTGGCGCACTTGACCTCGCTTCTGCTGTAGTGCCCCTGTATTTCATTCGAAAGCTGTTCACCATTGATGTACAGCTTTTTGTCGCGATAGGAGATCCTGTCGCCGGGCAGTCCGACTAACCGCTTGATGAAATTGACCTTGGGATCTACCGGGTAGCGAAAAACAACGACATCACCGCGTTCCGGTTGGCCCATGGGGACGATTTTTGTATGTGCGACCGGTAGCCGAAGGCCGTAGGCAAACTTGTTCACCACGATAAAATCACCGACCAGCAGGGTCGGTATCATCGAACCGGAAGGAATTTTGAAGGGTTCGAACAGAAAAGACCGAAATAACAGCACGATCAGGAGAACGGGAAACAGGGACCGCGAGTATTCAATGATGACCGGATCACGGGGCCTCTCGATACTTTTCTGCACCGCCCGATCCATTCTGCGCCTTTTCAGGAACAGGCTGTCAATGATCCAAATCAGACCGGTCAGGCCGGTCAGAACTACTAGTAGCAATGAAAAATCCGGTTTCATCGGCTCATCTTACCTCTTGTTATCCTGTTGAAGCACGGCGAGAAAAGCCTCTTGAGGGATTTCCACGCGACCGACCTGCTTCATACGTTTTTTCCCGGCCTTCTGCTTCTCGAGGAGCTTACGTTTGCGGGTGACATCCCCGCCGTAGCACTTGGCTGTCACGTTTTTTCTCAGCGCCTTGACGGTTGTCCGCGCGATGACCTGGGACCCGATGGCAGACTGGATGGCCACATCAAACATCTGTCGGGGAATCAGTTCTTTCATCTTACTCGCCAGTTCTCTGCCACGTCTTTGCGATTGCTCCCGGTGAACAATCAGGGACAAAGCATCGACCCGTTCACCGTTGATCAACACGTCAACCCTGACAAACGGCCCTTCCTGGAAGCGAACGAAATGATAATCGAAGGATGCGTACCCCCTGCTGACCGATTTCAGCCGGTCGAAGAAGTCCAGTACGACTTCGGACAAGGGTAATTCATAGCGAATGGATACCTGTCCACCGATGTACTGCATTGCCTTTTGCATGCCGCGTTTTTCTTCACACAAACCGATGACCGCACCCACATAATCCTGTGGCACCAGGATGTTCGCTTCGATGATCGGCTCACGAATCTCCGCCAGTTTGTTGGCTTCCGGCAGCTTTGCAGGGTTTTCCAGACTGATGATTTCCCCACTGCTCATCTCGACTTCATAAATGACTGTTGGTGCGGTGGTAATCAGCTCAACATTGTACTCACGCTCCAGTCGTTCCTGCACGATATCCATGTGCAGCAGGCCCAGGAATCCGCATCGGAACCCAAACCCCAGCGCCTCCGAAGTTTCCGGCTCGAACTGCAACGCGGCATCATTCAACTGCAGGCGATCCAGCGCCTCGCGCAGGTCCGGGTAATCTTCTGCGTCAGTGGGAAACAGTCCCGCAAAAACTCTTGGCTGCATGGTTTCGAACCCCGGCAGCGGTTTTTCAGCACCACCTTTCGCCAGCGTGATCGTGTCCCCGACGGGCGCACCGTGAACGTCCTTGATCCCGGCAACGAAGAACCCGACCTCGCCGGCGGCAATCATGCCGCGAATTTCCCGTTTGGGTGTGAATACGCCGACCTGCTCAACCTGGTGTTGATTGCCCGAGGACATGATCTTTATTTTCTGTCCTTTACTCATTGAACCGTCAACCACACGAACCAACGAAACGATACCGAGATAATTGTCAAACCATGAGTCGACGATCAGCGCCTTGAAAGGTGCTTCGGGATCCCCTGTTGGATGCGGAATTCCCTGTACCATTGCCTCAAGCACGTCCTCCATGCCTTCGCCGGTCTTGGCGCTGACACTTAATGCGTCGGATGCGTCAATGCCGATGATGTCTTCTATTTCCTGCTTGACACGCTCCGGCTCTGCCGATGGCAGGTCGATTTTGTTGAGTACGGGAATGACTTCCAGGCCAAGCTCAACAGCTGTGTAGCAATTGGCGACACTCTGGGCTTCTACGCCTTGCGCTGCATCGACGACCAGTAACGCGCCTTCACACGCCGCGAGTGAACGCGAAACCTCGTAAGAGAAATCCACGTGTCCCGGCGTATCAATGAAATTGAGCTTGTAGATCTCTCCGTTTCGGGCCTTGTAGTCGAGCGTCACACTCTGCGCTTTGATCGTAATGCCGCGCTCACGCTCAAGCTCCATGGAATCCAGAACCTGGTTTTCCATTTCGCGTTCGGTAAGCCCACCACAAATCTGGATAAAACGATCCGCCAGGGTCGATTTGCCATGGTCAACATGCGCGATAATCGAAAAATTTCGGATGTGATTCTGGTCCATTCCCCGGCTGCCTGCTTCTCTTCGGACAATAATCAAAGGGCCATCCGTTTCCGGTGAAACGAATGGCCCTGTTTCGCAATCCCCAATTATAGCTTAAGTGGGGACCTTTATTCTTCAACAGCCGGTGAATAAGCGATATATCGCGTAATGCCCTCACGCATCACGCGCAATGCAACCGCCTTGCCCTCAGGCAACTCGTCGGCAATCTCGTTGAACGAATCGACATCATCCACTGCCTTGTTGTTGACCGTCAGGATGACGTCACCGTTTCTGAGTCCTGCCCGGAATGCGGCATCATTTTCGATATGTGACACAATCACACCACCCTCAGGGTTTCCAAGGGCTCTGCGGCGGTTTTCGTTGATCTGTTCGACCACCACGCCCAGCGGATTACTGGGGCCGTCCTGGGCGTTTGAGGCCCGCAGATTGCCTTCCTCATCCGGCTCGAGCGCATCAAGCGTCACGACAAAAGTTTTCTCTTCGCCGCTTCGGATGACCAACACTTCGGCCTTGGTCCCTGGTGGGTTGATACCCACCAGTGGGGGAAGATCTCCGGACGACTCAATCGGCTCATCATTGAATGCAAGAATAACGTCGCCCGGCTCAATGCCGGCACGTTCGGCGGCACTGCCCTCGGTGACATCATTCACGAGTGCGCCCACGGGCCGCTCGAGCCCGAATGCCTCTGCCATCTCGCGGTTCACGGCGCCAACCTGAACCCCAAGTAATCCACGAGAAACTTTGCCGTTCTCACGTAATTGTTTTATCGCCCCGTTGGCCGTTTCGATAGGAATAGAGAAAGAAAGCCCGATATAACCGCCACCCGAGCTGAGAATCCACGAATTGATCCCGACGACTTCCCCATCCATATTCAGCAACGGTCCGCCTGAATTACCCCGGTTGATAGCAACATCAGACTGGATAAAGGGGACGTACTGTTGCTGGTTGGTGCTGCGGCCCTTGGCGGAAACAATCCCGGCGGTCACCGACTGGTCGAAATTAAAGGGTGAACCGATGGCTACGACCCACTCTCCGGGACGAAGGTCTTTACTGTCGCCCAGTTTAAGGGTTGGGAGGTTTTTCGCATCAATTTTGAGCAGCGCTATATCGCTGAGTGGATCAGAACCGATCAATTCAGCTTCAAATTCCCGGCGGTCAGCCATTCGAACGATGATCTGGTCGGCATCCTCAACCACGTGATGATTGGTGATGATGTAACCATCCGATTCAAAAATGAACCCTGAACCGGCGCCACGACGATCTGGACGATCACCACCGGGACCACCCGGATTGCCCGGAACATCGAAAAAGCGCCTGAAAAATTCAGGGATTTCCTCCTGACCCTGCGGACCATCCATGCCGTCCGGCCTGCCGCGAACTCTTTCACCGAACTGTATTACCTGGATATTGACGACCGCGGGGCCGGTTTCTTCCACCAACTCCGTAAAATCCGGTAATCCTGTAACACGGGCATACCCGGTTCCAGATACCAGTATCAGCAGAGGCATGAATACAAATAAGAGCAATTTTCTCGGCACAGCAATTTCCTCGTGTAAATTTTCCAGATTGTGATTCTTCAATTAACTCGCAACAAGTGGACAATGCCAGGCCCGGGAAATTCAATCGAAAAGTACCGGTTCCTCACAGCCACAGCAGCACCGCTGACGATCCCGCCCAACAGCGATATCGCATCAATCCCTATCGGGCCCACCTCGGCCAGGCGGGCCAGGTAGTAAGCCAGCGCGGCACCCGCTAATCCCGCCAACAGGGGGAGAAGATACAGCCTGACAACCAGCCGAAGGTATACCTCTTCGTTTATCCCGACGATCACGGCTTCGCCGTTCGATGCATCGATATCGTTTTCGAGCTCCAGCACAACGGGCTCACGCCGGAGCATCCGACCGAACACGCCTGCGCCGCAGCCTTTACCGGAATCGCAGCGGGAACAGCCGTTCATTCCGCCCAGGCGGACCTGGATGAGCCCATCGTTGATGCCTACAACCTTGCCCTGCTGTTCAATCATGACTCCGTCCCGGGCTTCAAGGCGAACTGATTTCGATGCCGTCTCCAATCATCTGGACCGTTACCGCAGGTACATCGCCCACCACTGTAATCAACATGTCTCCTGCGGAGCGGGTCAAAGCATGCGTTGTCCCAATCTTCCTGACTTCCACCGGCATATCGTCCGTGACTTCACCGCTCTCAATATAAACGGACACTGCAGCCAACCCGTCACTGTAGACCATGTGCTCATAAATGCCATCGTCCTGTTTCTGCAAGGAACGATGCATCGCCAACTCGAAGCCGGGCGGCAATTGATCCGGTTGCCACCTGGGCACAGACTTCCCTGAACTTCTGCCTGAAGGGAGCCCGGACGCCACCGTTTTGAATTTTTTCAACTGAGAAGCGGGCTTCAACTCGCTTTTATCTACTTCAGACCCCAGCCGCACATCGGTAAACATCAGCTTGGCGAGCACATTATTTTTGCCGTCAATCAATTCCCACTTCATTAGCAGTCCGGACTGCTCCTCCAGCCAAAGCGAGTAGCCATAGCGAAATTCATCCTTGGGCAAAATTTTGAGATTACGAGCCTGATGTCCGGCAATCCGTGCGGCTCCGCCTCGCTTCATCTGGTAGGAGCTTTCGGTCTGGTCATGCTGATCAATGGGCAGTTCCGGAAAAAAGGTGCGGTTGAACCCGGCATCCTCGAAGACCGACTCGTCGTCGGCCAGGACCCAGCGTACCCCGTTCGAATCGCGGATCACTTCACGCGGCGGCCCGGAAACGGCTACGAGATGCTCACGAATCCCGGCCTCATCTGAAACATGGGTAATTCGCATCGTCTCTACGACGTTGCCCTGTACGTATACGAAGGTGCCCTGGTAGCTCATCTGGCTCATGGCCGCGGTCATACGCTCGAGCATTTGACGCGGAGTATCGTGATCTCCGGCACCCAGGTGAGTGACCGGAAAAACCAGTGCAGCCACCATCAACAGTGTGGCAGCCCGGGCAATCATCTTGAACCGGAATCTTCTTCCTCGGAGGTTTCCGGATCGGCCTTGCGCTTAGCCTGCTCGGCCTCATCAGACAACTTTGTCCCGATGGTCACCATGGGTATGTAAGGAACAAAGCCTTTCCTGCCGGTTGCTCCACTTGCCTGGTAATGGCGTAACAGGTATGCGTTCATTTTCGCGTCGTTGTTGTAAAGTCCACCGGAAAGGCTGACCTGGTTGGAAGCCGGCGCCGGCGTCAGACTTTGTGGACTGGTAAATTGCTGAACACCGCTGCCCTCGGCGACTTCACCGTTTGGCAGGGTAGTTCCCAGCCTGCCGGGACCCACTACTGTAATGGCCATCAGTGCAACAGAGGCTGCTATGGCCAGACCACTGGCGGGTTTCAGCCAGCGCGGGGAAATGAAACGTCTGTGCCTTTCAGGCTGTTCGTTTTCGATAGCCTTGCTGATGCGGGCGCAAAGATCATCTCCGGCCATGGCGCCATCCTGGTGCCGCAGGCAATCCCGTACAAGATGGTACCGCGTCCAGGTCGCTCGTAATTCGGGGTCACTGCCCAGGCGCTTTACCAGGAAACGACTGGTGTCGGGACTGATTTCGCCGTCTACCAGTGCTGAAAGATGTTCTCGAGTTTCTTTACTCATTGTCATTCCAAAATAATGATCTTAATGCCCATCGACCAGGGGTTTCAGTTTCTCATCGATCGCTTCCCGCGCTCGAAAAATACGGGAACGAACCGTTCCGATCGGACAATCCATCGTTAAAGCAATATCTTCGTAACTCATGCCTTCCATTTCCCGCAGCATGATAGCGGTGCGCAAATCGTCCGGTAATTCGGAAATCGTATCGAAAACCGTACGCTTGATTTCCTCGCGCATCATTTCGTTTTCCGGAGTGCCCTGCTCTTTCAGCCGGCTCTCCATATCGTATTGCTCCGCGTCGGCAGCATCTATATCGGTTGCGGGTGGCCGCCTCTTACGAGCCACCAGCCAGTTTTTCGCGGTATTAATGGCGATGCGATAAAGCCAGGTATAAAACGCACTGTCTCCGCGAAAACGATCGATCGCCCGGAACGCCTTGATAAAGGCTTCCTGCGCTACATCCTGCGCTTCTGACTGGTCGGAAACATAACGCGCCACCAGGCTGATGATCCGGTGCTGATATTTCTTGATGAGCAGGTCGAAGGCACGCATGTCGCCTTTCTGAACCCGCTCAACCAGCAATTGATCGACCTGTGCTTCGCTCATTCGCGAATGCTCCGAATTTCCCTGATCAGGCCGCCGAACCGGTGACTGGACATCATCCAGTGGATCACTCACGGTTTGAGCGGCTTGTAACTTGTAAACTACGGCCGTCATTCGTGTCGGCTCCCTTTGCTGAGCATATCATGGTCGTTGTTGCTACTGTGCGATATGACACGGGGTTACCGATGGAGTTCCCCAAAAAAGCGCATTTTTTTAGAACGGGATAAACGGGTGCAAGAATCGAGGCCGAATGCGATAATACTCTGATCTGTTTTACCATTTTTTTCCAACTCATATAAAAGGTCACCGATCATCATGGAATTTCTGAAAACCCTGGGTGTTAACGATTTCAATCCTGGCGCATATTTTGGCAACGGCCAATGGTCCACCACCACGGATGAGGGCGTCATTGAATCCTTCGATCCAGCCACTGGCGAACTGATTGGAAGCGTCTATGGTGCATCTGAAGGTGATTACGAGCGCGTGATGGAAACGGCGCAAACCGTGTTTGAGGAGTGGCGCAAGATTCCGGCCCCCCAGCGCGGTGAAGCGGTTCGTCTGTGCACGGAAGCCCTGCGCAGGAACAAGGACGCACTGGGCAGCCTGGTCAGCCTCGAGATGGGAAAAATAAAACCGGAGGGTGACGGTGAAGTCCAGGAAATGATCGACATCGGCGATTTCGCGTTGGGCCAGTCGCGCATGCTGTACGGCCTGACCATGCACTCGGAACGCCCCCAGCACCGGATGTATGAACAATGGCAACCGCTCGGGATCGTGGGTGTGATCACATCGTTTAACTTTCCCGTCGCAGTCTGGGCCTGGAATGCCCTGCTTTCAGCTATCTGCGGAAATGTGACCGTCTGGAAGCCGTCATCAAAATGCCCACTGTGCTGCGTGGCGGTGCAAAACATCTGCAACGAGGCGCTGGAAGAAGGCGGTTTCCCGCCCATTTTTCTGAGCTTCATGGCCAGCGGACATGACCTGGCAAACCGCTTTGTCGATGATGATCGCGTCAAGCTGATCTCATTCACCGGTTCTACCTGGGTGGGCCGGAAAGTTGGCACACGCGTGGCGGAGCGCTTCGGCCGCAGCCTGCTCGAACTCGGCGGCAACAACGCCATTATCCTTGATGAAACAGCGGATCTGAAAATGGCCATACCCGGCATCGTTTTCGGCGCCGTCGGAACCGCTGGGCAGCGCTGCACAACCACTCGCAGATTGTTTGTCCACGAGTCCATCATGGACCGGGTGACCCAGTTGCTGGTGGACGCCTATGGCCAGGTCCGTATCGGTGAGGCTCTGGATCCGAACACGCTGATGGGCCCACTGGTTGATGAGGCTGCGGTCAACGACTTCAAAGCGGCCATCGACGCCGCCCGTGAAGCCGGTGGAAAAATCCTTACCGGCGGTTCGCGAATTGACCGGCCGGGCTCATTTGTGGAACCCACTATCGTGATGGCGGAGAATCACTGGGAAATCGTGCAAACGGAAACCTTCGTACCCATTCTCTACGTTATTCCATTCACTGATATGGAAGACGCCATTCGCATGAACAACGAGGTTCCGCAGGGTCTTTCTTCGGCAATCTTTACCACTGACGTCCGAAACTCTGAGCTGTTCCTATCCTGCGTAGGCTCCGATTGTGGTATTGCCAACGTCAACATAGGAACTTCCGGCGCTGAGATCGGCGGCGCTTTTGGTGGAGAGAAAGAAACCGGTGGCGGACGTGAGTCCGGCTCAGATGCCTGGAAGGTTTACATGCGCCGGCAGACCAACACCATCAACTTTGGCAAGGAGCTGCCATTGGCCCAGGGCATCAAGTTCGACCTCTGACATGTTGTATGACCTGGCCCGGAAAGCTCTGTTTACGACCGATCCGGAGGTTGCTCATGAGCTGAGCATGGAAGGCTTGCGCGTGGCGCACAGTTTGGGCGCCACCCGGTTGATGTGCAGGGCCCGCAGCCAGCCGGTTTCCTGCATGGGCCTGGAATTTCCTAATCCGGTGGGTGTCGCCCCCGGGCTGGACAAAAACGGAGATTATTTCGAAGCGCTGGGAGGCCTGGGATTCGGTTTCGTTGAAATCGGCACCATCACACCGAGACCACAGCCGGGAAACCCCAAACCCAGGGTCTTTCGCCTGACACAAGCCCAGGCCATGATCAATCGCCTGGGCTTCAATAACAAAGGTGTTGACCACCTGGTCCGCCAGGTGAAGAAACGTCAGTTCAAAGGCGTGCTGGGCATCAATATCGGAAAAAACTTCGATACGCCCAACGAAAACGCGGTGGATGATTATCTCCACTGCTTCGAAAAAGTTTACCCATACGCCGACTACATCACGATCAACATCTCGTCGCCCAATACAAAAAATCTTCGCGATCTGCAGGGTGAGCAGGAGTTGGACCGGCTTCTCGGCCGAATCAATGAGAGGCGTGAGGAACTCGCTGACGCAAGCGGCCACAGAGTACCCGTGGCACTGAAAGTTGCCCCGGATCTTGAGAACGACGCATTGCCAGCCGTTGCCCAGACCGTGGACCATCACCGTATCGATGCAGTCATCGCCACCAACACGACGATCAGCCGTGACGAAGTGAAAGGCATGCAGCACGCAGAGGAAACCGGCGGACTGTCCGGCGCTCCACTGAAACCCAGGGCAGACGCCGTGTTATCGGCGTTGAGGGAACTGTTGCCAGGGAACATAGCAATGATAGGGGTGGGCGGGATAACGACAGGCCAGGACGCCGTCGACAAGCTGGAACTGGGTGCCGACCTGGTGCAATTTTATACAGGCATGGTCTATCGCGGCCCCGAGTTGCTGAACGAATGCCTGAAGGCTATCGCCAAACGCAGCTCTGAATGAAAGTCACTGAACACCCCTCTTTAAAAACCCTGAACAGTTTTGGCGTCGATTCCACCGCCCGGCTGTTGCTGACACTTGATCAGGAAGAAGACCTGCTGTCCATGCCGTGCTTCAATCCGGACACAGACGTAATACTGGGTGGAGGCAGCAACGTTTTGTTTGCCAGCGATGTTCCCGGCACCGTTTTTCTGAACCGGCTGGGTGGGCGCAGCATCGTCCGCAAGGACAGCACTTACGGTTGGGTAGACGCCGGTGCCGGCGAAAACTGGCATGAACTGGTTCGCTGGACCCTGGAAAACAAATTATCAGGCCTCGAAAACCTGTCCCTGATTCCAGGTCTCGCCGGCGCCGCCCCGATCCAGAACATCGGCGCTTACGGCGTCGAACTGGCGTCGGTGCTCGAAAGCGTGACCGCCTGGGACATGGCCAAATCGAACTGGGCTGTTTTTTCTGCTGAGGACTGCCAACCAGGTTATCGCGACAGTTTCTTTAAAACGGTTGAACCGGACCGCTTTTTTATCACGTCGATCCGCCTGCGCCTGGACCGCAGGTTCCGACCCCATCTGGATTACGCCGGACTGGGTGCCGAACTGGACGCCATGGAGAAAAACGAGCCTGGCCCGATCGACGTCAGCGATGCCGTGATCCGGTTACGCCGGAGAAAACTGCCGGATCCCGCGGAATGGGGTAATGCCGGAAGTTTTTTCAAAAACCCCGTCATCGACGCTACGAATGCGGCCACCCTGGCCGAACGCTTTCCGGGCTTGCCCCACTGGAAAGCCGGCGAGGAAAAAGTCAAATGCTCTGCCGCCTGGATGATCGAACATTGTGGCTTCAAGGGTCGCCGCAACGGAGAAGCGGGCGTCTCCGAAAAACACGCCCTGGTGCTCATCAATCACGGCCATGCCAGCGGTCCCGAGTTGCTTCAACTGGCCCGGGAAATCCAATCGTCCGTCGGACAGACGTTTGGCATCGAACTGGAAGCCGAGCCAAAAATTATTGATTTTCAGGCCTGATCAAAACGCGTTGATACCGGTCAGTTCCCGGCCAACCACCAACTGGTGAACTGTCTCTGTTCCTTCATAGGTGATCACGCTTTCGAGGTTCAGCATGTGCCTGATGGCATTGTATTCCGTTGTAATACCGCTGCCGCCGAGAATGTCCCGGCAATCCCTGGCGATATCGAGGGCCATGCGCACGTTGTTCCACTTGGCGATACTGACCTGGGTAGGCTGCATTGTCCCCGCGTCTTTCATCCGGCCCAGTTGCAACGAGAGCAATTGGGCGGACGTGATTCTGCGCGCCATGTCCGCCAGGCGTAACTGGATCGCCTGGTTGGCTGCCAGGGGGCGGCCGAAAAGCACACGGTCCGCCGTGTAGTCGATAACTTCCGATAAACAGGCAATAGCGGAGCCGATCGGCCCCCACGTGATGCCAAAGCGCGCCTGTGTCAGGCACCCCAGCGGTCCCTTGAGCCCGACGACGTTTGGAAGCCGGTTTGCTTCAGGGACCCGGACATTATCGAAATAGAGTTCAGATGTCACCGAGGCGCGCAAAGACATTTTGGATTTGATCTCGCGGGCTTCGAAGCCTGGCGAGCCCTTTTCCATGATAAAACCCATGATGCCTTCTTCCGTCCTTGCCCAGACAATCGCTATGTCGGCGAGGTTTCCGTTCGTAATCCACATCTTGGAGCCGTTGATGACCCAATCGTCCCCATCCCTGCGCGCATGGGTTTTCATGTTGGCAGGATCTGATCCGCCATGGGATTCGGTCAGACCGAAACAGCCGATCACTTCACCGGCCGCCATGCCCGGCAACCATCGCTGTTTCTGTTCCTCTGAGCCATAAGCGTAAATCGGGTACATGCACAGGCTGGACTGGACAGAGACAAAACTCCTCAGTCCTGAATCGCAACGTTCCATTTCCTGGCAGATCAGACCATAGGAAACAGAATTCAGCCCGGCGCAACCGTAGCCTTCGATAGTGGAGCCCAGCAATCCCATTTCGGCGATTTCGGGCACCAACTCATGTGGAAACGTCGCATCGTCGAAATGTTTCGCAATGACAGGCATCGCGCGTTCATCAACAAAGCGCGCGACGCTGTCTTTTATCATCAGTTCTTCTTCGCTGAGCAGAGATACAACGTCATACAGATCAAAGGGATTCAACTTGGCCATCTGGCGCTCCAAAAAGGGGTTCGATAAAACCGGTTATTTTAACTCGTTGGCAACCCCGGCGGGTACATGTGCTGATGTGACGTGGTCTTTTGCGGATTCGATGTGGACCTGCTGATCGTCAAAAAAGATATCCGCTCCGAACGTCTTCAGGAATTCACCTTTAGACTTACCCCCCAGGAAGAGTGCTTCGTCGATGCGGATCCCCCACTCCCTGAGCGTCAGCACCACACGTTTGTGAGCGGGAGCGGAACGTGCGGTCACCAAAGCAGTCCGGATTGGGTTGCCCTCAATCGGATAGGCTGACTGGATCTTGTGCAATCCCTCCAACACCGGTTTGAACGGACCTCCGGAAAGTGGTTTCGCAGCGGCTTTGCGCTCGCTGTCCGAAAAGGCTTCCAGACCACTTTCCTGGAAAATACGTTCGGCTTCATCACCGAAAATTACCGCATCGCCATCGAATGCAATTCTCAACTGACTGCTGCCTTTATCACTGGACCTCCCCGGCAGAATGGTTGCCGCTGCGTAGCCTCTTTCAAGCGCCTTGCGCACGTCTCCGGCGTTGGTGGATAGCAGCAGATCAGCACCGTAGGCTTCCATATACTTGTAGGGACTTTCTCCGCCGGTAAACGCCGCCCGTTCAATGTTGAGGCCGTAGTGCTCAATCGTATTGAAAATGCGAAGCCCGGTGTCTGCGCTGTTGCGGGACAGGAGAATGACTTCTACGCCGGGATGATCCACTTCGTCTTCGTTCAGGGCCAGCAGTTTTTTCACCAACGGAAACGCCACGCCGGGTTTCAGAAACCGGTCTTCATGCTTCATCTGGTAATCGGCGTAGGCCTGCAATCCCTCCGCCTCGTAAATGGCATGACTCTGCCCCAAATCAAACAGGGCCCGGGACGAGATTCCAATCACCAATAAGTCTGGTTCTTTCATGACCCAAATTGTACGCTATGGGATAGAAGAGGTGAAAAATGCGTAAATCAATTCTGCTACTCGGCTTGCTCACACTATCTTCAGCTCTGGCACAGGAAACAGACGCAACCCAGTTGGTACGCAAGGCCATGGATCACTGGCGCGGACTGACCTCACATTCCAACATGACCATGACCATCCATCGGCCGGACTGGGAAAGAACCATGACCATGGAATCCTGGAGCAAGGGCGACAAGCAGTCCCTGGTCCGGGTCATTGAACCCAAAAAAGACGCCGGCAACGGCACGCTGCTGGATGACAACAACATGTGGAGCTACACCCCAAAGGTGAACCGCATCATCAAGGTGCCGTCCTCAATGATGTCGCAAAGCTGGATGGGCAGCGACTTTTCAAACAAGGACATCGCCAAATCCACCGATATTATTGACCAGTATGATCACGAACTGACCCACACCGTAGAAAAGGACGGTAACTGGTTTTACACCATTACCATGATCCCCCACGAAGATGCGGCGGTCGTCTGGGGCAAGGAAGTCCTGGTGATTCGGGATGACTACGTGATGATTGAACAACAGTTCTGGGACCAGGACGGCATACTGGTGAAATCGCTCAAAACCCTGGAAATCGAGGAGATGGGGGGCCGAGCCGTTGCAATGGTCATGCGCATGTCCAAAACAGATACACCCGATGAGTGGACACAAATGACAGCCAATTCCATTGAATTCGACGTCGAACTGGCGAATAAGCTGTTCACGCTGTCAAACCTGCGGAATCCGCGTCAGTGACGCTTAACCTTCGCATGGCGTGGCGCAACCTGTGGCGTCACAAGCGCCGCACCTGGTTGACGGCCACCGCGATGATTTTTTCCAACGTTCTGCTGATTTTCATGATCTCGCTGCAACTGGGCTCCTATGACATGATGATCAATAACACCCTTTACGCCTTCAGCGGACATGTCCAGGTTCAGCAGAAGCGCTACAACGAGAATCCAAAGCTAAGAACCAGTATCCCGGAGGTGCAAAAGCTGGCGGACGAAGTCAGGCAGGCATTACCCGATTTCAACGTCACTGCGCGAGCCGCGGCATTTGCGCTGGCATCCAGCGACCAGCGGTCTCTCGGCATCCAGGTGATTGGCGTGCAGCCGGGTGATGAACCGAAAGTATCCACGCTCCCAGGCCTGGTTTCCCAGGGCCGTTTCCTCGACGACCCGGATGCCGCTGAAATCGTCATCGGCAGCGTCATGGCCAGGAACCTCAAGGTAACCACCGGTGATGAACTCACCCTGCTCGGTAGCGGCAGAGACGGCTCATTTGCAGCAGGTGTGGTCACGGTCGTCGGGGTGTTCAACAGTGGTTCCAACGACATGGATCGCAGCTTTGCAGAAGTCCCGCTGAACTACTTTCAGGATACTTTCACCATGGAAGGACACGGCAACAGCATTGCCGTTTCTATGGACAACCTTGGGCAACTTCCCGCTGCGGTCGCCCGTCTTGACGCCGTCATCAGTGGGCGCGATGGCCTCGTTATACTCGACTGGACGGCCCTGCACCCTGGCCTGCAACAGGCTATCAAAGCGGACTTTTCCAGCGCATGGTTCATGTACGGCGTGCTGATCATCCTGGTGGCATTCAGTGTTTTGAACACGCAGTTGATGTCTGTGCTTGAACGCACGCGAGAGTTTGGCGTGATCACCGCGCTTGGCATCAGACCCGGCAAGCTGGCGTCGCTGGTGATGCTGGAAACCGCATTGATGGCTGCGATAGGGCTGGCCATTGGCGTTTTTCTGGGCGCGCTGGTGGCCTTGTACTTCAACGCAACCGGCTTTTCCTATCCGGGCATGGAAGAGATGGCGCAGCGCTTCAATTTACCCGGCAAAGTTTTCCCGAGTGTTTCAACCCTCTCGTTACTGCTCGGGCCGGTTATCGTTTTCCTGTTTTGCCTGCTGGCTTCGATTTATCCTGCACTCAGGCTGTTCCGTTTGAGACCGGTTGAAGCAATGAGGGCCGTATAATGGCATCTTCCAGTCATCTGCCCATTGGCGCAATGTCACGACTGGCCTGGCGCAACCTCTGGCGCAACCATCGACGAACTTTCATCATGCTGCTGGCTATATCGGTCGGTGTCTGGGCCATGATCTTCATGACGGCCCTGATGCGCGGCATGGTCGACCAGATGATTGAGGACGGTATCGACTCGCTGCCCGGCCTGGTCCAGGTGCATCATCCCGAGTTTCGAGACGATCCGAGCATTGACCACCGGATACCGCAACCGGATGCTGAGAAATCCCTGGCGTTGCAGATACCCGAAATAACCGGCTGGGCCCCGCGTATTCGTGTTCCCGCGATGATTTCCAGTGAGCGTAACAACCGCGGAATCACTCTTTTAGGCGTAGATCCACAGGGTGAAATTGCGCTGGGTTTCGATCCGCAAAGCATCATCGAAGGGCGTTTTCTCGAATCATCGGATGACAAAGGGCTGGTGGTCGGCGCCAAATTGCTCGAGCGCCTGGAAACCCGGCTCGGTAAACGCGTGGTGGTGATGAGCCAGGATCCCGAGAACAACATTGCTGATCGCGGGTTCCGGATCGTGGGCGTCTACAAAGCCAAGCTCAGTGGCCTGGAAGAAACGTTCATCTATGGCGGACTGACCACCATCCAGGCACTGCTGGATGTGCCGGGAGAAGTCTCCGAGATAGCTGTCACAGGCCATGATTACCGCGACGTAGATTCGCTGCATCAACGTGTTTCCGGTATTTACGGTAAAGGCTTTGAAACCCTGCCCTGGATGGAAATGGACACCTACCTCGGCATGATGATGAAAATGATGGACGGGTTCGTTCTGGTCTGGATCATCGTCATCTTCCTGGCTTTGAGTTTCGGCCTGGTCAATACGCTGATGATGGCAGTATTCGAGCGGGTCCGGGAAATCGGGCTGATGCAGGCGCTGGGCATGAAGCCATCCGCGATCCTCTACCAGATTCTGCTCGAGTCACTGATGCTGCTGGCACTGGGACTTCTGCTGGGGAACATCCTTGCCGTCGCCAGCATCCTGCCGGTACGGGATGGTATTGACATATCATCTGTGGCCGAGGGAATGGAAATGATGGGAGCCTCCAGCGTGCTCTATCCGGCATTGAAACTCAAAGATCTGCTGATGGCTAACTCGGTCGTCATCGTCCTGGGCATAGTAACCAGCCTGTTACCAGCCTGGCGGGCCTCCCAATACCGGCCCGTCGAGGCCATCGCAAAGACCTGAAGGAAATCTGATGGCTGAAATCAAGTGTGTGGACCTCTGTAAGAACTACCGGCAAGGCGATGCCGTCATCAAGGCGCTCGACCATGTCACCATAGACATCGAGCAGGGTTCTTTCATGTGCCTTTCAGGCCCCTCCGGGTCCGGTAAAACCACCTTGCTGAATATGATCGGAGGCCTGGACGAACTCGACAGCGGGCAAATCAGTATCGATGGCGAGCGGGTTGACTTGCTGGGCAAGGGTCCACTGGCCGATCTGCGCCTGCATCACATCGGTTTCGTCTTCCAGGCTTACAACCTGATCCCTGTTCTGACCGCACAGGAAAATGTCGAATTCGTGATGCAGGTCCAGGGCGTGCCGGCCCGGGAAAGAAAGAAAAAGGCATTGGACATCCTGCACGAGGTTGGCCTCGAAGGCATGGAGCATCGACGTCCGTCTGAATTATCCGGCGGTCAACAGCAAAGGGTTGCAGTAGCCCGCGCTATTGTCAGCCAGCCAAAACTGGTGCTGGCTGATGAGCCCACGGCCAACCTGGATTCCGTTTCTGCCACCCACTTGATGGAGCTGTTCCGCGAATTGAATCAAAACCATGGCGTCACGTTCATGATTGCAACCCACGATGAACGGGTCATGCGCTATGCAAAACGGCTGATCAAAATGCAGGATGGCAAAATCATTGAAGACCAGGAACGGGTCCCATCCTGAAATGGACCGGACCAGGTGCAACCTCGAGTGGCTGGTTTGCGCAGGTCTGATACTGCTGTTCAGTCCGGCTGTTGCGGCGGATGAGCCTGTCTGGACCTTCGGCGGCCACCTGAAGTACCGGGCCAGCGCCATGAGCTATCCCGATAACAGTATTTTCAGGGATATCCTGGGATCCGGCTCGCTGGATAACAGCCTCGAAGCACGGCTCAAGCTCAGTGCCCGGCAGGGCCGCTGGGATTTCAAGGCGGACTACCAGTTCATTGGCATCTATTCCGATTCCCTCAAGCTGGCCAATGAACTCCCCGGCTCAGCGCTGCCAGTCAGCCGTGTCATCAGCGACGACCGGCGCTGGTGGGATCTCACCTACTCTTTTGGTGACGATAATAAAACAGCGCTCATTCATCGCCTGGACCGGCTGAATGTCGGTTACACCACCGATCACACGGTCTGGCGTTTCGGCCGCCAGGCCATCAGTTGGGGCAACGGAATGATTTTTACCCCGATGGACGTCTTCAATCCCTTTGATCCCGCCGCGGTGGACAAGGAATACAAGACTGGCGATGACATGCTGTATGGACAATACCTGTTTGACAGCGGTAATGACCTGCAGGGCGTCGCTATAGTGCGGCGCGACCCGATGACAGGCAACGTGGAATCTGACTTCTCTTCACTCGCTCTCAAATATCACGGTTTCCTGGGAGAAAGTGAAATTGATCTGTTGGCAGCGCAACACTATGACGATCAGGTCTTCGGCTTAGGCGGCATCACAAACGTTGGAGGGGCTGTCTGGCGCGGAGATCTTACCTGGACCCATACAGACCTCGACACTGTTTTTTCCGCAGTAACCAGTCTGAGTTATTCCTGGATCTGGGGCGGAAAGAACGTCAGTGGCGTACTGGAATATTATTACAGCGGTTTTGGGCAAAAAGGAGGCGAATATGCACCTTCTGACCTGCTACAAAATCCTGATTTGCTGCGGCGCCTGGAACGCGGCGAGTTGTTTACACTGGCAAGGAATTACATCGCGCTCTCAGCATCGATCGAAATGAACCCACTGCTGATCCTGATTCCAAATTTTTTCATCAACCTCGAGGACCCTTCTTCGCTGGCCCAGTTGGTTGTACAGTATGACTGGAAACAGAATCTGCAGGTCCTGGGGGCGCTGAATCTGCCGCTTGGCCCCGATGGCAGCGAATACGGCGGCATTGAATCACCCGTTGATGGCTTGTATTTTTCCACCGGCCCAAGCGTATTCGCCCAGCTGGCCTGGTACTTCTGAGCAAGGAGATTTAGAACCAATGAATGATTTGACCCCAATCCAGGCAAGAGTACTGGGCTGTCTGATTGAAAAGAAGGAAACCACGCCCGAGCAGTACCCTTTGACGCTCAATGCGCTGAAGAACGCTTGTAACCAGAAAACGGCTCGCAACCCTGTGACCTCATACCACGAAGGTGACGTTGGCCACACGCTTAGAGAACTGGAGTCGCTGGGGCTGGTACGGGAAGCCTGGGGCGCCCGTGTTGCAAAGTACGAGCACCACGCAGACAAAGTCATGGGGGTCCACAGCAAGGGCCTCGCCCTGCTCTGCCCACTGATGCTGCGGGGACCCCAGACCCTGGGTGAATTGAGGACGAACGCGCATCGCCTCTACGATTTTGACGACCTGGATGATGTGCAATATGTGCTGGAACGGCTTGCCGAGCATGAACCACCCCTGGTGATGACCCTGCCGCGTCAACCGGGCCAAAAAGAAACCCGCTTCGCCCACCTGCTGTGCGGTGAGCCCGACATACCAGAGCCGGCGCACTGGCAGGCGACCAGCTCTGCGAGTAGCGGCCTGGTGGAAAGGATCGAAGCGCTGGAGACAGAGGTCGCCAACCTCAGGGATCAACTGGAATCGCTGACCAACCCGGATTGAATCCGGTCAGGCGTACCGCTGCAGGATCTGCCTGCACTGTTCGTAATAGCCGGTCCCAAACAGGTTCAGATGATTCAGAAGGTGGTAGAGCTGGTAAAGCTTCAGGCGCTCTTCGTGCCCCGGAGCCAGGGGTAATGCCTCGTCGTATGCCGCATAAAAATCCGGCTCAAAGCCCCCAAACAGTAATGTCATAGCCAGGTCGGCTTCACGGTGTCCAAAATAGACCGCCGGATCGATCAGGCAGGGCCTGCCCTGTTCATCCGCCATGTAATTACCGCTCCATAGATCGCCATGCAAAAGACTGGGGGGTTCATCCGATTCAGCCAGCAGGTCCATGATCCGGGGGGCTCCGGATTCCAGTAACTGCTGCAGTTCATACCCAAATTCGTTTTGAGCCGCGAGTTCCACCTGGAAAACCAGGCGCCGTTCGAAGAAAAAATCCGGCCATGAATCCCCGCCGCCCACCGGCACATTGACTTGCAACGTCGAGCCAATGAAATTATCGCTTTGAAAACCAAAAAGCGGTCCACGATACGCATGGAGACTGGCGAACTGTTCGCCGAACAGTCTGAAAAAACCCGGGCTTCGGGGAGCGGATTGTATGGCCTCCAGAACCAGTGCATCATCACCCACTGCAAGGACTCGAGGTATCCGGATAGCGTCCGCTTGGGCAAGTGCCGCAAGCCCAACTGCTTCGCATTCGAACATTCCAGGCGCGTCTTGTGAAGTTTTCACGAAAACGGTTGAACCGTCATTGAAAGTAGCAATAGAAGCCTGGGCGATGCATCCACCGCCCTGGGCCATCATGGCAACGGGCTCACCCCGCCCCAGTTGATCCAGTAAGGCCGGGTATCCTAGAGCTTCTGAAGCAGGTTTCCGCAAGAATCCTCCAGGATGTCTATGACAACATGGAACCCTCTCTCACCGCCATAATAGGGATCGGGAACCTCGGTCACATCATGGACTTCACAGTAGTCACACATGCGAACCAAACGCGCCCGCGACCCAGGGTCGAGAGCTTCCACATTGCGATAATTTTCTTCATCCATCGTAACAATAAGGTCAAACAGGTCGAAGTCCCGCAAATCGATCTGCCGCGCCCTGCCTTCAAGCAGATAACCTCTGCTCTCTGCTGCAGCCCGCATTCTGGAGTCGGCTTTGTCACCCTGGTGATAACCGATGGTCCCGGCGGAATCGATTTCGAACTCACTACCCCGCCCTGCTTCGTCAACCAGTTTGCGGAATACACCTTCAGCGGTGGGTGAACGGCAGATATTGCCCATACATACGAATAATACAGATTGAACCATATTGACCACTCTGAACCTTTATTATCAATGACCAGAAACCAATCCACGGATCAAGCACCGCAGGCCAGAATGACAATGATATAACACCAGGACATTATCACACCTTGAAGGTCTGCAATCCGCGAACCGCTCCAGCATCCAGCATTTTTTTGGCAAGCCTCAGAACCGGTATGCGATCCCTGTTCCCAGTGTAAAATCCGATGCCCTCTTGTTAAGCCCCAGGGCGCCATTTAAATCGACTTGCAAATCATTGGACAGCAGCCAGGTCACCCCGAAATTGAGGTCATGGGCCGGGCCCTGCCCCTCCGGAAAGGTGCCTTTGTATTCAACGTAAGCGCCAGTGTCTTGCGCCAGTGAGAAGTTAATACCCAATGCGTTTTCGAGCTTGTACTTGGTGCCCGACTCGGTGAGCTTGGCCGTGCCGAACCATTCAAGTACACCCGAATAAGTCCAAAAGACAGCGAACTCAGGATCGTAGTCATCGCTGGTGAACTCCTTGTCGCCGACCGGCAGCGTCACTCCGGCAAAGACAGCGGCGACGAACGGGGCATCGTCAGCAATGATCTGCCACTTTACTCCCAGGCTGGCATCCTTCAGGCCTGATGTGCTGGAACCCTGCGAAGTCATCCGGCTATAGCCCGCCCAATTAAGCTGTAACTCGAAACGCGGATGGAAACCGAAACGCAGCAGAGCGTTGGGCAGAGTCTGTTCTTTTGAACTGTTTGAACCGACGTTTCGGGTGTACACGTAGCCCGATTCAATCTGCCAAAGTCCGGTGGTCAGGGCCAGCGGTGAGGAACTGAAACTTGGGCGCTCCGTGTTGATCGGGCCGGGATCCTGCGCAAGGACGCATTCCGTGCGCATGAGCAGGCTCAGCATGACCATGAAGATGGTCCTTAACATCAACTTCTTGATGTGCATTAGCTGAAACTTCACGTCGCGCTTCTAGTTCAGGTTTTGCTTCTCTCGCTCTTCGCCACGCTTCACCTGCTGTTCAACACTGAGGCGGTATCCAACATAGTACTTAAGGATGTTGGCGACATACTGAACCGTTTCACGTCCAATTTCCCTGGCCGCAATGATCTCCACATTGTCGAACCAGATGTTTGGATCGTAGCCTTGCTGCTCTGCTTTACCACGCATTTTGACCACACGGGCGGGACCGGCATTGTATGCTGCAAATGCAAAAAGAGTTTGATTGAAGCGGTCGATCCCGGGGTCGTTGAAATAACGGTTACGAATGAAATCAAGGTATTTGACGCCAGCTTCAATATTCGACTCGGCATCCGAGATATCCGGAATACCCACGTTCTTGTCGGCCGCCGTGCTCGGTAATAGCTGCATAATTCCGACAGCTCCAGCCCCGCTCCTGGCGCTCTGATCCAAACCCGATTCCTGGTAACCCTGGGCTGCGACCATCAGGTAGTCGATACCGTATTCCTCACCGTATTTTTCAAAAATCGCGGCCACGTCCTGGAAGCGCTTGAAATCGCTGGTACCGAGAGCATTTCCGGCCCAGTCGAAATTCTTAACGTAGCGATTGATCAGCATATTGCCGTGCAGCGTCCCCTGGCGGTGGGTTTTCATGAACTCGTTGAGTTCCACCAACAGATTGGGGCTGCTCTTTCGAACTGCGGCTCCCAGTTTTAGGCCCGACCGGAAAACGATATCATCCCTCAACGTCAGTGAGTCGAACACGTCCGTCCAGATCCTGGCCTTGTAGTCGTCTACTACCGCCCATTCGAGCAAACCCGCATTGACCATCTCAAGCAGGTCGACATCCTCGAGGTACTCCGAGGCGTCTTCCAACACAACCTCTGGTTTTCCCTGCTCGCTGAACTTCCGATTCAATTCATCCAGGCTGTAGCGGTAATTGCTGGATACACGTACATAGATGGATTTTCCGGATAGATCATCGATACTCGAAATTTGCGGTGCTGACGGACCGGTCACCAGGATCTGGGAAACCTCTTTGGTCAGGGGAATAGTGAAATCGACCATCTCCTCAAGTTCAGGAGTGATGGAAATTCCAGCCGCGGCGATATCACCCCGACCTTCGAGCAGGCTGGATAGCAATTCGTCTCTCGCCACCGGGATGAAGACCACGTGAAGTTTCACATGACGTTTGCCGAGGCGCTCATTGATGAAGGTTTCAAACGCCTTGAACAAATCATAGGTCAGGCCTTTTTCGCGGCCACCATCCAGATAATACCGACCCACGCCGTAGACCGTCAAAACGCGGATCATACGCTGGGCTTCCATCTCATCAAGGTCGCCGATCCATTGCTCGGCATATACGTTGAAACCTATCTCCGATTCAAGTTCCCCGGAGCTGATTGGAGGGGCTTCACCTGGGTTCACCGCGGACACGGGGTCTGCTTCCTGATCAAGCGCCATGACTGCCTGGCTACCGAGCAGTAACATCGACGCAATAAGAAGCGAAACCATTTTTTTCGGGAAAACTACCATCGAATCTCTCCTGGATGTGTCACACCGGATGCCATCGCTACTCACCCGACGATCTTCTTCGGCTGGGTCATGTTCAGATCCGGACACGTGGAGCCGCCTGGTAACTATTCTACTCTTGCCATCAATCGAGTGAATGTGTTCCAGTCATCACACGAAAATAGAAGATGAACTACTTAAGATCGTTTTCCTTCTTGAACTTGTCGGCCAGAAACAGAAGTTAAAGCAAACTCAAAATCTACACTCGCAATTTTTGCTCTGACAGCACCTGTTGGCTCACAAGATCTCTTCCCAACGACCGATCAAGCAAAATACTGGTTGAGCAATCCTATTCGTCTATATACTTCGGCCATGTTCAACCGAGTTCGGCGATGCAACACGAAACCCAAGCGGCACAATCCCCCCTCATAACCGACCGCACCGACTGGCTGAAGACGTTTGCCATTATTTTCGTCTCGATCGATCACTTTGGTTATTTCTTCATAGACTACGCGGATTGGTGGAATACATACGGACGAATGGCGGCACCGCCATTTTTCTTTCTTTTGGGCTATGCGCAGACCCGGTTTGTGCCGCCTTACTGGATAGGGATTGGTGTGCTTCTGACCCTGCTCGACAGTTGGAACAATGACTGGACATGGGTCTCTCCAAACATTCTTTTAAGTTTCGTGCTCATCCGATTGGCGCGGCCTTATGTGCAATTACTGTTGCAGCGTCATGGTTGGGTTGCCTTTGCCTTTATCGTGGCAGCGTTGGTGGCTGCACTTCCAGTGGCTGCGAATATTGCTGACTACGGGACAGAGGGCTGGCTATGGGCCCTGTTTGGCTTATGCCAGCGTTGGTATGTCGATGACAAATCAGCCACCGTTAAGAATGGTTTGGTACAAGATCCGGTTAATTCCAGATTCGCAATGACAGAGAATTTGGGCTTGCTGCGCTTATTGGCATGCATCGCTGCCGCGACAGTTTATGTCTGGCAGGAACAAATAGAATTCACCTTTTCACAACTTCAGTTATTAACCATCGTGCTTGGCATTAGCGCAATGGCCATATATCTGATTCTGTTTCGACGTGGGGCAAGTCGTATTCAACCACCTCGAGCAATAAGTGGTTTATTGCGATTCATAGGTAGACATACTCTGGAAATATATGCAGTTCAGCTTGCCGCGTTTGAAATCATTATCCTGTCATTTCCGGATCTTGGCGCCTGAGCACAACGAGGACTTTGCTCCTAGAGAAACTGCTCGTCCAGTATGCGCTGCTCAAGGGAATGGTCAGGGTCAAACATCATCTTCAGCGTGATTTCCTTCTCTTCGTAAACATCCACGCTGATCACGTTTCGTATTTCCTCGGCATCGGCCGTAGCACTGACTGGCCGCTTGTAGTTATCCAGTATTTCGAAGCGAATGCGTACGCTGGATGGCAAAACAGCCCCTCTCCAACGCCTGGGCCTGAAAGGTGAAATCGGGGTCAGCGCCAGCGCCTCCGACCCCAGCGGCAGGATTGGGCCCTGGACGGACAGGTTGTAGGCGGAACTTCCGGCTGCTGTGGAAACCAGAACGCCATCGCACACCAGATCCTCGACTTTTACCGAGCCGTTGATCAGGATGCGGATATGCGCGGCCTGGTTCACCTGCCGCAGCAGGGAAACCTCATTGATCGCCAGCGCTTTTGCTTCATTACCAGCCTCCGTCATTGCGATCATGCGGAGTGGATTCAGTTCAACCACGTCGGCCTCATTCAGCCGCTCATACAGGTCGTTTTTCCTGAACCGGTTCATCAGGAATCCGACATTGCCAAGTTTCATGCCGAAGACGGGTAACCCCGCGGGTAAAAAACGGTGCAATGTCCGCAGCATGAATCCATCGCCCCCAAGAGCCACGATCACATCTGCATCCGTCAGTTCATGCTGCCCATATTTCTCCTGTAGCGCAGACATGACGCTTTCAGCTTCGTCGATCTGACTGGCGACAAAATGGATTTTTTTCGGTGTATTCACGGTTGTGACTCTCTTGCCAGCACCTCAAGCGCCCTGACAGCAACTGAAACGGTCGGATAGTCCATTTCGTAATTTTTCTTCATATCCTTCAGCATACGAACAACGGGGCTCAGAGCCTGCTGTTGCCGATCCATCCAGGCTGCCACAGGATCTTTCTTGCGGCCATCGGTGCGCAGCACATTATCAACCAGTTCGTTATGCACCGTGAACAACTGATCTCGCAGATTGGCTCTCGATACTGCATGCCACTGACCTATGACGTCCAGGGATTCCACCTGGGTTCTAAGCCAGCTCAGATCCAATTCATCGCCAAGGCCGAAAAATACTCTCGCCACCCGGTTCACATCCGTCCTTCGCCGGGCTGCAGTTTCCACCACGTCGAGCGTCGGGAACAGCCGATCAAGAATAACCGTTTGATGAGCAAGCTTGCGCGGGAACCCCCCTTCAACATAAGCATCCGCGCGCCGTTCCATTTCTGCCTTTTCTTCAGCCGCGAGTGTTTCAACGATTGATTTTTCAAGAACCTTGAGGCCGGGTGCAAGCCGTTTGACCATGGCCTGGATATCCAGCTTCCTGCCCTTGAGATTCAGCAGCCAGCGCGTTGCCTGTCGCAATAGCCGCCACATGCAGATAAAGGCTGAAATCTGCAAATCACTGTCTACCTTGTTGTCCAGGGCTTCGACCTTCAGCCAGAACTCCCGGGCGTCGAAAACCTCCCGCGCGACGGTGAAGGCTCTCGCCACCTCCGCTGGCGAAGCGCCGGTATCTTCGGTCATCCTGAGCGCAAAGGAGGCACCCATTCGATTGACCAGGCTGTTGGTTACCTGGGTTGCAATGATTTCCCGTTTCAACCGGTGCTGCGGCATCAGCTTGATAAACTGATCCTGTAAAGGCTGGGGGAAATACCGGATCAGTTCGCGCGAAAGATAGCCATCCTCTGGTATGTCCGAAGCCAGCAGTTGCTGGTAAAGCGTGATCTTGCTGTAAGAAAGAAGGACCGCGACTTCCGGCCTGACCAGTCCTTTCCCCTCGTCCTTGCGCTCGCCCAGTTCCTCGTCATCCGGCAGAAATTCCAGTTCACGGTCCAGCAGACCCTTTTCTTCCAGTACGCTGATGAAATGCTGTTTTGCGCCCAGGCGCGGCCCTGAAAACCGCACCATCATTGAAATGGCCTGGGTCTGGAGATAATTGCTGCGCAGAACCAGTTCGGCGACTTCATCTGTCATCCCGGCCAATATCTGATTTCTCTCGTCCGGTTTCAGCTTGCCGGTCCGCATGGCCTGGTTCAGCAATATCTTGATGTTGACCTCGTGGTCAGAGGTATCGACTCCGGCAGAATTATCGATGAAATCGGTGTTGATCCGGCCGCCCGCCATGGCGTACTCAATACGGCCCAGCTGGGTAACACCCAGATTGCCACCCTCGCCTACCACCTTGCATCGAAGGTCTTTGCCGTCGACCCTCAAGACGTTATTGGCCAGATCGCCCACATCTGCATGGGATTCAGAGGACGCCTTCACATAAGTGCCGATGCCTCCGTTCCAGAGCAGATCCACGGGAGCTTTCAAAAGCACCCGGATCAACGCGTTCGGTGAGAGCTTTTCCTCTTCGGTTCCGAGCCACTTGCGCACCTCGGAGCTCAGGGGAATGGTCTTGTCCAGCCGGGAAAAAATACCGCCTCCCTTCGAGATCAACTCCGGCTTGTAATCGGTCCAGCTGGAACGAGCCATGCGGAACAGGCGTCGGCGTTCCCTAAAACTGATGCCCGCATCAGGATTAGGGTCGAGGAAAATATGCTGGTGGTTGAAAGCAGCCTGCAGCAAGGTGTGTTTCGATAGCAACATGCCGTTTCCAAAAACATCGCCACTCATATCACCAATACCCACGACGCTGAATTCCTCGCGCTGGATATTTCTGCCCATTTCCTGAAAATGCCGTTTGACCCCTTCCCAGGCTCCGCGGGCCGTGATGCCCATTCCTTTGTGGTCGTACCCCACCGAGCCGCCGGAGGCGAATGCATCACCCAGCCAGAACCCGTGTTCTGCCGCTATGCCATTGGCGGTATCGGAGAACGTGGCAGTGCCTTTATCCGCAGCAACTACCAGGTAGGGATCATCCTCATCGCGTCGAATGACCTTCAACGGCGGTATGACATTATCCTTATCTAAATTATCAGTAATATCCAATAAACCATTGATAAATAATTTATAACAATCAACAACCTCGCTCATCAAAGCTTCCCGGCCACCCTCCTCCGGCATCCGCTTGACGACGAAGCCACCTTTCGCGCCCACCGGAACGATCATCGTGTTCTTTACACTCTGCGCCTTCATGAGACCCAAAACTTCTGTTCTGAAATCCTCACGGCGGTCCGACCAACGCAACCCACCTCTCGCGATCTTGCCACCGCGCAGATGGATGCCTTCCACCCGGGCCGAATAAACCCAGATCTCCCGAAAGGGCCTGGGCAGGGGCAAGTCGGGCAGCGCCTGCGAGTCCAGCTTGAAACTGAGGCACTCCTTGATGCCACCTGATTCGGTGAGTTGAAACCGATTGGTTCTCAGCGTGGCCTTGATCACCTCATAAAAAGCAAACAGCATCCGGTCCTCATCGAGACTGGAAACAGATTCCAGCGCCCGCCGGAAAGTACGCTTAAGTTTTTCGACCTGGGACGAGCGGTCCTTTTGCCTGGCGGCAGCGCATTCGGTAATCATGTCCACCAGCACGGGATCATCGGTCAACGGACTGGCCATCAGTATGTCAAACCGGCGCCGCATCTTTTTCGAGGCCATTTCCCTGCGGTAATCAGACTCATCATCGCGTGCGGGATCAAACAGGGCTTCAAACAGTTCAATCAGCAATCGGGCAATGGCAGGATGCCGGGCCAGCGTTTCTGCCATGTAGGCCATGGAAAACGGCACGCCGGTTTGTAGCAGGTACTTGCAGTAAGCCCGCAGCACCCTCACCTGTTGCCAGGTCATCTGTGAAGCAATGACCAGGCGATTGAATCCGTCACTGTCTGCCTCGCCCCGGAGGGTTTTCTCAAAGGCTTCTTTAAACAAGCTTCGTATTATTTCAAGTTTAAGCTCGCGCTCAACGGCTGGAATCATGTCGAAATCCTGGATCCACAGCCGCTCACCGTCCGGTAATTTCAGTTCATAGGGCCGCTCACTGACGATATGAAGACCCAGGTTTTCCAGCATCGGTAATATGTCAGACAGAGGAATGGGTTCATTCTTCTGGAAAACTTTGAAGCGGATGATGCCACCACGGGGTTTTCGCGGCCGGTACAGGCTCATACGCAGATCTTCACCACCGTGCACTGCTGCAAGGTTTTCAACATCAAAGGCGGCTACCCAGGGAGAAATATCCTCCTTATACGCTTCAGGAAATGCCTTTCCGAAAACAGCTGCGGTTTCCAGTCCGGCCGCCTCGCCGAGCTTTTCAACCAGAATTTCTCTTAGACCATCAGTCCAGGAGCGAACCGCATCGACGATTTTCTGCTCCAGTGCAGCCACATCGATCTGGATGGTTGCGTCCGGCCTCGGCCGGACAATGACGCGCAACCTGGCCAGCTTGGATTCAGAAACGTGAACGCCATAATCCAGCCGGATGCCCTTCAGGGCCCGCCGCAGTATGTCCTGGATTTTTTCACGGTTCTCGGTATTGAAGCGCTCCCTGGGAATATAGACCAGGCAGGAATAGAAACGCCCGAAACGTTCCCTGCGGATAAACAGTCTGACCCGTTGCCGTTCCTGCAGATTCAGCACACCCAGCGCTGTATCCCGCAGCTCTATGGAGCTGGCCTGGTAGAGTTCATCCCTTGGCAGGGTTTCAAGGATATGGAGCATTGATTTCCAGGCATGGCTTCCCTGGACCAGGCCAAGATTATCCAGTACCTTCCGGCCGCGTACCCGAACCAGCGGCGTGTCCATGACGTTCAGGTTATAGGCTGCCGAAGTAAACATGCCAAGAAACCGTCTTTCTCCGATGGTTTTGCCGTTCTTGTCGAATCTCAGCACGCCTATGTAATCCATGTAGCCGCGGCGGTGGACCGTGGACCGTGCATTGGTCTTGGTAATCAACATGGGCAACGGCTGGCGTTTCTGTTTGTTGATGGCCAGGCTCTCAAGGGGCCGCGCGCGAACCATGTCAGGGGTTTCGCGCAGAATCCCCAGGCCCGACCCTTCACAGACTCTCAGCTCCCCGCCATTTTTTCCCCGTACAACTTCGTAATCCCGGGCACCGAGAAAAATGAAATGATCATCCAGCAACCACTGCAGGAATGCCTGGCATTCTTCGACCCAGACAGCTTCCACATTGGGCGCCCATTTTTTCAGACTTGCGGCCGCCTGTGCAGCGCTGCGTTCCATTTTGCGCCAGTCATCGACCGCCCGGTGAACATCAATGAACGCTACCTCAAGCGCCAGCCGGATGGCATCCAGTTCTTTTGCGGTGGTTTTCCTGTCCACCTGGAATTGCATGACTGACTCGGCGGTCCCCTTGGCTTCTTTTTTCGAATAGATGGTTTTCAGAACGCCCGCTTTGCTTCTTCCGGCCCGGATCACCGGATGAATGATCAGGTGAACACCGATGTCCATTTCTGAAAAAGCCAGCGACACCGAGTCCACCAGGAAAGGCGCGTCATCATTCACCATCTCTACTATGGTGTGAGGCGATTCCCATCCATGCGATTCAAGAGTCGGGTTGAATACCCGGATCAGCACTTCACCGGGCAATCTTTTCTTCAAAAAGTCCAACTGGCCGGTGACGATGGCGGACAATGCCCGCGGCGCTTCCGATGCCAGGTCCTCTACAGGTACGCGCCGGAAACACTGCTCCGCGTAGCTGGCCGCCATTTTTCCCTTTGCTGCCGTCAGACGCTTATTCAAGAGGGCAATGACCTGTTTGATCAACGCTGCTTTTTGCTGTTCCTTGTCGACGTTCATGTGATGTTTTTCCCGCCCGTGCGGCAACGTGCCGCTTGCGTTGGGAATTATAGCCATCAGCCGGAATTAATTCCCAAGAACAATAGCTATTGACCTTTACAGGAGCAGACGATAACCTGCCCATATCTCTGGATCATGATATAAAGATATGTATGATTGATCAAAAACAACCAGCCATGGATTTGCAACTGGCGAGCCATCACTGCCGACTGCTGGCCGACCCCACGCGCCTGAGGCTGCTGCTTCTGCTCGAAATCGAAGAACTGAGTGTGGCAGAACTGTCCGCCATCACGCAACTGGCGCAACCCCGTGTTTCGACGCACCTGGCGAAGCTCAAAGATGCGGGGCTGGTCAGTGACCGCCGGGACGGTGTGTTCGTCTATTACCGGATTGCAACCGGCATCCAGGATAAATCACTGGATCAATTATGGCAGCTGATGCGGACACATACCTCTGACCCGCTCTTGCAGCAGGACAAGAAAAGAATCACCCAGGTCCTGAACAAGCGCAAGGGTATATCAACCTGGGCTGACAGTGTCGCCGGCGATATGGCCAGACACTATTCGCCGGGGCGCACCTGGGAGGCGACAGCCAGAGGCCTGGTTCACTTGCTTAGCCCGGGCGATGTGCTGGATATTGCCTCGGGCGATGGAGTACTGGCGGAACTTCTGGCCCCGACGGCTGACAGCATTGTGTGCCTGGACATCAGTGAACGGGTGGTCGAAGCAGGCCGCAGCAGGGTAAGCGCTTTTCCGCACGTGAAGTTCGAACTCGGCGACATGCATGCACTGCCGGTCGAAGACGAATCTTTCGACACCGTTCTGTTGATGCACGCCCTGACCTACACCGAGCAACCGCAAAAGGTCTTCTCAGAAGTTGCCCGGGTACTCAGGCACAACGGGCAGCTGCTGGCCGTGACACTGCAAAAGCACGAGCACGCCAAGGCGGTTGAACCCTACAACCACGTCAACCTTGGATTCAACACCGGGCAACTCGAAAAATACTGCGCAAAGGCGGGCCTTGAAGTTCAGAATTGCGCGGTTTCAGCCATCGAAAAACGTGCCCCTAATTTTTCAGTCCTTTCACTGTCAGCGGTGAAACCATGAACTCACTTCCTTACCGGAACCCGGAACGGGTAGCCCGGCTTCAGTCTGAACTCGCAAAACGCATCCTGGTCGTTGACGGCGCCATGGGCACCATGATCCAGGACAGGCATCTGGAAGAACCGGATTATCGCGGTGAGCGCCTTGCTGACCATCCTCAACCGCTGAAAGGCAATAATGATTTACTCAGCCTGACCCGGCCAGAAATTATCCATGACATTCACCGGGATTTCCTCGACGCCGGGGCGGACATACTGGAGACGAATACCTTCAATGCGACATTCATCGCACAGGCTGATTATGGAACCACTGACCTGGTTTTCGAGATCAACCGCGAAAGTGCGCGGCTCGCGCGTGACGCGGCGGACGAGTACATGCAGGCCCACCCGGGCACCGAGCGCTATGTAGCAGGCGCACTGGGACCCACCAACCGGACGGCATCCCTCTCCCCGGACGTCAACCGCCCGGAGTACCGCAATACCGACTTCAAACAGCTGTCCGAGGCATACGCCGAGGCAACTGGCGGCTTGATCGAAGGTGGTGCGGATTTGCTGATGGTCGAAACGGTTTTCGACACGCTGAACTGCAAAGCGGCCCTTTACGGTATTTCCGGAGTCTTCGAAAAACTCGGTTATCGCTTGCCCGTAATCATTTCCGGCACCATCGTTGACGCCAGCGGACGCACGCTGTCAGGCCAGACCGTGGAAGCATTCTGGAACTCGATCAGACACGCCCGGCCCTTCGCTGTCGGGCTGAACTGCGCTCTGGGCGCAGCGGAAATCCGGCCCTGGATCCAGGAACTGTCCCGGGTTGCGGACTGTCCGGTCAGCCTCTATCCGAATGCAGGATTACCCAATGAACTGGGAGAATACGACGATACGCCACAAAACATGGCGCAGTTGCTGGGTGAGTTCGCTGACGACAGCCTGATCAACATTGTCGGCGGATGCTGCGGAACGACGCCGGCACATATTCAGGCCATCGCAGAGCGGATCAGCGAAAAGGCCCCGCGCGAAGTGCCAGAAAGCAGCCCCTGGTGCCGGCTGTCAGGACTGGAACCGCTGACCATTACGCCCGATTTGAATTTTCTCAATATCGGTGAGCGGACCAACGTCACGGGGTCTGCCGTTTTCCGCCGGCTGATCCAGAATGACGACTACCCGGCCGCCCTTGATGTGGCGCGCCAGCAAGTGGAAAACGGCGCACAAATTATCGATGTGAACATGGACGAAGGCCTGCTGGACGGACCGAAAGCCATGACCACTTTCCTCAACCTGATTGCATCTGAACCGGATATCGCAAGGGTGCCGGTCATGATCGACTCGTCACGCTGGGATGTCCTCGAAGCCGGGCTGCGATGCCTGCAGGGGAAAGGCGTCGTGAATTCGATCAGCATGAAGGAAGGCGAAGAACCCTTCATCGAACAGGCCCGTGCCGTGCTGCGCTATGGCGCGGCGGTGATCGTCATGGCTTTCGATGAAAAAGGCCAGGCGGATTCACTGGAACGGCGGGTCGAAATTTGTAGCCGTGCATGGAAGATTCTCACCGAAGAAGTGGGATTTCCGCCGGAAGACATCATTTTCGATCCGAATATTTTTGCCGTGGCCACCGGCATCCCGGAACACAACAGCTATGGGGTCGATTTCATCGAAGCGACCCGGCGCATAAAGAAAGCCTGCCCTGGAGCGTTGATATCGGGCGGGTTGAGCAACATTTCGTTCTCGTTTCGGGGCCAGGACCGGATCCGTGAAGCGATCCATTCGGTTTTTCTTTATCACGCCATCAAGGCAGGCCTGGACATGGCCATTGTCAATGCCGGGCAACTCGAGATTTATGACGAAATCAACCCGGAGCTGCGCGAAGCAGTCGAAGACGTCGTCCTGAACCGGACGGAAGATGCGACGGACCAACTGCTGGAACTGGCACAGGCATTCCAGGGCGAGAGTCGCAAGGAAGCCACCAGCGAAGCCTGGCGGGAACTGCCCTTGCATGAGCGTCTGGTTCACGCCCTGGTCAAAGGGATCAACAGCCATATCGAAGGAGACACCGAAGAAGCACGCCTCGAATCGAGCCGTGCTCTCGATGTCATCGAGGGACCACTGATGGACGGCATGAACGTCGTCGGTGATCTGTTTGGCGAGGGCAAGATGTTTCTTCCCCAGGTCGTCAAGAGCGCACGGGTCATGAAACAGGCCGTTGCCGTGCTGATCCCGCACATCGAGGAGGAGAAGCGGCTCAGCGGCGACAGCAGCAGCAGCCAGGGACATATCGTTATGGCCACCGTCAAAGGTGATGTTCATGACATCGGAAAAAACATCGTGGGCGTAGTCCTGCGTTGTAATAACTTTGAAGTGACCGACCTGGGCGTCATGGTGCCCGGTGAAACCATTCTTTCCACCGCGATCAAAGAGGGGGCGGACATCATCGGGTTGTCGGGCCTGATCACTCCTTCACTGGAAGAGATGCGGCTCGTCGCTGCAGAAATGAAGCGCCAGGGCATGAACCAGCCCCTGATGATTGGCGGCGCGACGACATCGCCGATTCACACCGCGCTTCGAATCGAACCGGAATACGACCAGGGTGTGTTCTGGGTAAAAGATGCTTCCCGTGCGGTAGGCGTCGCCCGCAAACTGATCAATCCCGAAAGCCGGGCTCAATTGCAGGAAAAAACGGCAGGTGAATACCATGAAATGCGTGAGCGGCGCAGCAGGGGCAGCCGCCGCAAGCCACCTGTTTCCATCGAGTCGGCCCGCGCTAATCGTCTGCAAATCGATTGGCAGGCAACAAAGATCACCCGTCCATCAGAACCGGGCCTGCAGGTACTGGAGAATTTTCCGTTGGAACGCCTGGTTGAGTTTATTGACTGGACGCCCTTCTTCCAGACCTGGGAATTGGCCGGTCGCTTTCCGGAGATCCTGGAAGATGTCGTTGTAGGAGAAGCAGCCAGCAGCCTCTACCAGGATGCAAGGGAAATGCTCGACTCGATCATTGCTGAGGAATGGTTGCAGGCTCGCGCAGCCTGGTGCGTCTACCCTGCCGCTTCAGATGGCGATGACGTAATGCTCTACCAGGACGAGTCAAGAAACGAAGTGCTCGAAAAACTGCATTTCCTCCGGCAGCAAAGAGCAAAGGCCGAAGGCCGCTCTAACCGGTGCCTCGCCGATTACGTGGCTCCGGTAGAATCAGGTGCCCGGGATTATGCCGGGTTGTTTGCCGTCACTGCCGGCCTGGGCATAGAGAGCAAACTTGAAGAGTTCGAGGCGGCTAATGACGACTACCAGGCTATCCTGCTCAAAGCATTGGCCGACCGTCTGGCAGAAGCCTTCACCGAATATCTCCACCTGCATGTGCGTCGCGAATCCTGGGGTTACGCCGCAAAGGAATCGTTGGAAAGCAAGGAACTCATCGCAGAAAAATATCAGGGCGTCCGTCCCGCGCCGGGTTATCCGGCCTGCCCCGACCACAGCGAAAAGGAAAAAATATTCCGCCTGCTGGACGCGCCGACTCATGCCGGAATGGAACTCACCAGCGGATTCGCGATGCTGCCGACTGCATCGGTCTGCGGTTATTATTTCTCACATCCGCAGGCCGAGTATTTCGTACTGGGGCCCATCCTGGAAGATCAGGCTACTGACTACGCCCGGCGAAAAAGCCTGAACCTGAGAGACATCAGCGTGCTTCTGCCTTCCAATTTCCAGCCCTGAGGAAAGGAAGAGTTTCCGGCATTACCAACTCAGATCGTCTGGTACCGGGAACTCTCCGTCATCGCTCGCATCGCCCGCATCGCCCGAACTCAGCGCGACTACGTGGTCAGCGGAAAGGTTTTGCACTTTTTCCAATGCTTCGAGGTTCAGCAGATGATATCCACCGGACAGGTATACGATACCCAGTTCACCTGCATTGAGCGCCTTGAGTTGGTCGGGGGTGACATTGATCTTTCGAATGCGGCCTCTGAACAGGAAATTGCGGGCGACTTCGGCGTCGTCCCGGTTGAGCCGGTTTGCCTTGACTATTTCACGAATCTGGTTATTCAATAACCGTCGCTGGCGATCCTCGGCCTGCTTCTTCTGACGTGCATCGTCTGCCTGTTTCTTTTCCTCGCGCTTTTTAAGCGCATAGGCTTTTTCGAGTGACATTTCACCGGATGGGCCTGCCTTATCGGGGCCCCTGTGGCCGCCGGGCCGCGCCCGCTTACCTGAAGTCTGTTTCTTTTTCCTGTCGGGCGTTTTTTTTGCCAGTCCCAGGGCCCGTAACTGGTCCTGAAGCGAATTACTCAATTCAACGCACCTCGTCCCAATGTTCCTTCATCCAGTCAAACGTTTGCCGAACTCCCTCTTCCAGCGAAATGGCTGCCGACCAACCCAGAGATTCCATTCGGCTGACGTCCAGCAGTTTTCTTGGCGTTCCGTCAGGCATTGATGAATCATATTCGATTCGCCCTCCAAAACCGGTTGTTTTGGCAATCAGCTCTGCCAGGTCGGCGATACTGATATCCGACCCGCAACCCACGTTGACATGCGAGCAGTGCTCGGAAACTGTATTCCAGTAGATGTCTTCGGAAAGCGTCATCAAGTGGCTGCACGCGGAAGCCATATCGTCCACATGCAGGAATTCTCTCCGTGGCCTGCCGCTCCCCCAAACGGTAACTGTAGTTTCCCCCTTCTTCGCGGCTTCGTGGAATTTCCTCAGCAGCGCCGGCAACACGTGACTGGTATCCAGGTCGAAGTTATCGCCCGGACCATACAGGTTGGTCGGCATCACGCTTCTGAAATCACTGCCAAATTGCCGCCGATAGGCTTCACACATCTTGATGCCGGCGATTTTGGCCACTGCATAGGCATCGTTGGTGGGCTCAAGCGTTCCGGTCATCAAAGCCTGTTCTGACATGGGCTGTTCGGCCATGCGCGGATAAATGCAGGAACTTCCCAGGAACAACAACTTCGAGACACCTGCTCTATGGGCGGAATCAATGATATTGGTCTGGATCTGGAGGTTTTCACGAATGAAGTCCGCTGGGAACTCGCTATTTGCCTTGATTCCGCCAACCCGGGCAGCTGCAAGGTAGACCGTGTCGATCGGGGTGTCAGCAAAAAACGATTCGACGTCCTCCTGGCGGGTCAGGTCCAGTTCCCTGCGCGTTCGCGTGACCACGGTCCTGTCGTCGCTTGCCTGCAAGCGTCGCACCAGGGCGGAGCCCACCATACCGTTATGACCTGCTACGAAGTCCACGTCCCTCGTCTCAGGCCAGCGACCGGTCCTGGTCGATCAGTGCGTCTTCGCGGGCGAGGCGAAGATCATTTTCCACCATTTCACTGACCAGCTCACTGAATGATGTCCGCGGAGTCCAGCCAAGTTTCTCACGGGCCAGGCTGGCATCACCAAGCAATGTTTCCACTTCTGCAGGGCGGTAATAACGGGGATCAATCTGTACCACTACGTCGCCGGCCCTGAAAGAAAGCTCTTCGTTCTCCGACCAGGCCACGACCGCTCGCTCTTCGGTGCCCTCACCTGTCCACTCCAACTGCAGGCCCATGTTCTCCGCGGCCGTATTGACAAAATCCCTCACCGAATATTGTTTTCCGGAAGCAATCACGAAATCCACGGGTTCGTCATGTTGCAACATCAACCACTGTGCTTCGACATAATCCCGGGCATGTCCCCAGTCCCTGCGCGCGTCCAGGTTACCCAGGTAGACACATTCGTCCAGCCCCCAGCCTATTCGCGCCAGGCCCCGGGTGATCTTTCGTGTAACGAATGTCTCGCCACGCAATGGAGATTCGTGGTTGAACAGGATTCCATTACATGCGAACAGCCCATACGACTCGCGGTAGTTGACCGTTATCCAGTAGGCATAAAGCTTGGCAACACCGTAGGGCGAACGAGGATAAAAAGGCGTGGTTTCTTTCTGCGGTGTTTCCAGCACCTTGCCAAAGAGTTCGGAGGTCGATGCCTGGTAGAACCTGCAGGAATCTTCAAGACCCAGGTTGCGCATGGCCTCCAGGACTCTGAGCGTACCCACCGCATCGGATTCCGCCGTGTATTCCGGTTCTTCGAACGACACCGCAACATGGCTCTGGGCTGCCAGATTGTAAATTTCATCGGGCTGCACACGCTGAATCGTCCGTTGCAGACTGGAACTGTCCGTCATGTCCCCATAATGCAGCGTCAGGCGCGTGCTCTCTACGTGGGGGTCGGAATACAGATGGTCGATACGCGCCGTGTTGATCAGCGAGGCCCTTCGCTTGATACCGTGAACTTCGTAACCTTTTTTCAGGAGAAATTCCGCCAGATAGGCACCATCCTGGCCGGTAATGCCTGTTATCAGTGCTGATTTGCTCATAAACCGCTTCCTCAGGGTCTGCCGATCGAATAATAGTCTATGCCTCGGCGACGAACGACTTCGGGTGACCAGATATTGCGGCCATCTATAATGACCGGCTGTTTCATCTCCCTGGCCAGTCGATCGAAGTCAGGAGCCCAATACAGTTTCCACTCCGTGATCAGAATCAGCGCATCGGCGCCGCTTGACGCTTTATAGGGGTCATCTACCGTTTGAAAACCATCGCGCCCCTGGAAGACGCGGTGAGCTTCATCCGCCGCCTCCGGGTCATGAGCCCGTACAGACCCCCCGGCGGCAAGAATGGACTCCACCAGGTTGACGCTCGGCGCTTCGCGCATATCGTCGGTGTTGGGTTTGAACGACAAGCCCCACAAAGCGATTACTTTACCTGATAAATTACTGTCAAAATGTTTGCTAAGCAACTCAAAAGGCTTATGTTTTTGCCTATTATTAACGGCTTCAACGGCCTTCAACAACTCGGCGGTATAACCGCTTTCGCTGGCCGTGTGCTCAAGCGCACGAACATCCTTCGGAAAACAGGAACCCCCATACCCGGCTCCGGGATAAATGAAGGAATAACCGATCCTGGGGTCTGAGCCTATGCCGTTACGTACATGTTCAATATCTGCACCGACGTGGGCTGCGACATTGGACAACTCGTTCATCAGGCTGATCTTGGTGGCCAGCATGGCATTAGCCGCATACTTGGTCAGCTCGGAAGAACGCACGTCCATGCACAGTAATTTCTGATGGTTGCGGTTAAATGGCGTATACAGTTCGCGCAACAGGGATTCCGCCTGCTCATTATCCACACCGACCACAATCCGGTCGGGTTTCATGAAATCCGAGATGGCCGCACCTTCCTTCAGGAACTCAGGATTGGATGCGACTGAAAACTCTACGCTCACACCACGCCGCTCGAGACTCTCCAGGATCGCATCGCGCACGCGCTCACAAGTACCCACGGGCACGGTCGATTTGACCACCACCAGCAGGGGCTCTTCGAGATGATCACCCACCGATGAAGCGACCGCCAGCACGTGACTGAGGTCTGCCGAACCGTCTTCGCCTGGTGGTGTGCCCACCGCGATGAACAGCACTTCGGCATGTTCAACCGCACGGGCAATCGATGTGGTGAATTCCAGCCGGCCCTGGCTGGAATTCCGCATCAGCATTTTTTCCAGGCCCGGTTCGAAAATGGGTACGATACCCTGCTTCAAACCGGCAACACGGGCCTCGTCGATGTCCATACAGACGACGTGATGGCCAACGTCCGACAATCCGGCCCCGCTGACCAGCCCAACATAACCACTGCCTGCAATTGATACGCGCATGATGATTTAGTCGATACTGAGTAATTCAACTTCAAAAATCAGGGTTGAATTCGGGCCGATAGGACCTCCACCATTCGGTCCATAAGCCAGACCAGGCGGAATGTAGAACATGAACTTGCTGCCCACCGGCATCAACTGCACGCCTTCCGTCCAGCCAGGGATCACCTGGTCCAACTGGAAACTGGTGGGCTGATTACGCGAGTAAGAGCTGTCGAATTCTTCTCCATTGAGCAAGGTGCCGCGATAATGCACAGTGACCTTGTCGCTGGCGGCGGGCTTGGCGCCATCACCCATGACAACGACTTTGTACTGCAGTCCGCTATCGGTAACCTGAACACCTTCTTTACTGCGGTTTTCCAGCAGGAACTTGTCGCCTTCCGTTGCATTGATCGAAGCCATGCTGGCACGCTGTTCCTCTGCTTCTGCCCGCCTCGCCGAGATGAACCCTTCCCGAATGGAAGCCGCTTCCTCAGGTGTCAGTGCGAGTGGTTCGCCGTTATAGGTCGCCTTGACGGCTTCAAGTAAGGCATCGATATCCATTTCTGTGCCTTGCTGCTTCAGGGAATTGCCGATATCCATGCCAATGATGTAACCGAGTTTCTGGGCGTCGGTTTCGAGCTCCATCGCCATGGCGGTGGTGCTTACGAGGGCAGCGGACAACAGCGCTGCCTTGATGACATTCTGTTTCATTTGAGTAGATCTCCATTTGTGAAGCGCGAATTGTCCTCTAATCTAACGAACGAGGCAATGGCCTTTGCCGGGTATGCTGACTCGCATCAGCGCTGTGGAGCCTTGAGCAACCAGTGACTCAGCGTTGGAACAACACCCAGTGTCAGCACCGTGGCCGCAAGCAAACCCGATATTATCGACCAGGCCATGGGCGGCCATAGCGTACTGCTCGCAAAGGTGAGCGGTAACAATCCTGCTACCGTGGTCAGGGTTGTCAGGAGGATCGGCCGCGCCCTCCGGCTGACCGCGAGTGCAACAGCATCGGATGACTGCATACCCGAATCCAGGTGCGTATCAATAGTGTCAATCAGCACGATGGCGTTGTTCACTACGATACCCATCAGCGTGATGACACCCAGCATGGCCGTGAAACCGAATGAATATCCCGATATCAGCAACCCCGGAACAACTCCTGTAATGGCCAGCGGCACGGTCACCAGGATAATAATAACCCTGCGATACGAGTTAAACTGAAGCAGTAAAAAGAACAACAAAAGAATCAGCCCTATCGGCAACGTTTTGAACAGGGCGCTGTTGGCTTCACCGGAAGATTCTGCATAGCCACCCGGCACAACCCTGATCCCCGGCGGCAAACCGGTCTCGTCCAGCCGCCTGAACACTTCGTCGTAGATCTCCGGATAAGTGGCGCCGTCCTTCAACTCGCTGTAAACGGTGACTACCGGCTCGAGATCGAGGTGGTGAATGACGGCGGCCTGCCATTCCATGCGGGACTGACCGGTATCCATGACGGGTATCCCCCGATTGGCGTCAGCGTAGGCATTGACTGCCAATAGCTGCCCGAGATCGAAAAGACTGCCCTCCCGCGACCGCAGAACAATCGGCACCGGGTCCTCCCCTGCTCGAAAATGGCCGACAAAAAGACCCTGGGTTTGTCTGGCCAGAGCCTGCGCCAATTGCGTCCGGCTCAACCCCCGTGCATCGGCGATGGAATCGTTGAATTCGAACCGCAGGCTGGGAATGCCGATCCCCAGGTTATGGCGGACATCGACCGTACCGGGAATGTCACGCAACAGGGCTGTGAGTGTTTCCGAGAACCGGGCCAGTTCAACCCGGTCCTGCCCGATCACCCAAAGTTCGACCGGCGCCGGCGCCGGAGGTCCCTGTGACAGGCGCCTGGCGACAATCTGCACTTCCGGCCAGCGGCTCGAAGCCTGTTCGCGGACCCAACTCATCAAGGGCGCCAGGTCCTCGATATGCTGTGTATTGACTACTACCCGTCCAATCTGCGGCGCTCTTGGGTTTTCATTCAGGTTGTAAAAAAAACGGGGGCCGGAATTACCCGAAAACGCAAAGACATCCTCACTTTCTTCGAACTCGGACAACTCGCCTGCCAGTCCCGTGGCGAACTCCGTAGTGACGCCGATGGGCGTACCCTCCGGAAAATAGATATCCACAACCATTTGCCTGCGGTCCGTATCCGGGAAAAACTCCTGTCCGACCTCTCGCCCCCCTACCGCTGCTACGATGACCAGAACAATGGCCACCGCTATGACCCGGGAGCCATGGCGAACAGAGAACCGGCCAATCCAGTCTCCCGCCAGAGCCATTCGTTGCCTGCGGTCAGATCCGGTCCGGGGCCTCAATACCACCTGGCTGATCAACGGTGTCACGAGTATCGCAAACAGGTAACTCATGCTGAGCATGATCAGGATCGTGATCGGAATGCCACGGGTGAAGTCGGCCGTATCTCCGCGCGAGATGGCCATCGGCACAAACACGGCAAGCGTCGTCCCGGTCGCTGCGCCCAGCGGCCTGGCCAGTTCGATCACCGATGTTACTGCGGCTTCGACCGCGCTTGCACCGCGATCCATATGCCACTGGATGTTTTCCACCATGACGATCGCGTTATCCACCAGCATACCCAGCGCAATCACCAGACCAGCCACGGCCATCTGGTGCAGCACGCCTCCGCCCATCGCGAAAATGGACAGGGATGACAGCGTGACCAGCGGAACAATCAGGGCGACGACAAATCCCATTCGTGGCCCCATCAGCAACAGAAGCACTGTCCCTACGATCAACACGCCTAGCAGGAGTGAATACCCCAACTCGCTGAGACGGGCTTTTACGTGTTCAGGCTGAAAAAACATTTCATCGATGGTAAGCGGTGCGAATTCAGGCCGTATTTCGTCAATAAAGCTGCGCAACTGCTCGCCGAAACGCACGACATTGACCTGGTTACGGGCGACCGTCACTGCCACAGCCACTACCTGGGTTCCATTTTTCCAAGCCGTCTGAACCGGGGGGTCGGCCACTTCCAGCCTGACATCCGCAATCGATGAGAGCGGGACCGACTGCCCACTGCTCAACACCATAGGCGTATTGGATATCTCATCGATACTGCGGAATTCGGTCTGGGGCCTGACCAGGGTCTGCCTGCCGTCCACTTCGACAAATCCCCCGGGAACGATTTCGTTGCGGGATTTCAATTGCCCCATGATGATCTCGGGCGTCAACCCAAGCGTCTGAATCCGGGCATCATCAATCGCTACCGTCACCTGCTCGCCAGAATCCCCGAACAGCCTGACCCTTGAAACTGCGTTGAGTGAATAAAGGCGGTTCTTAAGGCGTTCAGCCGCCCGCTGCAGTTCATCAATATTTTCACTGCCACTGACTGCCAATACAGCGGTTGCCGAATCAACCTGGCGATCGTCGATCACAGCCTGCATCACGCCATCGGGAAAGCGAATTTGCGCTCGCGAAACAGCCACGCGCACCCGGTCCCAGACATTGTCGGTATCGTATACAGTCTGCTTCATGCCAATCACGGCATGCATGAACCCCGCTCGAATCGTCGTTTTGATTTCATCGATTTCTTCGACTTCGCTGATCTCTTCTTCCAGCGGCCGGGCGATCAGATGCTCAACCTGCTCTACATCAGCCCCGGGGAATTGCACCATCACGTACCCGTAACGATAAGGAAACGCGGGATCTTCCTGTCTAACCATTCCCAGCCAGGCGACCAAGCCGGTCAGGGAAAGCAAAAGCACCAGCGAGATGATCATTCGCCGTTGATCCAGCGAGCGTGCGAGCCACTTCATTGGGTCGTTCTCACCTGCTGACCGCCGGTGAGTGAACGGTGCCCGGCCGTTACTACCAGGTCGCCAATACTGATCGCTGACCCGGCAGCTTCTACGGCCACTTCACCATTTGCGATCGCCAGAATCGACACCGGGACCTCCTCGACCTTACCCTCCCTGACAATAAACAATTCCGGATCACCACCCACCGGATCGACAATCGCGCCCAGAGGTACGATCAGCCCGACTACATCGGCATAGTCCACCATTACTTCAGCCTGCATTCCTGCCCGTATCATGCTCGACTCCGGGTCGACGCCTATTTCAACAGTCACAGGAAAAAGACCCGTTTCCTTCTCACCTATGGCAGCCAGTTCCGTAACCACCCCCGGGGACACGTCTTCCCCCAGCTGAGGAACACGCACGGTCAGTTGCTCTCCGGTTTGCAGTTCGCCGACCAGGGACGCGGGCAGCAATACACGCACCTCGACCTTATCCAGGCCGCCGATGGACATCACGGCCTGGCCGGCAGCCACAAATTCTCCGGGTTCCACGATCACGGAGGAAATGACGCCGTCGAAAGGCGCCAGTAGTGTCGCGTCTTCCAGTCTCTGGCTGGTACCGGCCAGGTCAGCCTCGGCCCGGGCCACGGTGGCTTCCAGCGACGCCAGGTCAGCTGCCTGGCGCTCTACCGCTTCTTCACCCACCGCACCGGTCGTTGACAGCGAGCGTTGCCGGGCCAGTTCCCGCTTTGCCTGGTCACGCTGTGTCAGGCTTTCCTGCAATCTTGCAGCAGCAGCCCTCTGTGCTGGCCCCAGTTCCGGATTATCCAGGGTCGCCAGTAACTCGCCCTGACGAACCGCCTGCCCCATTTGCGCGGGCCGGCTTTTCAACACACCCGGCGACTGGAACGCAAGCCTGGCCCTGACCACAGGCAAAAGGACACCGTAAAAAGACAGGCGATGATTCAGTCGTCCTTCGCGGACTTCGATTGTACGGACCAGCTGCACCGATGCTTCATCGGCTTTCTTTGCCGGCTCGCAAGCACTCACCAGGACCAGGCATGCCAAAATGCTCAGGATTCTCATACTCATACCGCTGCACCATCAAAAAACACTTTTTCGACACTCTCCAGAAAAAGGCTGTCGGGGTCCTCTCCCTCCAGTTCGCTCCAGCCGGCAAACATGGCGCGCGCTTCGAACCACTGCGTTATGACATTGGTGACAATCAGAAGAAGGTGAGCAGCAGGGACATCCCGTCGCAGCAAGCCTGCATCCTGCGCATCACGCATCCGGGCGACGAAAGGCTGAAGGCGCTTCTCGTCATATTGACTGCAGCTCAGGTCCTGTTCCAACTCAGCCCGGGTCAGCAACTGCACCAGCACCGGATCGTTACGAAGCAACTCGAAGTAAGCCCGAACCGAGTTACGTATTTCTTCAAGCGAGACCTCTTCTTTACTGAACAGCGCCCTGCGTTCGTCGACAAAATGACTGAACCTCCGCTCTTTAACCACTTGCCACAAGCCGTCCTTGCTGACGAAATGATGAAGAATGAGGCTTTTATGGCAATGACTTCTCGCTGCAATTTGCGCCAGCGACGTCGAGCCATATCCCTGGGCGGCAAAGAGAGTTTCCGCCGCTTCCAGAATCTGCGAACGTGTCGCCTCTGCATCCCTGGGACGTCTGCTGGCTTTTGTCATAACTGATCCATTTTATTTACCGAACGTTCAGTAAATATAATTTCCATCAACAGTGCGCGTCAAGGCTGGCGGATGACGACCTCCGCTCCGAAGAGTATCCTTCCGGAGTGAGCGGAATCCTGATTACCCTTATCGCTTACCAGGTACTGATGCTGAGCATCGGCTGGTGGGCCAGCAAGAAAACCTCAGACAGCGAGGATTATTACCTGGGCGGGCGTAAACTCGGACCGTTCATCGCTGCGTTGAGTGCTTCCGCAAGTTCGTCCTCTGCCTGGAGCCTGCTGGGTGTCAGCGGAGCCGCCTTTGCCTGGGGCTTGCCGGCTATCTGGCTGATACCGGCCACAATCTCAGGTTTTCTGATCAATTGGTACCTGATTGCACCCAGGCTCTATAGCCAAAGCCGTGACACGGGTGCTCTGACCCTGACGGAGTTCATTGCCGGGCCGGTAGGTGATCCCGCACGCCGCACCATCATGCGCATGGGCGCTGCCGTGATCCTGTTTTCATTCACATTCTATATTGCGGCCCAGTTCCAGGCTGCAGGTACTACTTTTGCGAGTGTCCTCGGTATCAATCAGAACACCGCCATCATGGTCGGCGCCGCAGTGGTGTTGGCCTATGTCTGGATGGGAGGTTTCTGGGCGGCCAGCGTTACGGATAGCGTGCAGGGCGTGCTGATGGCGCTAAGTGCGCTGGTGCTGCCACTGCTGGCCATTGTTGCGATTGGCGGACCAGCCAACCTGTTCGAGGGCCTGACGTCGGAGTCTTTGGGCGGTTACGCCATGTGGACAGGCCAGGCCAGCCTGCCTGCTGCAGTGGGATTTGTGTGCGGTCTGTTTGGCATTGGACTCGGTTATCCGGGACAACCGCATGTCGTCAACCGGTTTATGGCCATAGAGAGTCCCAGGGCAATTTCTCAGGGACGGCGCATCGCATTGACCTGGGCATGCATTATTTATACAGGGATGGTTCTGCTCGGTTGGTGCGGCCGCATGCTGGTCGACGGGCTCGGTGATGGGGAGCAACTGCTGTTTGTTCTGGCCACGCTGCTGCTGCCGGCGATGCTGGCCGGTGTCATGGTGTCTGCAATTCTTTCTGCGATCATGTCTACAGCAGACAGCCAGTTACTGGTCGCCGCCTCCAGCGTCAGTCATGATTTGCGTGATCACCGGGCATCCGCAGAATCTGGCCTGGCGCGGGCAAGATGGGTGGTTCTTCTCATTGGCATCTTTGCCGTAGCACTGGCTATTGGCTTTCCCGATCGAATTTTTAACCGTGTTCTGTTCGCCTGGCAAGCACTCGCTGCTGCGTTTGGCCCCCTGCTGGTCATCACTCTGTGGCGCGGCCCTGTTCTGCCTGCCTGGCGCGTGGCAGCGCTTGCGACGGGGTTCCTGCTGACTGTCACGTTGAGCTGGACCTTTGAATCACCGGGTGATTGGGTAGAGCGACTGGTACCGCTGGCCATCGCCCTTGCCCTCGCCTGGATGGGGAGTAAGAAGATTCGGTAAACAATAGTTGCTTTTTGCGGTCATGGTGTTATACTTCACTACAACACTCTATAACCAAGACGGATATTGAACGCGGAAACCATCATGATGAGACTCACCGGAAAACGAAATTCAAGAATCTCAAACCGCCTTGCGGTATTTGCTGCCCTGCTGTTGCTGGTCACATCGCTTGCAAGCGTTGGCGATTCAACATTCATGTCCCATGACGCTAACTCCAGCCTGGCATCCGAATCGACCCATAAAAGCCCACCGGTGAAAATTAACTCCCGGGGTTTCAAAGTCAGCCTGTTCCTGTTTAGAAGCAATTAATCAATGTCCACCCACTGGAACGACAGCCAGCCCATCTACTGGCAACTGAAGGAGCGTACGGTTGCCATGATCCTGGATGGCACCCTGGCTGAAGGTGAACCCCTGCCCTCGGTCCGGACGGTGGCCTCCGAGTTTCATCTCAATCCCATTACTGTCTCAAAGTCCTACCAGGCGCTTGTCGATGAAGCCCTGGTAGAGAAAAGACGTGGCCTGGGCATGTTCGTGTGCGAAGGCGCAAGAAAAAGACTGGTGACTTCAGAGCGCGATAAGTTTCTCAATGATGAATGGCCGGCCATGCTGAGCCGGATAGAGCAATTGGGACTGAAAGTCGATGATTTGCTCAAAACCGCTAAAACCGAAGAGAACAACAGCTAATGACACCCATCATCTCAGCACGCGGATTGACCAAGCGTTACGGTCGCATGACGGCCGTTGATCACATCGACCTGGAAATTCCCCCGGGACGAATCGTGGGCCTGATAGGACCCAATGGCGCCGGTAAGACATCCGCCCTGAAAGCCATTCTGGGGCTGGCGACATTTGAAGGTGAATTGTCCGTTCTGGGGAAAAACCCTTCACGCGACCGCGCTTCGCTGATGGAAGACGTGTGCTTCATAGCCGACGTGGCGGTGTTGCCCCGTTGGGCGCGGGTCTGGCAACTGATCGATACGACTGAAAGGCTACATGCCGGATTTTCACGTAATACCTGCATGGAGTCCCTGTCTCAAACCAAGATCACCCTGGACCACAAGGTAAAACAATTGTCCAAGGGCATGGTCGCCCAGTTGCACCTCGCGCTGGTGATGGCCATCGATGCAAAGCTGCTGGTGCTGGATGAACCCACCCTTGGCCTGGACATCCTGTATCGCAAACAGTTTTATTCCAGCCTGCTGAACGACTATTTCGATGAACAGCGCACGATTCTGATCACCACTCACCAGGTCGAGGAGGTTGAGCATATCCTGACGGACCTGATTTTTATCCAGGATGGCAGGATTGCCCTGGAATCGACCATGGAAGAGGTTGAACGGCGTTACCTCGAGCTGATGGTTCGTCCAGAGTTCGCCGAACAGGCCAGAAGTCTTAAACCAATGTATGAACGAGAACTTTTTGGCCGGCATATTTTTCTCTACGACAGCGTTGAGCGGGAAAAGATTTCCGGGCTGGGAGAAATCCATACGCCCAGTGTCGCCGACCTGTTCGTGGCCACCATGAAAGGAGGCCAATCATGAACCGTCTCATCGCCCTGGTCCGCCGGGAATTCTGGGAAAACAAGGGCGCGCTGCGCACTACGCCGCTGGTGATTGGCGGAATTTATATTGCCTTCCTGCTGATGTCGATTTTTACCACGGCGCATTTTGACAACGAGATGTACACCTTCAGGGAAGCGATCCGGCTGCTGGCTTCACAGCCCGCGGAGTTCCGCGCCACTCATGGCTACGAGGTAGTGCTGGGCAGTTCCGTGTTCTTCACCGGGATTTTGGCTTTCGTGGTGTTTTTCTACCTGCTTGGTGCACTTTATGACGATCGAAAGGACCGCAGTATCCTGTTCTGGAAGTCGCTTCCGGCCAGCGATACGGTAACCATCGCATCCAAGCTCGTCACCGCCATGGTCCTGGCTCCGCTGATTTTCTGGATTGTGTTGGTCATTACACAGATCGTGATGGCCATTATTGCTTCGCTGATGGTCCTGTCCGTTGGAGAAAACCCGTGGACCCTGTTTATTTCAGTGGTTAATCCATTCAAGGCGTGGGTCATGATACTGGTCAGCTACCTGGCGGCGT
>Ga0316193_10000076_pt1 | contig 47907 bp, 49 predicted proteins | sample MerIslsedime2_MG_FD_207735 | JGI IMG/M metagenome (GOLD analysis project Ga0316193, IMG submission 207735) | Coastal sediment microbial communities from Maine, United States - Merrow Island sediment 2 | ecosystem: Environmental > Aquatic > Marine > Coastal > Sediment | place: USA: Maine... | reverse complement strand
CCAGTGGTCGGCGAAGGCCTCATTGTGGACGATGAGTGCATCGGCCTCGACTTCCGGCGACCACGATCTGGCAACGAGCGTCGGATCGAGAGGGAAGTCGTCGATAGGGAGCGAGAGATCGCGGAGGTTGTCGGTGAAGTACCGGGCAATCTCATACCCGTGGCGCTTCATGAGAGCGATGGCATCGGTCATCCCGTCATATACGCCATAGCGATACAGGCGAAGCGGGACACCGTCGTCGAAGGTTCGGAGACGGTTGGTTCCTGCACTCTCCACCCAGTCGAGCACGGCGTCGTCGACGGCACCGCGATGATCCGGATCGATCTCTATCCAGACAAAACCCCGGTGTTCGGTGTTCCCACCCTCAGGGACCTGGGCCCAGCCGAGCACCAGCAGTCGACCGCTGGGATCGAAGGCTCCGATCGAATCGGAGTCAGCATGCTCACCGTGACGATCGAACTCCTCACGCATCTCTACGGGTGTGATTCGGTGGCCCCCATCAACAACGAAACACCGCTGCTGGAGCGCCGACATCACTTCAGCGTCTTCCGCGCGGAGAGGCCGCCACACGACGTCGGCGAATCTGGGGAGTTCTCCGATGGTCATCACGTCATCGTAGGCCCCTGCAACCGGAGGGTCTGACGACCAGGACCCCTGTCGTCGCCGGCGAATCGTCCGGGGTGACGGCTACGCGGAGCCCGTCCCGTCGGACGCCGCTGTGGAACGTGGCCGAGGATTCGTATTGATCAAGCTGGGAAGTCCGGACTCGATCGGCGCTCCCGCTCGCGCATGATGAACGGGGCAGCGGCAAGAGCCACAAAGATGAGAACGCCGGCAACCTCAACCACGCGTTGATGGACATCCGAACGGGCGCTCACACCGAAGAGCGAGACGATCGACCCCACGAGCAGTGCGAGAATCAACGCGATAGCGATTGAGGCGAGCAGCCACGCCAGGTAGGCGAGCAGCAGCTTCCAACCGGCAGCGTCGGACTTCATCAGTCTTTGATGAATCTGATGTTCAGCGGGTAGCGATAGAACTCACCGCCGGCTGCTTTCACGCCGGCGATGATCATGACCACGAACGCGAAGATTCCCACAACAAAGATCAAGATGAACCCGATGAGCACCAGCATCAGCAACACCGACGCAATGACGTAGATGATGAGCGTCAGCTGGAAGTTCAAGGCCTCCCGGCTGTGATACTCCACAAAGGCATCTTCATCGCGCTTGATCAGCCAGATCACGAGTGGAGCGACGAAGCTCAGGCCGATGAGCGGCACGAGGTGGGCAGCCGCTGCCCACCCTCGCGATTCGCCTGGCACGGGATCGGGTACGACCGGATAGTCATTGGTCATTGTGATCCTTTCGGTGACGCCCACACAGTACCGGTGTCGACACGTCGGCCGGCCTCACGCCGCGTGTATTTCAGTTCGCGAACGTGAGTGCCTGACGGCTCGCCCATCGTTGAGCAACGCGCGTGTACGCGATCCTGGAGGCTTCGCCATCACCTCGTTCGAGCGCTTCGAGGCTCTCTCTGACATCTGAGGCGGACTCGTCAAACGCCAAGGCTCCGTCTGGGAAGAAATCGGCCACCGTGCCGTAGTCGAGTTCGAGCATCGACCCCGCAGGAAAACCGGCGAGCCAACGCTCCAAGTCTCGTACCTGATCGACCACCGGGTCCGAGAAGCCTGCTCCGCCGAGCACACGCACAGCCCAATTGATCCGATCAATCGCTTCACCGAGCGCGGTGCGATATCGGATGCCGAGTCCGCCGGGTCGGTCATAGATCTCCCGCTCTGTGGGGCTGAAGGCACCGAACCAGCGCAGTGGAACGTGCCACGGGGAGGTGAGGATGTGACTCCGACGGTCGGAGGACCGCAACCCCGCAAGCTCGCTCTTGAATGACTCCCGTTCGTCATCATCGATGAGCTGGATTCGCGGATACGTGGCCGAAAACGCCAATGCACCTTCGACCATGCGGAGGCGGGCGTTGCGCGGGCACACGTACTCGACCCCGTCCCAGGTCGTCGAGAACGCGTCTTCTCTGAGGGATTCATTCCATATGAATCGGCCATCGGATTGAATCGGATCCCCGCCGCCACCGACTTCCGCCCGCGGCATTACCTCGGCGCCGTCGGCGTCGACGTAGACGCGGAGGTAGGCGGAGCTGATCATGTGGCGATGGTACCGGCGAAGGTCCGTGTACGGACCGGGAAGCGTGCAACTAGAGTGAGCGGCGCTCCTCGAGCGGCAGTCTCTCTGCCCCATCGAAAGGACCCCTGTTGGGAGTGTTCGAAGCGATCGGCACCGAAACGCATGAAGAGGTGTTGTTCGGTGCAGACCGCGAGAGCGGCCTCCGAACGATCATCGCGATCCACGACACATCCCTCGGTCCGGCGCTCGGCGGGACCCGCTTCTATCCGTACGTCGATGAAGATGCGGCGCTGCGCGATGTCCTCCGACTCGCCAAAGGAATGACGCTCAAGTCCGCGGCAGCCGGCCTCGACCTGGGGGGTGGCAAGGCGGTCATCATCGGCGATCCAGCGACGTTGTGGAGCGAAGACCTCATTCGCGCGTACGGGCGCGAGATCGACTCTCTCGGCGGTCGCTACGTCACAGCCGAGGATGTCGGCACCACGGTCGAGGACATGGTCTTGATTTCGGAGGAGACTCCGTGGGTCTCAGGGCTTCCGTTCGATGAAGGCGGCTCGGGTGACCCATCCCCCGCCACCGCGCGCGGGGTGATGGCGGCACTACGTTCCATCGGGGAACGGTTGTGGGGATCCGGTGACCTGGCCGGCCGGCGCGTGGCCGTGCAAGGCATTGGAAAGGTCGGCATGGATCTCGTTCGGCGCCTCACCGAGGTCGGTGCTGAGACCATCGTCACCGACCCGAACGCGACCGCCGTCGCATTCGCCGTCGAAACGTACGGCTCGAAGGCCGTTCCACTCGACGAGATCTACGGAGTTGAGTGTGACATCCTCTCGCCGTGCGCCCTCGGAGCAATCCTGAATAGTGAGACCATTCCGCGGTTGCGGTGCACCGCGATCGCCGGATCGGCCAACAACCAACTCGCCGTTGATCACGATGTGCAACAGATCGTTGATCGGGGGATCCTCTACGCGCCCGACTTCGTGGTGAACGCAGGAGGTGTCATCAACATCGCCGTCGAGACGGATGGCTACTCGCTCGAGCGTGCTGCTGTGATGGTCGACCGGATCTACAACAATCTCACCTCCGTATTCCAAACAGCCGACGCGGAAGGCGTCGACCCACAAACCGCAGCGATGCGGTTCGCCAAGCGGCGGATCGACGAAGCGGGGGGCCGGCGCTACAGACGTGGGTCGGACCAAGCGTGAGAGGAGCGACGTGACACTGGGACTGGACCAAGTCATCGACCACACCGCCCTCGGGCTGACCAACGACGATCTCGTCGACCTGTATCGCAAGATGCTGATCTCGCGTCGCTTGGACGACAAGATGTGGGCCCTGAACCGCCAGGGCCGCGTTCCGTTCGTCGTGTCGGTCTCCGGTCACGAAGCGACCCAGATAGGTATCGCCGCAGCGCTCGATCCTTCAAAGGACTGGTCGCTTCCGTATTACCGCGACATCGCCTTCAACATTGGCCTCGGCGTTACGGCTGAGGATGTCTTCATGGGTGTCTTCGCGAAGGCTGCGGATCCCGCATCCGGCGGCCGGCAAATGCCGAACCACTGGTCGGAACCCGACCTGAATCTGTTCACCCACTCCTCAGTCATCGCCACCCAGTACCCACATGCTGTGGGCATCGCCTACGAACTGAAGCGGCGTGGGACGGACGCCGTCGTCTACGTGTCCGGGGGCGAGGGTTCGACGTCCGAAGGTGACTGGCACGAGGCCATGAACTTCGCCGGCATCCACAAGTTGCCGGTCGTGTTCCTCATCCAGAACAACCTCTACGCGATCTCCGTCCCCGCCGCCGAAGAGGTCGCCGGTCAGGTCGCGGATCGGGCCGAAGGGTACGGGATGAGGGGTGTTGTCGTCGACGGCAACAACGTGCTCGAGATGTACGGCGTCGCTTCCGCCGCCGTTGAACGGGCACGGGCCGGCGATGGGCCAACGCTCATCGAGTCGAAGACCTACCGCTACTACGCCCACACCTCTGATGACGACGACAAGCTCTATCGGACCCGCGAAGAGGTCGAACTCTGGCGCAGGAAAGACCCGCTCCCCAACTTCCGGCAGTACCTCGTCGAGCAGCGCGTCCTCACCGCAGCCGCCGAAACCAAGCTCGAATCCGAGGTCACGTCGCTGATCAACAACGCCGTTGCCGCCGCCGAGAGCTCACCCGACCCGACCGACGCAACCGGCCATGTGTATGCGAACCCCATCGTTCCCACAGTCGCCGCCGTAACCGTGGAGTCGGTTCCCGTCGGTGAGGAGGTCAACCTCATCACCGCTGTCAACCGCACCCTCCACTACGCGATGGGACGCGACCCGCAGACGGTGACCTTCGGTGAAGATGTCGCCGACCCGAAAGGCGGTGTGTTCAAAGCAACCGCAGGCCTTACCGATGCCTACGGGAGCGACCGAGCGTTCAACGCCCCACTCGCCGAGTCGGTGATCATCGGGTTGGGTGTTGGTATTGCTGCCACCGGTACGAAGACGATCGCTGAGATTCAGTTCGCCGACTTCATCCATCCGGCGTTCGACCAGATCGTGTCCGAGGTTGCACGGATTCGCTATCGGTCGAACGGCCGTTGGGCCTGCCCGATGGTGATCCGCACCCCGTACGGCGGCGGTATCCATGGCGCGCTCTATCACTCTCAGTCCATCGAGGCGTTCTACGCACACGTGCCGGGACTCAAGATCGTGACACCGTCGACACCCTCCGACGCGAAGGGGTTGCTGCTGTCGGCAATCGACGATCCCGATCCGGTGATGTTCCTCGAGCCGAAGAAGCTCTACCGGATGGCAGTGGGGCCGATGCCGGAAGGCGACCACCGCGTTCCGATTGGTAGCGCCGCTCTCCGTCGAATCGGCGACGACCTGACGATCATCTCGTACGGGACGATGGCACAGTTCTCCGTCGAGGCCGCCGACATTCTGCGAGACGAAGGGATCGACGCAACTGTTGTCGATCTCCGGTCGCTCCGGCCGCTCGATTGGCCAACCGTCGAAGCGGCAGTCAAGCGGACGAGCAAGGTGCTGATCGTCTACGAGGACAATGAGTTCCTCGGGTACGGCGCCGAGGTATCGGCTCAGATCTCGGAGCGTGCATTCGACTGGCTCGATGCCCCGGTTCGCCGGTACGCCTCCCCCGAGGTTCCGACGTTCCCCTATGCGGCGTCGCTCGAAGAGCAGGTGATCCCGAGTGTAGAAGGCATCGTCGAACGCGCCCGCTCCCTCGCCGCCTTCTAGGGCGATCCCAGATTCCTCCCACTGAGGTGTTCTATTCGGGGACGTTGTTGACGCGGGTGGCGGGTGGTGCGCCGATGGCGGTGTGGGGTCGTTGAGTGTTGTAGGTGTGGATCCAGGTGTCGAGTTGTTTGGTACGGGTGTCTTCGTTGGGGTAGGCGGTGGCATGTGACCATTCGGTTTTGAGGGTGCGGAAGAAGCGTTCGACTTTGCCGTTGGTTTGTGGCCGGTAGGGGCGGGTAGTGATGTGGTCGATTGAGTGGTCGGTGCGTGTGGTGGCGAATGTCTTGGCGAGGTAGGCCTTGGCGTTGTCGGTCATGATGGTTTCGATGCGGATGCCCCATGTGGCGTAGTAGTCGATGGTGTCGACAAGGAACTCGGTGCACGAGTCGGCTCTGGCGTTGTCGTAGACAGCTGCGTAGGCAAGCCGGGAGTGGTCATCGACAGCGGCGTGGACGTGGATGTAGCCGACGCGTTGCTTAATGCGTTTACCGGTGCGGTATCCGATGTCGCCGAGGGCCCAGCGGCCGCCGCCGTTGGGGATACGCCCGAACTTCTTCGTGTCGATGTGGATGAGCTCCCCCGGTGCTGCTCGTTCATACCGGATGATTTCACCGGTTGGCGGGTCGAGGAATCCGAGCCGGTTCATGCCGGCGTCGCGTAGTACCCGCCACACCGTCGATGACGACACGCCGACGCGTTTGGCGATCTGCCACGGACCCAACCGGCGGCGCCGCAACTCGAGGATCTCGGCCTCGACGTCGGGTGCGATCCGATTCGGAACCCGTCTCGGCGTCGACGGCTGGTCCTTCCACCACTCGCCGCCCGGATCGTTGAGATACCGCTGCCACCACTTCGACGCCGTCTGGCGGGATATCCCCAACTGATCCGCGATGTGAGCCAACGGCATCCCCCCAAGATGCCGCTCAACAATCAACCAACGGCCATACGCCGTCAAACGTGCATTACCGTGCACAACGAGCCTCCTTCGGCGGTGTGATGCGTGCAAACACCACACAACCAAGGAGGCTCAACCCATCCAAACCCCGTCAACAACCTCCCCGAACACAACACTGAGGGGGAGGTGCCGAGCGCAGCAAGGCGGAGGGGGTCAAGCCTCGAACGTGCCCGCACCGAGTTCCTCACTTGTAGAGCCGTTTGACGCGTTTGGCCATCTTCTTGTGGATGCGGTCGTACGACGGCGGCGGACCCTTCTGCAACGAGGTGCCATCGAGATAGACACAGTCACTCTGCCCGCATGCAATCATCGCCGACTGCTCACTCGTGTCGTAGCTCTCGAACACGACATCGTCGCCCAACTCGGCTGCGGCCCGTTTCGCTCGTTCATAGACCAGGTTCTGTGCAGGACACCAACCGCTGATGTACGCCGAGACGGTGACCTGACCGTCCAACGGCCGGGGCTTCGGTCCCTGGTCGATCCACCGGGGAGCAACCGCGTCGTCGGCGAACGGCTTCCACAGGAGTGCCCGCATCCCCTGACGATCTGCCTTTCGGTAGCCGTGTTTCTTGAACCACGCGGCCTTCATCCACCAGGGCATCGCGACACCCCACGCGGCGATCCCTTTGGCGCCGAGTTCCACAACGTCGCGTTCGGCGGCAGCGAGCAGTGCCGTGCCGATTCCATGGCCTTGGCGGTCGCCGACGCCCTCTTTGTGGCCGTGGACCCAGATACACAGGATCATGTACAGATCGGACCCGAGGGCCGTGGAGTGCTCGATCGGCAGGTATTGGATCATCCCGATCGGACGGTCCCGGTCATCAAGAGCGAGTTTGACGCGGAGCCCGCGTTCGGCCATCTTGCGATACCACCGCGCCTTGTGATCGCCCGCCTCGTCCATCTCGTCGGACCAATCTTCGAGACAGCGGAAGTAGGAATTCTCGTACGTGGCTGAGAGATCGACGATCTCCACCGACAGCTCCTCTCCCTCCGGAGACTATCAGCAGCGGAGAGACCCGGTCGCTCCGACTCCGGCATCGGCGGAGGAGCGTACGGCTGAGTACCCGGATCGTCGGCTCAGGTCGCGGAGGGGTCTCGCGCGATATCGCCGATGATCGCGGCGAGGTCCTGCGGGCGCGACCACATCGGCCAGTGACTCGTCGGAAGGTCGACATAGGTCACATCGCGCAACTCGGCGAGGCCACCAAGCCAGGCGTACCCTTCGCCGATCGCGGCCCTGACTTGTTCGGAGGAAAACCCGGTGCAGATCACAGTGCTCGGCACGTCGAGGCGAGCATCGTTCCCCAAGGCGGGCGCGCCGCGCAGCACGCCGCCGGGCTGAGGAACAGCTCTGCGCCGGAACGTCTCGAGCTGCTCGTCGGAGAGCCCGTCGAGGTTCTCCTCCGCCGCTATGTCATCCATGGAGAGCGGCAGCTCGATTGCAGCGAAGTCGGGATCGAGCGGCCCGATCGCCGGAGCCGAGTCGACGTACACCATCGCCTCGATCCTCTCGGGAATGCGGTCGGTGACTCCGTAGCCGGGGGCTCCGGCGCCGCTGTGCACCACGAGCACGACGGGACGCCCCGCTGCCGTCACGGCATCGCAGATCGCATCAACATGGTCGGCAAGGGTTATCTGTGACCGATCGGCATCAACCGACTCGAGACCCGGAAGCGTCACGGCGGTGACGTCCAGCCCGTCGGCTCGCAGCAAAGTGGTGACCTCGCCCCACGCCCACGCGCCCAGCCAGAAACCGGGGACAAGGACTATCGGAGTCGATGACATGCGACCAGATCGTACCGATCCGATGCGGCCACGTCGGCCGGGCGGATGCGGTGGCAGCGATTCCGAGCGAGGTTGACCTGGCCCGCGGTCATGGCCACCAGCCCTTCCGCGTGCCGTATTCTGGCCGCATGGCCCCAGAGTTCTTCGTCCGACCGGCACTACCGAGCGACCGCGAGGCAATCGCCGAATTCACGACCGACACGTTCGACTGGGGGGACTACGTCACCGACGTCTTGGACGAATGGCTCGAGCGGGAGGACACGTTCGTCGCCGTGGCGGAGAGCGAAGACGGCCGCCCGATTGCACTGGGTGCGGTCCGGATGCTCTCACCCACCGAGGCGTGGTATTCCGCGGCTCGTGTTCACCCGGTCTTCCGCGGCCGTGGAATCGCTGCCCAAGTCTCTGGTGCCCTACGCACGTGGGCTCGTGAACAAGGCGCCGTCGTTGGCCGGTTGCTCGTCGAGGCCTGGAATGAGGTCGCGATCCGCCACATCGAGAAGACGGGACCCCGGAGAGTCGCCTCGGTTGTTCGGTGCACCAAGCCGGTTGGAGATGCGTCACCCTCGCCGGATGGAAACGGCGGCAGGCGCCTCCCGTCGAAGCTCAGGGCACGTCCCGCCGGATCCACCGAAGCCCAACCGGCCTACGCGTCGTGGTCGGTTGGCGAGTTGGGGCGAGCGTCGCGCGGCCTCATCGGAATCGGCTGGGCGTTCCGGCGCCTCACACTCACCGATCTCGAGATGGCGGCCCGTGCGGGTGCGTTCTGGGAGATCGGCGCGGGGTGGGCACTCGCCGCACCGGCAGTCGAGGGTCGCTTCGAAGTCGCATGGCTCGAGACCCGCGAGGAGGATGCCAACGACCTCTTCCGTTCGCTCATCGATCTCGCCATCGGATCCGGCGCCGAATCGATCTCAATCTGGATTCCCTCCATCAACTGGATGATCCAGACCGCGAGACGACGGGGATTTGAGACGTCGTTGATGCACGTCTACGCAAGAGAGATCTGAGACCCGAGACACGAGACACGAGACACGGATCTAGCGTCTCGGGTCTCGGGTCTAACGTCTAACGTCTTGCTGCTTGGCTGCCAGCGCCTCCCAATACACCTCAATGGGGTGGACGACTTCGTACCCGTCGCCCAGAGACGTCTTCAACTGCATCTCGCACCCCGGGTTGGCAGAGGCGACGAGGGTCACGCCGGTTGCGGCGACCTGTTCGGCCTTCTGCAGGCCGAGTTGCTCGGAGACCTCCGGGTGGGAGAGTTGGTAGGCACCGGCGGCGCCGCAACACATGCCGGCAGGGTCGATCTCCACCGGTTGGTAGCCGGCGGCGCGCAGGATGGTCCGCGGTTCTTCAACAATCCGCTGCGCGTGCCGGAGGTGGCAAGGATCTTGCACTGCGATCGGTCGGTCACCGTCGAAGGCAGGGAGTGATCCGCTCTCGATCAAGCCGCCGATGAAGACGTTGGCGTCGAAGACCCGTGGAGCAAGCTCACCACCACCATCGGTCCAGTGCCCGTAGCCTTTCATGTGGGCGCTGCACCCGGCGGAGTCGACGACAACATGGTCAAATCCCGCGAATGCCTCCACATTCTGCGCGGCCATGCGGGCCGCGTCGTATGCCGCTCCTTCATGTGCCGCAAGCGCCCCGCAGCACGTCTGCTCACGGGGAGCCACCACCCGGTAGCCCGCGGTCCGCAATACCTGGATCACCGCAACGTGCGTCTGCGCGTACCACGGGTCCATCACACATCCGGAGAGGAATGCCACGGTGCCGACCGGTTCACCCTCAGGGAACCACTCACGCCCTGCGGTGGTCGGGGCAGGAATCGGAACGGTTCTCAATGCATTGGCTCTTCCGAGAATGCCGGGCATCACGTCGGGAAGGCGGAAACGCTGGCTGAAACCGATCAGCGCCGAGCCGAACGCGACCAGCGCCCGTGATCGGACGAGCCGGCCGAAGAGGATGCGCTTGCCGATCGTCGCCGTGCCGGGTTGGTGTGCGGCAACCTCTCCGCGGGCGCCCTCCATGAGCCTGCCGAAGGGCACAAGCGACGGACATGCCGTCTCGCAGGCGCGGCATTGGAGACACAGGTCCATGATTGCGCCGAAACGTTCGTCGATCGGAGCCAGACCACGGTCGACGGCGCGCATCGCAGCGATCCGTCCCCGCGGCGAGGCGGACTCGTCCCCGGTGAGCCGGAACGTGGGGCAGGCAGGAAGACAGAGTCCACAGTCGATGCAGCTATTGAGCTCTTCTGCCGTTGGCGCCCATTCAGTGACCCAGGCCATCAGAGAACACCCGAGAGGATCGACGGGTTGCAGATGCCGGCCGGATCGAAGGCATGCTTGATCCGCCGCTGAAGCTCAATCGAAGACGGAGGTGAACCCCACGGATCGAATGACTCCCCTGATCCTGATGTGACGACCAGGGCACCCGCAACCGACTCGGCCCACGCCCGAGCCGTACGGAAACCTTCCGCGTCGAAATCCTCGAATCCTCCCGCGACGATCCCCACACCGTGTTGAGAGATCCAGCGGATCGCCCCGAGGCGCCGCATCCACTCGACCGCCGCTGCCACGTGCGCGGCCGGCACCCGAAGCTCGATTCGGACGGGTTCTGCGATCGGCTCCGGCCAAACGAGTCCGCGCCGCGCGACGGCACCAAGACGAGTGGATTGCTCGGAGATCTGCGCTTCCGGCCCCCCCAGGTACACGTACGAACCTTCGGAGGTTTCGAGCACGGCGAGGGGTCGGTACAGGTTGCGGAGCGCCGCTGCGGCATCGTCAACTTCCATGGTCGTCCCCAGCATCGGCCGCGTCCAGAGCTTCAGCGTCACCTCACCGATCATCCCCAGGCTGCCGAATGATCCAGAAACGAGACGCGGCAACCCATAGCCGGTCGATGACTTCACGACGGGGCCTCCGCCCACGACCACTTTGCCGTACCCGGTAGCCACGCGGACCTGTAGAACCCGATCGCGGGTCGGTCCATACCGAAGCCGCCGGTATCCGGACAGACCGATGGCGACGGCTCCCCCAACGGTCGACCCCGGCACGGTCTCAGGAAGCACGGCCGTCTGTCGACGCGCTGCAATCTCTGCTTCGAGAGCATCGATCGGCAGACCGGCCTGCACCACGACCGTGAGGTCGTCGGGTTGCCAGTCAACGATCGTGTCCAGGCGGGTCGAGGTCATGACGAGGTCGGCAGACACCGGGTTGCCGTACCCCTGGTGGGTCCCACTTCCTCGGAACGCTGTGGGGATACCAGCCTCGGCAGCGGAGGCAAGGATCGCAGCCGCCTCCTCGATCGAAGGAGGGGCCACCACGTACTCGGCATCGATGTCCACCAAATCGTCCCGCAGCCGGTTGAACAACTGCAGCGTGACAGCACGCAGGCTGGTCATCGGGGCGGCCGATCGAAACAGCGGGAACCCTCGGGAAGCACCTTCCCCGGGTTGAGGCGCCGTTCGGGGTCGAAGGCCTCTCGGACACGGGCTTGCGCATCGAGATCGTCCGCGGTAAACACCTGCGACATCATCTCCCGTTTCTCGAGTCCGATGCCGTGTTCACCGCTCAGGGTTCCGCCGGCCGCCACTGCGACGTGCACCATTTCCCGAGACGCGGCGATGACCTTCTCTGTCATGCCGGACTCTGCCGCGTCGTACGACACGAGCGGATGGAGGTTGCCATCACCGGCGTGGAACACACTCATGAGCCGGAGCCCATGCCGATCGGCGATCCCGTAGATCTCTTCGAGCACTTCAACAAACCGCGTGCGTGGAACCACCGCGTCGTTGAGGTAGTAGTCAGGAGCAGCCTGAGCGACCGCCCCAAAAGCCGATTTGCGACCCTTCCACAGCAGCGCCCTCTCCGCGTCGTCGGTTGCAGTGCGGATGTCGGTCGCACGATTCTGTTGAGCCACCCCGCGAATGATCTCAGCCTCGGCCGCGACGCCTTCTGCGTGGCCGACGACCTCCGCCAGGAGGACGGCGGCGGCATCAAGTGGAAGATCAGCCTTCACAAAGTTCTCGATCGCTTGGACCATCGAGCGATCCATTATCTCGAGAGCTGCCGGTACCAGGCCACTCGAGATGATGTCCGAGACCGTACGGGCGGCGTCGTTGATGTCGTCGAATGCAATCAACATCGTGGCCACATCCGGCGGGTTCTCGGTGAGGCGGACAAGCACCCGCGTAACGATGCCGAGCGTGCCCTCGGATCCCACGATCAACCCGCGTAGGTCGTAGCCGGGTAGGTCTGGCGCGGCGCCACCGAGCATGACGACGTCACCGTCGGCAGTGATCATCTCAACACCCAGCACGTGAGCGATTGTCGAACCCTCGGCAAGACAATGGGGACCGCCGGCGTTCGTGGCGGTATTCCCTCCAACTGTCGACGACTGCTGGGATGACGGGTCCGGTGCGAAGTGCAGGTCACGGTCGGCGAGAGCGTTCGAGAGGTCGAGGTTGATCACACCGGGCCCGACCCACGCGGTACGTCCAATCTCGTCCACCTCGTAGATCTCGTTCATCCGGGTGAGCACAACGACGATCGATCCCGGAGCAGGGACCGCACCCCCGGCGAGTCCGGTGCCGGCACCCCGGGCGACAACCGGCATACCCGCAACTGCAGCGACGCGCACCGCTGCCGCTACTTCTTCGGTGGTCTCCGGCAACACGATGATGGCAGGGTCTCCGACGCTCACCCCCGCGTCCTTGGCAAAGATCTGCCGGTCGATCGGGTGGGTGTGGACGCGCGCTGCTCCGAGAAGTTCAATCAGCTCAGCCGCAGCGTCCATATCGGCAGCGTAGTGAACGGTCCGAGCACAGGACACAGCGCTAACCTCAAACACGGACATGCCTGTGCAGATATCCAACACCCCGAATCCGAACGCTCTCAAGTTCACGGTCGGCGTGGACGTCGGCGGCCCCGCCACGTTTGTCGCGGGCCAGGAGACCGACGATGCCAACGCTGCGGCACTGCTGGCGATCGAGGGCGTCACGAGCATCTTCATGACGGCTGACTTCGTGACCCTGTCGAAGACACCGGACTCGTCGTGGGATATGATCGCCCCACTGGCGACCGGACTCCTCGAGGAGCGGTTCGGGTTCTGAACAAGGCCCAGGGCCCTAGGGACGCAGACCTCGCACGATGCTGAACGGCAGCGTGAAGACAACCGGGAACCGCGTCGGCGGCTGGAGTGAATCGTTCACGCGAGTCAGAAGCTGATCGAAGGCGGTCGCATCCAGCATGACCGACTCCGGCCAGATCCCCGACCGCACGGCCTCGACACCTTCGGCCGGCGATTCGACCACGGCAACCGGCAGATCGGCGCGCATCTCGACGACTTCGCGGAGGCCGGAGCGAACCGCCTCAACGCCGAGACCGTCGGCGGCCCGAAATCGAAATCGGGCGCGCGTGGCCACGTGAGGCTCGGAGCGGTAGAGGAGTCCGTATCGACGGGCGGCCGGCATCGATCGCGTGAGGGCCCTCCCGTCGACCTCGCCCAGCCACACCCTGCCACCGGGGCCGACGACCCGGACGGCCTCTTCAACGACAGCGAAGACATCGGCGGGTGTCTCCCATGCGGAGAGTGCGACGGCGGAGTCGAATGATCCACCCGGGAACCCGGTCGCTGTCGGGACGGCGCCCTCCGGAACCGGTGTCACGCGCAGCGTGGCGACGTTCGGAGTTGTGTCGCCCGTCGGTGCAGGGAGCTGGTCGGCCAGGCTCTCGGCATACGGTCCGATGAGAAGCGTGTCGACGCCGTCGGCCGCACCGAGCTCGGTAAGTGTCGAGAGCCAGGCATCTTGGAGGTTTCGCTGCTGTTGCATGGCCGCCAGCGTAGTGAGGCGCAGACCTGCCCCGGCGCAGGTCAGGTCCTATGTGCCAGGTATCGCGTCGGACCGCATCACAACCGGCCAACGGTTGCCAGACCGGTCACCGATGGTGAACACAACACGCCACTCTGGTCCGGAGGTGCCGCTCTGAACGACGACGGCGTTCTCATCGAACATCCCGGCGTAGTCGAGCGTTGCGGCGATCGCCTCGTCGTGCGCCTCGCCTTCAGTCTCCATCCATCCATCGATCGTGTGATACACCGGCGGGAGGATCGGTATCGGAAGGTCGGCAATCGCCGTCTCGCCGTCATCGACGGCCACCAGCACGTCCACCGCTCGGACGGGACTGCGGATGAACACTCCGCCCGGTTCCTCGGTGAGGGAACGAAACACCACCGAGATCACATATCCGCTTGCCGTCGGACGGATGTCGAACGCTCGAGCCCACTCGACGTATGAGATGTCTGCCTCGACGGGGCTCGGCAGGTCCGGGAGCGCTGCATCGTTCACGAAAGCGGAAGTCAGCTCTTCGGGCAACGGTCCATCGACGGTGAAGTAGTCCGTGACAAACCACTCGGCCCGGGCAACAGCGGAGAGTTCGGCAATGGACGGCTGAACGGCCATGAGGTCGGCCTCCGAGAGAACGGCAGTGGTGGTGGTGGCGGCGGCGGCGGCGGTGATTGTGGGCTCGACGGCTTCGTCCGGAACCACCGTCGTCGTGTCCGCCGGGGCTGCGGCCGCGGCTCCATCGCCGTGGCCAGGCGAGGTGAGCCAGCGGATGCCCACAAATCCGATGACCACGGCAACGGCAACTGCGGCAACCAGATACAGCGTCTTCGTTCTTCCCTGCCGATGCTCCGACAGCAGGGTGCTCCACGGGATCTCTTCGTATTCGTCCACGTCATACCTCCGGTATCTCGAGTGTCTGGCCCGGGAGAATCAGGTTCGGATCGTCTCCGATGAGCGCTCGGTTGGCCTCGTAGATCACGGGCCAGAACTGTGCAATGTCGGCGCTGGTGACCGTGCCTTTGTCTCGATCGGCGAGGGTTCGCTCGGCAATGCGCCACAAGCTGTCACCGGTGCGCACGACGCAGGTGGGGCCGCGCAGCTCTGTTTCGAACGAGCGGGTCGGCGGTGCTGCACCGACCTGCGCAGCCGGCCCCGGGGAAACCGGCTCGGCGGCCGGGGGATTGGCGTCAGCGTCACCAGCGTGGACGCCGTCGCTCAACCGGACAATCGGTGGTGGGACGCTCGCAGCGACGGGACGAGGCCGCGCCAGAAGGACAACAAGGCTCGTCATCGTGAGGAGCACAGCGATCGGCCTCGCCGGGAGCGGAATGTGCACTGTGGCGAGTCGACGTGCCGCTGCCGGCAGCGATCCAATCACACCGAGCGTCAGCGTGATCGTCGCTACGCCGGCACACAAGGCCATGGCGGGTTCCATGAACCGAACGTAACGCGAACGCTACTTGACATCAATAGTGTTGATTCCAGGCACATAACGAACGAGAGCCGTCCACCGGCCGAACCGTCCCTCAGGCGAGGCCAGCGGCCGTCGTTGCCCGGCGGGCGAAACGGGCGCGCATGGTGCGGACCCTTCAGGTGCTCCCGGCTCAGCCACCGATGAAGGACATCTCCACCTTCGGGAGTCCGATCGAAACCCCCGACCGCTCCTCGCTGTACTGGTCGGTTCGTGCCTCCCACACCCCGGACACGATCTCCACGAGTTCGTCGTCGGCCGCACCCGACCGCAACACGCCCCGGAGGTCTGTTCCTGCGTGGGCAAACAGACACGTGTAGATCGAACCATCCGCCGAGAGGCGCAGTCGGCTGCACTCACCGCAGAACGGGTTCGTAACCGAGGCGATGACGCCGATTTCCCCGCCCCCATCGCGGTATCGCCACCGGTTCACGACTTCGCCGACGTAGTTGGGTTCGACGGGATCGAGTGTCCACGCTTCGTTGATGGTCGCCAGGATCTCCTCGGCAGGGACCACATGGCCCATCTCCCATCCGTTGGAGGAGCCGACGTCCATGTACTCGATGAATCGGACGATGTGGCCGGTGCCGCGGAACCTGCCGGCAATGTCGAGCAGAGCATCGTCGTTCAGACCCCTGCGCACCACCGTATTGATCTTCACCGGAGCGAGGCCCGCCTGTTTCGCCGCATCGATGCCCTCGAGGACTCGCGCTACCGGGAAATCCACGTCGGCCGCGTGTCGGAACCGAGCGTCATCTACGGCATCGAGGCTCACGGTGATCCGGTCGAGACCGGCTTCGGCGAGTTCCTCCGCGTGCCGGGCCAGCGTGCTCCCATTCGTTGTCATGGCGACGTCGCGGATCCCGTCGATCGCGGATATCCGCCGCACAAGATCTGCCACCCCGTGTCGAAGCAGAGGCTCGCCTCCCGTAAGGCGGATCTTCTCGACACCGAGACCGGCGAACAGCCCGACAAGCCGCTCGATCTCCTCGAACGTCAGGATCTCGTCGCGGGGCAGGAACACATGGTCCCGGTCGTACACGTCGCGCGGCATGCAATAGGCACACCGGAAGTTGCAGCGATCCGTGACGGACACGCGCAGGTCACGCAAGGGCCTTCCGAGAGTATCGACGATCATCGCTCAGAGGCTACCGAACGTTTCGCTCTCCGGTGACCGTCAGACGACGAGGTCGAGGAATTCGTTACGGGTTCGGGGGTCTTCCTTGAACGTGCCGCGCATGGCGCTGGTGATCATCGCGCTCTCCTGCTTCTGAACACCGCGCATCATCATGCAGAGGTGCCGCCCCTCCATCACGACGGCGACGCCGTGGGGGTCGAGAATCTCAGTGAGAGCATCACCAACCTGGTTCGTGAGACGCTCCTGCACCTGAAGCCGGCGGGCGAACACGTCGACAATCCTGGCAACCTTCGAAAGTCCGATGATCTTGCCTTTGGGGAGATACGCAACGGCCGCCTTGCCGAAGAACGGGAGCATGTGGTGCTCACACATCGAGTAGAACTCGATGTCCTTTACCAACACCATCTCCTCGGCGCCTTCTGCGTCGAACACGGCATTGTTCACGACTTCTTCGAGCGACGTCGAGTATCCGCTCGTCAGAAAGTCCATCGCCTTCGCGACGCGCAGGGGCGTGCGCTGAAGGCCCTCCCGATCCGGATCCTCCCCGATCTCGAGCAGCTGTTCGCGGACGAGGCTTTCGAACTTCGGGGCGTATACATCGGAGACATCGTCGAAGTCTTCCGGCGCTCTTGGTGAATACGGGGTGCTGAGATGAATAGCCATGACAGTACGAACCTCTCCTGGGCCGATTTGTTCTGCTATTTCTTTCGTAGTGCGACCGTCGGTTGGATGAATCCAGTCCGGAGCGACCTCCGCAATCGGCACCGCAACGTGGGGAGCCGTCCCTGCCAAGGGGTCTGGTAGCACCCATCCGTTGACATCCAGTTCCGTCTCCCCGAAGTAGGCGACGTCGAGATCGATGGTGCGTGGTGCATTGGGATCGTCGGTGCGTTCGCGACCGAGCTCTTGCTCGATATGGCGGAGGGCCCTACGCAACTGGATGGGGTCGAGTTCCGTGCAGATCAGGGCGGCTGCGTTGAAGAAGTCGGGTGCATCCTCGGGGCCGCCAACCGACGGGCTCTCGTAGAAGCGACTCACACGTTCGACCGTCACGTGGGGCGCCCGACGCAGGAGCCGGATCGCCTCGGGTAGGTTGCGTTCCCTCTCGATATTGGAGCCCAGCGCCACGATGGCCTTTGCGGTTCCTTCACGCATCTGCGGCTCCTTCTCCCCTGGCCCGATGGATGGTGATGCCGACCGACCGTGCGTGACGAAGCGCGCCCGGCTTCTCGACGGTCAACTCCACCGCTTCTACCCGGCCGTCCGAGTCGAAACAGATATCAACAAGTTCGGCGACCAAGCGCTCGACGAGCATCGGCTCGCCCTGCTCGATGTGAGCGATCAGGCGCTTCGTGATCGTCCGGTAGTTGACGGCGTCCTCGATGTCGTCGCTGAGCGCAGCCGGACGGGTGTCCGCCCACAGCGTCGCATTCACGAGGATGTCTTGCGGATTGACCCGCTCGTCCGGATTGATCCCCAAGATCCCGGAAACGAGCAAGTCCTTGATGTGTATTTGGTCAAGTTGTGGCATGTCGGCCCCTCGAACTGTTGGCGCCCTCATGGATTCGAGACGGTCGTCTCCACCGCCGCAGGCGGGGGAGACCAAAAGTGGCGACTCGCTACTGGCGACTGGCGACTCAAACGAGATGTCCCCCTCCGTCGACCCGAACGATCTCCCCCGTCACGAAGTCATTCTCGAGGAGGCCCAGAACCGCTGCGACCACCGGAGCCGTACCTCCTGCTCGTTCGAGCGGGAGCTGGGCCGCCAGTCGCTGGGCGTAGTCGTCGTCTTCCTGGGGCGGGGGCAGGATCACACCCAGTGCAACCGCGTTGACCCGGATCCTGGGGGCGAGCTGCAGTGCAGCGGCCTTGGTGAATGTATCGATGCCGCCTTTCGCCACGATGTAGCTGAAGTGCTCCCGGTAGGGACTCTGGGTACGGACATCAGTGATGTTCACCACAGCACCGTCGAGGTCGCCCGGAAGTACGTCCGCTAGGGCCTGCGTGACGAACACCGGGGACGCGAGGGTGAGATCGAACGTGCGGTGCCACTGATCGAGCGTCACGTCGCTGATGGTGTCAGCAGGGAAGCCCGAGGCGCTGTTGACAAGGATCGAAGGAGTTCCGAGCGATTGTGTGGCGAGGTCGATGAGTTCGGGTGCTGTCGAAGGATCGGACAGATCGACCGAGCCGATCTCGGCACGCACCCCAAGGTCGCGGACTTCCTGAGCCGTATGCTCGGCGGGTCCGGCCGATCGGTTGTAGTGGATGAAGACGTCGGTGCCCGACCGCGCGAGACCGAGAGCGATGGCGCGCCCGACGCGAACGCCGCCACCCGTCACGATCCCGACTCTTCCACGTAGGTCCATTGCCGTCAGCGTAACCATGCCAAGGTCGCTGCCCTTGACGTTTCGTCGGTAACCGCTGCCTTGCTCCGCGACCGCCTATCCTGGCCGTCGTGAGCAAGGAAGACCCCAAACACGGACGCTGGATCCTCCCCGTTGTGGTTGCCGCATTGATTGGATTCACCTATCTCTTCGTGAACGCGCTCCCCCCTGCGGAGATCCCGGTCGGGACAACGACCACAGTCGTAGCAGCCGAAACTACAACCACGACGGCTGCGGCCTCCACCACAACCACGCTCCCCGCCGACATCGCGGCGTTCCTCCAGCTGGTCAATGGTTATGCGAGCGATGCAACCACGATCAACTCTGACATCGACACTGCCAACACGGCGCGGGAGAACGGTGAGACGGAGTTCGCAGAAACACTTGCGGTCTTCGAGGCGTCGGCGGTCGAGGCGCAGACGCTGAGCGACAACGTGGCTGCGACCAATCCACCCGACATCTACGCAGCGGTCTGGCCGGATGCCGTGACTGCCGCCGCAGCACTCCCGACCGGTGCCAACGCGGTGATCGATGGACTCCGCGCCCCTGACGACGGCACCGCCCGTCGCGAGGCTGTTGCTGCCTACGCCGTCCTGACCGACAACTTCCTCACCGCCCTCGACGCTGTGACCGCCGCAACCCCGTAGGTCGGACCGCGACAAGACAAGATCCGTTTCGGACCTCATCTTCGCGATTTGGGCTCCCAGACCGCCCCCTCCCTCCCTCGCTCCGCTCGGGCACCCTCCCCCACCTTCGGCGGTGGAGGGGAAGACGGGCCTCTCGCAGGTGAAGATTCTGTTGCTGGCCTACTCCGCCAGCGCCCCACAGATCTTGTTCGTCATGAGTGCGGCAACGGTGTACGGATCGGCGTTTGCGTTCGGACGACGGTCCTCGATGTAGCCCTTCCCATCCTTCGCAACCTGCCACGGGATTCGCACGGATGCACCACGGTCGGAAACCCCGTAGGAGTACTCGGTCCACGGTGCGGTCTCGTGGAGACCGGTCAGGCGGCGCTCGATGCCCGCTCCGTACACCTTGATGTGCTCCTCCGGGTCGACGGCCAGAGCTTCACATGCAGCGATGATCGGCTCGTAGGACTCGCGCATCGCGATGGTCGAGAAGTTTGTGTGCATGCCTGCGCCGTTCCAGTCGCCGTCAACCGGCTTCGGGTTCAGGTGTGCGGAGATGTCGTAGTCCTCGGCAATGCGATAGAGCAGCCAGCGCGCCATCCACAGATGGTCACCCACTTCAGCCGGGCCGAGTGGTCCGATCTGGAACTCCCACTGGCCGATCATCACCTCGGCGTTCGTACCCGAAATGGCGATACCCGCCTCAAGGCAGGCGGCCGTGTGATCCTCAACGACGTCGCGTCCCCAGATCTCATCTGCGCCGACACCGCAGTAGTACCCGCCTTGCGGTGCCGGATAGCCGCCGACCGGCCAGCCGTGCGGACGTCCGTCCTTGAAGAACGTGTACTCCTGTTCGAGGCCAAACCACGGATCCTGATCCTTGTACTGCTGGTATGCGGCAACGGCGGCAGCCCTCGTGTTCGAAGGATGCGGTTCCATGTCGGGCGTGAGTACCTCGCACAACACGAGCACGTCGTCGCCTCCACGGATTGGATCGGGCCGAATGAATACCGGGTTCAGTACACAGTCCGAAAGGTTCCCCGGCGCCTGTTCCGTGCTCGAACCGTCAAATCCCCAGACCGGCGGTTCTTCGCCCGTCTCCACAATCTTGGTCTTGGAACGAAGCTTGGCCGTCGGCTTCTGACCGTCGATCCAAATGTATTCCGCCCGATACGCCATAGGTGCCTCCGATGTTGTCTGGTATGTCTCGGCGACGCGGGCGCGCGCCACCAATCGAATCCAGACAAGCATGCCAGCCGGCCATTACCCGGCGGTAACCGCCGTGTGAACGCTGTGTTACAGCACGATTGTCCACTGGCGCCATACCCGGAACGCCGTACGATGGTGGCTCTTGGAGGCCACCACTCATGGACAGACAACACGAATACGTCCTTAGAACGGTTGAGGAGCGGGGCATCCGCTTCATCCGCCTCTGGTTCACCGACGTTCTCGGGTTCCTCAAGTCGTTCGCCATCACACCTGCTGAATTGCGCGTCGCACTCGAGGACGGCTTGAGCTTCGACGGGTCTTCGATCGACGGCTTCTCACGCACGTACGAGGCCGACATGCTCGCCAAACCCGACCCGACGACGTTCCAGACCTTGCCCTGGAAGTCCGGCGATGCTGGTGTGGCCCGGATGTTCTGCGACATCGTCACACCCGACGGGGAGCCGTTCGACGGTGATCCACGCCACGTGCTGCGACGCACGATGAAGCGGGCTTCCGATCTCGGCTACTCCTTCTACGTGGCACCCGAGGTCGAGTACTTCTACTTCGCGGACTCGGGGCCGGAGCCGCAGGTGCTCGACCGTGGTGGCTACTTCGACTTGACGCCACTCGATGTTGCTCAGGAGTACCGGCGCTCAACCATCGTCGCACTCGAAGAGCTCGGGATTCCAGTTGAATTCTCGCATCACGAGGTTTCTCCTTCGCAGCATGAGCTTGATCTGCGCCACACCGATGCCCTGACGATGGCCGACAGCATCGTGACCACCCGCCTCGTGGTGAAGGAAGTGGCGATGGAGCACGGCCTGTATGCCACGTTCATGCCGAAGCCGCTCGCCGAATACGACGGATCCGGCCTGCATCTGCATCTATCGCTCTACCAAGGTGAGACCAACGCGTTCCACGAAGAAGGTGCCGAGTACGGTCTTTCGAAGGTCGCACACGGCTTCATCGCCGGCCTGTTGCGCCACGCAAATGAGATCACGGCGGTCACGAACCAGTGGGTCAATTCGTATAAACGCCTCGTCGGCGGCTTCGACGCCCCCGTGTTCGAGACGTGGGCGCGCAACGATCAGACGGCACTCGTCCGCATCCCCGCAGCAAGACGCGGGAAGGTCGACTCCACCCGCATCGAGTACCGGTCCCCGGATCCGGCGACGAACCCCTACCTGGCGTTCTCGGTGATCCTCGCTGCAGGCCTCGCAGGAATCGAAAACAACTATGAACTCCCACCGGAGATGGGCCACGATGTTCTCGGCATGTCACGCTCAGAGCTGCAGTCGTCCGGCATCGAGAGGCTTCCGTCGAATCTCAACGCCGCGTTGCGGATCATGGAAGACTCGGCGCTCGTCCGCTCGACCCTCGGTGAGCACGTTTTCGAATGGTTCCTGAAGAACAAACGTGCCGAGTGGTCGAGGTACGAAGAACACGTGTCCCGCTTCGAGCTGGAGGAGTACCTCCCGGTGCTGTGATGTTTGTTGCTGTCTTCCCCCCCACGCCGTCTGCCGCCCTGACCGCCGCGCTCCTCGCGGTGGGGTACAGTCCGGTGCCGATCGCGGACGTCGCCGACGCGGCGCGGCGCGAGCCTGAGCGTGGCTGGTCGGCCGCAGTCGTTGAGCTCTCTGAAGACGCCGGCCTGGCAATCACCGTCGGCCGGAAGCTGCGCGACGAACACGGTATCCCGGTGCTGCTCATCGTCGATCGCACATTGACCGCAGACCTCGCAACCGAGGATGGTTTCGACGACTTCGTCCTGACCCCGGTCGATCAGGCCGAGTTAGCCGTCCGACTCCGCAAACTCGATCGGGTCGAAGCGGTCGAACACGCCGATCCGATCCTGAAGCACCAGGACCTCGAACTCAACACCGCGACGTACCAGGCGACCATTGCCGGACACCCGCGTGACCTCACCTTCATGGAGTACGAGTTGCTTCGGTTCTTCGTCGAGCACCCTCAGCGGGTGTGGTCACGGGAGCAGATTCTCTCCAAGGTGTGGGGTTACGACTATTACGGCGGCTCCCGAACCGTCGACGTCCACGTACGCCGCCTGCGCGCCAAGCTCGGAGAAGAACGCTCGAAGTGGATCGCCACCGTAAGAAGCGTCGGCTACCGATTCGGCTAGAGCGCGCCCGCTCCACCGGTCGGAGACAGTGCTCGGCGGTGCGGTTGGAAGCAAGTAGCAAGTAGCAGGACTCGACACGACTCCCCGCGGCTACTTTGGGTCTCGGGTCTCAAGTCTCGGGTCTCGTGTCTCCCTACTTGCTACTTGCTACTTGCTACGTTCTACTGAATTCTTCAGCCGCTCGGCAAGCGCCAACGGGACAACCTGAATCGCGCCGAACCCAAGGGCGACCAGTAGGACCACCGCGGCCATCAGCCATCGTTGCCACTTCAGATCGCTCTGTATGTCCGCGACCACCGCCGTTGCTTCTTCTGCGGTCGACGAATAGGTGGCGAGCAGACGTTCGGCTTCGTCCAGTTGGAGTTGCAGCGCGGTGAGATCACCAGCGATCTCGGCCGTCGCTTCCCCGAACTCGTCGAAGTCCTCCGCGAGAGCGTCGAGAGGTTCCGCTTGTGCCCGGAGTTGATTGGGCAGGTCGGCAAGCGCCGTCTCGAGTGCTGCGACCGCTTCTCCGAACGGCACTTCTGGGTCGTAGTCGACACCCACGAAGCTGAGTACCCGCAGTGCACCATCTACAACCGTTGCAGCACTCTCGATCGCCGGCATCGCATCGAGCACGGCGTCGAGCGCGTCCGGGACATCGACCGTCACCACTGTTGTCGTCTCGGCAATCACGCTGGCCGCATCCCCGAATGCGTCGGCGGCCAAGTCAGCCGACGGGACCAGAGTGTCGAAGGACTCGCTGACGATCCCGATCGTGTCAGCGGCGAGGGTGACCGTCTCGTCAGCGGCAATGACGGCATCGGCTGTCACGTCAAGGGATCTATCCATCGAATTGGCAGCTGTCAACACAACCGCGATACCGAGAACCGCGGCGAGCACGGCGGCGATGAGGCCACCAACTCCGAGGAGCGTAAAGAGCCGCGCGAGCCTCGAATCATCCTCGGCAAGGTCCGAGAACCCGCTCATCCGAATTCGATACCCTGGGCCAGGGGAAGCTCGCCCGACCAGTTGATCGTGACGGTCTGCCGGCGCATATAGGCCTTCCATGCGTCCGAACCCGATTCACGTCCGCCTCCGGTCTCCTTCTCCCCTCCGAACGCACCGCCGATCTCCGCACCGGATGTCCCGATGTTGATATTCGCGATGCCGCAGTCCGAACCGGCAGCCGACAGGAACGTCTCACCGGAGGAGACCGAGTCCGTGAAGATCGCCGACGATAGACCTTGGGTCACGCCGTTGTTGATCTTGATTGCTTCTTCGACGGTGTCGAATTCGATGAGGTAGAGGATCGGTGCGAAGGTCTCGATCTGCAGAATCGGAGCGTCAACGGGCATCTTGATGATGGTCGGCTCAACGTAGTAACCGGGGCCGTCGGCCACCCCACCGCCGTACAGCACGTCGCCGCCCTGCTCCCGGGCGATTCCGACGGCGGCAGAGAAGTTCGAGACAGCAACTTCGTCAACAAGCGGACCCATGAGGTTCGCGTCGTCGAGCGGATCCCCGATCTGAATGGTGGCGTAGGCCGCGACGAGCCGGCGTGCAATCTCATCCGATACACCCCGCTGGACGATGAGCCTGCGCAGAGACGTGCAACGCTGACCGGCCGTTCCGACGGCGGCGAACAGCGCTGCTCGCGTCGCAAGATCGAGGTCGGCGTCGTCCATGACAACCATGGCGTTGTTGCCGCCGAGTTCGAGCAAAGAACGGCCGAGCCGCTTGGCCACGGCCGTCCCGACCTTCTCTCCCATGCCGCACGAACCCGTCGCCGAGATGAGCGGAACCCGGCGATCGTTGATCATCGTGTCGCCGACTTCGGCGCCCGAGCCGACCACCAGATTGAATACACCCTCGAAACCCGACCCTTCCATGGCCCGGGCGGCGAGTTTGCTTGTGGCGACGGCAGTGAGCGGTGTCTTCGACGATGGCTTCCAGATCATCGTGTCGCCGCACACGGCGGCAATCATTGAATTCCAGGACCACACGGCAACCGGAAAGTTGAACGATGTAATGACCCCGACCGGACCGAGCGGATGCCACTGCTCGTACATGCGGTGGCGCGGCCGCTCCGAAGCGATCGTGAGTCCGTAGAGCTGCCGCGACAGGCCAACGGCGAAGTCGGTGATATCGATCATCTCCTGGACCTCGCCCTCACCTTCGGCCTTGATCTTCCCCATTTCGAGGGCGACCAGAGCGCCGAGCGGCTCCTGGTACTCGCGCAGCAGATCTCCGATGACCCTGACGTACTTGCCGCGTTCTGGTGCCGGCACCATCCGCCACGACTCGAACGTGTCTGTGGCGGTCGCAACGACCTTCTCGTAGTCGGCACCGTCGGCGCGTTTCACCGCACCGATACGTTCACCCGTCGCCGGATTCTCGACTTCGAGCTCGGTACCACCGGTCTCGAGCCATTCACCGGCGTAGGCACCGGAGCTGACGTCTTCGAGATCGAGGGCGGAGAAGATGGAATCGCGGTTCACGGTCGGACCTCCTAGCGGGAATGCTCGATACGTGAACGGTAGTCCCTGTCGGGCAGCCGGCCATCGGGGGGCCGGTGCAGCTATCGGGCGGCGATCGTCTCGATCTCGACGGCGAATCCTCCAGGAAGCGCGCGGACCTCGACGGTTGACCGTGCCGGCGGCGATGCGCCGACGTAGCGGCCGTACACGTCGTTTACGATCGCGAAACTGTCGATGTCGGTGACGAAGATCGTCGTCTTGACGATGTCGCCATAGCCGAGGCCGACGTCGCCGAGGACCGCACCGATGTTGCGCATGACCTGTTCAGCCTGGGGCTCCACTCCCCCAGCCACGGCTTCGTCGGTCGCCGGGTCGAGCGCGACCATGCCCGAAACGAACACCAGCCCATGGGCTTCGGTTACAACGCTGTATGGGCCGAGCGGCCTTGGGCCACTCGGAGCCTCGTGGATCTGTTTCGGCACTGGCCCTCCCTCTCGGTTCGGGAGCCAGTGTACGGAGGTCGGCTAGCCGCGTTTTCCGCAGGTGCAGGAGTGTCCGGTCTCGTTGGGGTTGTCGATGGCAAACCCGGATCCTTCGATGCCTTCGTCGCGGAAGTCCACGGTGGCACCCATGAGCCTCTCGATGCTGTCCTGGTCAATGACGACCTTGAACGCGCCGGCATCGACAACAGCGTCGGTGTCCGCCACACCGGCGTCGAAGTACATGTCATACCGGAATCCGGAACAGCCGCCCGGACGGGCACCAAGCCGGAGCGCGAGGGTCTCATCACCCTCGGCCGCCAGCAGTTCCTGAACCTTCTCAGCTGCCGCATCGGTGAGAGCCACCGGGGTCATTTCGAGCGTCATTGAACGTTGCCTCCTCCGCACGTCGCCAGACGATTCTATCAACTACGGCCGTATGTGTAATACGTATCTCGCGCGGATAGGATCGGCCGCGTGACCATGCGAGATGACATCGAGGCCGCCCTTCGCGGGGTGATCGACCCAGAACTCAACGCCGACATCGTTGAACTCGGCATGGTGAGCGGCATCGACGTCGACGGCTCACACGCCTCGATCGGTGTTGCGCTCACCGTTGCAGCCTGCCCCATGCGTGACCAGATCGAGAACGATGTCGTTCGGAAGGTGACGGCCATTCCCGGGGTCAATACCGTGGCGGTTGATGTGACCGCTATGACGTCCAGTCAGCGTTCCGAGCTGATGGGAAAGGTGCGTCTCCGAGCCCGAGAGACCGCAACCCCCACCATGATCAGCCCGCAGACCAGAGTGATTGCAGTGTCCAGCGGCAAGGGTGGTGTCGGGAAGTCCTCACTGAGCGTGAATCTCGCACTTGCCATCTCGGCGCTCGGACATCGAACCGGCCTCCTCGACGCCGACATTTGGGGTTTCTCGGTGCCACGAATGCTGGCGTCCATTGACGAACGGCTCGAGGCCGGAGACGATCGGAAGATCCAGCCACTCCGAACAGCGGGGCTCGAAGTGGTCTCGACGGGACTCCTCCTCGACGACGAGGACACCGCGTTGATGTGGCGCGGGCTCATGCTTTCGAAGGCACTCGAGCAGTTTCTCACCGACGTGGCATGGAGTTCCAACCTTGGGTATCTCGTGATCGACATGCCTCCCGGCACCGGCGACGTCCAGATGGCGCTGTCGCGAATGCTCCCTCAAGCCGAGATGGTGGTTGTGACGACACCCCAACGTGCAGCGCAGAAGGTGGCGGCACGCGTCGCCGACATGGCCCGCCGCTCCCATATGCCGGTGGTAGGGGTCATCGAGAACATGTCCGGTTTCACGACTGAAGACGGACGCCACTACGCCCTCTTCGGGTCCGGCGGAGGATCCGATCTTGCCGACCAACTTGGAGTTCCGCTCCTCGGTCAGATCCCGCTCGACCCGAACGTCGTGAACGGCGGGGACGAAGGCCGGCCTGTTGTCACCGACGATCCGAATGGTCCAGCTGGCGAATCAATCCGCTCGGTTGCGGCCCGCCTCGTAGAACTGATCCCCCCCGCCGCAGAAGACACATGTACGGCGCGGATTGCAGTCCTCGAGGAGCAACTCGCGGGGATGTAGCGGAAACAGAGACACGAGATGAAGACCGGAGAGATTGGAGCATCTCGAGTCTCAAGTCCTGCTCCTCGGTACTGAACACTGACTACTCCCTCACCGGCAGAGGTCATTCACCATGGGGTAGGGATTTGCCCAGTCTCCGTTGCCGGGTTTCCAGCCGAGATGGAGGTGCGGCGCCCATGACGGTGAGTTCCCCGTGGTGCCCACGATGCCGAGCGGATCACCAGCCGCCACCTTCTGCCCACCGGCGAGGCCCTCCGCCCAGGCATCCAGGTGGGCGTAGTAGTAAAGGTCGCCCGTGTTCCCGATCAGGTAGATCGAGATGCCGCCGAGGGTGCTGTTCGAGAGTCGGTAGATGGCTCCGCTCTCCATCGCGACGAGCGGTGTGCCACGGGACGCGGACATGTCCACACCCTTGTGTGTTCTGCCCCCGGAGCGCGGCGCCCCCCAACTATTCGAGAAGGACGACGCCCCATTTACCGGGCACACACGATTAGCAGGAGTTGGTGTTGGCACCGTTGTGGTCGTGGGCGGCGCCGCCGCGGTAGTTGTTGTGGTTGATGTCGGTTCGGACTCGGAGGTCCCAGCGGCGGTGGTTGTCGTAGTTGGAGCGGCAACCGTGGTGGTCGTCGTTGTCGAAGGCGCAACCGTGGTGGTCGTGGTCGGCGCCATCGTGGTTGTGGTGGTGGTCGCAGCCACCGTCTCCGGTGTCGTACTGGTTGTGGTGGTCGATGCGGCAGCGGCGGCCGCAGCCCGCGCCGCCTCGGCCTCTGCTCGTTTCCTCGCTTCTTCTGCCTCGCGCCGGCGCCGCTCTTCCTCCTCGCGCTGCTTTCGTTCCTCTTCCTGGCGCTGCCAGGTGGCCTCGAGCTCCCGATACTCCGCGTTGGCGGCATCGAGCTCGACGAGGAGTTGCTGTGCAAGGGCCTCGATCTCGGCGACCAGGTCCTTCTGCCGTGCGAGTGCATCATCAAGCTTCTGTACCTGCGCGCGGTACTCCGCCTCGACGGCGAGCATTTCGTCGATAACGCGAAGGTCGCGGTCGTTCGCGGCGCTCAGGTAGGTTGCACGCACCGGGATATCAACGAAGCTGGTTGATCCGAGAATCGTTGTGACCCCGCCGTCGGAGCCGGCCGTCATGTACGTCTCGCGCACGACGTCTTCGGCACCGAGGCGCAGGATCGCCAGCTCTTGTTCCGTTTCGGTGACCTGGCTGGCGAGGCCGTGCAGGCTCTCCCGGATCACGATCTCGTCGGCTATGGCCGCTTCGTACCGAATGTCGGTTGCTTCGAGGCCGGCAGAGACCTCGGCGTTTCGTTGCCGTGCAGCTTCGAGATCGTCGGGCGTAACGGCCTCATCATCGGCAGCGAGCGCGGGCGCGGACAAGCCCAGGAGCAAGAACAGGATGAGGGCGATGCGTGTTGTCATTGTCTCGCGATCAATTCGACCATCGTGGATGGTTCCGCTGCGCCCGCCGAGAACCTTACCTTCTCATCGACCAACAGCTTGTTCAACTGAACGATCACCTGATGCGTCGCCGCCGCTCTGAGGTCCGCCGGGACGAACGAGTAGACGGCGTCGACGATATCGGCGACCGTCCCGGCTCCGGCCCGGATCACGCCGAGGATCTCCTGTTCTCGTCCCAGACGATGCTCGATGTATCCAGCGATCACGTCCCCGGCATCGTCCATCGAATCTCCGTGTCCCGGTTCGATTCGCGCAACACCCAGATCCTGCACGCGATAGAGCGACTCGAGATATGCGGACGCGTCGTCCATGACGACGGTCGATCCCCCCATGATGTGGTCACCGGTGAAGAGCCGTTCCGACAGACGGAAACAGAGGTGGTCGACCGAATGGCCCGGTGTGTGCACCGCCTGGAGGTGATGCGCCCCAACCCGGACGTCGTCACCATCCGCAAGCTGAACGTCGGGTTCGAACTCCGGACCGGGCCCATGCCCGAGAACCGGAACCCCGAGGCGTGCCGCAAGCGGGTTCGAAAGGGGTGCGTGGTCGGGATGGGTATGGGTCGCGATCACAGCAACAGCAGTTCGATCTCCGATGGCATCCACGATTGCGAGAAGGTGCGTCTGGATCATCGGCCCGGGGTCGATCACAGCTACTTCGTTTCCGTCTGCAACGAGATAAGTGTTCGTGCCGGGTCCGGTGTAGATGCTTGGGTTCGGTGCAAGCACCCGCTCGACCGTCACGGTGAACCGATCTCAGGGTGTGCCTCGGCGCCTGATCCGATGGTGCGCTTGAGGATCTCCCGGAGAGCCGCGCTTGATTCCTCGGCGGCCGCCTCGTCGAAGCCCGAATCGTCGGGCATCAGAATCTCGACCTTCCCGTCGACCACTACAAGTCGCGGCTGGATCGACGTGACCGCCGACGCTTCATCGATGTGCTCAGTGAGGGGACCGGTTGCGCCGAAATCCCCGAGAAACTCGAGGATCGTTCGCGTCGGGAACGCGATGTCCCAATCCCCGGCATTGGCCTGGCTGAGCGCATCGCCCGGCCGGACCCACCGCGCGTCGACGACTTCAGTTCCGTCGGCAATCGGGTCGAGGCCATATGGCACAGTCGCAGCGAAGAACCGGGTGTCGAAACGGACGGGGAGCGGCTCCGGGGTGATCCAATTCGCAAAGTACTGCAGCGATTCGCCCGCGAAACGCTCGTACCGTTCCAGGACGTCGAAGTACACCTCCTCGTCGAGCGGACGATCCGAGGTGACGACGGCTCCGCTCTCGAGCAGCCAGATACCCGTCTCCTCAACCAGCTCCCGCACTGCTGCGGCGAGCCAACGGAGCATCCCGGTACTCGAACACCCCACGGCGCGGCGCGCCGCATCGAGATCGTCGGCCGCGTCGACGGAACCGCCGGGGAAGACCCAGGCACCACCCATGAATCGCGCCTCGGGCGTCCGTCGTACCATCAGGACTTCCAGGCCATCGGGGCTGTCGCGAATCAGACAGATCGTGGAAGCTGGCCGCGGAGCCCCGCTCACGGCACGATGGTCCAGCGATTCGCCGATCGGGCGACGAACCAACGCCGAATCGCCTCGCGAACCGCCGGGATCAGCAGGAGGAATCCGGCGGCATCGGTGAGCAAGCCCGGCGTGAGGAGAAACGCTCCGGCAATGACAATCATGGCTCCATGGGCAAGTGAGGACGCTGGAACCACTCCCTGCGCGAACTCGGCCCGAACGGACTGAATGGTGTCTCGCCCCTGCCGGGAGACCAGCCAGGAGCCGACAAAAGCCGTGACGATGACGAGCCCGATGGTCCACCAGACACCGACGGCCTGGCTGAACGCGACAAGGAGGGCGATCTCGATGATCGGGATCACCACAAACGCACCAAAAAGAATCCAACGCCAACGCACGGGGCCGAGGATACCGGTGCCGGTAGTCTGCGCACGTGGACCCACGCGACCTTCCCTCCGTTGATGCGCTGTCCGGTGAGCTTGCCGGCGAATTCGACGTGCCGCGCAGTCTGCTCGTCACCATCACGCGACAGGCGATTGACGAGGCGCGCTCGGCTATCCAGTCAGGTTCCCCTGCCGATCCCGCGTTGATCGCCGCCGATCGGCTCCGTGTGCTGGCTTCTTCCCGGCTTCGCAGCGTGATCAACGCCACCGGGGTACTCCTCCACACGAACCTTGGCAGGGCGCCGGCCATCGGTGCCGACGTGCCCCGTGCCAGCAACCTCGAGTTCGATCTCGAGACCGGTGCACGGGGGAAACGATCGACGTACCTGAACCGACTCATCGCATCCACGGTCGGAGCGGAGGCAGCCCTCGTCGTGAACAACAACGCCGGAGCCCTCTTCCTGGCACTCGCCGCACTTGCCGGCCGTGAGGGCCGTGTCGCGGTGTCGCGAGGAGAACTCATCGAGATCGGCGGATCGTTCCGCCTCCCCGACTTGATGACCGCATCGGGGGTGCACCTCGTCGAGGTCGGCACGACCAACCGGACGCGGGCGAGCGATTTCACCTCTGTGCCCGCAACGGTCGAGGCCGTCCTCAAGGTCCATCCTTCGAACTACCGCGTCGAAGGCTTCACCGAGGAGGTGCCGTTCTCGGAGATGGCTGCCGTTGCCACCACGATGGATGCTCCATTCATCGCCGACATCGGCAGCGGCCTGCTGGATGCCAGCACCCCCTGGATCGCCGACGGTCCACCGGCTTGGCTCAGCGACGAGCCGGGTGTCCGGCAGACGCTCGAACAGGGCGCTGACGTGGTGTTGTTCTCCGGAGACAAACTCCTCGGCGGTCCGCAAGCCGGCATCGCCGTCGGCAGCATGGACTCCATCGAGCGGATGGCGAAGCATCCCATCGCCCGAGCGCTGCGCATCAACAGCCCGACGATCGCGATGCTCACGACCACGTTCGAGGTCTATGCGTCCGGAGCGGCCGCGTCCCTCCCGTTCTGGACGATGGCAACGGCGTCAACCGAGGCAATTCGCACACGAACTCAGCAGGTGCTCAACGCATCGGGCGCGGTGGGAGCGATTGTCGACGGCGAGTCGCTCCCTGGGGCCGGTTCAGTGCCGGGCCTCACGATCCCGACTCCGGTTCTTCGACTCGAGGGCCGGGAGGAACACGCCTGGAGAACGCTCGCGGACCACAGTCCACCCGTTATTGCGGCGCGCAGGGACGGCGCAGCACTAGTGAATCTTCGGTCCGCCCATCCCGATGAAGACTCGATCGTCGCCGCGGCGCTGGCTGAGATCTGATGCCGATCATCGGAACGGCCGGGCATGTCGACCACGGCAAGTCCACATTGGTGCAGGCGCTCACGGGGCGAGACCCCGATCGGTGGACCGAGGAGAAGGAGCGAGGCCTCACAATCGACCTCGGCTTCGCGTGGGCTCAGATCGGCGACGACGCGGTGGGGTTCGTCGACGTCCCCGGCCACGAACGATTCATCAAGAACATGCTCGCCGGGACCGGGGGGCTCGACGTCGCGCTGTTTGTGGTTGCCGCAGATGAAGGCTGGATGCCGCAGTCCCAAGAACACCTTGCCGTTCTCGATCTCCTCCGCGTGACACACGGCGTCATCGCGATCACCCGCGTCGATCTCGCCGACCCGGACCTGATCGAGCTTTCGAGGATCGACGTCGAGGAGCACGTCCAAGGCAGCGTTGCCGAACCGTGGCCGGTCGTCACGGTGTCGGCCGTCACCGGCCAGGGCATCGATGATCTGGTAGAAGCGCTCGAGGCGGAGCTCACCGCCGCCGGCCCGACACCCGACATTGGACGACCACGTATGTGGATCGATCGCGCCTTCGGGATCGCCGGGGCAGGAGTTGTCGCCACGGGGACCTTGACCGGTGGATCTCTCTCCGTGGGGGATCGGTTGCAGTGTTATCCCGGGCCCGAAGTCCGTGTCCGGAGCCTCCAGTCGCATGAGATCGACCGTGACACGATCGAATCAGGCTCTCGAGCCGCGGCCAATCTTGTTGGTGTTGGCCAGCACGATCTCGAACGCGGGACGCTCCTTGCCCACCCGGGGTTGATCACGATGTCCGGACGGTTCCTTGCTCAGCTCAGTTTCCCTCCCCTGTCCGCGGGAGAAGTCGCCGATCGGGGCGCCTATCACGTTCATCTCGGCACAGCGACCGTCTCAGCCAGGATCCGAACGTTGGCTGATGCGGAAACCCCAGCCGTGATGGTCACCGCGACCACACCGGTCCCGGTGACGATGGGCGACCGCTTCATCCTCCGCGATACGGGACGGCGTGCCGTCATCGCAGGTGGCACGGTGCTCGATCCGTCGCCGACCAGGAAGCCGACTCCGAGCGATGTCGCCACGTTGGTCCAAGCCGTCCATCTCAGTCCCGACCAGCGTGCCGACGCGCTGGTCGCTGTTCACGGCTCAATCGACACCGGAGAAGTGGATCGGTCATCGGGAGGCGGGAACCCGACCGGAGCCATCACCGTCGGAGCCCGGCACCTATCGCCGGAGGTGTTCGCCCTTCGCGGACGTGAACTGCAGTCGGCGGTGGAGGCGTACCACGGGCGGTACCCGCTTCGTCCCGGACTCCCGAAGTCGGAAGCGGCGTCGCGGCTGCGCGCGGACGCTGACCTGGTGGCGGCGCTCGTGGTGGCAAGCGGTGATCTCGTCGAGGACGGTCCCGCCATCCACCTGGACGGATTCGCACCCTCGCTCGGAGCCGATGACGTGGCGGCCTGGGAGGCCGCCCGAGCGCTCCTCTCCGCCGGTCTCGCCGTCCCGCGAGCGTCTGATCTCAGCCTCTCCGCGGAAGTGATACACGCCTTGATCCGAAGCGGAGACCTGGTGCGCATCGACAGCGACCTTCTCCTGCTGGCCGATCAGGTCGAGACAATCACAGCGGGTCTCAGCTCACTGCCGGACAGATTCACGGTGGCGATGTTCCGAGATCACTTTGGCCTGTCGCGGCGGCACGCGGTGCCGCTGCTCGAATGGCTCGACGCTGAGGGATGGACCCGACGCAGCGGGGACGAACGTTCGGTCAGTTCGCGGCGCGAAGGTTCTGCTGGCGACGCTCAGCCTCGGTGAGTCCTCCCCAGATACCGTACGGCTCTCGGATCGTCATGGCGTACTCAAGGCACTCTGCTCCGACCGGGCAGATCCTGCAGATTGACTTCGCTCTCAGCTCTCGACGCTCTCGTTCTTCCTTACGTTCGGTGACACTCGGGGGAAAGAACAAATGGGAGTGGCTTCCGCTGCATGAGGCAACGGGCTGCCACGTTCGATCGAGCGCTATCACGATAGGTGCCCTCCACGAGCTCGAAGACCAAGCCCAGGGAATGTAGGAACCGTCAATCAGCGGCGCCAGGAAAATACTGGCAGTACGGCGGATTTCTTCGCGACTTTTTTCGCGTTCTTACGCGCGAGATAGCCGCAGATCGGTCAGTCTTTGGCGGCCGGTTCGACGTCGAGCACAATCCCGTCGACGCCGATGACTTCGACATCGTCGCCGGCCGCGATCCCGGCCTCGCGGTGCGCCCTCCCCCGCCAGCGGGCTTCGCCGACAACCAGGATGCCTTCCGGGTCGAATACCGTCTCCGCGCTCCCCCGCTTCCCGATCAGGTACTCGCGCCCGATGGTGGCGGTCGAGAATCGGGACCGAACAATCGTCGTCAACGCCACGCCGTAAAAGAGGGCCGCGCCGACAACCACGACGAGCACAATCCACCAGACCGGGGCCATCTGGGGACGCGCGTCGGTGATCGTCAATCCGCCCACAATCAGCAGCGCGGTTCCGAGGAAACTCCTCCACCCCAGCCGGTTTCGCTGAAAGTCCCACGTGTACAGCAGCAGGCCAATCACGACCGCACCGACCGACGGCCACGAGATCGGGAGTGTTGCCAGCCCATAGCCCGCAAGCAGGAACGCGAGGAACGAAGCCACGGCGCTCACTCCAACACCGGCTGCGTAGAACTCGAACGTGGCTGCTGCGATCGCTGCTACAAGGAAGAAGAACATCGCCTCCGGTTCGGAAGCGAGGCGCAGGAAACGGTCCCAGAGACCGGGCTTCAAGAACTGAACCAGGCGCGACGGCGACGCCACCTCCATCCCGTCCTCGAGTACAACCATCTCAGCGGTCTCGATCTCGAACGTGGTGTCTCCACGGGTGATCACCTCGCCGTCGAGCCCGACGATCAGCTGCCCAATAGATGGAACTACCTCGTCGACGAACCCCTCAATCGGCTCCTCGACCAGCAGCGAACTCGACGTGAGGATCAGGGTGGCGGCAATCGCGTCAGCCGTCCGCTCCTCATCGGTCGATCCTGGGAACCGGTCGATCCGTGGATCGATGGCCAGGGCATCGGTCATCACCGCGGGACTGAGATAGCCCACCCTGGTCCCGGGGGCGGCCGCCCCGAGATCGGCCCGGTTGAGCAGGCTCGCCACGCCGCCGTAGGCCACGGCGGGCCGTGCTCCGACCCATACAACAACAGGGGCTGGAGCTGTTTCGATGGCTGAGAGCAGCGGCGCCGCGTCTCCCGACGCAATACCCGCAGAGTCAACTTGCAGAACGAACAGGTGCGCCGGAGTGGTGTCGAGCGTCTCCGCTGCGAAATCCATCAGCCGCTGATCGAACGGCTTCCTGAGGTCGAGGACAACAACCGGAAGATCGTCGTCTTGAGCAGCGACGGCCCCGCCGAACGCGAGAACGGCGGCGAGGATCAACAACAAGAGGCTGGTTCGGCGGAGCACGACCGCGATGTTACGAGCGCCGCCAGAGTTGCGGGGCGGGAAAGTAGGAAGTCCCAAGTAGCAAGTAGCAAGTAGCAAGAGCCAAGACACGAGACAGTCTTCGCCTCCACCACGCAGTGGGGGAGGCGCGAGCATCCGGCCGTTCAGGCCGGAGCGCAGCGGAGGGGGCGGCCTGGGAGCCCGAACTAGGGAGAGGAGGTCTTGAGCCTCTGCATGCGCGCAGCTCGCAGGTGGTGACCGCCGACTACGCTCCCGAACATGTCACGTGTACTGGTGGTTGCCGACGATCCCTGGGTGGTGAGTGAGGTTCACGCGGCGCTCAGCATCGGAACCAACGAACTCATCGACCATAGCGATCCGTCCACTGCGGCAGTCGCTACCGGTAACGAGTCGGTCGACGTCGCCGTGGTCGATCTGCAAGTCGCTTCCATGGGCGGCATGGCGATCACTCGCTCCATTCGCGATCTTGAAAACCCCGTTCCGGTCGTCCTGCTCCTCGATCGCGAGGCCGACACGTTTCTCGCCGGACGTTCCGGCGCCACGGCTTGGGTCGTCAAGCCGTTCACGTCGTCTGCCCTTCGAACCGCCGTTTCGGATGCTTCTGGAGACGTGTGACGGAGCCTCCTGAGCCTCCGAGTACCAACACTGCCGGGGCTCCACGGTGAGCTCCGAGCAGATCATCTATCTCGTGATCCTCGCGGCCTGCACGGTGGGCTCTGGGTTCTTCTCGGGTTCGGAAACGGCCCTCATTGGCATTTCGAAGGAGCGGGTGCACCAACTCGCGTCTGAGAGCAAGGCTGGCCGCCGCGTCGAGCAGCTCATCTCCGACCCCGAGCGGATGCTGTCAACTCTGCTGGTCGCGAACAACATCGTCAACGTCCTCGCCGCTGCGGTTGCGACGACGCTGTTCATCGACCTTGTCGGGGAGCAGTGGGGTCCATGGCTCGCAACCGCAGCCGTCACGGCAGTGATCCTCGTGTTCGGCGAGATCACACCGAAGACGCTGGCAACCCGATACCCCGAGCGCTTCGCTCTCGCGGTGGCCCCGGCGATATGGCAGCTATCCCGCGTACTCGCCCCGCTGGCGTCGTTCTTCGGCGCCATCACGCGGGGGATCCTGCGACTGCTGCGTGTCCCCGTCCGGGGCGACTCGGGTGCCGTGACCGATGCCGACATCCGGGCCCTCGCCGAACTCGGTCACCGGGATGGCCAGATCGAGGAAGTCGAACGGAAGATCATCGACGCCCTCTTTGACCTCGCCGACCGTCCGATCCGGGAGGTCATGACCCCCCGTGTCGACATCGTGTCGCTGACGGCGCCCGTCACGATGGACGAGGTACGCGAGGCCGTGGCGACCACCGGCCACTCCCGGTTCCCCGTTGCCAGCGGCGACCTCGACGACCTCCTCGGGATACTCTTCGTCAAAGATCTGCTTCAACGGAGCGTCGACGCAACACCAGACGACATCGCCACCCTCCTTCGATTCCCACAGTTCATGCCGGAGACTGCGACGATCCTCGACGCGCTCACCGAGATGAGACAACGGAAGTTCGCCATCGCCTGTGTCGTCGACGAACACGGCGGCGTGGAAGGGATCATCACCGCAAAGGACCTGCTCGCAGAGCTCGTCGGGGAACTCCAGGACGAATACGACCCCAGCGTCCCATCAGTCGTTCGCATCGGGCCACGGCAATGGGTCTCCGACGGCCGCCTCCCGATCGAGGACCTCTCAACCGAGATCGGCCAGTCGCTCCCCGCCGGGCCATACAGCACGTTGGCGGGACTCTTCATGGCTGCCGCGGGGCACGTCCCGGGCGAGGGCGACTCGATCGACATCGACGGCGTGCGGCTCACCGTGCTCGACATGGAGCGGAACCGGGTCGACCGAATCGACGTCTCAATCATCTGACCGAACGCCAGGACGGGAACGGGGGTACAATCCCCGCATTCGGGACGTAGCGCAGCTTGGTAGCGCGCATCGTTCGGGACGATGAGGTCGCCGGTTCAAATCCGGCCGTCCCGACTCATCGGAACCCCGCCCCAGTGGCGGGGTTTCGCATTTCCGCGTACCCAGGGTTCGCGACGTCCTATTTGGCGTCTCCGGCCCGCGGAATGGACCCGCCAGGCAGTTCACACGCCGGCCGCGCCCCACCGCGGTGTCCCAACGACCGCCCCGGCCTCACCGATCGAGCAGCAGCTCCGCGAGTTGGACCGCATTAAGCGCCGCACCTTTGCGAAGGTTGTCGCCGACCACCCAGAGGCTGATCCCGCCACGGTCGCCGACGGTCTCGCGCACCCGGCCGACGAGCACGTCGTCGATTCCAGCCGAGTCGAGGGGCGTTGGTACGTGATCATCGCCCCACAGCTGTGCTCCTGGCGCCTCCGAAAGGATCGCGATCGCCTCATCAAGCGGCAGTGGCCGGTTGAAGAACATCGTTGCCGTGATGCCGTGACCGACCATCGTCGGCACCCGCACGCAGGTCGGCTCGACCTTGATCGACGGTGCGTCGAGGATCTTTCTCGTTTCGTGAACGAGCTTCCACTCCTCGTCGGTGTAGCCCTCTTCGGTGATCGCGCCCGCCATAGGAAGAACGTTGTACGCGATAGGCCGTTGGTAGAGATCTCCGCCCGGATCCTCCCATCCGCCATGCTGAAGGGCGTAGCGATTGCCCGAGAACCAATCGATCTCTCGTTCGAGTGTGGCCATCCCGTGCTGACCCGATCCGCCCGTGGCCTGATACGAAGATGCCACCATCCGGTCGATACCGGCTGCCTCGTGAAGCGGGCCCGCTGCCATCATCAACGCCATCGTCGTGCAGTTGGGATTGGCGACGATCCCCTGATGACTCTCGATCGCCTCGTCGTTCACGTCGGCAACGACCAGTGGCACATCGGGATCCATGCGGAAGGCCGAAGAGTTGTCAACGACCGTTGCCCCAGCCTCCACGAACCGCGGGGCGTACTCCTTGGACCGACCGCCGCCGGCCGAGAAGAGCGCAACGTCGATGCCGGAGGGGTCGGCGAGAGCCAGGTCTTCGATCGTCACCGGCCCCCACGGGGTCCCCACAACGGTTCCTGCCGATCGTTCGGAGGCGAGAAGGCGGATGCCGCCGACCGGATAATCGCGTTCTGCGAGGATGGCTTGCATCGTGCGGCCAACCGCTCCGGTGGCGCCAACAACGGCGACCGTCGGCGATGCGAACCGCCTCATGATGCCACCTCGATCAGGCCCCGGTGCAACGCTTCGACGGCGGCCTCGGTGTCGTCGCCCCGGACGACGCAGCTGATGCGGATCGTCGACGTGGAGATCATCTCGATGTTGACGTCGGCATCCGAGAGGATGCGGAACATCTTGGCAGCCACGCCGGATTCCGACTTCATCCCGGCCCCGACGATCGTGATCTTCGAGATATCCGGATCCAGGTCCACGCCATCGGCTCCGATCTCGGCGGCCACCTTCTCTGCAACCTCGACAGCGATGGTCGCGGAACTCAACGGTACGGTGAAAGAGATGTCCGTCACACCCTGGCTCGAGATGTTCTGCACGATCATGTCGACGTTGACGCCCGCGGCCCCCATGGGTTCGAATACGGCTGCGGCGACTCCCGGCTGATCGGGAACGCCCTTCACCGTCAGCTTTGCCTCGGAATCATCGTGGGCGATCCCGCGGATGATCGGTTCTTCCATCGTCTCCTCCTTGACCCACGTGCCTTCCCGATCGTGAAACGACGAGCGCACGTGGATGGGAATGTTGTAGCGGATGCCGAACTCGACACTTCGCGCCATGAGGACGCCGGCTCCCGCATTGGCGAGTTCGAGCATTTCGGTGAATGTGAGTTCATCGAGCTTCGTCGCGGACGGCACGGCCCTCGGGTCTGCAGTGAACACGCCGTCGACGTCGGTGTAGATCTCGCACAAGTCGGCGCCGAGGGAAGCTGCAAGGGCAACGGCGGTGGCGTCCGATCCACCCCGGCCCAGGGTCGTGACGTCCTTCGAATCGGGACTGACCCCCTGAAATCCGGCCACGATCGCGACCTTGCCTTCATCGAGACACTCGCGCACGCGGAATGCGCGGATGTCCAGGATCTCGGCCTTGCCATGTTCTGCGGTGGTCAGGATCCCGGCTTGGGATCCGGTGAAGCTGACGGCCGGCACGTCCCGAGCCTCGATAGCCATCGCGACAAGCGCCATGGAGATTCGCTCGCCCGCGGTGAGGAGCATGTCCATCTCGCGCGGGTGCGGGGTCTCGGAGATCTGCGTCGCGAGCTCGATCAACCCGTCCGTCGACTTGCCCATCGCCGAGACGACCACCACCACATCGTTGCCGGCCTGGTAGGTCTCTACGACTCGTCGGGCGACGTTCCTGATTCGGTCTGCGTCGGCGAGCGAGGTGCCGCCGAATTTCTGTACAACGAGTGCCATCTGGACGATAAGTGTAGGAGCGGACGGACGCACATCAGCGCCTCCTCGTTGGGTGATTCGGACCATTCCGCGGGCTGAGGACCGCGCATACGACGTGGAGAACCCTGGGTACGCGAGGCTGCAGAGCCGACCGGACCCGGTCATCGAATTGCCACGCTCGGCAGGCAGGCGCGCTGCAACGGAGAGCAGGATCGGCGAAGCCTCGGTCTACGCTTCCATTCATGCGAGTCGGCAGTCTCGAACTCCACGAGGACCTGGGGCCGTCCGATTGGATAGCTCATCGAATCCACGATTTCGCGGTCGATGTGGGGTCGGTGATTCCGGAAGGATTCGACGCCTATGTGCGCTTGCTGCACCCGGCACTTCGCGAGGAGGACGGTGGCCGGGTACCTGTCTCCTGGTCGGAGATCGCCGCCGCCAACGGGCGGACCGTCCACGCTGAGATGCGGTGGCCAGACATCTCCGGTGTTTGGAAGGACTCTGAGCAACAGGTGCCCGGACTATGGGATCAGGAGCCCGACGTCGGCACCCTTCCACGCACGTACGCGGCCATCTTGAGCGATCTGCTGGCAGCACACACGTCAACACCGGATCAGGTGTGGTACTGCGTGTGGGCCGGTTGGGGAGGATTGAAGTTCCATCCGGTGGGGCGAGCCATGTTCACCTCGAGACGTCCATTGCGGCTACGACGCCGCGTTCAGCCGCCCGCGCCGGCACCTTGCGTGCAGCTTCCGTCTCGCGAGTACTACCTGCTATCGGGCCCGATCTCCGGTGTCAATGAGTCCTTGGAAGAGCCACCGTCTTCGCAGTCGGCCAACCTGTGGTGGCCTGACGATCGAGCCTGGTGTGTCGCAATTGAGATCGACTTCGCCTCGACGTACGTGGGCGGCAGCAAGGGTCTGATCCGGGAACTCGTCCAGCACCCCGACCTCGAAGGCATCCAGACGAAGATCAATCACGCCATCACGGGCAGGGCCGACACGGTCGACCCGCCCCCGCCAAGCCGCCGGTAGAAGCGGCTCCCCAAACACATCGCTCCCCCCACTCCGCGGGCTGGAGACGCCAAATAGGACGTCCACAACCCTGGGTACGAATCCCCCAATTCCGCGGGCTGGAGACGCCAAATAGGACGTCTACAACCCTGGGTACGCGACCCGCTCTCCTATCCGGGGCCTCGACGTAGCATCCCACCTCATGAGACGTGCTCTCATTGTGACGCTGGCAATCGCCGCCGTGTTTGCCCTTGCCGCGTGCGGGGGATCCGACGCAACCACTACCACCATCCAACCGACGACCAGCACCACCGCCGAGACCACAACAACCTCGTCCGCGCCGGCGGCCGCTACGACCCTGCCCGAGGTCGGGCTCGAGATCGTCCCCCGGGACTACGAGGAGTTCCGGGCGCAGCCGACGGCCTGTGGGGCTCAGGCTCCCAAACCGGTCACCCCCATGCAGTTCGACGCTCCGGCCGACCTCGGCTTTGGCCCTGACGAAACCGTCGCCTTGACGATGTCGACGTCCTGCGGCGACATCGGAGTCAGGTTGGACCCGTCAATCGCGCCGGAGACCGTGAACTCGTTCGTGTTCCTGGCGTCCGAGGGCTACTTCGATGGCACCGCGTTCCACCGGGTCATCCCCGGCTTCGTGGCCCAGGGTGGAGACCAGACCGCAACCGGGACCGGTGGGCCCGGCTACGTGATCCCCGACGAGTTCCCTCCACCTACGGTGGCGTACGAACGCGGCGTCCTCGCCATGGCAAACGCCGGCTCGGGGACGACCGGGAGCCAGTTCTTCGTCATGCTGGCGGACGGTGGCCTGCCGCCGCAGTACTCCATCTTCGGCTGGGTCACGGAGGGTCTCGAGATCCTCGACCTTCTCCAGGAAGTCCCGCTCGGACAGTCGCCTACCAGCCCCGATCCGATGCCGAGCACGCCTCTCGAGACGATCTACATCGACACGGTCACGATCCAGAACTGACGCGGAGAGGGGGGAGCGCACCGCGCTCCCCCCCAGATGGTATCAATCCGCCGCCCGGGTCAGCTGAAATCCGACCCTTCGGACGATGACCTCGGTGCGAGATATTTCGCCCACCATTTCTTCGCCGTGTCGATCCCTCCAACGCCGAAGGCGATCGCGAATGCGATGCCGATGGCGGCAGTGAGGATCTTCGTAATATCGGAGGCGAACGTGATCCCGAGCATGTCGAGCGCGAACAGGACGCCGAACAGGATGATGAGGATCTGAACGGCCCACGTCAGCCATGGAACATCCTTCGCGTTGGCGAACGGCCGCACAAGGCCGGCCGTCCAATTCGCCACCGCGGCAGCGACCACCACGACAATCGCGGCAAGGAGAATCACCGGCACCCAAGCGAGGAACCGCTCGAGGAGCGCTTCCAGCGACTGAATCTGAAGCACACGGAACACCATCAGCCACAGCACGACCACGAGGTATGCGTAGACAATCGTTGCGGTGATTCCTGCCGCCGTCTGATCCGACGAGGCGAGGGCACTTGTGATCCCTGCACGATCGAAGATCCCCTGCATGAAGCCCAGGTTCAGGAACTTCTCGACGAGGGTTCGGATCCACTTGAGGATCCACCGTCCAATGATGAGGATCAGGAGCGCAATAACAATGCGCGGCAACCACTCTGCAATCACCTGCCCGAGGCTCTCGAACTCAGCGACAAGTTGGTCCCAGAAGGACATATCTGTTTGCTCCCTTTTTCGCGGTCTTGTGCCAGTCGAGCCTACTTGGCGACTCTCCAGTGCTCGGGACCATCCCCGATCCACTGCCAGATTCCCCTCAACCGTCGCATCCGGTAGCCTTGCGTTCATGGCAACCGACAAGCGAGAGCGACAACGGGCCAATCGCGCTGAGAAACAAGCCGCCGAAGCGAAGGTCCAGCGCCGTCAGCACTATTTCGCCCTGGCGAAGAAGTACGGCGGCTACGCCCTTCTCATCATCATTGCCCTGGTGCTGATCACCATTCTCAGCTGAAATCGTGGCGGTCGACCTCCACGTCCACTCGTCGGCATCCGACGGGACCGACGCGCCGGACCTGGTGGTTGCGAAGGCTGCCGCGTTCGGCCTCACGGCGCTCGCCCTCACCGATCACGACACCCTGTCAGGGATCCCCGAAGCGCTCGCAGCCGCCGCTCGGTTTCCAATCGAACTCATCCCCGGTGTTGAACTCTCCGTAGACCACGCTGGCGCGAAGATCCACATGCTCGCCTACTTCCTAGAACCGACGTCCGGACCCCTCCAAGACCGGCTCGAAGGACTCCGCACCGGCCGATCCATCCGGAACCTCAGAATCGTTGAGCGACTCAACGAACTCGGCTACTCCATCACGATGGAGGACGTGCTCCGCCACGCCGCTGGTGACGCCGTCGGTCGCCCGCACATCGCCGACGCTCTCGTCGAGGCCGGAGCGATCGAGAACCGTTCCGAGGCATTCGCTGGTCTCCTCTCCGACGGCGGTTCAGCGTACGTTGAGCGCGATCGACTCACCGCGATCGATGCCATTACGTTGGCCACGGAATCGGGCGGCGTGACCTCGATCGCGCATCCTCTCACGATCAACACCGACGCCGCAAACCTCAGATCCATACTTGAGGATCTGCGTGACCACGGGCTTGCCGGGATCGAGGCTCACTACTCGGAGTATCCGCCCCCGATCCGCACGCAACTCGCAGCCGTGGCGGCCGACCTCGGACTCGTTGCTACCGGCGGATCCGACTACCACGGACTGGGAAAACCCGATCTACAGATCGGATCGGGACTCGGGGACCTCGTAGTACCCGACGCGGCGCTCGAAGAGCTCCGTCATCGCCGCCCATAACCGGTCAACACTGCCCGCATTCCGGCCGATAGACCCACAGGAACGCGAAGGGGTTCTTGTGAATCCAGTGCTGTCGACGGACCGAGCTCCGATCGACTACAAGTCGATACGTGGGGACTACCAGACCGCGCGTGCTGCCGTCGCCGCGACGGTGGGCATCGTCGCGGTCATTCTCCTCGGGTCAGGAAGCGCCTCGTTTGCAATCCCGTATGCAATAGGTGGACTCATCGTGACCATCGACGCGTTGTATCGGCGAAATCACGGGAGTTCGGCGACGGCCCCGCTGCTCATCGATATCACCGCGCTTGGCGCGATGTTCCTGATCGGCGGGGCATCGACCTCAGTGGAGGTTGCAGCCCTCGCATACGGCATCGTCGCCATGGCCCTCCTCCTTCCCGCCCGAATGGCGGGAGTCCTCCTCGCGTATGCCCTGGCTTGGTCCATCGGCGTGGCGGCAATGAATGAAACCGGCATTCTCTCCCGTACCAATCAGGGTGCGTTCGACGCCTTTCTCACCGTCATGCTGCTCCTCGCCGTCGCCGCATTGATCGCCGGCGCCACCCGAGTATTGATCCAGGTGCAGGATCGTCAGCAGAAGCTCCTCGAACAGGAACGACGCACCGTCGAAGTGAAGAACGAGTTCGTGTCGATGGTCTCGCATGAGCTCCGGACCCCGATCACCGGAATCTCCGGGTTCTCGGAGACACTCCGCGATCACTGGCGCGATCTCCCCCCGTCCGAAGTCGACGAATTCCTGACGATCCTTCGCGGCGAGTCGGAGCACCTCGAGAACCTCGTCGAGGACATCCTGGTGGTTCCCCGTCTCGACTCCGGTCACCTGCGATTCCACCTCGAGCAGGTCACCGTATTGACTGTTGCAGAAACAGTCGCAGAGATGGTGTTTGACGAGAAGACGTCGGTCGAGATCGACATTCCTGTCTACGTCGAGGTCTGGTCGGACCCGGCGCGCCTGCGTCAGATCCTGCGCAACCTGATGGAGAACGCGGTCAAGTACGGCGGCAACGAGATCTACATATCAGGTGAGGAGCGCCGCGAAGGGACCTACACCGTCATCGTGGCCGATAACGGAAGCGGGGTCGCAGAGGCCGACCGTCACCGAATCTTCGAACACTTCGAGCAGCTGTCAAAGGGTGATGCCCGCCTCGAGCAGGGCGTCGGCCTCGGACTACCCATTGCGCGAAAACTGGCGACGGCAATGGGCGGCGATCTCTGGTACGAGGATCGATTCCCGGTCGGGGCCCAGTTCTGCTTCGACGTCGATCTCGTCAAGGAGACCGAAGTGGAAGCCGACGCCGTCGCAGCCGACAGTGGAGTCAACCGGTAGCATCACCGGATGCTCCCCTACAACATCGACCACGTGGCGATCGCTGTGCACAACATCGATGCAGCGCTCGCCGACCTGCACGAGCAATACGGAGCCGAACCGGTGTCTCGCGAAACCGTGGAATCACAGGGCGTTGAAGAGGCGATGATCGCGATCGGCGGTTCGAGTCTTCAGCTTCTGCAACCCTTGACCGCCGAGTCTCCCGTCGGTCGATTCCTCAGCAAACGAGGCGAGGGGCTTCATCACGTTGCCTTCGCAGTTCCCGACATCGATGCCGCGCTCGAGCATCTTGCAGGTACCGGAACACGCCTCGTCGATCGCGCGCCGCGCATCGGGGGCGGCGGACATCGGATCGCATTCGTCCACCCGTCCGCGTTCGGGGGTACGCTCGTGGAACTCGTTGAAGGAGCGACGTGACCGAAATCGCCTCGATCAAAGGTGGTGCCGACGCTGCGATGGCTGCCGCAATCGCAGCCGCAGTCGCCCATGTCGAAGCATCCGAAGAAGAGACGAAAGCAACGCGACCGCCGGTGCCGAAGCCGAGCCCGTGGGTCCAGTCGAGCCGGCCACGTGACATCCCGCCGCCGCTGATCTCCCACCAATTCGACGCGGCGCCGTGGACCGAGGCCGGCGAGACCGCCGAGTAGCAGGCCTTCTCCAGACCCGGTCGCGGCAGGTAGCATCGTGCAGAAGCCACGAAAGGGTTGTGATGTCCACCGTTATCTCCTCGATCGCCCGGACACCGATCGGCAGGTTCCGGGGTGGATTCACTTCACTCACGGCGATGGATCTCGGCGGCTTGGCCATCGCTGCTGCCCTCGAACGAGCCGGCATCACCGGGGATCAGATCGACGAAGTGCTGTTCGGTCACGTCATCCAAACGGGACAGGGCCAGGTCACTGGACGGCAGGCAGCGCTCAAGGGTGGCATCCCGATGACCGTGCCATCAACGACGATCGACAAGGCGTGCCTGTCGGGTACGGCCACGATCGCCGATGCCGACATGCACATCAGAGCCGGGGAGTCGCGCATCGTGATGGCCGGCGGGATGGAGTCCATGACAAACGCACCTCACATCCTCAACGGAGCGCGCTTCGGCTACGGATACGGCGGTACCGAGCTCGTCGACTCGCTCAACCAGGACGGCCTCATGTGTGCGTTCGACCACGTTCTCATGGGGCAGTCGACCGACGGCAACAATGCCAAACTCGGCATCGGCCGAGCTGAGCAGGACGAATGGGCCGCAGCAAGCCACGATCGCGCGCTCGCGGCGACCGAATTCGGCGCGTTCGACGATGAGATCGTGGCGGTGGAAGTGCCCCAGCGCCGCGGGGACCCAGTCCTCATCGAGCACGACGAAGGTATGCGCCCCGGGACGACTGCGGCGTCGCTCGGCAACCTCCGCGCGGCGTTCCTGGACGGCGGAACCATCACCGCAGGCAACGCGTCTCAGATCTCAGACGGGGCCGCAGCGCTGGTGGTGGCGGATCGGCAGGCCGCTGAGGCACTCGGGATGCCGGTGGTGGCAAAGATCCTGGCCTACGGGCAGACCGCTGGGCCTGACACCAGCCTCCAGGCACAGCCGGCGAATGCCATTCGGATCGCCCTCAAGAAGGCCGATCTCGACGTGAACGACCTCGACCTCGTCGAGATCAACGAGGCATTCGCCGCGGTGGCGCTCTATTCGGCGAACCTCCTCGGTATCCCACACGATCGCATCAACGTGAACGGTGGTGCCGTCGCCCTCGGCCATCCCCTCGGCGCCTCCGGCGCAAGGATCGTCGTGACGCTCATCAGCGCCTTGAGGGCGCGCGGAGGAGGGATCGGCGCTGCTGCATTGTGCGGTGGCGGGGGCCAGGGCGATGCGTTGATCGTGAAGGTGTGAGCCCGATGTCTCCAGACCAAACGGCGGATCGCAACCTCGCGCTCGAGTTGGTGCGAGTCACCGAGGCTGCGGCGATGGCCGCTGCAAAGTGGCAGGGCAGGGGCGACAAGAACAGCGTCGACCAGGCCGCGGTCGATGCCATGCGTCACACGCTGTCGACCATCGACGTCGACGGCGTCGTCATCATCGGCGAAGGGGAGAAGGACGAAGCCCCGATGCTCTTCAACGGTGAGATCGTCGGCAATGGCCGTGAACCGAGAATGGACGTCGCCGTCGACCCCATTGACGGAACGCGCCTCTGTGCCCTCGGAATGCCCGGTGCCCTTGCAGTGATTGCAATGGCCGACAGCGGTTCGATGTATGCGCCCGGGTCTCTGGTGTACATGGAGAAGATCGCCGTCGGGGAGGAGGCCGCCGGGATGGTGGACATCAACGCCCCCGTCGAGCACAACCTCAAGCAAGTGGCCAAGGCAAAGAGGAAGGATATCGACGACGTCACTGCCGTGATCCTGGATCGGCCGCGGAACGACGAGTACGTCCGCCAAGTCCGCGCTGCCGGGGCCCGGATTGCCCTCATCGGCGACGGAGACATCTCCGGCGCGATCTCGACCGCGAAGCGAGACAGCGGAATCGACATCCTCCTTGGGATCGGCGGTTCACCGGAGGCGGTGACTGCCGCCTGCGCGATGGCAGCA
>Ga0316193_10000075_pt1 | contig 48601 bp, 45 predicted proteins | sample MerIslsedime2_MG_FD_207735 | JGI IMG/M metagenome (GOLD analysis project Ga0316193, IMG submission 207735) | Coastal sediment microbial communities from Maine, United States - Merrow Island sediment 2 | ecosystem: Environmental > Aquatic > Marine > Coastal > Sediment | place: USA: Maine... | reverse complement strand
ACATCTGCCTGTTGTCGAGGGCGACAGAATTCTTGGTGTTGTCTCTCGTGGCGATTTCAAAGGCATGGAACTTGATCGCCTGGATGAAGACGATCACCTGGCGGAATGCCTCCGCTGAGTGCCTAATGAAAACAAACGCGATCTATAGACCTACAGGGGCTTATTCTGAGCTGACTAGCGCCTCTGCACAGGCTAAGTCGTGGGCAATTTGCCAACCTTCCCATTTAAGAACCGCGTACGATCTCGCGGTTCTTTTGGGCCACTTCTTCCGAATTCAGACAGGTGTTGAGACCAAGTCGGTGCGGGCGAATGATCGTCTTCAATACGCGGGCTCAACACATAAACTACCCGGTCCAAAAACCTAACCACTTCTGCTGCATGTGCGACTGGGGTCTATAAGGGCTCTGTCGCCTTAGCGCCCGCCTCATACGTCTCGTAGATAATAACTGGGATCCCAAGATCGTTGAGATGGGCCTTGATGAGCGGCTCGACCTCAGCCCATTCGAGGCCGCCGACTCCAGTAGCAAGCTTGGGGAGGGCGATCGAAGGGATGTTCTCCTTCTCGACAATTGCGTGCAGCTCTTTCAGGGCGTGACTTACATTGTGCGCCGTCGCTTTGCCCGGATGCGCTTTGTTGTCTAGTGCTGGCTCTTGGGTCATCAGATTGATGATGACCCGCTCGGGACCGGCCCAGAGCCAAGCATGCCCGGGCTTCGGATTTTCCTGATGGCAGTAGTGGCGAAAGTCCTTCGCCATCGCCGGGTGTCGCTCCCTTAGAGCTAGCGCGAGACCCTGGTTGAAGTGGTCATGGGGAGCAACGCCATGGGCGATAGCCCTAGCATCGCTCATGAGAATATCGCCGCGAACCTTTGTAATCACTCTGGTGCCTCATGAAATAGGTTGACGCTGAGCAAGCCTTGGAACGATTACGGTAGGGAAACGGGCTGTCCGTCACCTTGCGCGGTGTCAAGAATTTGGGGAGCCCGCCCTTCGATCGAAATCCTCGCAAGGCGCCTTGAGGGCTGCTATCCGATTTTCGACAACGATATCGGTTTCTATACGCAATGCGCGACTAGGCGACCTGGTGGCATGGCTTGTCCTGCCCTGGCCGTAAGGACACACAATCCGATGTTCGCGCGCGGTACCGTCTGTATCTGCGAAGAGCTGGAAACGCGGGCCCGCGTCGAGGAATGACGGATGACCGAACGGGATGCGATGGGAACCGGTAATCAGGGCGAGGCGCGGGCGCAGCGCCGTCTCGCGCAGACGCGGATCATTGCGCCGATCAAGGCCCAATTGCGTCAGGCCGGTCTGCTTTCCCTTGCCGCCGGTCTCATATGGCCGCTCCAAGCTGGCCTGATCGCCTGGTCTATATCGAGTTGGGTATCGGACTTGGCGGGAGCCGAAGAGGTCCTGCCGGCGGTTCTCGCGTTCATGTTCTGCGGGCTGGTGCGTGCGGGGCTGGACCACACGGCCGGGCGCCTCCTTTTTGAGGCGGCAGACCAGACGATCGCGCGCGAACGGGAAATCTTGATCCGGCGCGAAGCCCGCAATCCTTCGCACGCCGGCTCGGCCGCTGTGGCCGCGCTCGCCGTTCAGAAGCTCCCTATGCTCCAGCCCTGGATCACCCGGTACTCCGTTTCCATGATGCGGCTGGCCGTCCTGCCTCTCGTCCTTGCGGCTCTTTCGTTTTGGATCTCTTGGGCGGCAGGGCTGATCCTGCTTATCGCCGGCCCGCTCATCCCTGTGTTCATGGCGCTTATTGGTATGGCTGCGGAAGACGCCGCGCGCCGTCAGATGAACGAGATCGCCTCGATGAACGACATGCTGATGGACCGGCTCTCGGCCATGCTCGACATTCGTCTCTTAGGGGCAACAGAGCGGGCGGCCCAAGATTTTGAGGATCGTGCCGAGGCGCTACGCGAAAAGACCATGGCGGTCCTCCGCGTTGCGTTTCTCTCCTCGACCGTGCTCGAATTGTTCTCGGCTCTCGGCGTCGCCATGATTGCGGTCTTTGTCGGCTTCTCGCTTCTGGGCGAACTCAATTTTGGGACCTGGGGTACGCCGCTCACTTTGGGCTACGGGCTTTTCCTCCTGTTGATCGCGCCGGAGTTCTTTCAGCCTATGCGCGACCTGGCCGCTGCCTGGCACGATCGGGCAGCCGGCTACGCGGTAGTCTCCGAGCTCGACGCGCTCGATGCGGCTGACCGGACTGCGCTTGTCGGTTTGGGCGCGCGCGTGCCGCCTCTCGACGGAGTGCCGTCTGTGGTTCTGTCCGCTGCAATCGCCGCCCATCCCGGAGCAAGCATCACGCTGCCGGATCTCCTGCTCACATCGGGGCAGGCGCTCGCGTTGACCGGGCCGAGCGGTGCGGGCAAGACAACGACGCTTGCGGCGATTGCTGGGCTCGTGCCCATCACCTCGGGACATATAGAGGTGTGCGGTCAAAGGCTGGACGAGCAAACAGCGGATGCATGGCGCGCACGGCTTTCTTATGTCCCGCAGCGCCCGCATTTTCCCGACACGCCTCTTGCGGACTGGCTGGACCCAGACGGCACTGGGAACGATCCATGGCCGGCGCTGGATATTGCAAATGCTCGGCAGATCGTGCAGCGCCTGCCGGATGGTCTTCAAACGCGCCTTGGCGTAATGGGTGGCGGCGTCTCTGGCGGCGAGGCGCGCCGTTTGATGATCGCTCGGGCGGTGATGAGCGGCAGCGATTTGGTCTTGGCCGATGAACCGACCGCCGATCTCGACGCTGACGCGGCGGCCTTGCTCATCCAGGCGCTGCTGCGACTCAAGACAGAGGGGCGGGGATTGATCGTGGCGACGCACGACCCTGTCCTCGCTGCTGCGATGGACAGCCAAGTGAGCGTCGGCGCATGAGGGACATGCTTCATCTGCTGCGCTTTCTGCTTGGCGCCGCGCCCTGGGCTATGGCGCGGGGGGCGGCGCTGACAGCGATTGTACTGCTCATGGGTGCCGGACTTCTCGGCCTGTCAGGGTGGTTCATTACCGCGACCGGGCTTGCCGGGCTCGCAGGGATTGGCATTGCCTTCGATGTCTTTCGTCCCTCGGCGGGCGTGCGCTTTCTGGCGCTTGGCCGCGCCGCGGCGCGTTATGGCGAGCGGGTGTTCACCCATGATGCGACGCTTCGCGCGCTCGCCCAGCTTCGCGTGAGACTTTTGAGAATGCAGGCCATGCGCGGTGCGCGTGCCTTGGCAAGCCTCAGAAGTGAGGCTGTGCTGACCCGGATCCTTGCGGATGTGGATGCGCTCGATGGGATCGTATTGCGGCTGCTTATCCCTGGTTTTGCAGCGCTCGTGACACATCTGCTGGTGTTCTGGGCGCTTGCTTGGCTCGTTGGCTGGCCGGTGGCATGGGTCGTCTTGTGTGGCTATGTGCCGTTCGCCACACTGATCCTTTGGCGGCTCGGCGTACGCGGGTTAGCACCCTCAGAGACCGCCGAAATAGGCGCACAGACGCTTCGGCGTGGGATTATCGATATGATTCAGGACCGGGAGGCCTTGATCCTTCGCGGCCGTATCGGCGCGCGTGAGGGCGCGCTTCTTGAAATCGATCGCAGTACGCGTGGCGCCGCAAGAGGGCTGGACCGGTCCGAGCGTGATGCCGGCTTCCTCCTCTCAAGCCTCGTAACGATTGTTGCCGGGCTCGCGCTGATCGCGGGCGCCTCGCTCGTGGATCAGGATGTGGCAAGCGCGGCTGTCGCAGCCATTGGCGTCTTTGTTGCCCTTGCGCTCTCGGAGACCTTGTTGCCGTTGAAGAGGGGTGTGGCCGATTTTGGCCGCATCGAGGGCGCAGCAAAGCGGATCGGCGCCTTCGGAGATGCGCCCAGTCCAGAGGCGACAACACCTGACCACCGTTCCGACATTGCGGCGGATGCGCCGGTTCTTTGCATCAAGTCCTCATCTTTCCGCCTCGATCTAGCGCCGGGCGAGGCCGCGGCTTTGACGGGGCCGAGCGGGTCGGGGAAAACCACTCTCATGTTGCGGATCGCGGGTCTCGCCGAAGAACCGATCAACACAGAAGGCGAGTACATCACAGTCCTTGGCCGACGGCCGCAAGACTGGGAGGAGGGAGCGTTCCGAGACGTTGTCACGATGGTTCCCCAACGCAGTGCGCTTATCGCGGGCACGATCCGCGATAATCTGGCACTGGCTGCCGCAACCTCCGATGCGAAGATGTGGGAGACGCTGGCAGCGGTCGATCTCGACCAAACAATCCATGAGCGCGGGGGGCTTTCGGCGCTGCTCGGAGAGGGTGGTGCCGGTCTGTCAGGAGGGCAGGCTAGTCGGCTGACACTAGCTCGAGCTCTTCTGAGGCGCCCGCGTCTGTTGCTGCTCGACGAACCGACCGAGGGCCTTGATGAGGCCACGGCCCACCGGGTCCTGATTTTCATTCGTCGGGCGCTTCCGGACACAGCTATATTGGCAGCCCTTCATCGCGGCTTCGGGCATTCCGTTTTCGGGCAGCGTATCTCGTTGGAGTTGTAGGACGACGACTGTGCGTCAAAGTTTGAGATATGTCACACTAACACCCGAGCATGCTGCTATATCCGATCTCGGTTTTGGGCGCTCTTGAGTCGACAAGATCGATAACGCATTCCGGCGCCAAGGAGATGACTTGTCATGGAACTCGACGTCGTCGAGCTGTCACGCCTCCAGTTCGCAATGACAGCGATGTATCACTTTCTTTTTGTGCCGCTGACCTTGGGTCTGTCGGTCATCATTGCGATCATGGAAACGGTCTATGTCATGACCGGCCGGCCGATTTGGCGCCAGATGACGAAATTCTGGGGGACGCTCTTCGGCATCAACTTCGTGCTTGGCGTTGCCACCGGTATTACGATGGAATTCCAGTTCGGGATGAACTGGAGCTATTACAGCCACTACGTGGGCGATGTTTTCGGGGCGCCGCTTGCCGTTGAAGGGTTAATGGCCTTTTTCTTGGAGGCCACATTCGTCGGGCTTTTCTTTTTTGGCTGGGACAAGTTGTCTCGTGTCCAACATCTCGTGGTGACCTGGCTTGTGGCGCTTGGCTCGAACCTCTCCGCCCTCTGGATTTTGATCGCGAATGGCTGGATGCAAAATCCGGTCGGCGCAACATTCAATCCGGATACGATGCGCATGGAGATGACATCGTTCTTCGATGTGCTCTTCAACCCGGTGGCCCAGGCTAAGTTCGTTCATACGGTATCGGCCGGTTACGTCACGGCCTCGGTTTTCGTCCTCGGCGTTTCCGCATGGTATCTGCTGAAAGGCAGGCATATCGCGCTCGCCCGCCGTTCGCTCACCGTTGCCGCCGCCTTCGGGCTAGCCTCCTCGCTCTCGGTCGTCGTTCTTGGCGATGAGTCCGGTTATTCCGCTAGCCATACCCAAAAGATGAAACTCGCAGCGATGGAGGGGATGTGGGAAACGGAACCGGCGCCGGCATCTTTCACCTTGATCGGTTTTCCCGACAAGGAAGCGCGCGAGACCCATTACGCCATCGAGATTCCCTGGGCCCTCGGCATCATCGCCACGCGGTCCCTGACCCAAGAGATCCCAGGCATCAACGAGCTTGTCGACGAGGCGAAGAAGCGGATCGAAAGCGGCATCATTGCCTACGACGCGCTGATGGAAATTCGCGATCAACGCGCCGCTTCCTTCGCCGGCTCTAGTAAGCCTGCTGATATCCGTGCGGACGGGGCGATCTCGCCCGAAGCCCGCAAAGCGTTCGAGGACAATTCCGACAATCTGGGCTTTGCGCTGCTGTTGAAGCGCTATGTGGACGATCCGCGCCAGGCAACGCCGGAGCAGATCGACAAGGCCGCCAACGATACGATCCCTGGTGTCGCGCCGCTTTTCTGGTCGTTCCGGATCATGGTTGGGCTTGGCTTCTTGTTTATCGCGGTGATGCTCTATTTCTTCTGGATGTCGAGCTTTGGTGGTGAGAAATATCCCCGCTGGTCATTGATTGCAGCGGTCGCGTTGATTCCAACGCCCTGGATCGCGGCGGAACTGGGCTGGTTCGTCGCTGAGTTCGGCCGACAGCCTTGGACCGTGGATGGCGTTCTACCCACTGCTCTTTCGGCAAGCCAGCTTTCCGTCCAAGATCTCTTCATAACGCTGGCTGGCTTCGTCACGTTCTACTCAATCCTCTTTGTCATCGAGATGGCCCTGATGCTGAAATTTATTCGCAAAGGCCCATACCAGGACGTTGAGGAAACCGAAATCTGGGAGGCGCGGCACGGACGCCACCTGCACGAACTGAGAGACGACAATCTCGCTGCTGCGAGCCCTGCGGAGTAAGTGCCATGATCCTCTCCGAATTAATGAGCTACGAAGTCCTGCGTGTCATTTGGTGGTTGCTGCTCGGTGTGCTGTTGATTGGGTTCGCGATGACCGACGGTTTCGATATGGGGGTCGGCGCGTTGCTGCCTTTCGTCGGCAAGACGGATACCGAGCGCCGCGTCGTGATCAACACAGTCGGGCCCGTTTGGGAAGGCAACCAGGTCTGGTTCATTCTCGGCGGCGGCGCGATTTTCGCCGCTTGGCCGCTCGTATATGCAGTGAGCTTTTCGGGTTTTTACCTTGCGATGTTCGTTGTGCTCGCGGCGTTGATTCTGCGGCCTGTGGCATTCAAATATCGCTCAAAGCGCGAGGGCGCCGTTTGGCGCAGCAGTTGGGACTGGGCCCTTTTTATCGGCGGGGCGGTCCCTGCGCTCATTTTCGGTGTGGCTGTTGGCAATGTTATGCAAGGCGTACCTTTTGAGCTTACGCCTGACCTCGTCTCGCACTACAGGGGCACCTTCCTTTGGAAGTTCCTCGGTCTCCTAAACCCCTTTGCACTTCTTACGGGTATGGTTTCGCTGGTCATGCTTCTCACACACGGTGCGGCTTGGCTGTCACTTAAGACCGAGGGCGTCCTGGCCGAGCGGGCGCGGTCGATCGGGTCTGTAACCGGAATCGTGACCATTGCCGGGTATGCGCTGGCCGGCCTCTGGCTCGCCTTCGGGATGACAGGTTATACGCTGGTTGGTAACGTCGTGAGCGATGGCCCGTCGAACCCACTTTATTATGATGTTGAGCGGACCAGTACCTGGCTCTCAGCCTATGCCGACAGGCCCTGGATTGTCATCGCGCCGATCCTTGGCTTCCTCGGCATGGTGATGGCGGTTAGGGGTTTGCGCGCAGGGCGTGGTGAAGTCTCGACATTGCTGTGGTCCCAGCTTGGCATTTTCGGCGCCATCTCGTCGGTCGGTCTGACGATGTTCCCCTTCATTCTACCCTCGTCAATCGATCCGCGTTCGTCGCTGACGGCCTGGGACAGCTCGTCTTCCCATTTGACACTCTTCATTATGCTGGTGGCGACACTGATCCTTTTGCCCATCGTCCTTGTCTATACCGCTTGGGTCTACAAGGTGCTTTGGGGCAAGGTTAGCGAGGCCGACGTCATCGGCCATTCCGACACGGTCTACTGAGAAAGGAGCCCGATACATGTGGTATTTTGCATGGCTTCTAGGGCTTCCGCTCGCGGCGGTCTTCGCTGTAGTGAACGCTATGTGGCTGGAAATGCAACGGGATCGTATGCTTGCTGGAGACGATGTAAGCGCGCAAGACCCAACTCCAAAGTCCTGACGTCCGGCCTCGTGCTCGATCCATCTCGTTGGCAACAGTAGAGACGAGCGGCCTGAGGCATGAGAGGATGCAACTTCAGGCTTGCCGTTCCGCGAGACTTAAGACCCAGGGGCGCGGGCAGTCCTTGAAGGTAATATCCCTGCCATGCATGGACCATCGACGCACGCCAAGACAAACAAGGGACTTGAGGGGTTCTGGCGCGCGCTGATCGATCCTGACCCAAGGAGCCTCCACTACTGGGCGGCAGTAGCCATCGTGGGGATTATGGCTTGCCTTGCCTGGGGTCTCTATCCCTGGCTCGAAGGGCGTGCGTCCTTTCTCATATTCATTCCAGGCTTAGCCATTGCGGCAGGTTTTGGTGGATTCGGTCCTGGGCTCGTCGCGACACTCCTGTCAATCGCGATTGGGCTTGCCCTCATCACGCGCGGCGATATCTCGACGCCAGCTCTCATCGAGGCCGGGATCTTCGCTGTTGTGGGCGTTGGCATTTCATGGCTGGGCGAAGTGCTCCGCCGGACCCGGATACGCAGCCGCCGCCACGCCAAGGACGTGCGCGCGCGCGAGGCTCATTTGCGGTCGATCCTTGATACGGTGCCCGATGCAACCGTCGTGATCGATGAGACGGGGATGATTCGCTCCTTCAGCGCTGCCGCCGAGCGCTTATTCGGTCATAGAGAGGTGGAAGTCGGTGGCAAGAACGTCTCGGTCTTGATGCCAACGCCCTTCCGCGACGAGCATGACACCTATATCAGGCGATACCTCGACACTGGCGTGAAGCGCATCATCGGCTTTGGTCGCGTGGTCACCGGCCAGCGAAAGGATGGCTCGACCTTTCCGATGAAGCTGGAAGTCGCGGAGATGCATTCAGGGGATCAACGGTTCTTCACGGGCTTCATCCGGGACCTCACGGAGCGACATCATACGGAAAAGCAACTGCAGGATCTGCAAACGGAGTTGGCTCGTGTCTCCCGGCTGACGGCCATGGGCGAAATGGCATCGACACTAGCTCATGAGGTCAATCAGCCACTGACGGCGATTTCGAACTACCTGCAAGGATGCAAGCGCCTGCTCGAATCCATCGATGATGAAAAGGTATCCAAGGTCCGCGAAGCGCTCACGGCCACAACACAGCAGACCTTGCGCGCCGGCGAGATCGTCCGGCAACTCAGAGACTTCGTGACCAATCATGAAACCGCGCGGCATGCGGAAGACGTCAACGACCTCGTTGAGGAGGCTGGTGCGTTAGCCATGATCGGCGCCAACGAAGAAGGCGTGAAGGCCAGCTTCCAGTTCGCCCCCTCTCTTCCCGACGTGATGGTCGTCAAAGTGCAGGTTCAGCAAGTCTTGCTCAACTTGATGCGCAATGCCATCGAAGCGATGGAGAGTTGTGAGTCGAAGAGACTTTTGGTTGCGACGGCATTTTCTGGCACGCACAAGTACCAGACGGGAGCGCCCATGGTGGAGATCTCAGTCGCCGATACTGGAAGCGGAATCTCGGAGACAATCTCGGAGCAGTTGTTTCAGCCCTTCGTCACAACGAAGGCCACGGGAATGGGTGTTGGCCTGTCCATTTCCAAGCGGCTGGTCGAGGCGCATGGTGGGCGTATGTGGGTTGAGCCGAACAAAGGCGGCGGTACGGTGTTTCGCTTCACTTTGGAGCCTACGACGCGCAATGGTGAGACCTGATGCCCGCCAATCCTGTTGTCCACATCGTCGACGACGACGAGGCTGTTCGCCAATCACTAGCCTTCATGCTCAGCTCCGCGGGCTTCCCCGTGCGTGTTTACGGGTCTGCGATGGTGTTCCTGGATGCGCTGGACCCTTCGCAGTGTGGGTGCCTCATTACAGATGTGCGTATGCCTGAGATCACCGGCATTGAACTCTTGCATCGGATCAAGGACGCCCTGCCGCTTCTTCCAGCGATCGTCATCACGGGACATGGCGACATTCCGCTCGCTGTCGAAGCGATGAAGGCTGGCGCCGCCGACTTCATTGAGAAGCCGTTTGATGAAGGGGCGCTGCTCAGCGCCGTCAAAGCGGCACTCGAAAAAGTGCACGGAGAGAGCAGCGGCGACTTATCCGAAATCATGGCGCGGCTCGGAACGTTGTCCGACCGCGAACGCCAGGTTCTCGAGGGGCTGGTTGCGGGGCAGGCCAACAAAATCATTGCGGCTGCTCACGGTATTAGCCCGCGCACCGTCGAGGTCTACCGCGCCAACGTCATGGCCAAGATGCAGGCGAAGAGCCTGTCGGAGCTCGTCCGCATGGCGATTTTAGCCCATGTACCGCTTCCGGTTGCTCAGCCGGACTAGCCGCACCCGCGCCTGCCCCTATTTGACTTGGCTCAAAGCGGCAGCGCCAGCCTCCCATAATCTCACCATAGGAGCGTTCTCGATGATGATCGCACGGAGATGGACGCTTTGGGAAAAGGCATGGATCAAGCCGATACGATCTTAATTGCAGTGCGTGACGGTATTCTTGCTGACAGCCTGCGCTTTTCGCTTGAACTCGAAGGATTTGAGACGCGCTTTTGCGACGAGCACACACTGTCTCCAACTTCGCACGCCTCTCGTCTGCGTGGCGCCTGCCTAGTGCTCGACCAAGAGCTCTTCTCACGGATGGAGGCCGAAGCAAGGCCAATTGTTCCAAGTTATGGGCGCGTGCCCGTCATCCTTATGGTCTCTCAGAAGACGGAGCTTGTGCTGGCCGAGGCTCGAGTGCGCGGGATCACCGAAGTACTTGAGAAACCGGTTCTTGGCGGGGTCCTGCTCAACACGATCCGCCATGTCATTGGGCAAGGCGACACCTCCGGCGATGCCTTGAGGGCGTCCTAGCCCACTTTGGTTTACGTAGTTTCCCCTAGGGAGCCGTACCGAATTTTGTGCGCGTACGAAGGCGCGTATTCATGGCGTTAGGCAAATCGATCTCCTGGTTCGACTCTTAGGAGGCTTCCATGCTGACGCCAAATACCATTCTCGACATCCGGCAACCCCAACTGCCAACCGCACCGGTAGGCTTGTGTCCAGGGCGCGAGCTCGAGGTGCCACAGACCTCTAGTGTGCCGCTCAACTTTGCCCGCAATACCGAGATCTTCGCCGAAGGTGAGGCCTCCCGCTATGTGTACAAGCTCGTTTCAGGCGTAGTCCGCGTGTCCCAACTTCTCCCCGATGGCCGCCGGCAGATTAGTGCGTTTCATCTTCCCGGCGACATGTTCGGCTTCGAGGTAGACGACGTTCACTACGTGTCGGCCGAAGCGATTGGGCCGGTCAAGGTTATGGCCTACAAGTGGCAGACCTTATTGAGCGCCAATTCTTCAGCCGCGTTCGTCCACGAACTGCTCAATAGGACGATGATCGGCCTGCGCCAAACGCAAGACCATATGCTTCTTCTGGGTCGCAAGAATGCACTGGAGCGGCTCGCGGCGTTCCTTCTTGAGATGGCTCGCCGTTCGGGCTCGGAAAGCACGCTTCAGCTCGCCATGCCCCGACATGATATCGCCGACTATCTCGGGCTGACGCTTGAGACAGTGTCGCGGATGTTCGCGGAGCTGAAGGATGAGGGAATCATCAAGCTGGAGTCTGCGCGCCGTGTGTCGGTGCTCGACATGTCCAAACTTGAGGCCTTGTCCGCATGAGGCTGTGGATGTATGGAGAGTTGATGAGCGTGTTGGCTGTTCTTTCGCTTGCCCTGGCCCTCTTTTTAGGTGCGAGCGCACATGCCGAGGGGCCCGTCACGAGTGCGCCGGACCCCGAACACGGCAAGGTCCTTGCCGAACGGGTTTGCTCTGGTTGTCACCTTGTCTCCGATTCACAAACCAGCGCCGTCGTAGATGTCCCCACGTTTGTGGAGATTGCAAACAAGCCTGGCCAGACCCGGGGCGCAGTCATGGCGCGGATCATTATTCCTAAGCATCCAATGCCTGTAATTCCAATCACCAAGCTCGAGCTGAACAATCTTTCAGCTTACATCATGAGTCTACGGAACGAATAGATGTCTTGGAACGGATCAAAGTTTGCTCTGGATCAAAGCGGGCGGGGGACTGCGCGCATGTAACGTTGACGTCGGCGGCGGCGCGGAACGGGCGCAATTTTTGGGGGCGCCCGCGAGGACCGCGACGGTTGCCATTGAGAACTGGGGCGTTGTCTCAAATTGAGGGGTTAGATCCATGGCCGCGATGCTCGAACGGGACGAGTGGAAAGCTCTGTCGGATATTCTAGCGCTAGGCGCTGCCATATTTTTGGTTGTGGTCGGCGCTGTTTGGGCGTTTGCGGGTGCTGATCGGGTCATCGCCTTTCATGGCTGCGTTCTTTTCGGTGCGGCGTTTCTCGCGCTCCTCTACATGCTCACACAATTCGTCGAGGGGAGGGAGTCGAAAGACACGCGCGGGTATCAGGATGGCGTCATTCGGGCCGGCGTCATCGCCACGGTTTTCTGGGGCATTGCCGGATTTATTGTCGGCGATATCATCGCATGGCAACTCGCGTTTCCTGCGCTGAACTTCGACCTGCCGTGGACAAGTTTCGGCCGCATGAGGCCGCTCCACACGTCTGCGGTGATTTTTGCGTTTGGAGGAAATGCGCTTATCGCCACGTCCTTCTATGTCGTGCAGCGCACATGCCGCGCGCGGCTTGCTGGAAAGTGGTCGCCCTGGTTCGTGTTCTGGGGCTACCAGCTATTTATCGTGCTGGCGGCCACGGGCTACTTGCTCGGTGTCACGCAGGGTAAGGAGTACGCCGAACCGGAATGGTACGTCGATCTTTGGCTGACCGCTGTCTGGGTTGCGTATCTGCTCATCTTCCTCGCTACGATCGCGAAGCGAAGCGAACCACACATTTACGTCGCGAACTGGTTCTATTTGGCTTTCATCGTGACCGTTGCCATGTTGCACATCGTCAACAATCTGGCGGTGCCGCTATCCCTGGTCGGGTCCAAGAGCTACATCATTTATGCTGGCGTTCAGGACGCCATGACCCAATGGTGGTACGGCCATAACGCGGTGGGCTTCTTCCTCACCGCGGGCTTCCTCGGCATGATGTACTATTTCGTGCCGAAACGTGCCGAGAGGCCCGTCTATTCGTACCGCCTGTCGGTGGTCCATTTCTGGTCTTTGATCTTTATCTATATCTGGGCAGGGCCTCATCACCTGCATTACACAGCACTGCCGGATTGGGCGCAGACACTGGGCATGACCTTTTCCATCATCCTGTGGATGCCCTCCTGGGGTGGCATGATCAACGGTCTGATGACTCTTTCTGGCGCGTGGGACAAGCTCCGGACAGATCCAGTTATCCGTATGCTGATTGTTGCGGTGGCCTTCTACGGGATGTCGACTTTTGAAGGTCCGCTTATGAGCATCAAATCCGTCAACTCACTGTCGCACTATACGGATTGGACCATTGGACACGTGCATTCCGGTGCGCTGGGTTGGGTCGCTTTTATTACCTTTGGCGCCCTCTACTGCCTCGTGCCGTGGCTGTGGCACCGCAAGGCTCTCTACTCACAGGCCCTTGTCGAGTGGCACTTCTGGATCTCCACGCTGGGTATCGTCCTCTACATCACCTCGATGTGGGTCTCGGGCATCCTGCAAGGGCTGATGTGGCGGGCCTATGACTCTCTCGGCTTCCTCGAATACTCCTTCGTTGAGACGGTCGAGGCCATGCACCCGTTCTACGTGATCCGGGCCGCGGGCGGGCTGCTCTTCGTCATCGGGGCATTTCTGATGGCGTATAATTTGTGGCGCACCGCGCGAGGCGACCAGCCTGTCGATGCGACCGACCAACCAGCTGTCGCTGCGGCTCCCGAATTCCGGCCTGGCGAATATACGGCGCCGGCGGAGTAGGGAGGGGCAAATGAACTGGGAAAAACACGCAATCCTGGAAAAGAGCCCGATGCTCATGTTGATCGGCATTCTGATCGTCGTGAGCATCGGTGGTCTCATCGAGATTGCACCACTGTTCTGGTTGCAATCAACCATCGAGAAGGTGAAAGGGATGCGTCCCTATACGCCGCTGGAACTTTCCGGCCGCGACATCTACGTCCGTGAGGGCTGCTATCTGTGTCACAGCCAGATGATCCGCTCACTGAAGGATGAGGTCGAGCGGTACGGTCACTACAGTCTCGCTGCGGAAAGCATGTACGACCACCCGTTCCAATGGGGCTCCAAACGCACGGGTCCGGACCTTGCGCGTGTTGGTGGGAAATATTCTGACGAGTGGCACCGGGCTCACATGATCGATCCGCGTTCTGTCGTGCCCGAGTCCGTTATGCCTGGCTATCCGTTCCTGGCGAAGAACAAGCTCGACTATGACGACATCGAGGACAAATTGCGCGTTAGCGCAATCGTTGGTGTTCCGTATACGGAAGAGATGATTAAGACTGCCAAGGGCGATCTTGAGAGCCAGGCCGGCAAGAATACCGACGATCTTGAGGCGTTTTTGGCGCGCTATCCCAAAGCACAAGCGCGGTCTTTCGACGGGAATCCTAAAGACATTTCGGAGCTGGATGCTGTGATCGCCTACATGCAAATGCTGGGTACACTTGTAGACTTTGCCAGCTTCGACGCTGCTGGCCCCAATCTGCGGTGAGGACGAAACGATGACCTATGACCAGGTAGCTTCCATCAGCCAAGTAGCTGCGCTTCTCTTCTTCATCGTGCTGTTTGCTGGTGTCGTGCTTTACGCGTTCTGGCCCGGCAATAAGAGGCGCTTCGACGAGGCCGCAAAATTGCCGTTGGAGGACGACCCAGAGTCCGACAAAGAGAAAGACAGCTAAGCCATGGCCAAGCGAGACGTTGATACGTCACCAGAGGTCGGAGATACCGGCCATGATTGGGACGGCATTGCGGAGTTGAACAACCCGCTGCCCAAATGGTGGCTCTATATCCTGTATGCCTGTATCGTCTGGGCCATAGGGTATTGGATCGTCTATCCAGCATGGCCTCTCGCTACCAGCCACACAAAGGGCTTCTTCGGCTACAGCCAACGAGAGAAAGTCGCTGAGGATTTGGTGCAAGCGCACGCAAGCAAGTCGACGTTTCGCGACAAGATCGCTGAGAGTGACATGGCCGCGATCAAGGCCGATCCGGAACTGCTCAACTTCGCACTGGCTGGCGGTGCGGCCGCATTCGGCGACAATTGTTCGCCGTGCCATGGCCGCGGCGCACAAGGTGGCATTGGGTATCCAAATCTTCGTGACGATGCGTGGCTATGGGGCGGGTCGCTCGATGATATTTATCAAACCATCCAGCACGGCATCCGTTCTGACGATCCTGAGGCGCGCAACAGCCAAATGCCGGCGTTCGGCCAGCTTGGCATGTTGAAGCCTGACCAGGTGTCCGATGTGTCTGAGTATGTTCTCTCGTTTTCAGGCAATGTGGAAGACGAGGCTGCCGCAGAGCGCGGCCAAGAGCTTTTCGCTACTGCGTGTGCCGCATGCCATGGGCCGGACGGCAAGGGCAATCAGGCGCTGGGTGCTCCGAACCTCTCGGACGAGCTTTGGCTCTATGGGGGCGACAAGGCTACGATCGTGGAGACAATCACCAATAGCCGAAGTGGTATGATGCCGGGCTGGAAACAGCGGCTTGATCCTGCGACGATTAAGGAGTTGGCGATCTACGTTCACTCCCTCGGCGGCGGTCAGTAGCCGCAACAGAGCTTGGAATGAAGATGGCAAACGTTGAGTACGGGACCGGAGGTGCGTCTTCGCCCGGCAATGGACAGCAGCTTTACGCCGACCGTATCAAGATTTTTCCGAAAGAGGCCCATGGCCGTTTTCGCACGATCAAGTGGATCGTCTTGGTCGTCACGCTCGGCATTTACTACATTTTGCCGTGGATACGCTGGGATCGTGGATCTTACCTTCCAGATCAGGCAGTGCTCCTCGATTTGCCGGCGCGGCGCTTCTATTTCTTCTTTCTCGAGATTTGGCCTCAGGAGTTCTATTATGTCACGGGCCTCCTGGTGCTCGCTGCTCTGGCCCTGTTCCTCGTTACCTCGGTCGCTGGGCGCGTGTGGTGTGGCTACACCTGTCCTCAGACCGTTTGGACGGATCTCATGATCGCCGTGGAGCGGTTTTGGCAAGGCGATCGCAACGCCCGGCTTCGCCTCGATAAGAATCCGCGGTCCTTTGAGACCCTGTGGCGAAAGGGCGTGACCCATTTGAGCTGGCTGTTGATCGCAATCGCCACGGGCGGTGCCTGGGTTTTTTACTTTGCCGATGCCCCAACGCTCGCAAAGCAGCTCGTGTCTTTCGACGCGCCCACGACGGCCTATCTCTTTATCGGCCTACTCACATTGTCGACCTACGTTCTTGGCGGCATCGCACGGGAGCAAGTGTGCATCTATATGTGCCCATGGCCACGTATTCAGGGGGCCATGTTCGATCGGGATTCTCTGCTGATCTCCTACCGCACCTGGCGTGGCGAGCCCAATGGGCCGCACAAAGCGGGAGACTCATGGGAGGGACGGGGCGATTGCATCGACTGCCATCAATGCGTCGCGGTCTGTCCCGCCGGTATCGACATTCGCGACGGGCCGCAGCTTGAGTGCATTCAATGCGCGCTTTGTATCGATGCCTGCGACGAGATCATGGATAAGGTCGGCAGGCCAAAAGGTTTGATCGCCTATGACACGATGCGGAACCTGGACGCAGGCGCCCAGGACGCCGAACCGTTCAGGATCTGGCGCCCGAGGGTCATTTTGTACGCTGCGGCAATCGTCCTTGTTGGACTGATCATGCTCGTAGCGCTCGTGATGCGCCCCGATCTCCAGGTGAACGTCCTGCACGATCGCAATCCGCTCTACGTCAAACTCTCAGACGGCGGGGTGCGCAACGGTTACGAAGTCAAACTGTTGAACAAGCTCTACCTGCCGCGCGCGTTCAAGATTAGCGTGGAAGGACTGCCAGGTGCCCAGCTCAAGTTGGTCGGCCATGAGGGTGGTGTTGTGCCTGTGCCGCCGGATAATCTGCAATCGATGACGCTTTACATTACGCTCGACAAGAAGGCCGTGATGGCTCTTCCCGGACAAGCAACGGCATTCAACTTTATCGTGACGGATATCGCCAGCGGCGCGCGCAGCGAACACGCAGCGAAATTCCAAGGGCCCCCAAAAGGAGGGCCCCCGAAAGGAGGGCCGCGGAAATGAGCACGACCAGCACGGGTGCCCCGAAGTGGTTTCCAAAGGGCATCGCGGGCCGACACGTTCTGTGGGGCTTGATAGCCTTTTTTGGCGTCATGTTCATCGCCAATGGCTTTTTGGTCTACTACGCCGTATCGACATTCAGTGGTGGAGAGCGACCGAACCCTTACCGGAGCGGATTGAACTACAACCAGACCATTGCTGAGGCAGAGCGTCAGACAGAGCTCGGTTGGGAAACGAAGCTCGACTATGACAAGGCGGCGCGGACGATAACCTTGCGCTTCCTCGACAAGGAAAACCTGCCTGTCAGTGGCTTGAACCTATCCGCAAAACTGGTGCGCCCCGCGGAGCGCCGCGAGGACCGTGTTCTCGAGTTTCAAGAGTGGTCGAATGGGCGCTATGTATCCAAGGTGATGCTCGATCCAGGCAACTGGGTCGTGTCGGTTGTGTCATCGAAGGGCGAGGGCGGAGCACCTGTCCACCGTTTGAAGCAGCGCGTTTATGTGGCGGACGAGTCATGACTGTCCCCACAGCCGCGGTTGCAAAAGATGTTACCGCGCCTGCACTCGCGACACTCTCACTTGCTGTTGACGACATGCATTGCGGCGCCTGCCTTCGCTCAGTCGAGCGTGCGGCGCTGCGCGTACCAGGTGTCGATACCGCACGCGCGTCCCTCGCCGCCAAACGTCTCACGGTGACGTACGACCCGAAACGAGCAAGCGACGTCGCTCTCATTGGCGCCTTGGACCGGATCGGCTTTGAGGCCGCGCCCGTCGAGACGGCGAAGCAAGACCGGGGCGATGCGCGCCAGAAATATCTGCTGCGGCGTGTCGCGGTGGCTGGCTTTTCGGCCATGAACATTATGCTCATCTCCATCGCCGTGTGGTCCGGCGAGGGGGGAGATATGGATCCAGCCCTTGCGCAAATGTTCCGCTGGCTCTCAGCACTGATTGCCTTGCCGACTGTCCTTTATGCCGGCGAGCCATTTTTTGTATCCGCATTCGCCGCTCTCAAAGGACGGCGGCTAAATATGGATGTCCCCATCTCGCTCGCCATTGTGCTGGCGACAGGGATGAGCCTCTACCAAACCATGCAGGCCAGCGATCAAGTTTATTTCGATGCTGCTGTGACGTTGCTGTTCTTCCTGCTGGTGGGTCGTTATCTCGATGAGGCCTTGCGTGTCCGCGCGCGAGGAGAGGCTCAGAATCTCCTCAGCCTGCAAAACGGCATCGCCACCGTGATCGGCGCGGATGGTTCGCAGAAGAAAGTGGCGGCCAGCGCCCTTCGTCCCGGCGACCGGTTACTGGTTGCTATCGGCGAGCGCGTCGCCGCCGATGGCGTTGTTGCCGGCGGAACCGGCGATGTCGATCAAAGCCTCATCACGGGGGAGACGGCACCGCTCTGTGTCGATGCCGGTGTGCCGGTCTACGCCGGGACACTCAATCTCACGCGCAGCCTCACAATCGATGTCACGGCTTCGGACGATGCAACACTGCTCGCCGAGATCAGCCGCCTGATGCTGGCGGCGGAGCAAGGCAAGGCCCGCTACCGTGTGCTTGCCGATCGTGCCGCCCAGATCTACGCGCCCGCCGTCCATGGGCTTGGGCTGGCAACATTCGTGGGCTGGCTGCTCTTTGGCGCCACGTGGGATACAGCGCTCACCTATGCCATCGCTGTTCTCATCATTACGTGTCCTTGTGCGCTCGCCCTTGCGGTCCCTGTCGTTCAGATTGCGGCGGCCTCTCGGTTGTTCAAGCGCGGGGTCATGGTCAAAGTGCCAGACGGGCTTGAGCGCATCGCGGAAGTTGACATGGTCGCGTTCGACAAGACCGGCACGTTGACTTTGGGAGAGCCGCAGCTACTTAACGCTGACGCTATCTCCGACGACCTGCTGGCGTCTGCCGCATCGCTTGCAACGGGTAGCAAACATCCCTTTTCGCGCGCGCTTGTGGCTGCCGCCGAACGGCGCCTTGGGAAGATCCAAGCGGCCGCCGGTATTGAAGAAACGCCTGGTGAAGGCTTGGCGCGCGAAACACCGGAAGGCGAGGAGCGCCTGGGCTCTGCGGTGTGGTGCGGGGCAACGAGTCTCGACCCGCAGAGTGGCGAGGTGTGGTACCGGCAGGGTGAGACGGCGCCGGTGTGTTTCCGGTTTGCCGATACGCTGCGGCCGGATGCAAGAACGACTGTCGAAACTTTGAAGAAGCGCGGGCTTGCTGTCGCGCTACTGTCCGGTGACAGGGATGCTGTCGTGACACGCACCGCACGTGAGGTTGGAATTGACAATTTCTACGGACAGCTCAAACCCGGCGGAAAAATTGAATGGCTCGAGGCGCGCGCGCGCGAAGGCCACAAGGTCTTAATGGTTGGAGACGGCCTCAACGATGCGCCGGCACTTGCAACCGCCCATGCCTCGATCTCCCCGGCGAGTGCGGCGGATATCAGCCAGCGCGCCGCCGACTTCATCTTCCAGGGAAAAGCTCTTTCCCCCGTTGTGGAAGCCATCGGAACAGGCCGCCGCGCTCGCCGCATGGCGCTCCAGAATTTTGGCGTCGCGGTGATCTACAACATTATCTGCGTGCCGTTGGCGATGGCAGGGTTCGTAACCCCGCTGATCGCCGCTATCGTGATGTCGAGCTCTTCGATCCTTGTGACGCTAAATGCGGCGCGGCTTGCGAGGGGAGGCCGCGTATGACGGCGCTCGCCTGGCTCGTTCCCGCCGCGCTGCTGCTCGGTGCATTCGGGCTCGGAGCCTTTCTCTGGGCATTGCGATCAGGACAGTTTGAGGATTTGGACGGGGCGGCTTATCGCGCGCTCGAGGATGAGGATCCGCCAGACGATACGTCCGAATGAGGCGTTTCCTTGGCTGGGCCGGAACGGGCCTTGGTTTCCCTCATAGCCGCTCAAGAAAAGGAACCTGGCTGTGTGGTGATCCGTTTGCGTGTTTTGTCCGTAAAGGCCTTAACGATCAAATTCGAGGACGAAACCTTGGGACCGCCGCATGACCTATGTCATCTCCTACGTGGCCACCGCCATTAGCTTCCTTGCTCTTGATTTCGTCTGGCTGGGATTCGTCGCCAAAAGCTTCTACCGCGAGGAGATCGGGCCACTCTTGCTTGAGAAGTTCAACATGGCGGCTGCGGTCGGCTTCTATCTGATCTTTGTTGTCGGCATCGTGATCTTCGCTGTTCTCCCGGCCGTGCAGGCTGGATCGTGGAAAACAGCCCTTTTGTATGGGGCGCTGTTCGGCTTCTTCACCTACGCAACCTACGACATGACCAATCTCGCTACCCTGAAAGGGTGGAGCCCGATCGTTACCATCGTCGATATCGCTTGGGGCACGGCTCTCACTGGGGTCGCGGCGGTCGTTGGCTATAGTGCAACGCGGGCCTTGGGCGGCGTATAGACTGACCGAGTTTGGGCGTGATCTAATCGTGCCTCTGCCGCGTATCTGGCAGACGCCGTCTTATTTACTATGGTGATTATGACTTCTCTCAATATTGCTGTCGTCGGCTCTGGGATTTCCGGCCTCTCCGCCGCGTGGCTGCTCTCTAAGCATCACCGTGTTACGCTTTTTGAGCAGGAGGGCCGTCTAGGGGGCCACACAAACACGACCGAGGTTCAAACGGCAGATGGGCTCGTGCCGGTAGACACGGGATTCATCGTTTATAACGAGCGTACCTATCCAAACCTGATAGCTCTGTTTGAGCATTTTGACGTGCCCACTGAGCCGACGGAAATGACATTTGCGGTTACAGTCAACGACGGTGCCTTCGAGTATGCGGGCAGTCCTCTCGGCCTTTTCGGACAAGTGTCAAACCTTTGGAATCCCAGGCAGTGGCGTCTGGTCTGCGATCTGTTCCGGTTTTTCAGATCGTCCTACGATAGGCTGAAGGCCTATCCCGAAGGGACCTCGCTCGGCGACTTTCTTGCGGCTGAAGGGTATTCCGCCGCCTTTATCGAAGATCATATTTTGCCCATGGGGGCAGCCATTTGGTCCACGCCCATGATGGGCATGCTCGACTTTCCAGCTAGCGCCTTCGTGAATTTCTATGCCAATCATGGGATGCTGCAGAGCGTCGGGCGGCCCGCGTGGAGAACCGTGGCGGGAGGCAGCAGGAATTATGTCAAGCGGCTATGCGCCGAAGGCAATTTCGAGATTGCAAGTGGCGCTGCGGTTCGCCGGGTGCGGCGCACGGACTCATGCGTCCATGTGGAAGATGAACACGGCGTAGTCCGGTTCTTCGACCATGTTGTGATTGCAGCCCATGCTGATCAGGCCTTGGCAATGCTCGGCGATGAAACAAGCGAGGAGCGGGCGCTCCTCAGGACGTTCGGATACGCGCGCAATCGCGCGGTCTTGCACCGCGACAAACGGTTCATGCCCCGCCGCCGGCGTCTCTGGCAAAGCTGGAACTATATGAAGCAGGAGCACGGCATGGAGTCTGCGCTCTGCGTGACCTATTGGATGAACAGCCTTCAAAACCTGCCGACTACGACGGATCTCTTCGTGACTTTGAACCCCCCTTCGGACATCCATCCCAAGGCTATCGATCTTGAGATCGACTATGACCACCCCGTTTTCACCGCTGATGCGATCGAAGCGCAGCGCCGGCTTTGGTCCCTACAGGGCAATCGCCGCACATGGTTCTGTGGTAGCTATTTTGGCTATGGATTCCATGAAGATGGCCTGCAAAGTGGTCTTGCGGTCGCCGAGCAGCTTGGCGGTCACAAACGTCCATGGAGCGTTGCTGAGGAGTCTGGGCGTATACACTTGCCACCGATGCTAACCGAAACCGATCCGGTTTCTTTTGAGGCCGCTGAATAATGACTGCCTCCGCAATCTATGAAGGGGTTGTGGTGCACAAGCGTGTTCGTCCCATTCAGCACGCGCTGCGCTACAATGTGTTCTCTCTTCTGTTGGACTGCGACGAATTGCCAGATCTCGATCGGCGGATCCGCCTGTTGTCATACAATCGTTTCAACGTTTGCAGTTTATACGATGCGGATCATGGCGATGGCACGCCGCTCCCCGGATATCTCCGGGAGATCGCCGCACAAAGTGGCGTTGCCGGCATTGAGCGCTTCCTGATGCTCTGCTACCCGCGCATGCTGGGCTATGGCTTCAATCCGGTCACCGTCTATTTCGGGGTCAATGCACACGGGGATACCAGGCTGATCATCTATGAGGTCAACAATACGTTCGGCGAGCGGCAAACCTATGTGGTGCCCGTGGGTAATCCCGATAAAGGTGGTTCGGCCACAGTCAGCCAAAGCTGCCAAAAGACCTTCTATGTTTCCCCATTCAATAGTGTTGATGGGCGCTACACTTTTCACGTGACGCCGCTCGGCGATGACATCACGATCGGCATCGCGCTTCACAATGATGAGGGGCCGGTGCTGAAGGCGTATTTTCGGGGGGCGCGCGCCCCGCTCACCGACCGGACCCTGCTGTCGGCACTTGCGCGTATGGGCTGGTTATCAGTCAAGGTGATGGCGGCTATTCACTTTGAAGCGCTGAAACTTTGGCTCAAGGGATTACGGCTGGTGAAGCGTCCACCGCGCACAGAGCCTGCGATTGCATTCATTCCAACACCGAGAGAGCACGGGGATCTATGACTGGAAATTCGTTTTCCGCAGGCCAACCGCCCATGGGGCTGGGTCTGATAGGGCGTTTCGTCGTGGGCGTCGGCGAGCGCCTATTGCCGTGGCAACCGGAAGGTTCGCTGTTGATCGAACTCCCGAATGGACGGTGCATCTCTTTCGGGCGGGAGCGGCCACATCAGGCTGTGTTGAAGCTTAAGAACTATCGCGTGATCAGGAAGTCGATCCGCCGCGGCGGGATCGGCTTTGCTGAGGCCTATCTCGATGGCGACGTCGAGTGTGCGGATTTAGTTGGGCTGTTCCGTTTCGTCTTGCGAAACTATTTCGCGCTTCGGGATTCGGGCCGTGTGCTCTTCCGGCAGAGCCTCTTCGATCGCTTTGGGCATATGCGCCGGCGAAACTCGCGCCGTGGCAGCCGCCGCAACATCGTCGAGCATTACGATCTCGGCAACGCTTTCTTCGAGGCGTGGTTGGATGATCGGATGATCTATTCCAGCGCGCTCTATAAGGACGATACGGCAACGCTTGACGAGGCACAGGACGCCAAGCTGAACGCAATCCTTGAGGCCTTGCGCATCACACCTGGCATGAGCGTTCTGGAGATCGGCTCGGGCTGGGGGGCACTTGCGCACCGTGCGGCGCGCGACCTTGGTGCATCCGTCACAGCCATCACGTTATCTGATGAGCAATTAGCGCATGCGGATGCCCGGGCGAAGGAAGCTGGTCTTGAGGCGCAGCTTTCCTTCAAGTTAGAGGACTATCGCGACACGCAAGGTCAGTACGACCGCGTCGTGTCTATCGAGATGATTGAAGCCGTTGGTGAGCAGCACTGGCCGAGCTATTTCAAGACGCTCTATGACCGTCTTAAGCCGGGTGGGACGGCGATCGTCCAGGCGATAACAAAAGGGGAGATCCACGATCCCCAATACCGGCGTCAGCCCGACTTCATCCAGCGGTATATTTTCCCAGGAGGCATGCTTCCCACCAAGACGATCATGGAGGAGCAAGCGAAACAGGCCGGTTTGGAATACGAGCCCGTTTTGGCTTTCGGATCGTCATATGCGCGGACACTGCGTGCCTGGCGTGAACGTTTTGAAGCCGCATGGCCGGAGATTGCACCGCTTGGCTTCGACGAGCGCTTTTACCGCAAATGGTATTACTACCTTGCCTATTGCGAGGCGGGATTTTTGGAAGACACGATCGATGTCGGCCTTTACCGGCTGACGCGACCCGAAGAAAACCCGCCTACGGCTTGAGCATGAAGGTGCGGACGATCCAAAAAAATAGGGCGTTCGGCATGAGTCGTAGCGCTTTCAGTCCCCAAGCAAGCCGCCTCGGAAAAACAATCTCATAGTTCTTGTTTTCGAGGCCGCGGAGGAGCCGCTGGGCAGCGACATCCACTGGCATGAGAAACGGCATGGGGAAGTCGTTCGTCGCCGTCATGGGGGTGTCAACAAAGCCCGGATTGACGATCGACAGGCTGACGCCCTTTTCTTCGAGCTCCGGGCGCAACGATTCCGCTAGATTGATCAACGCTGCCTTGGTCGGGCCGTAGGCCGCAGCTTTGGGAAGGCCGCGATACCCTGCGACGGAAGAGATGATAGCGATCTGCCCGTCTTCGCGGCTCATCATGTCGGGCACCACGTTCGCCAAGACGTTCACCACGCCCATATAGTTCACGTCCATGGATTTCCGGAAAGCCTTCGCTTCGAACTCTTGCGGTTCGACAATCTTCCATGTGCCAGCCGACATCACCACAAGGTCGATTGGACCATGCGCGGTTTGGATATCGCGAAAACACCGCGCGACGGCGTTCTCGTCGGTCACATCGAGCGGGTAGGCGACTATCGACTTGGATGCCATTTGGAGCGCCTTGAGGTGCTCCTCCGAGCGTGCGGATACCGCGACCGTCGTGACACGGCCATCCAGAAGCCTCGCCAACTCCGCACCAATTCCGGAACTCCCGCCGACAATCCAAGCCGTGCGCCAGCGGAGGGGAGTAGTACTTGCCACTCAGATCCCCGCGAGGGGCTGTAGCAGGCGACCAAAAAGACTCTTGAAGCGCGTGGGGGCTTCGGTCGCCACGATGCAGATGCACGGATCGGAGGAGTCGACCACGGGCTGGTGCTCCACATGCTCGTCGAGATCGGCGATGTCGCCCGGCCCGAACCGTCCCAAAGCATCGCGGTAGGAGCCTTTCAGCACTAACGTGATTTCCATACCGTTATGCCCATGATCGGGAATCTTCTTCCCCGGTGCGATCTTCAACAGGGTGAGCGAGCCTTTCGCAGCCTTCGAGATCGGCACGGAACGTTTGGCAACGCCGGGTGACACGGTCTTCCATGCAATGGTGTCCAGTCCACCGGTGAGCAGCTTGGCCAGGGGCAGAGGAACCTCCGGCGCACTCTGCGCAGGTTTGGCTGTCTCACCGCCGCCATCACCATAGATTTCACCAAGCCTGCTCAGCGTCTGTTTCAGCGCCGTTGGGCTCAACATGGCGGGGCTGACTGACTCCAGCAGAGACCCTCCCACCGCCTCAATGTCGCGAAGAGTAGCGCCGCAGGTCGGGCACGAGGCAATATGCGCTGCAACCACCGTTGCGAAGGACTCGTCGAGGGTACCGGCGGCAAAACTCACCAACGTCGCGGTGTCAGGGTGATGGGCGATTTTCATTTCACGAACTCCAAGCGTTCCCGCAGCTTCGCGTATCCGAGGCGAATGCGTGATTTTACAGTTCCAAGCGGCAGATCGAGTGCTTGAGCGATATCGGTCTGCGCCATATCTTGTACGAATGACATCTCAATTACGCGCCGCTGATCGGAAGGAAGAGCCGCGAGGGCTTGGCTGATCAAGTTGTTGCGCTGCCTCATCTCTGTTTCTTCCTCGCCACTGGCAATCGGCGCTTCCAAATGCAATTCGTCTATGTCCTCAAAGACCTGAGGGGATTGCCGTCGAAGCCGATCAATCCGCAAATTCCGCGCAATTGTGAAGACCCATGCCGCCACCGTTCCTCTTTCTGGCGAATACAGCTTTGATTTGCGCCACAAGGTCAGCATCGCGTCCTGGGCCAAATCTTCCGCGGTCGCGGAATCAGCGCCGCCTCGGATCATTAGCGCTTTAATTTTCGGGCCGAACCGAAGAAACAGGCACTGGAAGGCATCGCGGTCACCGTGACAGGCAACGCGGTTTATGAGGTCTCGGTCGTCCAGGAGCTCTTCCGGGCTAGAAGACAATGATTCGGCCGTGTTCATATGGTGGATGCGGCGTGGTCCTACAGATTTGTCATGTCCTTCATACGTGGGAACTAACCGTCCGGATCACCGCGCGGATGAACTTATCTGGATCGCTTTTTCCCTGGAGCCTGATCCGAAAAACCGCATACGCAAGCCCCGATACCCAGGTTTCTGTGCCCAGGCCCGAACGCCAAAGAGGCCACGTCTCGAGCCGGGAGTCTAGGCCAACCCGTCCCAGTTGCGAGCGTGGATGATCTCACGTTCTGCCTCGCTAGCAAAGCGCGCGTCCCAGTCTTTTAGGAGTTGCCCCATGACACGCCGCCACAGCGGAGGAATAAGCGCGATCGTCGCCATGGTCTGATAGCCGTAGGGCAGCATCGGCACGTCGTCCAAGGCATCCAAACGCCAAAAGGGCTTGGTCGCGAACATGTGGTGATCGGAGTGGCGGGGCAGATTGTAATGCAGGACGTTTGAGAGCCTGCGATAGGAGTCCCAACTATGGCGCGGCCGGATCGGTGCGGTCTCGGCGCGCACGAGACCGAAATGCTGTACATAGTTCACGAGCTCATGAAACAGGCGCCCCAGCACTCCGGCGAGACCGAACACCAAAATCGCAAACGGCCCGCCGATCGCAGCCACGACGGCAAGGATCGACAGCGGGGCGGCATGTGCCCGTATCAGTCGGTTGTGGTGTGACCAGACAGGCATGCCGCGGCGGCGCAAGCGCGCGGCTTCGACTCGTGCAGCCTGGGTGAACTGTTGAATGATGGTCCGCGCAACGAACGTTGGGAACCGTTCGCCCCGCCGTGCCGTGGAGGCGTCTTCGTACGTGCCCACCAAACGGTGATGGACGTGAACGTGATAGATCGTAAAGGAGGTGTTGCCAGTGAAGCCGAGCAGAAGATGCGCGATCGTTTGCGGAAGCCGTCCTTGCCGATGGGTCAGTTCATGCCCAACCGTGGCGCCGACCAAGGCCAAGAGATACCCGACGGCCCAGATGGCTCCGATCAATTGGACCGGGTGATCCGCGAAGCTTGGATATTCAAGAGAGAACAAGACGAGCAAGGCCGTCAAAACGAACATCAGAGGAAGCGACAGATAGAGATTAAAGTTGAAGAATGCGCGGGCGCTGTCGCTCAACCTGTCCCAATCATCGCCGCTGATTTCGTCCGCGAACGACCCGAAGATCATAATCAGCACGATGACCGCAAACGGCGCCCAACCACTCACGATCAAGGATGCCGACCCAAGAAGCAGGAGAATATTGGCCGACGCGAATTGGCCGGCTGCGAAGACACCAGACCACCAAGTCTGGCTGGACTTCGCCTCATCTGTTGAAGGATACACGACCTATCTCTCGACGCCTGAATTGAGCTTCCCAGTGCTAATGCGCTCTATGCTACACACCTAACGTGCGAGGCAAAGCCCTAGTTTGCAAATGGTGAAACTTGCCGCAGCTCGCGCCTCAGTTGACAATCGTTAGGGCCGCACGCAGTGGAAAAATGCGGCATGGCAGGTGAAAAACACATGTCAACGGTTCTAATCACCGGAACGTCGACGGGCATCGGCCATGTTGCGACAAAGATTCTCGCGGCCAAGGGCTGGCGCGTCTTTGCCACAATGCGAAACCTTGCAAAGAGGGACTCGCTTGAGACCGCGCTTAAGGAGGCCGATTTCGCCGGGCAGGTTAGCTTCGAGCGGCTCGACATCAACGACCAAGCCTCGATCGAGGCGGCGGTCGCGTCCATCCTTGCTGAGACCAGCGGGAAGCTGGATGCCGTTGTGCACAATGCAGGCGTGGCTATCGCGGGCGCCCATGAAGATCTGCCCGAGGCTGAAATTCGACGCGTGATGGAGACGAACTTTTTCGGCGTGCTCGCATTGACGCGCGCACTACTGCCCATTTTTCGAGCGCAAGGGCATGGGCGCATCGTTCTTATTTCAAGCCAGTCGGCTTTTGCGGGCCAGCCTGCAAACTCGATCTACTGCGCCTCCAAATGGGCCCTGGAAGGATGGGCCGAGTCGATCGCCTATGAACTCGACGGCTTCGGGATCGATGTCGTTCTCGTTGAACCTGGTCCCTACCGGACGGAGATCTGGACAAGCACGGAACGCGTGCTCCCTCAAGGCGGTCCATATACGCCTTGGCTCTGGCGAGTGTTCCGTGGCGCCGATGCGCATGAGCAGAAGCATGGCCGCGACCCGGTCGAGGTCGCCCAGGTGATCGCCACGGCCTTGGAAGCGCCCCATCCTAAATTCCGCTATCCCGTTGGCTTCTTCGCGCGATTGGATTTCTTCCTTCGCGGCAAGCTGCCGAGCCGGATGATCCGGAGAGGGACAAACCGCTATCTGGGAATTCCGCCAAAGCGTTGACGGAAGCTGACGTGTTCTTTAGGCCGATTTGGTTTCGGGCTTACGCTGCCACCGTGCTGGCCAGTAGCGCTCCATCGTGGACATCACGGCCGGCAGGAACAGTAACGTTCCCACCACGGCGGACATAAGCACGATCACAACAATTGTTCCGTAGAGCGCGACGGTCGGCAAAGAGCTGAACATCGTGGTGCCGATGCCGGTCGCGATCAACACAGTGCTCATGATGACGACGGGACCGACCGTCATGATAGTCCTTTGGAGTGCCGTATTGACGTTCGCCTCCTCGGCCCGCTCCAGACGGTAGCGGGTCAGAAAATGGATCGTCGCGTCTACGGCAATGCCGAACCCAACGGCGAAGGCAACGAGGCTGGTGAATTCAAGCCCGCCCTCGACGAGGTTTAGATAAGCCCCGCCCATGGCAATGGGAAACAGGTTCGGCAGGACGCTGGCAAGTCCCGCCCGCAAGGAGCGCATGCCGATCCCAATCAGTAGGAGAATGAGCGCGATAGCGATGATCAAGCTCCGGTTGAGTTGCCGGATCATCTCATGACTTGCCTTTGAGGAAACGGGAACGATGCCGGTGACCGAGATTTCCAGTCCTGGATTCGCGGCCTCGAGCTTCTTCATCCCGCGTTTCACATGTTTAAGAACAGGCTCCAATTCGTCGGAAGTCATGTCGCGGAACTGCCCTCTCAATCGAATGGCCTTCTCCTTCAGCGCCACGAAGCTTGAGGCAAAAGACTCCACTGACTTGGATTCCAGAAAGTCGAGAAGACGGTCCTCGCCCTCCACGCCGCCTCCCAGCCATTCCTCAACAGTGTGCAGCGAAGTCACGGCGCCCACTGCGGGTTCTTTTTCCAAAACCTTGTGGGCCTCGCGAATGACAGACAATGTCTTGAATGACTTCAGGGCGTGCTCCTCCGGAAAGTCCAGGATCACCTCCATCGTGTTGGCTCCGGTGAGTTTCCTGTCATAGTCCTTGATCGCTTTGAGGGCCGAGCTATTGGGCGGCATATTGCTCACATAGCTGTACTGCGGCTGGTTCAACGTGTGGAGCCAGAAGCCTGCCACCGTCGCAAGAAGCCCGATAAGAGTGATCGTACGCGGGGCCGCCGCTACTGCATCTGCTGCCTTACCGCAGACTGTCTCGATACTGCTGCGGATCACATCTACTTTCTGGTCTTCGTGATTTTCCTTCGCGTAGCCGCGCAGCAGAAGGACCGACAGGGCTGGCACTAGCAGAAGCGTGACGATGAGGGCAACAGCGGTCCCTGCCGCCGTGGTCATCCCAAAATGGGCAATGAATGAGTGTGGCATCCAGATCAGCGATGCCATGGCCATGGTGGTTGTAAGAGAGGTGAGAACGCAGGCAGGTCCCACTCTATTCACGGCCCGCTCGATCGCAGCCTCCAGAGGTTCGCCCTCATGTATGCCGCGGCGGATCGAAAAGAGCAGATGCAAACAGTCCGAAAGGACAATGACGAGGATGATCGTCGGCGCGATGCCTGTGAGCAGATTGATGTCCTGGTCGAACAGCCACATACCACCGCGAAGCCAGACCACAGCGATCACAGCAGGGATCGCGGCGATGACGATGAGAGAAAGTCTGCGCAGGAAGACCCAGCACAGCAAGAGCCCGAGGCCTGCGGCGACCAACCCAAACATGCGCTGATCCTGGGCAAGGCCGGAGAGAATTTCATCGCGGATGACCGCTAGACCCGTCAGGCGCGCGGTAACGTCGGACCCCGTCAAGGTCTCGCTGACCGTCTTGCCGACTTCCGCAACAAGGGCCCGTTCCGCCTCTTGCCCTTTGGGGTCTTGCCCCTCGCTTTTCAGCGAGAGCGCATAGACAGTCAGGCGCCAGTCATTGCTGAGGAGCTGGCCTGCGATGAGCGGATGCTGGATCACCTGCGCTCGAAGCTCTTTGGAGTCTTCAAGCTTTCCGAGATCGTCGGGGAAGAGGGACTTCGGAGCGCTGCCGTCTTCCGGCGCAGTGACGGCTGAGAACATCGAGAGCACGCCCGTGACGCCGTCGACCATCTTAAGATTGTTTTGAAGGGTCCTTAGAGCCTCCAGGTCTTTTGCGTTGAAAGGCTTCTTGGCCTCAGCAACAATTTGGAGATCGGGCTGACTGTCTGGAAAGCGCTCCGTGAGGAGGTCGAGTTGAATAAAATCGGGGTCGTCGGAGCGAAAGATCTCCCGGACATCGCTCGAGTAGCGCAAATGATTCGCGCCATAGACTGCGATTGGCGTTATCAGGGCAACGATGATAAGGCAGATCCACGGGTGACGCAGCGAAACGAGCCCAAGCTTTTCCAGTCCGAAACCAGCCGTCATCAAAGTCTTCCTTTAGATATCTCGCCGCGTTTGGCTCCTGCGTGCTCGCAGGAAATCTAGGCCAAGAACTCGAGGTATTGGCGGCGCCCAGTATTTCTTATCAGGCGATATGAAGCGGTGCCATGTTGACACGTCTCTTTGCACGTTCCACGGCACGAGCCAACCTAATCGGCACCCCATCCAAATACATTGTGTACAACCGACCAGCGTTTCTTCTTTGCTTTCGCGCCTTTTCCGAGGATCTAATAGCTATAAAGCCGGTCGACCCACCAGCCGGATTTACTCAACCTGATCCAGGTATTCACATACTGAGAAAACTTCGCGTCCCCGGACGGCAAGCCGAAGACGACCGGAACGGAAATGACACGAGGATTGGGACGACCACTAAAAACCCTGGATAGAGAAGCGTCCATGCCGACCCGGCCTCGGCGGAATATAACATTGCATCATATTCGCCCTCGGGTGCGCCGAGGAGGATACGCGGTGAGTCGATCACCTTTACGACGGCGTCCGGAAGCGTCTCTGCCGCGCGCTGAACGTAGAATGGGTTGTTGAGCAGTGCGAGCTTGAGCCCTTTCAACTGCTGGAGTTCGTCCCAGTCGCCAAACTCCCGTCGCCTGTGGTCGCGAACGACCAGAGAGAGCGAGGCATCCATATAAGGTTCGGACAACTGATATTTCAGCGTGCGGTTCGGCGTGGCGAACAGGCCTCCGATGGAAATGTCGATCTGACCATTGGCCAAGTATTTGGCGATGTCCTCGCGCTTGATCTCGACCAGGTCCAGCCCGAGCCCCAAATCGTTGGCGATCATCTGGACGAGGTCCACCTCAAGGCCAACCAGATCACCGTTCTGCCGCTCATATGCAAACGGCAGGGAATCCGACACATAGCCGACCCGCAGGCGCCCGCGTTCTTCGATTGCCGCCATGCGGTTCTCGCGGCTGGCGTAGGGAAGCGGTTCCACATTGCCAATATTGAGGAGCCGTGTGTCAGGCCGCTCGGAGAGCAGCTCAATTTCGGCCAGGGCGTTATAGGCTTGGTATTCCTGCGGCACCACGTCTTCACAAAACAGCCGCAAGCCGCCAAACAGACCAAACAACAGCGCTGCACGGATCACCAAGTGGCGGACTACTTTGTACCAGTTGAGCTTCAAGTGACCGGTGACTGCGACGGCGGTGAGCAATGCCAGCATAACAGTGTGCATACCGGCAAGAAGCGTCCCGAACCGCCCCGTGAACTGATCGACTGAAACGAAAATCTGGAACGTGTCCGCCGGGATACGCATGAGGTCGAGCAGGAAGGGCAGCGCGAAGACAACTTCGCCGAAGAAGCTGAACAAGCCGACGCCCAAAAGCTGCGGGTAATCGTCGAGCGACAAGGGGGTTCCAGCAAACCACCCGGCAAACGGGACGAAGGCCAGAGACAGCAGCTTGCCCAGATTGGGCAGATTGAAATTGATCGGCACCATGAGATCTGCGGCGCTTTCGCTGTCGGAGTCCAAGCACCCAGCTTCATCGAGCATATCTTTGATTTGCTGAGACAGCAGAGGCAGTACGATTAGAAGGTTGCCCGTCACAAAGGCTGTGATCAGCGCGTCCTGTGTCCCCGACAAGACACGCCGAAAAGGGATCGGCGTTATGATGGACACGAGTCCAGGCAAGATGAAGAGCGACAGAAGCAACGCTGTGCCGATATAGGAGAGAATGTAGACCTGCAGCCGGCCGAGCTCTTCAAAGCTGATTGTGCCTGCGGTCGCCGCGACGAGAGCAAATACACCGATAGGGGCAAGCTGCACGACGAATTGCGCGATCCTCATGACCGCTTCGCTCGCCATCTCCAGATTCTTCAGAAGTATTGCTTGTCGGGAACGCCGATCAGAGCAATACCGCCAGCGAGCGAGATAATGACGATCGCGGGAACCACGCCATTGGCAAGCGATGAAAACGGATTCGAGGGAATGTAGAGCTGCACAAAATCGAGCGGTTCTCGTTTCTCAATCAGGCTGGTGCTCAAGAAGGTCGCCGAGGGCCAGTCGGGCAGGGCGATTCTCATGCCCAGTATGACGACAATGCCAATCGCCCAGAAGGCCAATACGAAGACGCCGCCCTTCCGTGCAAGCAGCCAGACCTCTTTGTAAGATAAACGGCCAAGGCTCACGAGAAGCGATACGACGATATAGGGCAAGACGGTCATCTGCAGCAGGCCGATGAACACGTCGCCAATGATTTTCAGATTCGCCGCCCATTCGCCGAAGACGACGCCGGCAACAATACCGAGGAAGAGACCAAGCAGGACTCGTCCGGACAGTCCCGGAGTCCAACGGCGGTGTTTTCGCACCGTGCTGCCAGCGTCAGGCCCAGCGGGCCCCGTTGTCGCGTTTGCATCGCTCACTCGGAAAGCTCCTGAACAGTCGATTTTCGCGCAACCGGTGCCTGGATTGTCAGGGCATCCCAGAGACGTTTGAATCCCTCGTCTTCGCGCAAGGCATCGACCAGCTCCGGCGTGACGCCGAGTTCAATGCGGGTTGCTTCAGGAAGACGCGGCCATGATGGGCTGAGGAGGAGCGCGTTTTGCCCAGCCTCCAATGCACCGGAACGATCCCCATTCAGGAGTCGGGTCTGCGCCGCCAGCCACCAAAGCGTGTCGCTGTTCCGATTGACAGCAATGCCGCGCTCGGCAGCCTGCCGGGCCTGCGTAATCAGTCTGGCCCGCTCAGCCTCGGGAGCGCCATCGATTTGGGTCAGGTATGTCGTGGTGTCCGCGGCCGCGAGGTGTCCGTGGCGAATATCGAGCAGACGCTGCAACTCGCGGATCGGTGTTGGGTGATCCTCGACGTGGAGATCGATGAGCCGATCGTTCAGGCCGAGATAACCGGCACCCTCCCGAACGACAAGGACAGCAGCGGACTCCCTGCCGCGCGCATCGCCGCCCGCGCCCTGGCCCGCCGAAATAGCGTGAACGAGCCGGGTCGCCAGATCGCCGGGGAGCGCTTCATAGGCGGCGGCCATGGCATCAAGCACTTGCGGGCCTGCCAGAAGATTGCCCTGAACCGTGTAGTGCTCACCCGTCTTGCCACCTGCAAATGGCAGGCATTTTTCGCCGGTGAAAGTTGCAGGGTTGCCCTTGGCATCCACCGCGCCGATCTGCCGCGACTCTCGGCCTGGATCGCTGGCAAGAAGGCGCTTGATCACCTCACTTGCCGATACACCCTCTGCGAACATCTCAAGTGCTTCCGGCCCAAAGAGTGGATTTCCCACTGCCTGGGTCGCCAGCGCTCCTGTCTTGGCCTTGGCAAACGGAACGACGTCACCGACAGCAAAATACTTAGACTGAACGGCAATCCCGTGCTCGCCTGTCTCCGGGTCGTAAGCGACAATCGAGAAGGTGGTGATCAACGGCTCTTGGGCCGTATGTGGCGCTTTCGCGACAGCCTCCGCTCCTTTAGGGCCGACGAGTGCCAAGAGGCCCACAAGGCTGAAAAAGACAAAGAGCATCGGACTGTGCCGCGGCATGTTCCCCCCCTCAGTTGGCCACCAACCCGGCCAGTGACTCTCTACACCGCTTTTGCTCTTCTGCCTGTTTACCGTGGCGCTGCAGACTGGCGCCCTCGGAAGAGCAGCATGAAGACATAGAAAAGCCAGACCCCGACGGCGGACACGGCCGCCGAAACATAGGTCCAAGCCGCTGCGTCAAGAACGCTATCGACACCTTGGATTTGGTCTTCCCCCTCAATGATGTTGTGGCGCACCAGCAACGCCTTTGCCCGCGCGCTTGCGTTGAACTCCACGGGAAGCGTGAGCAGCGCGAAAAAGAAAGACGTCCCGAAGAGAATGACGCCGCCCCAGGTGAGGCCGTCCATCTGCAGCATGAGACCGGCAACGAACAGCCAGGGCGCGATCTTCGAGGCAAGCTGCACGAAGGGCACGATATAGGTGCGGGCCTCCATGGGCAGATAGTCCTCCGCATCCTGCAAGGCGTGCCCGGTCTCGTGTGCCGCGATCCCGGCGGCTGCAACGCTGGGCGTGAAATAGACATCCTGGCTGAGCCGGAGGACTTTGTTTCGTGGATCGTAGTGGTCGCTGAGGGCACCTGGTGTGGCCTCCACAGTCACATCATGGAGGCCTTGGGCATCGAGAAGACGCCGGGCGACCTCAGCGCCTGTGATTCCGCTCTCGGTCCGCACTTGCGAGTACTGAGCGACATTCTTTTTGATACGTGACTGCGCGTAAAGGCCGAGCAACAGTCCCGGCAGGACGCACACCCAAAAAAGGGGATCTTCGAACATTTGGCGCTCTTACTCGCGATTCTTTCGCGTGTTGATCACGATCACGATGAGGATCGCGACAATGACTCCCACGCCCACGGCACCCAATATGCCCCACGCGGTGACGGTTTCACCTCCCATGGCAACATCTCCCCACGATGATGCGCAGCTCTGGCTCCAGCCGCGCCCAATGGTAGGGCACGAGCTTACGCCATTTCTGGCCCCCTCACGATGACTTCTGGTGGTTGTATCTAGCGCGCGGGACCGACTGCCCAGGCGCGCCGGGCAGGCTTGCTGCGCCCTTTGAAGAGGGAGAAGAACCCGCGATTTGGCCTGTTTTTACCGGCACGTTTGGCAGTGTTTGCGTGTGTGGCGGTCTTGGACCGTGCGAACAGACCACGTCGCTGGGGTGGCCTTGCGGCCGCGATACGGTCGACAACCGGCTTACCCGGCTTTGCTGTTCGGTTTTGCTTCAGCCGTGCCTTCGCAAGCTTGTTCTCAGGCCTTGCCAAGGCTTTTGTGTTCCTGTCGGTGTCTGCAATTTGCCGAGCGGCGGGGAGGATTGCGGCCGTCTCGACATAGCTGTCGGATACCCAGCCCCGGTCCTGGGCAGCGGGGTTTGCGGGCTCTTTCCAACCGTTCGTTTGTCCAAGGACCCAAAGTTCGGTCCCCTTGCCATATTGATCGAACTTCGAGGCGGACGCTGTTTGGGTACCGCTTCCCAAATCGGTATCCGGCGATGATGGTGAGTGCGCACCTGAATCCGCCCTAAGGGAACCCAGCGATCTGCCCCAAGAGGTCAGGAGCGGCTTGTCGTTGGGGGATAGCGCCTCATTCGCACTCAAGGCCATTTCCGGCGCGGGAGGCGTCGTCAACATATAGGCGGCAGCGACCAAAAGGGCTACGAATAGTAGAAATCGAGTCATGGCCAAGTCTCCTAACCCGGCCCCCCAAAATAATACATGGGGGCTGTCGTCCAGGTTTCAACAACCAAGTCTGAGACCTAGCGGGTCGGCGGGGGAATAGCACTCCTAATGAGTTGCGTTAGTTAAGTGCGATAGTTAAAGGCAAAGCCCGAAATCGACGCAGGCGACATCTTTGTCGAAGGACCGGAGCTGACAGCCGTGCTCGGCGCGCTTCTGTCACAGCAAGACACCGCGTCCTGAAAGCCTCAACGGTCAGGGGGAGGCGCCTTTTGGCACCTCCCAGACCTCTGTCGCATGTCGGCTTTGGCGCGCGTGCCGCGTCTAGCTCTTTAAAGCGTCGTTGAAATTCTTCGCGGCCACCTCGATCGACTTGGCGAAGGCATCGCGCGACTGATCGAGCGCCTCGCTCATAGCCGCCCATGAGGATTGGCCGGCCTTGCTAAGCTCTTCAGCCTTTGCGCTAAGGTCGGCCTGCGCTTTCTGAGCTTCGGCCTTGAGCTGCTCGACCTGCACCTCGGCTTGCGCCTTGTTCTGCGACTGGACGTCGTTCAGGCGCTGCATGTAGCCGCCGATCGTGTCCTGCCAGGCCTGGGCCTGGGCCGCCGCGCGAGCTTGGAACGTGGCGTGCTGGTCTTGAGCCAGCTCGACCCAATTGCCGGAATCGCTCTGGAACTTCGCCCAAAGCGTCTCCATGTCGGACTTTGCCTGAGAGACGGAGGCCTCGCCTTGCGCCTGAACGTTCTTGATGTCGCTTTGGCCCTGTTCGATCCATTGATTGAGCTGGGCGATGGCCTGCTCGGCTTGAGTGCGCGTATTGGCGTCCAATTTGTCCAGATTGGCCTGAAGTGTACCGGCATTTGCGGCCATCTCATCGAGACGCGCCTTGGCCCAATCGACAAAAACATTCACGCTATTCTGTAGGGGGAATTGCTCACTCATAGCTCAAGCCTCACTTGCTTCGCGTTTCCAATCAATTCGTCTATGGACGTACGCTTCTGAACACGCATCTGCCCAATTCAACGATACCTGTTACCGGCAACAGCATTATTTAGCGATGCCAAGGACACCAGTCCGCAGGCGACCGGTATGGTACCTTAACAATGCTCCCTTCGAGGGCGTTCTCAAAGGGTTTCGAAGACAGCCGGTATGCGCTCGACGGTCCAATACCCTGCAATGGCGATACAGGCGAAAGCGATAGCCAGGCGCGTCGTGTGCCATGAGCGAACACTGACCTTCTCGAGCAACAGAAGAGTTGGCCAGAATGCGAGCACGATCGCGAGTTGACCTATCTCCACACCCACATTGAAGGAGAGCAGGCTCTGCCAGATATTTGGCGAGTCGATGCGCGAGATTTCATGCAGCGCGAATGCGGGTCGCGGCCGCTTATCAAGGCGCCAGGATTTTGGTCAATCTGCTTGCGGGGGCAAGCCTGCATCGAAGCGGGTGAATATTTCTTGCAAACTATCGGCGTGGTGTTGGCCAACTCTCGTGTCAGGATCCAGCGCGTTGCCAAAGACCATCGCACCCGCTCCGGTTTGCTCCATCAGCCCGTGTCGAGGTGGCCGAGTTTGGCCCATCGCTCCACCAAGGACCTCCCGAAGAATTTCGCCGAAAATGCTTCCTCCCGAAGATTGTGGGCCGGGGCTCTGCTCTTGCCCTCCCTGAGGCGCCTGCCGTCCCGGTACGCCGGCTCCGCCGGGCCCGACAATGACCGGTTTGACACGTCCCTCGCGCACCGCTTTTCCGAGTTCGTTGAGAATTTGCCCGAATATGTCGCCACCTGGGGCGGGCTGGTCGGGCATGGACTGAGGCGCGGAATCGGGCACATGTTGCTGCCTGTAGTCGGGCATGGGAAATTTCGGAGTGGAAGGGTTGGCCGTCGCCTGGCGGCCATCACCAATCGAATCCAGAATGTCCCCAATTGGCGGCACGGGGCTTTGTCCGGGCTGGCCCGGCTCTGATGACGAGCCTCCGCCAGCGCCTTGCTGAAAGATTTGGCGGAAGATGTCGAACAGGCCGCCCCCGCCTGGCGCAGGGCGTGGTTGACGAGGCATGGGCGCTGGCGCCGGGGCTGCCTGTCCTGATCCACCGCGCATTAAGCCGGACAGAAGCATGCCCACGATTACAGGCAGTATCTTTTTAAGAATTGCACCGCCAACACCGGAAAGCTGTTGTGCCTGGTTGGCAACGGCCCGGCTCACCTCAGGTGATCCGAACATATTGGCTAGCACCGCATTGCCTGCGGCGACACCTTCCGGCGAGAGTGCGGCGTCTGGATCCTCATACATCCCGTAGAGGTCTGGCTGCTGTCCCACCACGGCGAACAATTCGCCGAGACCTTCAGGGGTTGCCGTGGACCGCTTGAGGCCCATCGAGATCGCCGGCAGAAGCGCGGCGACAGCAGATTCCGTTTGCTCTGGCGTGAGGTCATAGGCTTTACCGAGCAAATTGACCGCATCGCCATGTTGAGCATTTGCGAGAATGTCTTGCAAAGTTGTCATTGTCTGACGTCCTCCCTTGCGGCAATCACCTTAGGCTGTTGCGTTCAAGATCTTCTGTATATCGGCGAGGGTCGCCTTCTCGGCATCGCTCACCTGTATGCCGCCAAATCCGAGGAATCCGCCTTCCTTGGACGCCTCGGCGACTTTCTGGCTGATCCCCTGTAACCAAGCTTTGAAGGCCGCGGCGTCTTCCGGCGTTTTGGCGTCGAGAATCTGCGAAACCTCTGCAAGGCTCTCAAGCGCCCGGGGTACAAGATCCCCTGGCTTTGCACCGGCGAAGCGCTCCTGCAAAGCCTCCTTGATTTGGCCCCGCGCATCCGAGGTCTCAAAGTCCGCGACAACGGCCTTCGTTAGCGGGTTGGCGTCGGGATCGGTCTTGGCCGCGACAAGGGCCGAGCCGCTCGCGAACGATTCTTTGAGCATGCCCCAAAGGCCGCCCGGATCAGCGGCTGTAACCGCCATGCCCGCGATGGTCGGGCTCATCATGATTTTGGACCACTCCTCAGGAGTGAAACTCTGCTTGTCCGCCATGGCGGCCTCCTCTGAAAAGACACAACACCGTATCTAATTGCGATGTGGCGAATTCCAACCACCCTCACCGAGGGAGTCGATAATGACGGTATCGCCGCTGTTACACGGGCACGGGCAAAGCCGAGGGCGAGGGACGGGCCCGCCCGCGCCGAGCTCTGCCATTCCCCAACTGGAAAATTGGGCCAAGAGTGCAATCCCGCTTGAGAACAGGGTGCGCGGCTACTAAAACTCACGTCAGTGAGGTACGATAGCGGACAATGACAAGGAAGGCCGTGATTTTCGGAGTATTTGGCACAAATTGGCGAAGGGTTGATTACTGATGCTGGCATCGAGGTGGGCGTATGCGTGCATTGATTGATTTGTTCCGTGGCCGACGGGCTGCGTTATTGATTTTGACGATTATCGGGGTCGCATTTTTCGGCCCCGGGGCGTTCGCTAAGACGAGCAAAGGCTCGATAGGCATGGAGCTCAACAAGCTCAATGCGGACGGAGCCGGATGCCAGGCCTATTTCGTTTTCGACAACCAAGGCGGTGCCGACTACGGAACGCTGAAAGTCGACCTTGTGGTTTTTAAACCAGACGGTGTGATTGAACGTCGTTTTGCAATGGAGGTTGCGCCTCTCAACGCGAAAAAGCGCACAGTGAAATTATTTGAGCTGAAAGAGACCGCTTGCGACAAGATCGGAAGTTTTCTGATCAACGGTGTCCTTGAGTGCAAGGAAGGGTCGCGGACCAGAAAAGACTGTATTGATCGTTTGGTCCCCTCAAGCCGTGTGGATGTCGAGCTTACGAAGTAAGCGGACGCGAATACACCCGTCTAGGTCACGATGTCGTAACCAGGTTCGGTGATAACAGAATCATATTGGAATTTATTCATCGCCCTTGGGGAAGACGTATGTGGGTCTCACGCATTTGCTCGGTAGCACTGCTCCTTTCACCGGTTTTTTCTGTCAGTTTGGCAGCGGCCGAACCGATCGGGCAGGAGGTGAAAGAGTTCACCGAGACGCCAATTTTAGCGCTGACATACGAATCCGTCGCTAGCGAGGTTGACGAGGCGCCGCTCACAGTCCCCATCATGAGGCCGATTGCGATTTCCGCGGCCCTCGCGGCTCTTATACCTGAAGAAAATCCACTGCCGGCCATGCCGCTTCCCGAGGCCCAGCCTCTTGAAGCCTCAGTCTCGGACGCGGTTGAGGCAACTGCGCTTCGGAGCAAGGCTCTTCAGTCTCACAACACCGTAACGGCCTTGAAAGAGACGGCCGTGCCCGAGCGACTTGTCGCCAGCCTGCCCGCTGAGCTGATCGAGCCGTCGCAGATCAAGTCCCAAGAAATTTCGGGGACGGTGCTGAGCGACCCGCTCAGCGTCATCATTTCCCTGAAAGACCAACGGCTCGAGGTTTATCGCGGTCTGGAGCGTATCGAGACCACGAAGATATCGAGCGGCAAGAGGGGCTACCAGACGCTGACAGGTGTCTTCGGCATCTTGCAGAAAAAGCAAGAGCATTATTCAAATCTCTATGACGATGCGCCCATGCCCTGGATGCATCGGCTCACTCGGTCCGGGACAGCGATTCATGCCGGAGTTGTGCCCAACTACCCTGCGTCCCATGGCTGCGTCCGGCTACCCAGTAAGTTTGCGCCCGAGTTCTACAGAATGACGGAAGTTGGCGGGAAAGTTGCCATGCTGACGGGCGCGATGGTGGCGCCCAAACCGATTGAGCATCCTGTCTTGGTTAAGGATTGGCACGAGGGAGGGCTTGCCTCTTTCCCGGTGGATGTCGCTGTCCAGGCCGGCGCGAAGGAGGCCGCGCAATTCGTGTCCGGAGGCCCATCGAACGTCGCCAATCGTGCGAAACAGACCGACGCACATTGGCGCATTCTCGTGACACGGCGAGAAGAAAGAGACATCGCGATTGGGACTCAGGAAGCGCTCGCGGAAATGGGCTATCTAACGCCGCAGGATAAATTTGTCGGCTATCTGGGGCCCGAGACCAAAAAGGCGATCCGGGCCTTCGAGAAGGACCATGGCCTTCGCCGCAGAGGCGTCTTTTCCGAAAGAATTGCAGCCAAAATTTATGAGGCGGCGGGCAAGGGGCCGCTCCCCGATGCTTATCTCTTCTTGCGGAAGGGCTTTAGTCGCGTCGATCACGTGCCCGTCACCCTCAAGGACCCGAAAAAGGCCCTTGGCACGCATCACTTTGTCTATACGCGTCCGAGCGATGGCAGCGAGCCGACCTGGATCGGGATCAGTCTCGAAGGAGAAGAGCCTGGCGGCGTCCTCGACCGGATTGTCATTCCGGGCAACATGCGAGCTGAAATCTCCCGAGGGTTGACGTCCGGTGCATCCTTCATTGTTGCCGACAAGGCGAAGCATTCATCGGTTCTGCCTGAAGGCGATGACTTCATCGTCCGGACCAACGACTCAGCAGCCTCCAATGTTGTGGCGGAGAAGGCAAAACCGCAGAGACGGAAGCGCACCGCCAAGAAAAGCACGAAAAGGAAGGCCACGGCCGGCAAGAGGCTCGCTGCAACGAAGTCGGAGAAGAGACGTTTCGGTGTGCCCAAACGGAAAAGAAGAGTGCGCTCGATCTCCGGTCGAAAAGGGTTCCGGCCCTTCGGCCGTTAGGCGCGGGCCTTACTCCCGGCTAACCGCGGTCTTTTCATACGCCTCACGCAAGCGGCGGCGGAGGAGCTTACCGTTTGGCCCCTTGGGCAGCGCCTCAACTTGTGAATAGATCCTCGGACATTTGTAGCGGGCGAGATGGTTCGAGGCGTGGCGCTCAAGGTCAGCATGGTCGACCTTGCCGCTGGCCACGTAGAACGCTGCGATCACTGTCGTATCCGACTTGACCAAGACCTCGACGGCGGCGCTTTCAACAATATCAGCATGGGTGTTGAGGACGTTTTCGACCTCAAGAGGCGATACGCGAATGCCGCCCGCATTCATCATGTCATCGGCCCGGCCGAGATAGGTCAGCGCGCCGTCCGGCGCCATGCTCACGAGGTCGCCGGTGAGAAACCACTCGCCGGCGAAGCGTGCTTCAGTTTCTGCCTCGGTGCCCCAGTAGAACAGCATCATGCCCGGATCTCGTCTGGAGACGCTAAGGATGCCCGGCTCTCCAAATTGGACAGGCCCATTCTCTCCCAGCACTGCCAAGCGCCGCCCGTCTTGCGGATAGCCAAGTGTCCCTCGGCGCGCAGGCCGCGTGGGGCAGCTAGAGACGAAGGTCGAGATCTCCGACATACCGAAGGCCTCGTAGATCTGCGTTTCCGTTGCCTCTTCCCAGGCGGCCCGGACCGCGTCTGGTAGCTTCTCGCCCGCGGAAAGCCCATGGCGCAGCGAGGGACAACGCGGTGGCGGTGTCCGGAGCACTTGGCGGTAGACCCCAGGCGATGCGGCGAACATCGTGGCGCCATGCGCTTCGATTAAAGAACCGAGCTGATCGGACGTGACGCCCTTCCTTGGGATCAGCGCCGTTGCGCCGCGTGTCCAAGGGTCAAGCAGGCCGGTCCCAAGCGTGTATGTCCAGTTGAATGAGCCAGCATGCAGAAGGCGGTCGCTCTCGGACAAGCCATACCAGCCATCCCACATCATCCGACGCGCCCAGACGGCTCGGTGCGCATGGGTCACCGCGCGGGGCTGACCCGATGTGCCTGACGTATAGATGATGTAGGCGGGGCGGCCCGGATCGCCCATCGCATAGGCCGCCGGTGGCAGCGCGTACATTGCTCGTAAACGATCCACCGAAAGGATCGGACATTGCGGGTTCAATGGAAGCGCAACGCCGTCTTCTGCAACGATCAGCTTTGGCCCGATCTCATCGACAATGCATGAGACTTCGCTCTCCGTGAGAAGCGCCGATGTCGGAACCGGAATGATGTCAACAGCGAGCGCGGCAAGATAGCAAATGGGGAACTCGACGCTGTTGCCAAGTCGCATGAGGAGACGATCACCGGGTTGCAGGCCTTCACGCAAGAGCCCAGTGGCCACGCCGCGCACGGCCGCTTCCAACTCCCCATAGGTCCATGTTTCCACGCCGTCCGGTGCGATCACGCTGAGCGCCGTCTTCCCGCTTAGCTCAGAGGCGCGCGCGAGCACGGTGGCCGTCAGATTAAACGGAGCAGGGCAGGGGGGCGGCGGACCTTGATCGAACAGAGTGTCCATACCGCGCCTGCTACGCTGTCCGCTTCATGCTTGCAAGCATCTGGGGCTCGTCAAGTGAACGTGATGTGTTTTGTGATGACCGGCGCATGAGAACAGTCACAGTGACGTGACTGGTGACTTCGGACTCTTGAAGGGGCGCTCTCTCATGACGGGCATTGGTGGATTCACAGACGTGACAATGGTTGGTCTGGACTTTCTCTCGACGCTGTTCACCTTCGTCGTGGGCCTTGTCGTTCTGTTCGTCGTCGTCATCTTCATTGTCGATGTTACGCAGACAAAGGATGCCGTACGGCGTAACTACCCCGTCGTTGGGCGTTTCCGTTATGTGTTCTCCAAACTGGGAGAGTTCTTCCGCCAGTATTTTTTCGCCATGGACCGCGAGGAAATGCCGTTCAACCGCGCGGAGCGGGAATGGGTCTATGTATCGTCCGAGGGCGGAGACAATACAGTCGCCTTCGGGTCCACCAAGACCCTGACTCCCGTGGGGACGGTGATTTTCGTCAACTGCCCATTTCCAACTCTCACCGAGGACTCCGTCCCGACGCCACTCATCATCATCGGACCGCATTGCGACAATCCGTATGAATCGACGTCCATCATCAATATCTCAGGCATGAGCTATGGCGCGATTTCGCGACCGGCGGTGCTTGCCCTATCCAATGGCGCGAGGCTAGGGGGGTGCTGGCTCAATACGGGCGAGGGCGGGTTGTCGCCCTACCACCTCGAGGGCGGCTGCGACATCGTCTATCAGATCGGCACGGCCAAATATGGCGTGCGCGATCAAGACGGCGCGTTAGATATTGGGAGGCTCCGTGCCATCGCTGAGCACCCCCAAGTGATGATGTTCGAGATCAAGATGAGCCAGGGCGCTAAGCCCGGAAAAGGCGGCATTCTGCCGGCTGTGAAAGTGACACGGGAGATCGCCGAAATTCGGGGCATTCCCCGGCAGCAAGCCTCCATCTCGCCCAACGGTCATCTAGATATCCGCAACGTCGCCGAGCTCGTTGATATGATCGAGCGCGTTCGGGAGGTCACCAAGAAGCCGGTGGGATTCAAGGCCGTTGTGGGGGCCTATGGCTGGCTGGATAATCTCTGCAAGGAAATCCTGAGCCGAGGGATCAAGACCGCACCGGACTTCATCACAGTTGATTCAGGCGATGGCGGTACGGGCGCGGCGCCCATGCCGCTCATGGACAATGTGGGCCTGCCGGTGAAGGAGGCGCTCCCCATGGTGGCCGACATTCTCATACGCAACGGGCTGAAGGATCGGATCAAGCTGATCGCTTCTGGCAAGCTGGTTACGCCGGCGGAAGTGGCCTGGGCCTTTTGCGCTGGGGCGGATGTGGCGGTTTCGGCGCGCGGCTTCATGTTTGCCTTGGGGTGTATCCAGGCCCTCAAGTGCAACAAGAACACCTGCCCAACGGGGATCACGACACACGAGCCTCGTTTGCAGCGTGGTTTAGATCCGGAAGACAAAGCGGTGCGGGTCAAGAACTATGTGGAACGCCTGCGCTACGACGTGGGTGTCATCGCGCATTCTTGCGGCGTGCCGCATCCCCGCGCCCTGAAGCGTTACCACTGCCGCATCGTCCAAAGCTCCGGCAAGTCGGTTCCACTGAACGAGCTCTATCCGCCTGTCGCCGCTTGAGGCTCCGGCGTTAGGATCACGGTGGAGAGCGGCGGCAGCATGAGGTTCAGCGAGTAGGGGTGTTCGTGGCATGGAACACCATCGGTATGGACCGCGCCGAGATTTCCCATTCCCGACCCGCCATAGTCCGTGCTGTCCGTATTGATGCGCTCGACCCAGCGTCCGCCGCGCGGAACGCCGACTCGGTAACTCTCACGCGGGACGGGCGTGAAATTACAAATGACCAGAGCAGGGGGGTCGCCCTCGTCACCCCAGCGCAGAAAGGCAATGATGCTTGCCTCCGTGTCACTGGTGTCGACCCAGTCGAACCCTCGGGGTTCGGTGTCGTGGACATGGAGTGCCGGTGTGTTGCGATAGAGCCGGTTGAGGTCGCCGATCAGCTTCTGCATGCCGCCATGCATCCCATCCTCAAGCAGGTGCCAGTCCAGGTCCTTGTCGTGATTCCATTCGGCTTCCTGTGCGAATTCTCCGCCCATAAAGAGGAGCTTCTTGCCAGGATGCCCCCACATGAATCCAAAATAGGCGCGCAAGTTCGCGAACTTCTGCCAGCGGTCGCCGGGCATCTTGCCGATCAGCGAGCCCTTTCCGTGTACCACTTCATCATGCGATAGCGGCAGAACGAAATTCTCTGTGAAAGCGTAGAGCAGGCCGAAAGTCAGCTTGTCTTGATGATGACGCCGGTGGATGGGCTCCTCTTGCATATAGACCAGCGTGTCGTGCATCCAGCCCATGTTCCATTTGAAGCCGAAGCCGAGCCCGCCTGCATAAGTCGGCCGCGAGACGCCGGGCCAGGCCGTCGATTCTTCGGCAAGAGTCGTTGTGCCGGGCTGTTCGGCGAACACAAGCTCGTTGAGCCTCTTCAGAAAGGCGATCGCCTCTAGATTCTCGTTGCCGCCATAGCGGTTCGCAACCCACTCGCCAGACTCTCGGCTATAATCGAGATAGAGCATTGAGGCGACCGCATCGACGCGCAAGCCATCGATCCCGAACCGCTCCATCCAAAAGAGCGCATTGGCCAGGAGGAAATTCATCACCTCGCGGCGCCCGAAATTATAGATGAGCGTATTCCAGTCCTTGTGGAAGCCGAGCCGCGGGTCTTCGTGTTCGTAGAGCGCGGTGCCATCGAAGCGCCCCAACCCATGTGCGTCCGTTGGAAAATGCGCAGAGACCCAATCGACCATGACTCCAATCCCTGCCTCATGGAAGCGCGTGACAAACGCGGCAAAATCTTCCGGCGTGCCGAAGCGTGAGGTCGGCGCGAAAAGACCGATCGGTTGATAGCCCCAAGATCCATCGAACGGAAACTCGCTCACGGGCATCAGCTCGATATGAGTGAAGCCGAGTTCCTGCACATAGGGAATCAGCTTGTCGGCAATTTCCGCGTAGCTGAGGAACGTGTTGCCAGGCCCACGCATCCACGAGCCGAGATGCACCTCGTATATCGAAATCGGCGCGTGGATGGAGTGGGCCTGTTCGCGCATCGCTCTCCACGGTGTGTTCGCTGCGGGCAGGCTTGGGATACCGTGGACGATGGACGCCGTTGCGGGCGGGTGCTCTTGCTGGAAGCCGAACGGATCTGCTTTGAGGGGCAGCAATTCGTTGCCCGCCCCGAGCAGCTCGTATTTATAGAGCGTGCCGACTTTGAGGCCGGGCATAAAAATCTCCCACACGCCGGCCTCGCATCGCTTGCGCATGACATGGCGGCGGCCGTCCCAGTCGTTGAAGGGCCCCACCACGCTGACCCGCGCGGCATTCGGCGCCCAGACCGCGAAGCTGACCCCCTCGACACCCTCGTGGCGAATGAGATGCGCCCCGAGCTTCTCGTAAAGCCGCAAATGGGTGCCCTCGCCAAGCAGGTGCAAATCGAGTTCACCCAAAATCGGTCCGAACCGATACGGATCGTCGATCTCTTCGCCCGCCGCACCGAGCGTTACGCGCAGGAGATAGGCGTCCGTGAGATTCGCCGGAACACGCGCACCGAAAAAGCCCGCCTCGTGCAGGCGCGCAAGCTTCCTTTCAACCCCCGTCTCGGGATCAAAGGCCGTGACAGCTGCCGCTCCCGGCAGAAAGGCGCACAGTGATGCGCCAAACTGTCCGCGCTTCAGCCCGAGAACGGAAAAGGGATCGCCGTGCTCGCCGCGAACGATGGCATCAATTGCGGCCTCATCCGGCATCCAGTCTCTGCCCGGCATCGTTTCCTTGGAGGGCTCGGCAGGTCGCGTCACGTCGGTCCTTTCATTCGATATAGAGCAGGGAACCTAGCGCTCCGTCCAAAAAAGGAAAGGCCAGGAAGTCTGTGTGCGGCGTCAACATAAGCCCTGTTCGCGTCCGCCACGCGGGACACGCCAACGAGTTTCTCCTCGGAGAGCGTCGTTCTACGCCCAGCGGCCAGCGGCCGCGCGGTCGGCGAACCAGAGCACTTCACCTTCTGCACGGATGAGGGAGGCGGGGAAGCTGTCGTCGCCCGACAGGATCTTGTCGAGAACATCGCGTTTTCCTTTGCCCGACACAAGAAAGGCAACGATCTCGCTTGCATTGATCGCCGGGTAGGTGAGGGTGATGCGCTCTTCCTCACGCCCTTTCGGCACGGCGGCCACCCAGCGGTCGCGCACGTGAAGAACCGGCTCGTGGGGCAGGAGTGATGCGGTATGGCCGTCTTCGCCAAGACCGAGCAGGGTGATGTTCAGCAGTGGCTTACCCGGCTCCAGCATGTCGGCGCCGTAAAGCCCCGCCAGCATGGTCTCATAATTTGCGGCGGCCTCATCGAGTGTGACCCCGTCGGTCTCGACCGGGTGCACATTCTCAGGCGGCACCGGCACGTGAGAGAGAAAAGCTTTGCGTGCCATGCCGTAATTGCTGGCAGGATCGGAGGGCGGCACGAAGCGCTCATCGCCCAAAATCCAATGCACGCGGTCCCAGGGCATCTTGGATCTCGCCGGTTTTTGCGCCAGAAGCTCATAGAGGGGCTTAGGTGTATTGCCCCCCGACAGGGCCACAATGGTTCTTCCTGCGCGGCTTGCGGCATGGTCGCAGAGGAACGCGGCCCCCTCTCGCGCCAAATGGGCGGCGTCTTCACAAATACGCAAGCTCCCAAATTCCGGTGTCATATGTCGTGCCTCGTCTCGCCGCGTCGTGTCGTCTCGCTTGGTCCTGAGATGACGATAGGGGCAGAAAGTAACAGACCCCGCAAGCGATCAAATGGAAAGGCGTGTGCCCAAGTCGTACTTCAAGTCACACCTAATGGCCTCACCGACTCGGGCTAAGCTTCGGCCCGAAAGGGAAGACCATGTCATAGGAGATCATTGTCGCGGCCTCGATCCTGTCCGCCGACTTCGCCAAGCTCGGCGAAGAGGTCCGGGCTGTCGATGAGGCAGGCGCAGATTGGATGCATATCGATGTGATGGATGGGCATTTCGTGCCCAACATCACGATGGGCGCGGGCGCGGGCGCGGTAAAGGCCATACGCCCCATACGAAAAAGATCTTCGACGTTCACCTCATGATCGCGCCATGCGATCCGTTCATTGCGGGCTTTGTGGAGGCCGGTGCAGACATGGTCGCCGTGCATGTGGCGGCAGGTCCTCATCTCGACCGCTCGCTTCAACTCATCAAGAGCCTTGGGATGAAAGCCGGCGTCAGTCTCACGCCCTCCACCCATGAAAGCGCAATCGAATATGTGCTGGACAAGGTGGACCACGTCATTGTGATGACGGTGAATCCCGGCTTTGGCGGGCAGACCTTCATCCCGGCCCAGCTTCGGAAAATCCGCGCCATCAGAGAGATGGTGGGCGCGCGCCCCATCCATATCGAGGTCGATGGCGGCCGCTATGCGGAAAACATCGCGGCTCTCAGGGATGCCGCCGCGAGCGGCCGCAGCCCAGGCTGAAAAGCCCTTACGAAAATTTGTGGCGGCGATAGCGCTCGATCAGCGCATTGGTCGAGCTGTCGTGAGAAAGGGTGGGGGCCTCTTTCGCTTCCAGCTCTGGAATGATGCAGTTGGCGAGCACCTTGCCAAGTTCCACGCCCCACTGATCGAACGAGTCGATATCCCACACGGCTCCTTGCGTGAACACGCTGTGCTCGTAGAGCGCAACAAGCCGTCCGAGCGTCTTGGGATCGAGTGTCTCAGCCAGGATCATGTTTGTTGGCCGGTTGCCTTCGGTCACCCGGAACGGTGTTTGCGCTGGTGGCGAGCCCTCGGCGCTCAATTCCGCCGCGGTCTTGCCGAAGGCCAAGGCTTCGGCCT
>Ga0316193_10000074_pt1 | contig 48656 bp, 39 predicted proteins | sample MerIslsedime2_MG_FD_207735 | JGI IMG/M metagenome (GOLD analysis project Ga0316193, IMG submission 207735) | Coastal sediment microbial communities from Maine, United States - Merrow Island sediment 2 | ecosystem: Environmental > Aquatic > Marine > Coastal > Sediment | place: USA: Maine... | reverse complement strand
CAAAGTGAGCGTAATACCAAGTCAAAGTCTATCGGCAAGGCAAAGGCTGCCGGTGAAGACATCCAGCCATTGCTCGATGAAGTTGCCGGCCTGGGTGAATCGCTGGATAAGGCAAAAGCCAAACTCGGTGATATCCAGGAGCAGTTAGATGCCATACTGATGGGTATTCCGAACCTGCCTCACGAGTCAGTACCGGATGGAAAAGACGAGGCTGATAATGTCGAAATCCGTCGCTGGGGTGAACCCCGACAGTACGATTTTGAGATAAAAGACCACGTTGATATCGGCGCCGGTCTTGATGCGCTCGATTTTGATACAGCCAGTAAACTCACCGGTTCGCGTTTTGTTGTCATGCGCGGGCAGATGGCAAAACTACACCGCGCACTTACACAGTTCATGCTCGATCTTCATACCAGCGAGCACAGCTATACAGAAGTCTACGTGCCGTACATCGTCAACAGCGACAGTCTTCGCGGTACCGGGCAGTTGCCCAAGTTTGAAGAAGACCTGTTCTGTGTCGATCGCGATGCCGGTTATTACCTGATTCCTACTGCAGAAGTGCCGGTCACCAATCTTGCGCGCGGCGAAATAATTGATGCAGATGATATGCCCTTGAAACTGACCAGCCACACACCCTGTTTTCGTTCTGAAGCGGGTTCATACGGCAAGGACACGCGCGGCATGATACGCCAGCACCAGTTCGAGAAAGTTGAAATGGTGCAGCTGGTGAAGCCGGACGACGCCTGGGATGCACTGGAAGAACTCACCACGCATGCTGAAACTGTGCTGCAGAGACTGGAGCTGCCCTATCGCGTGGTGGTCCTTTGCAGCGGCGATATTGGTTTTTCCGCGGCCAAAACCTATGATCTGGAAGTCTGGCTGCCGGGGCAGCAAGCCTATCGGGAGATTTCCTCGTGCAGCTGTTTTACCGACTTCCAGGCGCGGCGCATGCAGGCACGTTGGCGAAACCCTGCAACCGGCAAGCCCGAGCTTGTAAACACCATCAATGGGTCAGGGCTTGCAGTTGGCCGTACCCTGGTTGCAATCCTGGAAAACTATCAACAGGCCGATGGCAGTGTATTAATACCCGATGCATTGCAGCCCTATATGGGCGGTGTTGAAAAACTGCAAAATTAATTACCGCAAAGACGCAAAGACGCAAAGACGCAAAGACGCAAAGACGCAAAGACGCAAAGACGCAAAGTGAGTGTACGTAGTTTTCAGTCTATGATGCAAACGTTATGTCTGCAGAGACTACTTGCTGTATGCTGATCAATGCCTTCACCGGTCTGATTTTCGTTATTCCGATTATCATGAGCTGCTATTATATACACCTTATAACCAGTATTAACTTTGCGTACTTTGCGTCTTTGCGGTGAACACACTTCCAACCAAGCTCTACAGTGCTGCATCCGTAGCGTTTCTTGATCAAATCGCGATCAATGATTGCGGCATTCCCGGTTATACCTTGATGCGCAGGGCAGGGCAGGCTGTGCTTGATGTGCTGCTGGCGCATTATGCCGACGCAAAAACGATCCTTGTTTTGTGCGGGGCAGGCAATAATGCCGGTGATGGTTATGTGCTGGCACGCCTTGCACAGGCGCATGGTCTTGATGTTCGCGTTGTCAGCATGATCGATCCAGACAAGCTGCGGGGTGATGCCAGGCAGGCATGGCAGCATTGGCAGGAAATCGGCGAAACAGTTCCATACCAGAAAGAATTTACTGCTGATGCCGATGTGATTATCGATGCCCTGCTGGGTACAGGTTTAACGCGAGAAGTCCAGGGTGAATGGAAAGCCCTGATAAAAACTGTCAACCAGTCGGGTATACCGGTGATATCGGTTGATATTCCTTCCGGACTCAATGCGGACACCGGCGCGATTTCAGGCGCTGCGATTAACGCGAATCAAACCGTTACCTTTATTGGTCTTAAGAAGGGCATGTTTACCGGCAGCGGCAAGGCATGCTGTGGTGAAGTCAGTTTCGATGATCTGGGCTTGCCGGCAGAAGTCTATGAATCTGTTGAGCCGGATGCAGAGCTGCTTTTTCATTCCTCGCAATGGGCATTACCACCTCGACGGCATGATATACACAAGGGTAAAAATGGCCATGTCCTGATCGTCGGTGGAAATTATGGCATGCCGGGTTCGGTTATTCTGGCCGCGCGCGCCGCGCTAAGGTCGGGCGCCGGTCTGGTATCGGTTGTAACCCGGAACGAGCATATCAATGCGGTTGTTGCTGCATGCCCGGAATGCATGGTCCATGGCAGCGCCAATGGCGAGATTAACCCCGAATTGTTTGAGAAAGCTGACTACATAGCCGTTGGCTGCGGTCTGGGGAATGACGCATGGGCGCAACGCCTGCTATACCTGGTGCTGGATTCGACCATACCCCTGGTGGTTGACGCGGACGCGTTAAATTTAATGGCGGCACGGGATCATTTGAGCCTCACCGAGGAATGTGTCATTACCCCACACCCCGGTGAAGCCTCGCGCTGCCTGAATGTGAGAAAGCGTGATATCCAGTATGACCGTTTCCAGGCCGCTCAAATACTCAGGCAGAAATGCAACGCTCATGTCGTCCTCAAAGGTTCGGGTACGATTATTCAGCATAACGGGCGCCCTCAGGTTTGCGCATTTGGCAATCCAGCGATGGCAACAGCGGGTATGGGGGATGTGCTTACAGGGATGATCGCTTCATTGGCAGCACAGCAAATCGTTATGGCAGGAGATATAAGCCATGCTGTGGTTGCCGCCGTGTGCCTGCATGCGCGTGCTGGTGATATGGCTGCCTGTGGAGATGATCGTGGCCTGATGGCGACCGATGTTATCGAATATATTCGAGCAGCCGCCAGGTTCCGGGAGGAATGACCGGTTCTGTTGAAAAGGTGCTGCACACGGAAAGTGAGCTTGAAGCCATTGCAGCCCGGCTGGCCGGCCACGCTGCTGCAAATCTGATGATCTATCTTCGGGGCCCTCTTGGCGCCGGTAAAACAACCTTTGCACGCGGTTTTCTGCGTGGCCTTGGCTATACGGGAGTGGTCAAAAGTCCGACCTACACGCTGGTCGAACCCTATAGTTTCGATTCGATGATGTGTTATCACTTCGACTTATACCGGCTTGCTGATCCGGAAGAGCTGGAATTTACCGGAGCGCGGGATTATTTCAATGAATCGTCTATTTGCCTGATTGAATGGCCTGAAAAAGCGGCAGGTTTTCTGGCTGAAGAAGATATCGATTGCGTGCTTGAGCATCATCCGCAGGGTAGAAAAATGACGCTAAATGCCTGTTCTGCAAAGGGTGAAGAGATTTTGTTACGCTTGAAAGCTGACTAATTACTCTAGCTTAGTGCGCTATGTATATAAAAAATAAATAAAAAAGCTTTGAAATAGCTTGCAATTTTTTTAAAAATAACCAAACTATAAATACGCGACCATGGAAACGATGATAACTTTCTAGACCGATGAGAAACAATCGTCGACAATTTTTAAAACAGCTCGCAGGACTTGGTGGGGTAGCTACCATGTCCGCTGTTCCTTTCGTGGCCAATGCGGCGGCTGCAACAAATGTTAAGGATATTCGTCTATCCAGCCATGATGGTTATGTGCGCCTGGTATTTGATCTTGATAAGTCCGTTGACCACTCAATATTCACACTGAACCAACCTGAGCGAATCGTTCTCGACCTCAAGAACACCAAGATGGTACACGGCATGGTCGATCGTGTCGGTGCTAATTCCATGATTCGACGTATTCGCAGCGGTGTTCAAAACAATGATGATCTGCGGGTTGTTTTTGACCTGCAGGCTGAAGTTAAGCCGAGAAGTTTTTTACTCGGCCCATCGGCCAAGTCGGGCCATCGACTGGTTCTGGACTTGCATACTGAGAAGGCGAGTCCTGCGGTCACTAAAAAAACTGGCACGACAAAGAAACAATTACGCGATGTCATTATTGCAATCGATGCGGGGCATGGCGGCAGGGACCCTGGCGCTACCGGTAAAAAAGGCACCAAGGAAAAAACAGTAACGCTGCAGATGGCTCAAAGGCTGCAGAAAAAAATCAATCAGCAAAAAGGCATGAAAGCCGTTCTTACCAGGAAAAATGACCGCTATATGCGCTTGCGCGATCGCATTCACAAGGCACGCGATAATCATGCTGACATGATGATTTCGCTGCATGCCGATTCATTCCCCGACCCACGTGCCAGGGGGTCTTCAATATATGCGCTCTCGGTTGACGGTGCGACCTCGGAAACGGCGAAACTGCTGGCTGAAAAAGAAAATGCTGCGGACATGTTGTTTGGTGATGTGAACCTGGCTGTTGAAGACGAGATGGTCAAAGAGGTGCTGTTTGACCTGTCGTTGACCGGTAATATCCAGTCAAGCCTGGATATTGGTGATGAAATTCTGCAACAGATCAAGTCTGTCAACCGTGTACATAAAAAACAGGTACAGCAGGCCGGCTTCGCCGTGCTGAAGGCACCGAATATACCTTCCGTTCTACTTGAGGCTGCGTTCATATCGAACCCGCGTGAAGAAAAGAATCTGAAGAGTTCCGCGCACCAGAAAAAAGTCGCCAATGCAGTCAGCAAGGGCGTGGCCAACTATTTCGCGCGCAAGGCACCGCCAGGTACGTGGCTGTCTGCCAGCGCAACAGAATACAAGGTAAGATCTGGAGATACTCTGGGCAGTATCGCAAAAAAATATAAAACCAGTGTAGAGAATTTGCGTGCACGCAATGCGATGTACACAAGTAACCTGAATGCAGGTCAGGTGTTGAAAATCCCGGTGAGTTAATAAGTCAGAGTAACTGGCAACTAATAATAAAACGCTCACATATTCCTGCTTGATGGCCCTGTAACAAGGGCCATTTTTTTTGCCTGTTTTATCGACCTTTTTACTCGTTGATTTGAGTCAGGGTGAAGTCGATGCCGCTTTCAAACTGATCATCAGCGGTAATTTCAAAAGCTGGTTCTGCTTCTGTAGTTAAATTCAGTTCGTCCATCTGTTGCTGTGAAACGCGGATGTGGTACTTGCCCAGCGGTATATTGCTGATCACGTAGAAGCCGTCATATTCTGTTGTTGTCGTTTTGACTAGGCGGTTACGGTCATCGACTACTTCAACTGTAACTCGACCTGCGGGTACCGTTCTTCCATTTCTTGAAAGATAAACTGTGCCATCGATTTCGCCGCTGGTGAAAATCGGGAAATCAAGTTGCATGGCCTGACCCGGCCTGGGCACGATGCGCATACCCTCCAGCGCGGGTGTCCATAGTGGATCCTCCAGTGTCGATACGGCTACTGCAAGATTGACGGGAACGTATTCCAGAAGACCGGTCATAAAGGCGATACCCGCCTCGTTAGTGCGTACCTGTTGATAGCCGTTATTAACAGTGAAGCCAACGTTTTCGACAGCCTCATCACCTTCATTGAAGAGGCCATCCTCGTTGTTATCAATAAATACCCTTACCGAGACACTGCCTCTACCGGCAATGGCCAGGGCATGGGGTACCCATCTGTTCTCTCTGGGTTCCCTGCCAAGACCGATCGAGAACCTGGCATCGAGGCTTATGATACTGTCAGTGTTATATCTCAGGCCTGCTGAGAGGTTGAAACTGCCGACAGACTTGGAAGCGGATGCACTGAGCTCTGTCAGATCTGCGCGTAATGAATGGTTCAAGCCATATGTAAACTGGTAGTTTTTATACAGTGGGGGTCTCAGTGTGAAGTCAACGTTAGTAATCTCCGATTCAGGCTGGAATTCATAATTTAGCGTTCCGCGCAACCCGTAACCTTTGTAATTACTGCTTATACCCAAGGTGCCAGTAAAAACATTTTGAATATCCGAGTTCTGCACATATTTCAGCAGGTTGCTGAGCGACAAACCGTATGTTTGTAATGAAATCAGATTATTAATTTCATTTCGGTCATTACCTGATTCAAAGTCCGACATAATCAATTCAAGACTGAAGGGTATACGTGGAATATAACCTGGGGGTATTGATGTATCGATTCTGAATTCCGTTTTGTCCTTGAATTCCTGCTGCGTCAGTTTGTATTCTTCACTGAAGAAGTGATTCAGGATAGTGTGATTAAACCTGATCGAAGTATTGCCAATTCCGGTCTGCATATCGAAATCTACGGCTTCACCGCCATCGATATCATCAATCAGGTCAAGGGTTATAAAAAATGACTCCCAGAATGCGCGTAATCCCGCCTGGACATAGTTGTGCTGCTCCACCGTCGTGGTATTTACGTCAAGTGGTATGCTGGCGCCGATGAAACTTGCTGATATCTGGTCACTCAGGCCGGCATCATACTGCACTGTAGCCCGGTTGCCTCCGCGTTCGTTGTCGGAGACTAGTGCACGGTAGAAGTGCTCACCTTTCTTGGTGAGTGATTGTCCAACTTCAAAGAACTCTTCCTGTTCTCGTACCTGACCCTGTGGGCCGTAAAACACCAGGCGAAAATAGTTTTTACCATATAAAAGAGGTATATCAGCGAAATCATACTGCCCATTGACGGCTACTGACTGGTAACCAATGAGCCTGTCATTTTGATAAAGCTCAACTTCCCATCCCGGCAGCAGGTCGCCCCTGAATCTTTGTCGGTCGTATTCGTTCTGCCTGCTTAGAGAGAAACTGCTTACAAGCGCTCCCGGCTCCTGGTTGCCAGGTATGGTCAGGTTTTTAATACGCGGTTCAGATATATATCCAAGCGCGTATTCAGTCGCTCGTACAACTCCAAGAAGTTCACTTTCAGGATCCTTTTTACCAAGCGTGAAACGAAAGTCATTCAGGGCATCATCGTCAGTTACAAAAAGATACAGCGATGAAGACATGTTCAACAGATCAGCTGTTGCGAAAGTGGTTGAGCGGAATGTATTGGTTGATTGGCCGTCACCTTGTCTTCTTGTTGCGTCAAATGTCTGGTCTATGAATGGAACATTCCACATATCATAGGGTTCATAATGATGTGGATAATAGGCTTGTTCCTGGGCAAGACGTGCCCTTGTTTTTGCTATACGTTCTTCACGTTCCTTTTTGACTAGGAAAGGGAAGGGGTTTTCTGAGTTAATCATGACAGTGGAAGAAAACAAATTGGCATTTATTTTTATATCAAACCATCTAGACAGCAGGGTCGCATCAACATAAATATCGTCATCGAGTACGTATACAAGCTTGTTATTATAGGATTGTGTTTCGCCTCTAATAATGACTTCATTGCGCGAGGTGTCGAGAAAAAAAGTATTATTTTCCTTGAATAAAAAGCCCTGTGCAATTCCATCACCCGGATTGACGTCTACCGCAAGATCCAGAATATTGGCCAGAGCCCCCATCGGGATCAATAGCATGTCCTTGCGTTGATATGCGGCTAAAACATCTTCCAGGCGGTATAAATCGACGCGCAGTTCAAGAATACGCAGATCGTCATCACGAGGCGTCCAGTTTTCTGTATCCTCGGCAGAACAAACCAGCGTTGAATATGAAGTCAGCAGAAGTGACAGTATTGTCAGACGAACGAAGTGCACTGACATTCGCTCCCGTAATCATCTTAGGGGATAGCGAGCCGTGACTCGGCGAGTAATCCGGTTGTTTCGTCTTTGCCGGGTTCCAGGTAGGTTATATGGAGTTCGCCGCTGGAGAGGTTAAGGCCTGCAGGTGTCTGCAGCCTTATATCAACAGATCTGCTGGCAAGAGGCGTGTAAACAGCGACACCATTGATCCGGCCAAGGACAACAGTTTCACCGCCTTCAGGAGGTGTAAAATATACACGGATGTCACCATAGGCAGAACCGTTGCCTTGCCGGTTAATTTTCAATGACAGGGTTTTATCTGCCTTAACGGTATTGGCCTGTTTTAGCTTGAAATCGCTCAGGCTGACTGTTGAGCTTACATCGCCCTGACGAACAATAACCGGAATGGTAATTCCAACAATTGGGATCAGCTCAACAGAGAGACCCGTGGTACTCTTGTCTGACAGTTTGTTAATATCACTTGTGGCTGGATCGGGTAGTGTCTGAAATAGCATGTGAGAGCGGTATTCACCATCTTGCGTGTTACGCTTCTTGCGCAGCATGAGCCTGACTGTCTGCGACTGACCCGGGGGGAGTGTAACCTGCCGTGGGGAAAAACGTACTATCTCATCAGAGTACATGCCGGCTTCACTTTCGGGCACATCTTCGAAATTACCGTCTGCTGTCATGTTTCTGCGTACAAAAGAAATTCTGAAACGGCCGGTTTCAGAACCGTTGTTAATCAGGTTGACCTGCTTTGTTCTATCGTTGCCTTCAAAAACAATACGGGTGGGGGTCACCATTAACTGTCCTGCTGCGAAGGCATTACCAAAATTTAATAATGCTGATGCAACTAATATGACCAGGCAGATAAGCTGTAGAATTGTCCGGCGAAAGTGTGCACACCCGGAAATGTTTAAAGCTGTCATCATTTGATGACCTTGATTTTTATTATTATTCATTATCATTATTATTTTGTAACATCTCCAGATGTCTATCCGGAATGTTAGCATTAGCCTACGATGATCAATGGGGGCCAGCAAATGCGGGCCCCCTTTATTATCTCAATAAACACGATCAGTTATAATTTACCGTGATAGGGTATGTGCCCTGATAGGTGCCTAGTGTTTGACCTGCACCGATATTCAACGTTGCGCCCACATTCATTGTTTCGCCGGCAGTAGATGCGGTTCCGCTAGATCCTGTTTGCTGAAAGTTATCGACAGTCATTGTGGCAACACCGCTAACGGTTTCAGTGATGGTTACAGGGAGCGTCGGTAAAGAAAGCGTGTAGGCCTTGCCGTCTGCACCGGTAATGGTGTACTGACCGGCCTGCTCGCCACCGCCAGTAAGTACATCAGCACCACCGCTTGTGCTACGTCCGCCACCAGGAGCCAGAACAACGGTACCGGCACCGGATTCTGATACATCACCAAAGTTCATTCCGCCGTTATCTTCGGAAATGGTCAGGCCCTGTATTACCCTGGCTGAAGCGTTAGCAGTTACAGATGCTGCAGATACAGCAGATGTGTAAAGACCTGCTGATAATGCAGCAGCTCCTGCTGCAATTAGAAGTTTGTTGTTACGGATCATGATCTGTTTCTCCAATGTCAATGATTAATAATCTTTAAACTGTTTTTTTAATCATTTTGACGATATTTCCATCTTTCTATAGCTAAAGAGTATAGAGTTCATTTGCTCCTGTTCAAGCATTTGAGGATGATTTTGTGAGCAAATTCAAAAACATGCATAGCCTGTTCGGTTCTTTCTAATTGTATTCAACCGTGGTTGTCATGATGCCCTGGTAGGCGCCAAAAGGCTGAAAACTGCCAACATTCATGGTGGCGCCAATGCTTAAATTCTGCCGCCCTCCGGGATCCAGTTGGCTATTAGCAGAGGGCGCGCTTACGAAGTTATCAACAGTCATGCTGTCACCTGCCGAGCTGGTTATCACAATCGAAGTCGGCAGGGTGATGATATACAACGCATTTGGGTCACCCGATACTTCAAATTTGGCCGGTGTGCCTGAAGTGTTTGAATTCACCGTGGCGCCACCCGTAGAAGTTCTTGAGCCATCTACACCGATGCTCACCGTACCCGGAATCGAACTGGCGCCGATATCACCAAATACGATTCCGTTTTGTGCGACCAGGTTGATAGTAGATACGATGTTGGCATCTACAGTTGTAGCTGCCGTTGCCGCCTGGGCGAACCGTTGATTACCGAACACAACAATAGCCATGATGAATGCCAGCATCATGACAGACAGCTTCATTCTATTCAGCTGCAATCTTGAGGTTGTCCGTGTTGTCATAGTATTAAAATAGCCGAGTACTATAAGGATTCTCTAATTTAGCGATAAAGTGTTGTTTATCAGTGATTAATGGCTTGTATTAATGGCTAAAATCAACACTTAACGTGGTTGTATACGGCCCGCCGGCCTGCCCGGTAATTGAATTCAGGCTGGCGCCCACGGTGACCCTGGTCGGTACGGCCGGTGCGGTTAATTTAAATTTTCTCGCCGGGTTTTTGTTGAAATTATTCGCAGTCATCGATGCAGGGCCGGTCAATGTTGCAGTGCCGGGTACTGTCACCGTAATGTTGCGGCGTTCGCAGCCTGCCAGCGTTGTCCAGACATCATAGGCGGCTGCAGAGACTGTGCCGCCGGCGAGCAGAGGTCCTGTTGTCGTTCTGGCGCCTGCTGTGTCTACCGTGATGGTGCCGGCGACTGCGCCTTCGTAATCACCAAAGTTCAGGTTAGTGACCAGTGAGGCTTGAAGGGCGGCATTACACGCCGCTTTGGACGGGGGCGGCGCTGCCCTGGTACCATGGCAAAATAACAGGGCTGTAAACATCAACGATGTAATAACAGCGTTATTGACTGACAGTGCTCGCATAATGTTTCTACTGTGTCCGATTACCGCGAACAAGTCTTATGTGTTTGGGACGTTCTTTCAAGTCATTTAATGCAATACCATTACGAAACAGCACATACCAGGCGTAGCCTTCGCGTTGTGAGTTTTCCGTTGCGGTCCAGTACCAGCTTGGGGCGGCTTCAGGGAAGTAGGTCTTGTTGATAGTGGCATCTTTTGCAGTGGTGTTGTAATCGATCAGCGTTTCCATCTCTTCCCTGGTGGGCAAACGCCAGTCGGAATATCCGCATAATTTCTGCGCATTCATCGCACCTGCATAGCTGTAGGTATCACATTTGACGCCGCCCTTGCAGCGTCCACCATTGCTTATACCTTTATTCTCACCATTGATGTTGCGGAGCCATGAATATGAATAATCCTTATCGCGAATACCGCCATCATTCTTCTTTACCTCCCATGTGAGCTTGCTACTTTTATCCTCAACGCACTCCCATCTGTCGGCCGCTTCGTCAAGAGGCTGGCCGGAGTTTGCAATTTTTACGTATGCGGCAGCTGTAACGGCCGTAAGTGTTGCGGCTGCATTGGTCATGATGTCTCCATTCGCAGTAGTTTCTGACTGCCCGGGAGCTCGTGCTGGTGTTGCCGCTGCGAGTTCGAGTGCTGCTGACGGCGCCTGTGCTGGTTGCAGCGATTTGTCCGCCGCCACAGCTAGCGTTACTTCAGATGTAACTGGATCATCACAGCACGCAGGAGCTTGCAGGGGCAGTAAAAGTACCAGCATGAAAAATAGAGCAATAATTGCATTCCGCGTGCTAATTGTGCTGACGAAAGGATTGTAGAGAATGCTGAATTCGATGCCAGGACGTTTACGTAAATTGCTAACAAGTTCACGATTCACTGAAACCATGGCGCGTTCGGGAGCAACACGCTGCTGGAAACAAGCAGTTATGTCAGAGCTGCAGTATGCAAATTGTTGTTTGGGTGCCGCCATTAATTAGCTTGCCTGTATGAAATAGCGCAGCCATTGATATGAGGCTGTTATGAACAGTATTTGGTGATTTAATTTTGGCTATTTATTATTCGTATTGTAGTTGGCAAATATCGGAACCTGATTAACTAGGAGGATTAAAGCAAAATATGTTGGATAGTGAATACAAATCAACACATTTTTGTAACGAAATGTAGTGAACGCCGGATAAGTGGTAAAAATCTATATATACTTCGAGCGCTACGCAGTGATTACACAGGGTTACAATTTAGAATATCAGGATAAGCAGAACCGCCTTTACAGTTTGCAATTATTATCAGCTTTTCTGACTGGAATCAGCGTTGTCTGCTGACGTAGGGGGCAAGCCTGATGTCGATATGGGGCGTTTTTCAACATGTACATATCCGGGTCCCGATTTGAGATCCGGATTAAAGAATTCAGTGCACAAAGTCGCTAGTATGTTTATTGCTCCCCTCGATTTTCTTCGGGAGTGGTGCAGGACGTGATAGAAGTGAAATAACGCTTACGTATTTAACATGCGGGCAGAATTAGAAACTTGAGCAGATACAAGTCACGGTTAAATATTTTGATTATCACGGTGGTGGGGCGATGTCGGGAAGCGCGTTGACTGGAATGTCAGCACTTGTTGTTGATGATGAAGAGTTTATGCTGGATTTTCTCTGTATGGCTGTAGAGAAATCGGGTGTAGGTAATGTCATTTCGGCCACCAGTGGTGCGGAAGCGCTGGACCAGGTTGAAGACAGCCAACAGATGATTGATATTATTGTCTGTGATTTACAAATGCCGGGAATGGATGGTATCGAAGTGATGCGGCAGCTCGCCAATGATGGCTTTAGCGGTGGAATTATCCTGGTCAGTGGGGAAGACAAGCGTATTCTGAAGACGGCAGAGAGCATGGCTGAAGTCCGGGGACTCAAGGTCATCGGCAGTCTGTGTAAACCGATGCCTGTTCACGAAATCATATCTTTGATGAATAAATATGCAGTGGCGGAACAGCATGCTTCCTGGGCCATCTCGGATGTAACCGCCAATGAACTGGATGCTGCTATTCGATCAGGCGAAATCACCGTTAACTACCAGCCTCAGGTTGATATCAAAACAGGCGTTGTCAAGAGTGTAGAAACACTGGCGCGCTGGTTTCATCCTGAAAGAGGCATGATTACTCCCGATATATTTATTGATATAGCTGAACGTCATGACCTGATAGATTCACTTGCGGATTCTATTATTATGCAGGCAACCCGGCAGGGCGCAATCTGGCATAAACAGGGCATCGACCTCAGTGTGGCTATCAATATTTCCATGTATAATCTGCGCCACCTGGATTTCCCGGATCGAATTACAGATATCGTCAATCATGCAGGCATGGACATCAAAAAGCTGGTAATCGAAATTAGCGAGAGCCGACTGGTCCAGGACCTTGGAACCTACCTCGATATACTTAGCCGCCTGAGGCTCAAGGGACCATTGCTTTCAATTGACGATTTTGGTACCGGTTACGTGTCCATGGACCATCTCAAACAGATGCCGTTTGGAGAGATCAAAATAGACAGGGCATTTGTTAATGGCGCCTATAAAGACGACACAGCGCGCGCCATTCTGAAAAGCAGTGTTAGTCTGGCAAAACAACTCGATATGACCGTTGTTGCAAAAGGTGTGGAAGTAAAGGATGACTGGGACCTGGTAACAGAATTGGGTTGTGATATGGTTCAGGGCTATTACGTTGCACCGCCTATGGACGTTGAGACATTTGATGCCTGGCTGCTACAGCGGGGAAAAAAATTGTACTGCTCGTGATTTGATCTGACGCGTGTCTGATTTAAAATGCTGTAGACAATTAAATGTATCCACAGATGAACGCAGTTAAACTCAGATGTATAGAAGCCTGATAACATCATTATCTGCACTCGTTTCGACTTAATCTGACACACTGAAATTTTTCGCATGACCGATAAACCTGACTATGTTTGTGGATCAACATCCTGTTTTCTCGCAGAGGCACAGAGAACGCAAAGAAAGATGAATAAGGCGATACTGTTTATGCAAAAAATACATGTCATCTCTGCGTTCTCTGCGTCTCTGCGAGAGTAAATATCTATAGTATTTTCTATATAGCAAATCACGGCTGTACTGATCAGTGTGACAGTATCACGTCTGATACAGGTTGCTGTCAAATCGGGTGGTGACTAGTACAAATAAATCATAGATGAAGTTAATCTATACCGGGAGAGGGTGTACATTGCCTGGGTGGTTAGATCAGGCTTCGCAATATGTTCTATCTGGCAACCATTTCATAACGATCTCAAGCAAAGAATCGTGAGTAAAAGGTTTGCTCAGATAATCATTCATGCCGGCTTCACAACATTGTTCTATGATGCCTTCCTGTATATCAGCTGTTAATGCAATAACCGGGATTTGTGAGTAAATTGATGCTTGCTGACGAATCCTTCTTGTTGCTTCAAATCCGTCCATAGTCGGCATTTGGCAATCCATTAGTACAAGATCAAAGTTATTATCTTTTAATGCTTGCAACGCCAGTTGGCCATCATTAACAGCTACGACTTCACAACCGGCTGATTCGAGCATGGCTGAGGCCACTTCCTGGTTTATCATGTTGTCTTCAGCCAGCAGAATCCTGGTATTCAGAGTTATTTCGTGCGCAAGCGCCTGGTCAGATTCGGTTGTGGTATGCGCTTGTTCAGTTTCCCTGTTCTGTTCTGGAATCTTTCGCTGCAGCTGGAGTGTTATACAGAAGCTCGAACCTTGACCTGGCATGCTTTGCACATCAATTTCACCTGCCATCATGTTGATTAACTGTTTAGTGATTGCGAGTCCGAGACCGGTGCCGCCAAACTTTCTGGTGGTTGAATCATCCTGCTGTGTAAAGTCATCGAAGATATATGGCAGGGCTTCAGGTGTTATGCCGATTCCAGTATCACGTATTTCTATTTTGAAATGGATATCGCTCTCATTTTGGGAGATCTGTTCCACCCGAACCAGCACGTCGCCTTTTTCAGTGAACTTGACAGCATTGCCAACAAGGTTGATTAATATCTGGCGCAGTCGATGTACATCCCCAATGAGTTGATAATCCATATCAGGAATGTCAGTAAGCAGATTCAGATTTTTACTGCGCGCCTCTTCAGAAACAATCTGGATCACTTCTTCAATCGTGTCCTTAAGATTGAACGCAACCTGTTCCAGCTTTAAATTATTGGACTCGATTTTTGAGAAATCAAGAATATCATTAATCAGGCTGAGTAAGTTCTTGCCGGAACGAATTGCGTTTTCGGCGAAACCGTGTTGTCTTTCAGTCAGCTGTGTATTGAGTAATAATTCCAGCATTCCAAGAATGCCATTCATTGGTGTACGCACTTCATGGCTGATAGTTGCAAGGAATCTGCTTTTCGCTATATTTGCAGCTTCCGCTGCCTGCTTTGCTTCAAGCAGGTCCATCTCGGCCTGTTTCTGTTCTGTATCATCTCTTCCATAAACATTAACGTATTTTCGTGCACTGCGTGGCACAAAGCGTAATGTGTAGTGAGTTGTGCCTACAGAAACTTCAATCTCCTGATATTGTTTATGCTGCAGGACGTTATTGACGAACTCTTTTATATTTTTCGGGACATAATGACCGATTGCGGTTTTCCAGTCGTCGATGATTTTCATTCCGGGGTCGTTGCTGTAAAGCAACCTGCCATCGTGATCTATTCTCATGATGGGGTCAGTGTTTTCTTCTGAAAATGCAGCACGTGCAGCATATCCTTTCAGTTCCAGTTCACGTATTCTGTTGATTTTCATGTTGTGCCACGTTGAGAGAATGGCAATGTAAATTATCAGGCAACTTAAGACTATAAGTAGAATCCAGAAATAATGGATATCAGCGAGGCTGACCTTCCGTGTGATATTCAACTCGGTAGCCTGGCCATAGAGGTTGAGGTCGCGTTTGTAGTTCAGCATCGGTAATATAGAGAGCGTATTTCCAGTCTCCTCCCCATTGCTAATTGTGTATTCGAAGTATTGTTCTGTACCTGTGCGCTTCTGGTTGAGTGAGACCTTTAATTGTGTTGTGGCTTGAACTGCGTTACTCAGCAGGCTTTCAGCCCCGACTTCCATCGCGATTGCACCATTAAACATGGCAAGCCGTTCCTGCTCACTGGTTGGTGCATAGCGTCCCTGGTACACCGCTTTGAAAACCATGATTCCACCATCAAGATTCAATAAATGGGAAACCGAGGATGCAACGCCGCCGCCTGTTCGTGTCGCATTTGTCACCGCGTATGCCAGGTCCGGGTCAGAGAGGACGTTGTATCCAAGTAAAGATCCCATGTGGGGCAGCAGCGGTTCGATTATGTTAATAATTAGATATTCCGGCCGTTGTTCTGCTTTTACCAGGCTTCCGTCTGTGCTGGATTCGGTCACGCTGAACTGAAAATACCCGCGGTCCCGCATTTCCTCTTCAAAATCCGTTCTGCCTGCATGATCCAGCTTGTGCAGAGACACGGCAGAACGAATATAGGGGTACGCACTTAGCAATTCCTGTGCAAAAGTAGAAAACTGTACCTCACTGACATTATCACTTGCCTGGTGAAAACCGGCGAGCGAAGTCAATACGGCTTCCAATGTGCTGTAACGACGAGCGATCTCTTCATAAACAAGCTCGGCCTTTGCTTGAAAATCCTCTTGCGCATGAGATAAACCGATTTTCAGTGTGAGCAATCCAGCAAGCATGCACAATGCAATGCCTACAACCCAAATCAGTACATGCTGCTGGGTTGTATAAGTGGTTTGTGTTAAGTGTTGGTCTTTATGCACTGCTCTCTCAAATGAGTGTTGTCAAAACTTACTGTACATGTTTCGACTTGAGTATAAGCCCTTCAGGTAGCATTATATTGCCTGCTTGCATCAACGATGAGTTTGTCCAGATGTCCCATTTCCGGTTCGGTACTATGGCAATCTTTGCTATTTCCACACCGTCTAATATGCTCATGGCTGCCTGAGCAGCCCATTCGCCTTGCTCCTCCGGAACCTTGGTAAAGCCAAGCATGGTATATGGCATCATCCAGCCATGGTTAGTGACGCTCAGCTTCTTGCTTGGTGTCTTGATAGCGTTTACAACGCGCTCCCTGTCCCAGTTATGAATACCTGAGTTGCTACCTACAATGATAAAGTCATATTGCTGTGCCCTGGTATATGAGTTCAGCCAGTCATACATAGTATCTGCCAGCGCCGAGTCCAGGTGAATATCATACTTGCCAAGGGCTTTTTCAAATCTGGCCAGGTTCTTTTTTTCAGTCACGGTGTTGGCGCCGAGGTAAATAGCTCTTTTGGCATCAGGTATCAGGTCCTTGACTTTTTCAAGTAGCGGATAAATTGGCGCAACTTCAACCATGCCGGTGACATTACTGTATGGGAAGCCATATTCATCCGCTGTCCAGTTAACGCCGCAGAATACGAATGGGATTTCGTGATCCTTATAATATGCCTGTATAACGTATTTTGCTGCATTATCATCAGCAGTGATCACTATATCCGGTTTCCAGCTATCGATAAGCTGTTTGACTTCCAGGCCTGTTTTTTTCATCTGTTCGGGAGACTTGTTGCGCTTGGTGTCCATATTGAATTGCCTGATCTCGCATTTATCTTCCAGAACAGATCGTATGCCACGTTCTACACCGTCTGACCAGGCATAGCCCGAATGATAAGAAGAAACAAACAAGCACTTGTCCGCCAGTACTGTTAGCGGAAAATAACTTGCACATAGTAACAACAGGGTAAAGCCCAGGTGAAACATCGAGGGTTTGTTATCAGGGTGAAAAGGTGTATATGGGCGTATGAGTTTCATTATTGTTTTCTTATATATGTTATCAATTACAGATTAGTGCCTAAAAAGTAACACAATGCAATTTGGCTGTATCTCGGTACTGCTGGCAGCTACACCGATACAGGTGGTTTTTTTTCTACTTTGTAAAATATCGAAATACACCAGGGTTACATTATTACTTATATCGGCAAAGTGTGAGAAGGCATCAGGAACAGTTGATAAATCACTGCACTATAATGCCGAAATCAGTTTTTTCTGTCCAGAATTTGTGCGGCTTGAATTCAAGCTGCGCTGAATGTTCCACGTGATGCTTCTTACCCTGAAATGCTTGTGTGATTGGATATCTTACAGTGGAGGGTTGGGCAAAAATTCGTGTGTTAATGAGCTGTATGGTTCAGGGTATGAACGCCAGGATATACAAAAAATTAAATTAATGAGTCGAGCCGTTGTATTCCACAGCCACTGTCAGCTGGTATCCCTTGTTTCTAATCGTCTTTATAAGAGCAGGCTTTTTCGGATTTTGCTCAATTTTTTTTCGAAGTTTTGCTATAGCCATATCTGCGGAGCGATCCAGTGGCGACCATTGGCGTCCGGATATCATATCCAGAATTTCATCTCGACTTATAGCAACATTGGGCCGTCTGACGAGTGCTGATAACAACTTATACTCACTGTTGGTAATACCGACAAGTTCGCCCTCAGGAGAGCGTAGAGTCTGGTTGATGAGATTGAGTTCCCAGCCAGCAAACTTTGCCAGGGTTTTTGTCCTTTGATGATATGTATCCAGTTTTGCACGGCGAATGACAGAGTGTATCCTCGCAAGCAGCTCCTTTTCCTCGAATGGCTTGGTTATATAGTCGTCAGCGCCTATCTCGAGCCCGTTAACCTTGTCTGAAACATCAGCTTTTGCTGTTAGAAAGATAATAGGTATATCCGAGAGCGCACGTATTTCTCTGGCCAGGGTCATGCCATCTTTACCGGGAAGCATGATATCGAGAAGTAGCAAGCTGATGGAACTGTCCTGGATTCTCTGGCTTATGTCTTCGCCCGTAGTGCTGGTTGTGACTTCATAACCACCGTTTTCCAGATACCTGCATAAAAGACGACAAAGACGCTGATCATCGTCAACTATATGTATCTTGCCTTTGTTCAATGAAACATCTCTGATTTTGTGGTGGGAAACAGCGGATAAACAAGAATACAAAATTATGTCCTTCAAAAAACATCAGTATTAGCTCCTGTATATCAAAAATAAATATCAGGGGCAAGCTTTGGGATCAATATTTTCTCAATGAAATATGAAAAATATCAATATTTTAACTGGATATCAGTATTGGCCATGTAATTTCCGCATTTAGGGATTCTAGTCCTAAAGATTTGTCGGGTCCGACCGCCATATCCCGGGCTCTGGCATCGTTAATTTGATATTGCCTCCATGGCGCATCCATGCCGGCCGCCCATCTGCGTGTTGTTATATACCTGGTGCGCGGGTCTGATATTGGCGGGACATAATCAAGATGTAGTCAAGAGGATTGTAGAATATCACTTATTCGTTCCAGCAGGTCATGTTTGCTGTATGGCTTGGGTAACAGCTGGAAAGAAAGGTCGTTAGCTGGCAGCTTCTGTACCTCTTTTTCGGCAGCCGTGGTTAGAAGTACTTTCAATCGTGGATACTTGTTAGCTGCCCAGTTAGCCAGGTCACGCCCGTTCATATCACCTGGCATCAGGATATCGGTAAATAAGATATCAATGTCATTGTTGTTGTCCAACTGGTGCATTGCTGATGTGGCATCTTCTGCTTCTAATATGTCGAGTTTTAATTTATCTAAGCACCGTACAGCGAATTGTCGAACATCGGGGCGATCCTCTACAACCAGAATGGTTGCATCACCAGCAGGCGGAATCATTTGTTTGGCAATTTCTTCTTGTTTTGCCCGTTTGCCCCCGTAAACAGGAAATAGCATCTTCAGGCAGGTGCCTTCACCAGGGGTGCTGTCTATTATCAGCTCGCCTCTTGACTGACGCATAAATCCATAAACCATGCTAAGGCCTAGACCAGTGCCTTCGCTCTTGCTGGTAGTGAAGAAAGGTTCTGTGGCATGTTGTCGTACCTCGTCAGTCATCCCAATACCGGTGTCTTTGATTGATATGCAGACTAACTGATCGGTAGCATCTTTGTCCGTGTTCAGGCTGCTTTGCTCAGGTGGGGCCTGTATCAGTTCCGACTTAATCGTTATTTGTCCGCCATCAGGCATGGCGTTTCTGGCATTGATAAGAATATTTAACAGTGAGCTTTCGAAACTGGTTGTATCAACCAGAATATCGGGCAGCCCTTTTTTAAGCTTTATATTTAATTCTATGTTGTCACCCAGAGTATTTTTGAATAATTTGCCGAATTTCTTGATTGCTTTATTAACGTTTAAATATTCCTGTGCCAGTGATTTTTTTCTTGAAAATGCCAGTAACTGCCTTGTCAGATCTACACTATCCTGGACCGCAGAGTACGCATCATTAAGTATTTCCATATCTTCGTCACTGATGCCATAGTGTTCAGCCAGGCTTTCGTTAAGTAATTCAAGATTGCCTTTTGCGATGGTCATCAGGTTGCCAAAATCATGGGCAACACCGCTTGTTAACTGTCCTATGGCTTCCATCTTATGATTGTGTGCTTCCTGCGCCTGTTTCTTGATTCGTTCTGTTATGTCCTGAACGATACCGTTTACCTCGGTCAGATTGCCTGCAATGTTCAGTGTGCCGACCGCCTGCTGGTAAACCCAGCGTGTCTTGCCATCGGGTAAGATGATGCGGTGTTCAATACTGTGTGTATCCGCAGAGTTGAAAACAGTTTGCTTGAATTGTTTCAGCCTTTCATAGTCATCTTCAGTTACTGCATGATAAAAATGGTCATAAGACGGAATAAAGCTTCCGGGTTCATAACCATAGATTTGATACAGCTCGTCAGACCATGAAAGTTGCCGCGTTTTTGCATTCCAGCGCCAGTTGCCTATATGCCCTATTCGTTGCGCCTGTCGAAGCAGGTATTCACTATGATGCAGCTTTTCCGTTAGTAAATAGCGTGACAAAACGCCTCTCAAGCGCAGGCAGCTTATATAGAGTGTTTCCTGCTCTGATGCGGACCATGGTCTGTCGCCGCTGCATTTATGTAAAATGAGGAACCATGAATGGCCGTTGTGTACATGCAGCGCCTTCAACATCTGCTGATATACCTGGCCTTTACTGATGAAGCCACAAGACGGTGATTCATCATCACGGGATGAAACCAGCGGGTATTCGTTAGTATTCGACCAGCGTAAATTATCTTTTCCAATATCTTCGACAAGCGTGCCATGATTGTCGTCAATGTTTATACAGTTGCCGCGATATGCTTCGGAGACAACATCGAGTTTTGTGTATTCATTATCAAAAGATGCGATGATAAAAGCGCGATCTGCAGAGAAAATATCCAGCATCTCATGCAAAATACCTTTTAGTAAGGTGTCTTTGTTATTGCTTTGTGTAAGTACGCGAGAGATCCTTTCGGTATGTTGCAGATGTAATTCGCGTTGTTTCAGGGCGACGATGGCGTTTCTGGCCTTTAGAAGATACTGGATACGATAGGGGAAAGTGTCCCAGTTAATCGGCTTGCTGATAAATGCAGTGGCGCCTAATTGAAAAGCTTTTTCTATAGAAGCAGAATCATCCAGTCCTGTTACCATAATAACTGATATTTTTGTGTCACCGGTAAGTCTGCGTATTTCCGAACATACTTCAAAGCCGTTCATACCGGGCATTTTGACATCGAGTAATACCATGTCAGGTTCTGATGTCTTGATGGCTTCTATTGCAGCAGGCCCGTTATCGACTTCTTCTATTTTGTAGCCGCCTTCGCTTAGGGCCTCATACATTAGCAGGCGCATGGTCACGTCATCGTCTACGATGAGTATTCGTGATTTCACCGGCGTGTGCTGAATGTCTGTCACAGTCTGTCTTTATTGCAGAAATATCCGGATATTGTACATGGCTATACTCATTAGCGCTGGAACCTATATATAATGTGTCCCCATGCCCAATCGTATACACGTTATGTCCGATCACCTGGTCAACCAGATCGCAGCAGGCGAGGTGGTGGAGCGACCGGCTTCGGTCGTCAAGGAACTGTTAGAAAACAGTCTCGATGCCAAAGCCAGTCGTATAGAAGTCGATGTGGAACAGGGTGGTATCAAGTCGATCCGGATTCGAGACGATGGTTTTGGTATTCACAAAGATGATCTTAAATTATCGCTGTCATCACATGCAACCAGTAAAATCAATAACCTGGGAGATCTGGAGCATGTAAAAAGCCTCGGTTTCAGGGGTGAAGCCCTGCCCAGTATTGCCTCGGTCAGTCGTTTGAGCCTGACGTCACGCTGGCGTGACGAAGCTGATGCCTGGAGTATCAGCACCTCATCCATTGATGAATTCGATGTCAAGCCGGCCGCGCATGCTGGCGGCACTACGGTTGAGGTCAGAGACCTTTTTTATAATGTTCCGGCACGCAGGAAATTCCTGCGTGCCGAGAAAACGGAATTTGCTCATCTCGAAGATGTCGTTAAAAGAATTGCATTGAGTCACTTTAATGTCGATATCACGCTGCGGCACAATAATCGTGCTGTCAGGCAATTACGCAAAGCAGATGACCGCCTGCAACAGGAAAAGCGAATTGCCGGTGTCTGCGGTCCCGCATTTATCGAAAATGCGGTTTTTATCGACTATGCCATCAATGACCTGAGGCTGTGGGGTTGGGTAGGCCGGCCGACGTTCTCACGCAGCCAGGCAGACATGCAGTATTTTTACGTCAATGGCCGCATGGTGCGTGACAAACTGGTGACTCACGCGATACGCCAGGCCTACCAGGATGTGCTTTACCATGGCAGGCATCCAGCCTACGTGCTGTTTCTCGAACTCGACCCGTCCACGGTGGATGTTAATGCGCATCCGGGAAAGCATGAGGTGCGTTTCAGACAAAGCCGCAGCGTGCATGACTTTATATTTCGTGCAATCCATAAATCACTTGCTGATTTAAGACCGGATGAAGCCGATAATCGCCTGCAAGCCGCTGTGTTTGATTCCGGCATGACCTCGCCAGCGCATCACGGCGGCCAGATACCTGCTCGATCACGCGCAACCGACCCATACGTCAGGCAGGCGCCGTTGTCACTTGCGGTCGCCGAGCAAATGTCCGCTTATGGACAGATGAATGCGGCTGCGCTCGATGTTGCGGGCCTGTCGCAGGATGAGGCAGAGTCAGAACAGGTACCGCCATTGGGCTACGCACGCGCCCAGCTCCATGGTATCTATATACTCGCTGAAAATGTCCAGGGACTGGTGCTGGTCGATATGCATGCGGCGCATGAGCGCATTAGCTATGAGCGCCTCAAGCAGTCTCAGCAGGATAGTGGTATACAGACACAGCCCCTGTTAGTGCCGATCAATATCGATGTCAGTGAAAAAGAGGCCGCCCTGGTTGAAGCCAGCCCCGAAATCTTTGCCGAACTGGGTTTGGAGGTCGATCGCTCCGGACTTGAGAGCGTACGCATACGCCAGGTCCCGGTGGTGCTCGCACAGGGTGATAGCGAGGGTCTGCTGCGGGATGTTTTATCGGACATGGTCAAACACGGCAGCAGTACGCGGATTCATGAAGCCATGAATGAGGTGCTCTCGACCATGGCCTGTCATGGCTCGGTGCGCGCCAATCGTAAACTCACGGTTCCGGAAATGAATGCCTTGTTAAGGGACATGGAGCGCACAGAGCGCAGCGGGCAGTGCAACCATGGCCGCCCGACCTGGGTGCAGCTGTCGATCGACGAGCTCGATAAACTTTTTCTGCGCGGTCGATAAAAATAAAGAATATCTACCGCAGAGGCGCGGAGGCGCTGAGAAAAAATAATTTTCTGCCGCAAAGCTCGCAAAAATGCGCAAATTAAAAACCATAATAAAGCTTTTCTTTGCGCTCTTCGCGTTTTTTGCGGCAATAGATGCTGTTAATATTTTCTCTGTGCCTCCGTGCCTCTGCGGTTTAAAACCATCATGACTCTAATTATCCAGCCGGGCACTTCGCCTGACGATCCACCCGCGGTTTTCATCATGGGACCGACTGCCACCGGCAAAACCGACCTAGCGATTGCGCTGGCCGAGGAGCTGCCGATGGATATCATCAGTGTTGATTCGGCGATGGTCTATCGTGGTCTGGATATTGGCAGCGCCAAACCGGATGCAACTACACTCGCTGCTTCACCGCATCGCTTGATCGATATCTGTGATCCATCTGAGGCCTACTCGGCAGGAAGATTCAGAGATGATGCCATGTCTGAAATGGGGAAGATTGCTTCAGCCGGGCGAGTTCCATTACTGGTCGGCGGTACCATGCTGTACTTCAAGACACTGCAGCAAGGTATCGCTGAGCTTCCTGATGCCGATACCGATGTTCGTCAACAGCTGGATCATGAGGCGAAAAATAGAGGCTGGGATTACATGCATCAACGCCTGGCGAAAATTGATCCAGAATCCGCAAAACGCATCCATCCCAACGATCCACAAAGGATTCAAAGAGCTCTGGAAGTCTATGAAATTTCGGGTAAATCGCTCACTGAATTCTGGCATGAGCAGGCTCGCGAAAGCCTGCCTTACCGACGCGTGAAAATTGCATTGATGCCGGCCGATCGCGTTGATCTGCGAAAACTCATCGAACGGCGATTCGATGCCATGCTTGATGTCGGCCTGGTTGAAGAAGTCGAAAAACTTTATCAACGAGAAGATTTAACCGCAGATTTACCTGCAATTCGTGCGGTTGGATATCGCCAGGTATGGGCTATGCTGGCAGGAGAATACGACTTTAAAACCATGCGTGAAAAAGCCATTATTGCCACAGCACAGTTGGCAAAACGGCAAATGACGTGGCTGAGAAAAGAGTCCGAATGCAATTTTATTCAACCAGAATCAGTCAAATTATTGAATCTGCTGAAAAATCTTAGTTTTTTACTATGATACTATTTGTGTACGGGGCTTTGGTTTAAGGTAAATACCAACAATCGTCGTACTTAACCCATATAAAAATAATTACGGGGAGCGGGATAATGTCGAAAGGGCACCACTTACAAGACCCTTATCTAAATGCGTTACGTAGAGAACGTGTACCGGTAGCAATATACCTTGTGAATGGCATCAAGCTGCAAGGCCAGATCGAATCATTCGATCAGTTCGCGGTATTGCTGAAGAATACGGTCACACAGATGGTCTACAAACACGCAATCTCAACCGTTGTGCCATCAAGGCAGGTGAAATGGAGCGATCAGGGAGGTGGCAACGGTAACGGATCTGATGGAGATTAAAAACGCACATCAGGTATACTATGCCTGTGTGAGTTAATTTTAACGGTCGCTTGATGCGACCGTTTTTATTTATCCGACCAATGGGTATTACTTTAAATAAATTCGTTAAGCTATTGAATATAAAGAGTTATAAATCGCTGTGACAAGCTCGAATCTGGTTGAGGTGATCGCGCTTGTTTGAGCGTGCAGAGCTGGGTAATCGCGCCATTCTGGTACACATGGATACCAGTGATGAAGAAAGACGCGAAGACCTGTCCGAATTTGTTGAGCTGGCTACATCGGCGGGCGCTGAAATACTGCACACAGCCACCAGCAGTCGGCATACACCCGATCCAAAATATTTCATCGGTAAAGGCAAGGCGTCGGAAATAAAACAACTGGTGTCTGAAACAAGGGCCGACCTTGTCCTGTTCAATCACGCCTTGTCACCATCACAGGAGCGAAACCTGGAAGCGCTTTTACAATGCCGTGTACTGGATCGCACCGGCCTTATCCTCGATATATTTGCACAGCGCGCACGCTCCTTTGAAGGCAAGTTGCAAGTCGAGCTTGCGCAACTCAAGCATCTGTCTACGCGACTGGTTAGAGGCTGGACCCACCTCGAGCGCCAGAAAGGTGGCATTGGTTTGAGGGGTCCGGGTGAAACCCAGCTGGAATCAGACCGCCGCCTGCTTGGGCAACGTATCAAGCAGATCAACAAGCGGCTGGAAAAAGTGCGCAAGCAGCGCGAGCAGGGCAGGCAGTCCCGCCGCAAGGCGGAGATACCTACAGTGTCTCTGGTTGGATATACCAATGCGGGCAAGTCAACCCTGTTTAACGTCGTCACCAACGCGGATGTCTATGTCCAGGACCAGCTGTTTGCAACGCTCGATCCTACCCTGAGAAAAGTGAAGATCGACAATGACGTGGAACTGATCCTGGCAGATACAGTCGGATTTATTCGCCACCTGCCGCATGATCTTGTCGAAGCCTTTCGATCGACATTGCAGGAAACTTCTGAAGCACATCTGTTACTGCACGTGATCGATGCCTCCGATGAAAACCGCGATTCGCAAATCGAAGAAGTCGAATCCGTACTCGAGCAGATACAGGCTGACAGGATTCAACGCATTCAGATCATGAATAAAATCGACATCAATGGTGTTGAGCCACGTGTTGATTATGATTCTGAAGGCCATGCAAGGCGTATCTGGCTCTCGGCCGGAACAGGTGACGGGCTGGAACTGCTTCGCAATGAGCTTGCGGGATTTTTCAAAAAGGAAATGGTTGTGGGTCAGATTACCCTGTTACCAGCGCAGGCACGACTGCGGGCCCTGTTATTCGAGCTTGGCGCTGTTCGGCATGAAATAGTTGATCAAAGCGGGCACTATATACTCGATGTATGTATCGCGAGGACGGATTTACATAAACTTGCCCGCCGGGAAAATGTTTCGCTTGATGTGTTGCTACCGGTTGCCGCAGCCTGAAAGATTGTTCATAAATAACGGTGTCGGCTTGCGGGTAAGCTCCAAGCCACCTAAAATGCCGTCTCTTAAGAATCTTATGTTCAGCATGATGTCTGAACATTCGCATAACCAATCAATCTGGAGTAACACATGGCCTGGAATGAACCTGGCGGTAACGGTGATAAAGATCCCTGGGGTAACCGCGGAAATCAGGGTCCACCTGATCTCGATGAGGTCTTCAAGAATTTCCAGAGGAAATTCGGCAGCCTGTTTGGCGGCAAGGGTGGTCGTGGCGGCGGTCGCGGCACCGGCACCGGTTCAGGCGGTACCATTGGTATTGGTATCGTTATAGCGATCGTACTGCTTTTCTGGATGGCAACCGGCTTCTACAAGATCGAGGAAGCCGAGCGTGGCGTTATTCTTCGTTTCGGCAAGCATGTTGATACCACACAGAGTGGCCTGCACTGGCACTTGCCAACACCCATCGAATCTGTAACCAAGGTCGACATTACCAAGGTGCATCCTGTGCCATTACGAGCAACCATGCTCACCCAGGATGAAAATATCGTTGATATCGAAGGCACCATCCAGTACCAGGTTGCCGATGCAATCAGTTATCTATTCAATGTACGCACGCCTGAAGTTTCGCTGTCGCAGGCGGCAGAAAGCGCACTGCGTGAGAGTATCGGTACCAGCAAGATGGATTATGTGATCACTGAAGGCCGTGGCCAGATAGCCTTCCAGGTTGGCAATTCGATTCAGGAGATCATGGATTTCTACGGCACCGGCATAAAAGTTGTCAAAGTAAACATACAGCTCGCAAAACCGCCTGAAGCCGTTAAAGATGCCTTTGATGATGTTACCCAGGCGCGTGAGGATGAAGTGCGTTTGAAGAACGAAGCTGAAGCCTACCGCAACGAGGTTGTCCCGAAAGCACGCGGTGCCGCGGCTCGTTTGCGCGAAGAGGCAGATGCCTATAACAAGGAAGTGATTGCACGGGCGGAAGGTGAAGCAAACCGGTTCTCGCAGCAGCTTAAGGCGTACGAGAGAGCACCTAGCGTCACCCGTGATCGCCTCTATCTGGATATGATGGAGTCAGTGCTGGGTAACAGTTCCAAGGTTCTGGTTGATATCGAAGGCAACAATAATCTGCTTTATCTGCCACTGGATAAGCTAATGTCCCGTTCGGCTGCAGTCGATACTCTGGGTGACAGCATGCAAAACCTGACACAGAAACAGGACCTGTTACGGCTACAGCAGCAGTCACAACGGACCCGTAATAATTCGCGTACAAGGGAGACTAGATAATGGTATCCAATATGATCAAATTCAGTATACCGGTTCTGGCACTGGTTATATGGGCATCCGTGTTTACTGTTGATGAGCGACAGAAAGCAATCTTGTTCAAGTTCGGTGAAATACTGGCTTACGATTACGAGCCGGGACTGCATTTCAAGATGCCGCTGATAAACAACGTGAGAAAGTTCGATAATCGTATTCTGACCATTGACCAGCAGCCCGAACGCTTTCTTACTGCTGAAAAGAAAGACCTGATTGTGGATTCTTTCGTCAAGTGGCGCATTGCTGATGTTGTACAGTATTACAAAACCACTCAGGGAGATGAAAACCGGGCAGGCCAGTTGCTATACCAGAATATCAACAATGGTTTGCGCGACGAGTTTGGTAAGCGCACGGTACAGGAAGTGATTGCCGGTGACCGTACCGAGATCATGAGTATTATGACGGCAGAAGCGACTGAAAAAGCCAAAACGCTTGGTATTGAAGTCATCGACGTGCGTATCAAGAAAATTGACCTGCCGGCACGGGTGAGCGATTCCGTATACAGACGTATGCGTGCTGAGCGTGAACGTGTTGCCAGGGACTTTCGTTCCAAGGGTGCTGAAGCGGCTGAACGTATTCGTGCAGATGCCGACCGTCAGCGCAGTGTGATACTCGCAGAAGCCTACCGTGATTCAGAAATTGTACGTGGTGAAGGAGATGCCAAGGCAACGGACATCTATGCCGAGGCGTTCAGTAAAAATGAGGATTTCTTTCGTTTTAATCGCAGCATTAATGCATACAAGAGCAACTTCTCAACCGCAAACGACATCATCCTGCTGCAGCCGGATTCCGAATTCTTCCGCTATTTCAATGATTCCAGAGGTAAGGAATAAACAGTGCAATGTGGGACGATCTGGTTCGAGCTGTCGCATTGGTGCTGGTAATTGAAGGCATGCTGCCATTCCTGTCGCCAGATGGCTGGCGACAGGCAATGATTCAGGCCGGCCGCCTTTCCGATAAAGCATTGAGATCTGTTGGCTTTGTCAGCATGCTTATCGGTGTATTAATTCTTTATCTGACAAGATAGGCAAATGACGGTTAACGGACACTGGATTCTGCCGCAAGGCATTGAAGAGGCGCTGCCTGAGCAGGCGGCGAGCCTGGAATGTCTGCGCCGCGATCTGCTCGACCTGTATGCGAGCTGGGGTTACGAGATGGTGATGCCGCCATTTATCGATCATATCGAATCCCTGCTCACGGGTACGGGCCGCGACCTGGATCTGCAGACGTTCAAGCTGGTGGATCAGCTCAGTGGACGTACACTTGGCATACGCGCCGACATGACGCCACAGGCCGCACGTATCGATGCACACCAGCTAAACCGTGAAGTACCGACGCGTCTCTGCTATATAGGCACCGTGCTGCACACCCGTTCGGACGGTTTTGGCAGTAGTCGCAGCCCGCTACAGGTTGGTGCAGAATTATACGGGCATGCGGGTGTCGAGTCTGATGTTGAAATACTTGATCTAATGCTCAGTACATTCGAGTCAGCCGGTGTTAAAGACATCTATCTCGATATTGGCAACGTTGACATATACAAAAACCTTGCAAAGCAGGCGGGATTGGCTGAGGACGATGAAATTCGCCTGTTTGAACTGTTACAGCAAAAAGCGGTTACCGAGATCAGGCAGCTGGTTGCCAGCCTCAGTGTTGATGCAAATGTAGCAAAAATGATTATGCAGCTGGCTGAATTGAACGGTGATTTATCGATCATCGATCGTGCGCGCGAACAACTCAAGCAGGCCGGATCGGAAGTGATGTCGGCCCTGGATTATCTTGAGCGAGTTGCGCAGGCAGTCAGCAGACACAACAAGGATGTGAAATTGAATATCGATCTCGCAGAGTTGCATGGATATCACTACCATACCGGTGTTGTTTTCGGTGCATTTGTGCCGCAGCTGGGCCAGGAAATTGCACGCGGTGGTCGTTACGATGACATCGGAAAAATATTCGGGCGTGCACGGCCGGCAACGGGTTTCAGTACAGACCTGAAACTTTTGTCAGCGCTGGGTTCCCGCGATATAACGATGCCGCAGAAAATACTGGCGCCTGCTGGTGAGAATGAGGAGCTGCAGGCGAAAATCGATAAGCTTCGTGTTGAAGGCTATTGTGTTAGCAGGATGTTGCCCGGGCAGGTTGATGATGTTGCGGCCATGGGTTACGGTCAGAAGCTGGAACAAATCAACGGCCAATGGCAATTGGTCCCTATCGAATCTTAAATACTAAAGGTTTTATTCATGGCAAGAAATGTTGTCGTGCTCGGCAGCCAATGGGGTGATGAGGGCAAAGGTAAGGTTGTCGATTTATTAACAGATCGTGCAGCTGCAGTCGTGCGTTTCCAGGGCGGACATAATGCCGGTCATACCCTGGTCATTGGTGATGAGAAAACCGTTCTTCACCTGATTCCCTCCGGAATTCTGCGTGACAATGTGATGTGCCTGATCGGCAATGGCGTGGTGTTGTCACCATCAGCCCTGTTCGAAGAGCTGGATATGCTGGAAAATCGCGGTGTGCCTGCAACTGAACGCTTGTGCATTTCCGAGGCCTGTCCATTAATCCTGCCTTATCACATCGCACTCGACCAGGCGCGGGAGATCGCGCGCGGCAAGTCTGCAATTGGAACCACGGGTCGCGGTATCGGCCCAACCTATGAAGACAAGGTTTCCCGTCGTGGTATTCGCCTCGCCGATTTGCTTGATGAAAAGACCTTTGCTGAAAAACTGAAAGCCGTGATGGATTACCATAATTTCAGCTTGAAGCATTATTTCAAGGCAGAGGAAGTTGATTATCAGCAGGTGCTTCATGAAACACTTGGCTACCGCGAAAAACTCGCTGCTCTGGTAGCTGATATTCCCGGTATGCTGACCCGTTTCCGCAATGATGGAAAGAACATCATGTTCGAAGGTGCACAGGGTACCTTGCTGGACATTGACCAGGGTACCTATCCCTTTGTTACATCCTCCAACACGACTGCCGGTGGTGCATGTACAGGCAGCGGCATTGGGCCGCGCGATCTCGACTACATTCTTGGTATCACCAAGGCCTATACCACCCGTGTTGGCGCCGGTCCGTTCCCGACCGAGCTGTTTGATGATATTGGTAACCACCTGGGTACAAAAGGTCATGAATTTGGCGCCACCACCGGGCGCAGCCGTCGTTGCGGCTGGTTTGACGGTGTCGCTCTCAGGCGCGCCGCACAAATCAACAGCCTTACCGGTTTGTGCATAACCAAGCTGGATGTGCTCGACGGGCTGGAAACACTGAAACTGGCAACCGCTTATAAATACCAGGGTGAAACGATTGATATGCCGCCACTGGGCGCCGACGCTATCGAACAATGTGAGCCGGTTTATGAAGAAATGCCGGGCTGGAGCGAATCAACAGTCGGTATCAAGGATCTTGACGCACTGCCGGCCAATGCCAGGGCCTATCTGGATCGGATGGAACAGATCGTCGGTGTGCCGATTGATATCGTATCCACCGGGCCGGAGCGTGATGAGACCATCATTCTGAATCATCCATTTGGTTAATGGGATCATTCACACAGGAATTAAACCGCTGACTTTTTAGTATTACTCGCATAGAGAATAAACAAGGGTGATTACGCGACAAGGGTAAAGCACCCGGGCCTGGCATGTACCTTCGTTAAATGTTTTGCTTTAATCGGCAAGGTTAATTAATCCATACACCACCGTTTTAAAAGAGGCCGGCATCTGCCGGCCTTTTTTTTGACGCAAAACAGATCGTAACGGTGAACTGTTTGACAGTTAACGTTTACTAAGACCATTGATAGCCATAATCGTGGAAATACTGAATGCAAAATTATGATATTGCCGTCATCGGTGGCGGTGCTGGTGGCCTGGTGGTTGCCAGTGTTGCTGCGCAACTGGGTTTGAATGTTGCACTGGTAGAAAAAGAAAAGCAGCTGGGTGGCGATTGTCTGCATTATGGTTGTGTGCCAAGTAAATCGTTACTGCGGTGCGCTCACGTAGCGCATATGGTCAGGCATGCGGGTGATTATGGGATAGATGTCGGCAACACAAGTACTGACATGCAACAGGTCAATGCGTACATTAACAATGCTGTGCAGATTATTCAGCAACATGACAGCCATGAACGTTTCAGTGAAATCGGCTGTGATATCTACACTGGTGGTGCTCGTTTTGTTAACGCGCAGTGCATACGGGCCAATGATATCGAATTACATGCGAAACGCTTTGTTATCGCTACCGGGTCATTCGCATGGATACCTGATATGGAAGGTATACAGTCGGTCGATTATCTAACCAACGAGGACATGTTCAGTCTTGAAACACTGCCTGAACATTTGCTTATATTGGGCGCCGGCCCGGTAGGGGTGGAGATGGCGCAAGCCTATGCGCGGCTTGGAAGCCGTGTTAGCCTGATAGAGCAGGCGCAGCGTATACTGCCGCGTTTCGACCAGGATATTTCACGGCTATTGAAACAACAGCTGCTGGCGGATGGTGTGGACATCGTGCACGGTGCGGTCGAGCGTGTGCAACAACAGGGAGATATTAGAACGGTAGTGTTAAATGATGGGCGCGAATTAAGTGGTGATCAGTTGCTGGTTGCTATTGGACGCCGGCCCGCCATCGATGGTCTGGACCTTGAACAGGCTGGCGTTGAATTTGGTGAAAATGGCATCAAGGTCAACTCCAGAATGCAGACATCAAGACGGCATATCTATGCTTGTGGAGATGTTACCGGGTTGATGCCATTTACACATGTTGCGGAGCAACAGGCAGGCGTGGTGATTGCAAATGCTGTTTTCAGGATACCGAAGCTAATGCGCTACCGTGTGATACCGGCTGTTGTGTATACAGAGCCCGAATGTGCGCAAGTCGGCATGGCTCTGGAACAGGCGGAACAGGATGCGTCAGCGAGTGTAATACAGTTTGATATGCAGCAACTGGACAGGGCTATAACAGATAACACCACGCGAGGATTACTCAAGCTGGTTGTGAGAAAAGGAAGAATAGCCGGTGCTCATGTAATCGGACATCATGCGGGTGAGCTCATACATGAGCTTGCCCTGGCAATTCAGGAAAACATGAAGCTTTCGAAAATCACTACTCTTGTACATGCATATCCCAGTTATTCGCAGCTTAACCGTCGCGCGGCCAGCCAGTATTATCGCGACAGCCTGTTCAGCCCGTTTGCGAAAAATCTGGTAAAGATACTGAGTCGCTGGCTGCCATGAGGTGAACCATGTTAGATACTATTGAGCATTTAAGAGATACCGACTTTCCATCGATCCGCAGGAATCGACTCGATACCCTGCAGGTGAACCTGGGTTATTTGTGCAACCAGCAGTGCCTGCATTGCCATGTTGATGCGAGTCCGCGGCGCACTGAGATCATGGACCGAAAAACCATTGATGATGTTATCGAATTCCTTGCCAATAAAGGAATCTCAAGGCTGGATCTAACCGGCGGTGCGCCGGAAATGAACCCGTATTTCAAACATCTGGTTAAAGCCGCGCGTGAGATGGGTGTGCATGTGATAGACCGTTGTAACCTCACGATTCTACAGGAGCCGGAGCATGAAGAGCTTGCGGCATTCCTGGCGAATCATGGCGTGGAGGTCATTGCATCGATGCCCTGTTATCTGGAAGACAACGTCAATGCCCAACGTGGCGCTGGCGTTTTCGAAAAAAGTATCAGGGGCCTGCAGAAATTGAATGCGCTGGGCTATGGCAGCAGTGACGAATTAATCATAAACCTTGTTTACAATCCCCAGGGTCCAAGCCTGCCGCCATCACAGGCCGAACTCGAGCCGGCATACAAAAAGGCCCTGTTTGATAATTATGGTATTTCATTCAACAGGCTGTTTACGCTGGTCAATATGCCAATCAAACGCTTTGGCAGCACGCTATTATCCAAAGGTGAATTCGAGTCGTATATGCACGCACTCAAGTCTTCGCACAAGGATGAAAATCTTGAATCGGTGATGTGTAAAAGCCTGATCAGTGTGGACTGGCAAGGATATGTTTACGATTGTGACTTTAACCAGATGCTGGGTATCGGTCTGGGTGCGGGTGGTGGCAGGACGCTCCTGAAGGATTTGGTGGATAACGATATCAATAACGGTCCAATCGTTGTGATGGACCATTGTTATGGCTGTACCGCGGGGCAGGGGTCCAGCTGTGGCGGCGCATTGTCCTAGCCCGCATATTGCACGAAGGCGGACGCAAAATGATCGATAGCAAATGAAATTACAAGAAGTTACAGCGAATTTAATGGCTTTTAACCTGTTACAGTCTGTCCTATTTGGTTTTATGAGCAATCTGGCGTCGCATCTTGAACGATCCCCCTTGATCCATAGCTATGGCTATGAATCCGCGGGCGATCGTCCAACCTGCTTTGCCAGCTTGCCCCTAAAATCCAAATCCTTCATGCAATATGCGGGCAGCATGCAAACATAATGCTTTTATTCGGCGTTAACGTTCAACTCATTTGCTCAAGTACTCGCTGCGTGCGCAGCAATTTGTCAGTAAAAACCACCTTGCCTGTAAGCGTTATGGCGTTGTTTTTTATATGACTGATAAGCTTTCTGATAATTGCGATAAGTATATCGATGCTTGATCCACTTTTTTTAAAATGAAAGTCTCCATTATTATTCCTGTACTGAATGAAGCTGAACATATTGCTGATACGCTTGTGTCTTTAGCCTCGTATCGCAGTCAAGGCCATGAGGTCATCGTTATCGACGGCGGCAGCAATGATGATACCGTGTCAATTTCAGAGCAATATGCTGACAGGGTATTGTACAGTGATGCGGGCAGGGCGATGCAGATGAATAGCGGCATCGATGAAGCGTCGGGTGATGCCTTGCTGTTTTTGCATGCGGATACACGGCTGCCCGCTGATGCGGTTACGAAGCTCATCCACGCTGTAGAAGACGGTTATTTCTGGGGGCGTTTCAATGTGCGCCTGTCAGGTAAACATTTCATGTTTCGTATTATCGAGTGCATGATGAACCTGCGCTCCTGTATTACCGGTGTCGTTACCGGCGACCAGGCAATTTTTGTCAGTCACGAGAGTATTGAAATTGTCGGTGCATATCCGCGGCTGCCCTTGATGGAGGATGTTGTATTCAGCAAGCGCTTGCGCAAGCTTGGCTGGCCGGCATGCATCAGGCAGCAGGTGGTCACCTCCAGCAGGCGCTGGGAAGATAAAGGCATCCTGCGCACAATGCTGTTAATGTGGCGTCTTCGATTGCTGTTCTTTCTCGGTGTGTCTGCAGACAGGCTGGCCCGGCAATACCAGTGAAAGATCAAACAATGAAATATCCTGATTGCGCCATCCTTATATTTTCCAAGGCGCCGGTCGTTGGTCAGGTCAATACGCGCCTGGTGCCGTATATTACTGCCGAGCAGGCAGCGAGCCTGCACGAAGAATTGACCCACGATCGTTTGCGCATGTGCACCACAGCTGATTTGTGTGATGTCCAGCTATGGTGCAGTCCGGACACTAGCCATCCGTTTTTTTTCGATTGCAGGCAGCGCTATGGCGTTCGATTGCAAACTCAAACAGGAAACAACCTGGGCGAGCGCATGTCTGCTGCTCTGCAGACAATGCTTGGCCGGTATAAAAAGATCATTATTATTGGAACGGATGCGCCTGCACTGGATATCGATACGATTGATGCGGTTGTTAATCAGCTTGAGCATAGCGATATCGTGCTGGTACCTGCAGAAGATGGCGGTTATGTATTGTTAGGCGCTTCGAAGCATCATCAGGATTTACTTGTTGAGGTGCCGTGGGGCACTGAAAGCGTGCTTGCGGGCACGGTGCGCAATATTGATCGCCTGGGTCTGAGCTGCAGTTTGCTCGGTGAATGCTGGGATGTTGACAGGCCTGAGGATCTTGAGCGCTACATGGTTTTAAAGGCTCTTCACCAAGTGTAGTGGGTTAAATCAATATAAAGCTTTACCACAGAGTCACAGAGAACACAGAGGTTTTAGCCGCAAAAAACGCAAAAAACGCGAATTCTGTTGTGTGTGAATAGTTTCATAGCCCGGATTTAACGCAGTGACTAAATTCAATTGGATTCGAAGTTACTCGTCACATCACTGTGACTCGCCCTGAGGGCCAACCTTCAGCTGTTCAAATTCGAGTCCGATCGAGTTTAGTCTCGTTGCACTTCATCCGGGCTACGTGGGTAGGAACAGCTTTTGCCGTGAATAACGCAAAAAGCGCAAATATTTAGTTTTAAAGAATCCTTAAATATTCTACCTTGCAAACTTAATACGTTTTTTACCTTCGTGTTATTTGCGTTTTTTGCGGCTAAAACCTCTGTGTTCTCTGTGGCAATCAGTTGAATTTTTACCCGCTTTATAGATATAACAGGATCTCTTCCGGATTGTTGATGATGGCATCCGCTCCCCAGGTATTAACGTCATCATCGGTTTCTATATAACCGTAATTCGCCACCAGCGTTTTCATGCCGGCATTTTTTCCGGCTTCGATATCTCTTCTGGCATCACCCACATACATGCACTCATCGGATTTCGAACTGGCTTCATCGCAGGCGTGATGCATGGGATCGGGGTGAGGCTTGCTGTTTTCCGTGGTGTCTCCGCTGACAACAGTTGCTGCGCGCTGCAGCAGTTGCAGGCGATCCATCAGGGGTAATGTCAGCCAGCCTGGCTTATTAGTTACAACACCCCAGTTCAAGCCATTGCGTTCAATATGATCCAGCACCTTTTCAATGCCTTTGAAAGGCGATGAATCGATGCAGATATTGTGATGGTAGATTTCGAGATAACGTTGCTTCAGATGTTGCAGTCTTATTTCATCTTTGACATCACCAAATGCGAGCTTGATCAGCGCGATGCTGCCGTTGGAGACAACAGGGCGCACCTGTGCATAGGGTAAAACCGGCTGATTTTCTTCCCTGCACAGCGTATCGAGTGCAGCGGCCATATCGGGTGCGGTATCGATCAGGGTCCCGTCGAGGTCAAATAAAACAGTCTTGATAGCGGACACGTTATGCGGGCTTTATGTAATGCACCATGTAGTTCACATCAACATTATTACTGGTGCGATACATGCCGGTGAGCGGGTTGTAGCTAATGCCCTGGATATCGATAACATCCAGGCCGGTTTCACGGCACCAGACATCAAGTTCTGAAGGACGAATGAACTTGCTGTAGTCGTGTGTACCGGGAGGCAGCATCTTCATCAGGTATTCGGCGCCAATGATGGCAAACAGAAATGATTTGGGATTGCGGTTAATGGTGGAAAAGTAAATCGAGCCACCGGGTTTCACCAGCTGTTTGCATGCATTGATGACGGAAGAGGGGTCGGGAACATGCTCGAGCATTTCCATGCAGGTTACGATATCGAATGATTCGGCTGCAGACGCCGCCAGGTCTTCGACAGTGATCTGCTGATAATCGATGTCCAGATCAGACTCCATGGCATGCAGGCGCGCAACAGACAGCGGAGCCTTGCCCATATCGGTTCCGGTAACATCGGCGCCACACTCCGCCATGCTTTCGCACAGAATGCCCCCGCCGCAGCCTACATCGAGGACGCGTTTGTCGGCTAACGGACTGCTCGTGTTAATAAAATTAAGTCTGAGCGGGTTGATATCATGCAGTGGCTTGAAATCACCCTGCTTGTCCCACCAGCGCGAGGCCAGTTCTTCGAACTTTCTGATCTCGCCTGGGTCAACATTGGGTTGTGTTTTCGTCATGTCTGCTATTTTACGATGATATGACTTAATCTTCAGAACCGATTTTACGGCTCCACTCATGGGCCTGCTGGCGAATGCCGGCCTCATCCATGCCGGTCAAGACGCGATTTTTCAGTACATGCCTGCCGGCGATCCAGACATCGGATACCTGCTCACGGCAGCAGCTGTATACAAGATGAGAAACCGGGTCGTAAAGCGGTGTGGTTTCGATGCGGTCCATATTGATTGCGACGATATCTGCCTGCTTGCCTGCTTCGAGCGAACCGACTTTATTATCGATGCCCAGTGCCCTGGCGCCATTGATGGTGGCCATTCTCAGTGCTGCAGATGCGGGCAGGGCAGTGGGGTCTGCGGCAACACCCTTGGCGACCAGTGCAGCACAACGCATTTCGCCCAGCATGTCCAGGTCATTGTTGCTGGCGGCGCCATCGGTACCGAGCGCGACGTTGATGCCGCGACTGTGTAACTCGGATACCGGGCAGAAACCGCTGGCCAGTTTCAGGTTGGATTCCGGGCAGTGAACAATATGGCAACCGCTGTCCACGAGACTGTCGATTTCATTTTGCTGTAGTTGCGTCATGTGTACAGCGAGTAACGAAGGGCCCACAAGGCCGAGGTCGAAAAGCCGCTGCAATGGTCTCATGCCCGTTTTTTCCACCGCTTCTTCGACCTCATGTGCGGTCTCATGAATGTGCATGGTGATCGGGATATCCATTTCATGCGCAAAGCTGCGGATTTTTTCCAGCGGTTGGTCTGAAACCGTATAGGGCGCATGTGGCGCAAAAGTTGTAGTTATCAGGTCGTCGTTGCGAAAGCTGTCATGTGCGGCGATACCTTTCTCTATGTATTCATCCGCATTGCTCGCCCATACGGTAGGGAAATCGATCACGATCAGTCCAATGCATGCACGTATGCCGGCGTTGTTTGCCACGCGGGCGGTGATGTCCGGAAAAAAATACATGTCATTGAAACAGGTGGTTCCGCTGCGCAGCATTTCGGCAACCGCCAGTTCAGTACCGCACTGAACAAAATCCTCATTGACCCATTTCGATTCGGCCGGCCAGATATGGTTCTGCAGCCAGTCCATCAGTGCAATGTCATCTGAAAGTCCCCGAAACAGGCTCATTGCGGCATGCGTGTGCGCGTTGATCAGGCCAGGAATCAATGCATGTTGTGTATAGTCCTGTTCCACTGCGGCCTGGTAGCTGGCTTTTGCGGTTTCAGTCGGGAGAATCTCGACAATTCGGTCTTCGTGAATCGCAACACTGTGATTCACCAGGCACGGGTCGCCCTCACTCACAGGAAGTATCCATCTCGCATGCAACAGGGTATCGATGTTGGTCATGCCGCGAAGATACCTGCTGTTCCGTCTGCGCGCAAGGGGAGGGCAAATTTATGCTGCAGTTCATGCTATTCTCTGATGATATTCATATATAAACTGCTATTGGTAAATAAACAGGAGCAAGCCATGTTGAACACCCCAAAGAACCTTATTTCATTGTTAATTATCACTGTTGCACTCGCTGTGCTTTCGGCCTGCGGTCAGCAGGTAACGCGAGTTGAATCTGACAGCGTGATAGATCTGAGTGGAAACTGGAATGATACCGATTCAAGGCTTGTTGCAGATGAAATGATTCAGGATGCATTGTCACGATCCTGGTTGACGAGTTTCAACAGGGAGCAGGGAAAGCAGCCAACTGTGATTGTCGGTGATGTGCGCAACCTGAGTCATGAACACATCAACACACGTACATTCATCGCCGACATGGAGCGTGCCCTGATTAATTCCGGTGAAGTCGATTTTGTTGCCTCCAGCCAGGAGCGGGAGGAAATACGCACTGAACGCAAGGACCAGGACCTGCACGCGACTGAAGCAACACGCAAGGCAATGGGGCAGGAAACCGGTGCTGATTTCATGCTCAAGGGCACGATCAATACCATCATCGATGCTATCTCTGGTGAACAGGTGCGTTTTTACCAGGTTGATCTCACACTGATTGATCTGGCCAGCAATCGCAAGGTCTGGGTTGGGCAGAAGAAGATCAAGAAAACGATCGAGAAAGGCGGGCTTCGCTGGTAACTGTTTCAGGATGATGTTCAGTAGCTGAGAACACGAGAGAACGCAACACATGTCTATTGCTATTTGTTCAGGATTTCCTGAGCGAATAATACTTGTGCTTTTTTCCCTGTACCTGGGGGGCTGTGCGACATACAGCATACAGGCGACCTCAATGCGGGACAATCTGCTGACCGGCAGGACAGACCTTGCAAGACAGACCGCTGAAGAAAAGGACCAGGACCAGGACGACGTGCTCGCCTGTCTGAACAAGGGTATGCTCAGGCGCATGACCGATGACTATGTCAGCAGTAACCAGATCCTTGAAATCGCCAAGCAAAGGATGGAGTCCTTGTATGGCGTAAGTATTAGCGATGCAGCCGCATCAGTAACAATTAACGATTCTGTACGTGACTACAAGGGTGATCGATACGAACAAATATTGCTACACGCATACATGGCGATGAATTACCTGCAACTGGGCGAGCTTGATTCCGCACGTGTTGAGATATTGCAGGCTGATGTGAAAATGATGGAGTGGGGTGAGCAGCCTGATGAAGATCCATTCGTTCGTTATTTCGCCGGTATGATCTATGAGGCGCTTGGAGAAGATGACCAGGCGCTTGTTTCATACCGCAAGGCACGGGATGTCTATATCGCAACACGTAATGAACAACTGCTCGCAGTGCCCGTAATGCTGAAAAAGGATTTGTTGCGTCTGCTCGCAACCCAGGGACTTTGGGATGAGTACAGGAAGTTGAAATCCGAATTCGGTCTGACAAACTTCAAGCCAACAAAAGTTAGCGATGATTTCGGTGAATTAATTGTTATCCTGAATAACGGGCTCGCACCGATAAGAGAAGAATCATCGATCATGACGTTCTCCCCGGAAGTGCAGAGTAATGTGCGTATCGCCTTTCCCGTGTATAAATACGAATCGACCCCTGTAAATAAAGCGCGGTTGAAAATCAGTGAGAAACTTTTCGATCTGGAGACAGTGGAAAATATAGATCGTCTCGCACGTCAGGCACTGGATGAAGATATGCCGTTAGTCATGACACGCGCAATCACCCGGGCGGTTGTTAAATATCAGTCACAGAAAAGCGCTCAGGAACAGCATGCACTTGCCGGATTTTTATTGACGGTCACCAACCTGGCTACTGAACGCGCCGACACCAGAAGCTGGACCACATTGCCACAGGAGATACAGATAACGCGCGTTGTGCTTCCAGTGGGGCAGCAGGACGTCAGTATTGAAATCGTCAATGCCGCGGGAAGAGTGATAGATTCAATCGATACCAGCGTTAACATATTACCCCGGCAGCACAGCTTCCTGACACGTCACTGGATTGCGCCTGTTCCGGTGAAAACTTATATTTCTAACAGTAAATAAACGATACCTTATGTTGAATAATATAAAAAATATATTTCCGGTTATTTGTATTTTATTGACAGGATGCATGCAAACTTCGGTTCATGAAAATGCCGATGGACAGCCGGACTGGCTGAATGCTGAACCTGCGAACTATCCAAATGCGAGTTACGTGTACGCAACCGGATCAGCGTCCAAAGCAGAGGTAGCCAAGGATCGCGCACTGGGCAATCTGGCAAAGATCTTTGAGCTGCAAATACGTCAATCATCGACCACAACACAGGATGTCCAGACTCACAGGTCGGAAGGGGTGGAGTCGGTACAATCAACAGCGCGCATCGCAAGCAAGGTTAATGTGCATACTGACAAGATGATCAATGGCGCACGCATCGCCGAGCAATGGCAAAGCCCGGATGATTTGACACATTATGCACTGGCGGTGCTGGATCGTGCCCAGGCCGGAAATAATATTCGCAGTGAAATCAATCGGCTGGATCGTGAAACAGCCTTTACTATTGCCAATGCCGACAGCCGCCAGCAAGCTCTGCTTAAAGTGGCTGACTTGCAGGATGCCATCGTGATGCAATCCGAAAGAAACTCATTGCAGAAAACGTTGAAGATCATCGATCTCAATGGCACAGGCAAGCCATCCGGCTGGAGTCTTGCTGAGTTGATTGAACAGCAGGAACAGGCGTTGCAGTCGCTGAATATGAGGGGTGTCGTGCTCGTGGATTCTGTTGGCGGACTCGACAGGATTTTACAGGCTGCAATGGCGAATGCCGGTTTCGCACCGTCATCCGATGACGGCGGCTTTACATTAGCCGCCGGCATGGAAACACAGGATGCGATGGTTAAAGAAGGCTGGTACTGGTTGCGGGGCACGCTTGTCGTGCGTCTTGCTGATCCCGACGGTACCATACTGGGTAACAAGTCGTGGCCGCTAAAGGTATCATCGGTCCAGCAGAACCAGTTGAATGAACGTATGCTTGCCGAGATTGATAAGAAACTGAAGAGCGAGCTGAAGAGCACTGTTCTCGGCTTTGCCACGGGTGGGCAATAAAAAGCAGGGGCGAGGGACAAGGAACGAGTGACGAGGAAAGGAATATTTCGATTCTCCAGGCGGGCTAGGCGCTGAAGTGTCTGTGCATCTGTGACACCTGTTCAAGATTTTGACCGGACCGTAATTCCCATATAAATCAACAGGCTATTATGTCAACAGGTTCCTGATGTAAAATTAAAAGTGAACCGGGGGCCTCTGAACTTGTCTGCATAGTGTGTTGTTGCATACAAGCTGGTAAAGCGCCTGACATGATCATCAATGAAGTAACGGGTGTAATACAGTCAGCTAATCTAGCTCAAGACTCTGCGAGTCTGATTGATGGTATAAGTGCTGTTTGTTAATGTGGTCCTGTTAGCGCAGTTATCGAAGTCAGGTAATCTAAATTAAAGCATGATAGTCTTGAAACAGAAAAATCAGAAACTATGTTCTACACTGAAGGTAAGTCATGAGTGATCATAAAACTGATTATGATTATGACAGTGGTCTGGCATTAGAAGAAGAACGGCCTGAATTAAAACCACCGAAACAGTACAAGGTCATACTGATTAACGATGACTTTACTCCGATGGAGTTTGTTGTTCAGGTGTTAATGTCGTTCTTTGGAATGGACCATGCAAAGGCAACGCGGGTAATGATGGCTGTGCATACCAAGGGGAAAGGTATCTGCGGCGTATTCAGTCATGAGATTGCTGAAACAAAAGTTGACCAGGTCAACGAGTATTCAAAAATAAATCAACACCCATTGCTATGTACAATGGAAGAAGCATAGATGAGGATTTTTTTAATTATCTGATGTGAGGCGTCAGGCATGTTAAGTAAAGAGCTAGAATCATCTTTGAACCGGGCATTCAATGATGCGCGTGACAAACGACATGAATATATCACTGTCGAACATCTACTATTGGCTTTACTTGACAATAGCAGCGCCAATTCCGTGTTACATGCATGCGGAGCCGATCTCAACCTGATCCGCAGTGAACTCAATGAATATCTTGAGAAGAACACCCCGGTATTCAGCGATGTAGTCAGCGGAGAAGTCCAGCCAACACTCGGCTTTCAGCGCGTACTGCAGCGTGCGGTTTTTCATGTCCAGTCATCCGGTAAGAAAGAAGTGGTCGGCGCCAACGTGCTGGTTGCGATGTTCGGTGAACAGGAATCACAGGCGGTATACCTGCTGAGCAAGCAGGGTGTGAACCGCATTGATGTTGTTAACTACATATCTCATGGCATAGCCAAGGTTTCTGACGAAACTCAAAAGATAGAACATGAAACGCGTGAAGAACCGTCCGGCGAATCCGATAATCAGCCGCTGGAGAATTTTGCAACCAACCTCAATCAGCGCGCTATGCAGGGTCATATCGATCCACTGATCGGCCGTGAAGATGAAATCGAAAGAACCATACAGACTTTATGCCGCCGCAGAAAAAACAATCCGCTGCTGGTGGGCGAAGCCGGCGTAGGCAAAACTGCGTTGGCGGAAGGACTCGCGAAAAAGATTGTTGATAAAGAAGTGCCTGATGTGCTTAAGCACTGCACTATATATTCACTTGACCTGGGTGCGCTTGTCGCGGGCACCAAGTATCGTGGTGATTTTGAGAAACGTCTCAAGGGCGTACTGAGGCAGCTGAAAAACACCGATGGCGCTGTTCTATTCATCGATGAGATCCATACCATTATTGGTGCAGGCTCTGCTTCAGGTGGAGTCATGGATGCGTCCAATCTGATTAAGCCAATGCTGGCATCGGGCGATCTCAAGTGTATCGGTTCAACAACCTATGCAGAATTCCGCAGCATCTTTGAAAAAGATCATGCGCTGGCGAGGCGTTTTCAGAAGATTGATATCGAAGAGCCTACCGTTGAAGAGACCATCGATATTCTGAAAGGTCTGAAGACGCGTTTTGAAGAACATCACGATGTGAAATACAGCAACAACGCCCTGCGCGCTGCTGCCGAGTTGGCAGAACGTTTCATTACCGACCGTTTCCTGCCTGACAAGGCGATTGATGTTATCGATGAGGCGGGCGCCAATCGCCGTTTATTGGGCAAGTCGGGCAGCAAGAAGTCTGTCAATGTGAACGACATCGAAAATATTGTTGCAAAGATCGCGCGTATTCCTCCCAAGACCGTATCAACATCAGATACAGAAGTATTGAAAAACCTGGAACGTGACCTGAACCTGATGGTATTCGGCCAGGATGAAGCAATCACCAAGCTGGCGACAGCTATACGCATGTCACGTTCTGGATTGGGTAATCCCGAAAAGCCAATCGGTTCATTCCTTTTCTCTGGCCCGACCGGTGTCGGTAAAACAGAGGTGTGCAAGCAGCTCGCGCACGTCATGGGAATCGAGCTGCTGCGTTTCGACATGTCCGAATATATGGAGCGCCATACCGTGTCACGCCTGATCGGGGCGCCTCCGGGTTACGTGGGCTTTGATGACGGCGGTTTATTGACCGAGGCGATTACCAAGCAGCCGCATTCAGTACTGCTGCTGGACGAGATAGAGAAGGCGCATCCGGAAGTTTTCAACATCCTGCTGCAGGTGATGGATCACGGTACGCTGACTGACAGCAATGGACGCAAGACGGATTTCCGCAATGTCATCATGATTATGACAACCAACGCCGGTGCTCAGTTAATGTCACGCCGCTCGATGGGCTTTACTGAACAGCATCATGAGCTCGACGGCACGGAAGAAATCAAGCGCCTGTTTACCCCGGAATTCAGAAACCGCCTGGATGCTATTGTTCAGTTCGGGCCGCTGGATGAAAAGACCATTGCCAGTGTTGTCGATAAATTCCTGGTGGAACTTGAAACCCAGCTTGACGAGAAAAAAGTCAGTATGCACGTGGATGACGACGCCAGGACCTGGATCGCTGAAAAGGGCTATGACGTCAAAATGGGCGCGCGCCCGATGGCGCGTGTAATTCAGGAACATATCAAGAAACCGCTGGCTAATGAGCTGTTGTTCGGTAACCTGGCCAGGGGTGGAAAAGTCCTGGTTACCGTGGTTGACGGTGAGTTGTCGATCGAAATCGAAGGTGTAACTGAAAAGGCCTAGGGGAAATAACGGGCCGATATAACCCGGTCAAACTGCTGCTTTATAAAAGGTCTGCCATCGGATATTTCGGGCAGGCCTTTTTTATTACTGGATTCGGGATCGGGTCGAACAGGTCTATTTGGCGCGGTAGATGATGCGACCTTTTTCCAGGTCATAAGGGGTCAACTCTACGGTAACTGCATCACCGGTCATGATACGGATATAGTGTTTGCGCATTTTTCCGGAGATATGGGCAGTCACTACATGACCGTTTTCGAGCTCAACACGAAACATGGTATTCGGCAGGGTCTCAATCACCTTGCCTTCCATCTGTATTGCTTCTTCTTTTGCCATTCACTCAACTCGTTTAAAACAATGGGCGCACATTATCGTTAATCTGGCTGTAATCGCAAGTCTTTTGCGGGGAAACATTGAATAAATTCAGGGTTTCATCGGCACATGGAGGTGCCGACATGCGTAAAATTTACTGTAATTGCGCGGTGGGCTGCTGTTTTGGCAGCAGGTATATTGGGTCGAACAGTACTCCATTGGACATCACCGCAAAATGCAGATGTGCGCCCGTGACTCTCCCGGTCTGACCAACAGCACCCAGGATTTCACCACGGCGTAGTACATCGCCTGGCTTGACGTCGATACGGCTCAGATGCGCATACAGGCTGATTAAGCCCTGGCCATGATCGATATACACCATATTACCGCTGAAAAAGAAGTCACCGGCTTCGATCACGGTGCCATCGGCTGGAGCCCTGATATCGGTGCCTTCGGGCGCTGCAATATCGAGACCGTTGTGCGGATTACGCTCCTGCTCATTAAAAAATCTTCGCAGCCCGTATATGCTGCTGATCTCACCGCTGACCGGCCAGATAAACTCAACATCGGGATAGGAGTCCGACCAGTGGTTTTTTGCAGCCCGCTTGAGCACGCGTTCGCTGGTGATGCGCTGCATGTCCTGTTCGTTGGGATTGACCTTGCGTTTGTTCTTGATGGTTAAACGCTGTTCCTGGTATTTCTTGCCCTTGACCTCAACCTTGCTGACCCGGGTAGAACCATCATGTTGCAGTATCTTGAAATCATACGCACCGGGTTTTGCTTTTAACGGGATGGCCGCCAGTGCGTACCATGCGTTGTCCTGTTTGAAGATAGTGGTCTTCCTGTCATCGAAGGTAATACGCGTCTCAGGTGTGTAATTCTTCAAACTCATAATTGCGATACCTCCCGGCACCAGCGCCTGTTCGGGCGCAGCAACGGAAGGTAACGATGCCATCATCATGATCGCGAGGCCAATTACTGATGTTGTTTTGCGAAGTTTGAAAGTCATGCTTGCTGTCGTCAATATCAATTGTCTAAGCATAGCATTTTACCCAGCCTAGTTGCTGCAGCTGTAACTTGATTGCCTGTGCGAGCCCGCATATTGCACAAAGGCGGACGTAACATGATGGATATTTGTTAATATTGCAATTAGCTCCCGCAATTACAACGGTATTCATCCTGCAGCAGTTTGTCCGTGTGGTTTTATGAACAATATTTTGTCAGGAGAAAAATATCGCGTTAGCCCCTAAAATCCAAATCCTTCATGCAATATGCGGGCAGTATGCGTTCAATTGGAGATGATCGTTGAATAAAACAGACAAAACTGTGTTGACCGGCCGGGCTGCCGAAGTGCGTCCATTTTATGTGATGGAGTTGCTGGCGCGTGCCGGGCAGTTAGAGGCAGAGGGCCGGTCTGTATTGCACCTGGAAGTAGGGGAGCCGGATTTTCCCACGCCTCAACCGATCATCGATGCCGGTATCCGGGCGCTACGTCAACTGAAGACACACTATACCCCGGCGCTGGGGCTGCCCGAGTTGCGCCGGTCGATTGCAGCTTACTATCAGCAAAAGTTCAATGTCGAGATTGATGCGCGGCGTGTCATCGTTACGCCAGGCGCTTCCGGTGCGTTGCAGCTGGCGCTCTCGGTGCTGGTGGATACCGGTGATAATGTACTGCTCACTGATCCTGGCTATCCCTGCAACCGCAACATGATCAAACTGCTCGGGGCTGACAGCACTATAGTACCGGTCGGTGCTGATACGCAGTTTCAGATGACAGCTGCAGACATATCCGGGCACTGGAATGAAAAATCGGTTGCAGCAATGGTCGCTAGCCCTTCAAACCCGACGGGCACGATGATTCACCAGCAGGAATTGATAAGCCTGATTGAAGCCGTTGATGCTGCCGGCGGACGCCTTATCGTTGACGAGATTTATCAGGGGCTGGTTTATTCTGAAGATGACCTGACGGCATTATCATTTTCAAATGACGTATTCGTGATTAACAGCTTTTCAAAATATTTCGGCATGACTGGCTGGCGCCTGGGCTGGATGGTTGTACCCGATGAATATGTCGATGCAATAGACCGCGTTGCGCAAAATCTGTTTCTGGCCGCGTCTACCCCGGCGCAGTATGCGGCATTGGTGGCTTTTGATCAGGGCACGATCGAGATTCTTGATCGACGGGTAGCGAAATTCAGGGAAAGACGCGATTATCTACTGCCCGTGTTGCGAGAGATGGGCTTTCATATTCCTGTTGAACCCGAGGGCGCGTTTTATATTTATGCCGATTGCAGTGCAATCACGCAGAATTCATTTGAATGGACGCGAAGTTTGCTCGAAGATGAAGCGGTGGCATTAACTCCGGGGATCGACTTTGGCGAATACAGGGCATCAACGCATGTTCGTTTCGCATATACACGGCCGGTCGACCAGCTGGAGCGTGCATGCTGCAGGATAGCTCGATATATCAAATGACAGAGTTCATGAAATGATTGGCAACATTTTAAAAATGAAGGTGCAATTGTCTTCGCCGGTTGAATATCAGCTGCCGGTGGATGATAACCTGATCGATATGAATACCCATATCGGTGGCAACATCAAGCTCGACTACCAGGGTGAAATTAACTGCATTTCATGCGGCAGAAAAACCGCCAAAAGCTATGCGCAGGGGCATTGTTATCCATGCTTTATCAGTCTGGCTGAATGCGATATGTGTATCGTCAAGCCGGAAACCTGTCACTATGATGCCGGAACATGCCGTGAACCTGAGTGGGGTCGGCAACATTGCATGCAGCCGCACTATGTCTATCTTGCAAACTCATCCGGTATTAAAGTGGGTATTACACGCGGCTCCCAGATTCCGACACGCTGGATAGACCAGGGCGCCAGCCAGGCATTACCGATATTCAGGGTGGCCAGCCGTTACCAGTCGGGATTACTGGAGGTCGCAATCAAGCAACATGTTTCAGATCGCACTGACTGGCGCAAGATGCTAAAAGGCGATGCCGAACCGCGTGACCTGGAGGCCATGCGTGATGAGCTGGCTGAGCAGTGCAGCGGCCAGGTAACAGAGCTGCAAACCCGGTTCGGCGCCGAAAATATCGAATATTTACCTGCTGAAATGATGGTAGAGATTCAATACCCGGTTGAACAATATCCGGAAAAAGTGAAATCGCTGAATCTGGATAAATCGCCCCTGGTTGAAGGCGTGCTGATCGGGATCAAGGGCCAGTACCTGATTCTGGATAGCGGTGTGATCAATATCCGCAAATATTCAGGGTACAAACTTGACGTTGATCTGATTTAAGATCTACCCAGAGTAAACCCTTAAGGAGAATTATTATCAGCATTCGTGAAGACATCACCTGCGTATTTGACCGCGATCCTGCTGCGCGAAATATCCTCGAAGTGTTAACGGCCTATCCTGGTGTGCATGCCTTGCTGCTGCACAGAATGAATCATGCCTTGTGGAATTTCGGGCTGAAATGGCTGGCGCGGTTTTCGTCCCATATTACGCGCTGGTTAACGGGCATCGAGATCCACCCGGGAGCGAAAATTGGCCGCCGTTTCTTTATCGATCACGGCATGGGTGTTGTTATCGGTGAAACAGCAGAAATAGGCGATGACTGCACGCTATATCATGGTGTCACCCTGGGCGGTACCAGCTGGCAGAAAGGCAAGCGGCACCCGACCCTGCA
>Ga0316193_10000073_pt1 | contig 49035 bp, 38 predicted proteins | sample MerIslsedime2_MG_FD_207735 | JGI IMG/M metagenome (GOLD analysis project Ga0316193, IMG submission 207735) | Coastal sediment microbial communities from Maine, United States - Merrow Island sediment 2 | ecosystem: Environmental > Aquatic > Marine > Coastal > Sediment | place: USA: Maine... | reverse complement strand
CGGAACGAGCTGTGGGCCGGGTACAAGACCAGCGAGGGCATGGACCCGGCGATCCTCCAGCAGATCCCGGTGATGGAACGCGCCCTCAACGCTGCTGGGTTCACGGTGTGGCCGATGGTGGAGTACGAGGCCGACGACGCGCTCGCGGCAGCCGCAGCCGTGGCGGACCGGGACGAGCGTGTACAGCAGGTCTTGATCGTCACGCCGGACAAGGATCTCGGGCAATGTGTCAAGGGTGAGCGGGTCGTGCAGTTCGATCGGCGCAAGCGCGAGATCATCGATGCCGACCGCGTGAGCGAGAAGTTCGGTGTGGGTCCCGAGTCGATCGCCGACTACCTCGGACTCGTGGGCGACACAGCTGACGGCTTTCCCGGGCTCCCCGGCTGGGGAGCCAAGAGCGCGAGTGCAGTGCTGGCTCGGTATGGCCACATCGAGGACATCCCGGCGGCGGCGGGTCAGTGGGACGTGCCCGGTCTCCGCGGGGCGGCGAAGCTGTCGGCGACGCTGCAGGCGCAGTTGGCCGAGGCACTGCTGTTCCGCGAGATCGCCACGGTGGTCACCGACATCGACGTCGGCGCCGTCGACGACTGGCAGTGGCGGGGGCCGACAGCAGAACTCGCTGCAGTGGCGGCCGAGATCGATGCTCCCGAACTCGTGAGCTACGCCGAGCGGCTCGGGCGTTCCACCGCCGACTGAGGTGACGACCAGGCGATCTGCGGCACACGGACGATGCCGATGAAGGCTGCTACCTTCCGGTCCTGACCTGGTTCACGGGCGCCCATTGCACAGGACCCGGTCGCCACCTCACTCGACGGCGAACCGCCTCGCAGTCACTCATCATACCGCCCTCTCCTGCTGCAGCACCCGATCGCCCGGTGGGTTCGGCTCCCCGCCAGCTAGCCTGCCGGGGCGGTTCCGTCGCCACGGTGTGATGGCGGGATTCCAGGAGGGATGCGAGAGCGGCCGAATCGGCACGCTTGGAAAGCGTGTGAAGGGCAACCTTCCGTGGGTTCGAATCCCACTCCCTCCGCCATGTCGGTCGATGAGTTCATGGGCCTGGCGCTCGACGAGGCCCGCGCCGCGCTCGAGCATGATGACGTCCCGGTCGGAGCGATCGTCGTCCACGACGGCATCGTCATCGCCGCCCGCCACAACGAACGGGAACTGCACCGCGACCCCGTCGCTCACGCCGAGATCCTCGCGTTGCGAGACGCTGCGACGCATCTCGGCTCGTGGCGGCTCGATGCATCCACGATGTACGTGACGTTGGAGCCCTGCCCGATGTGTGCAGGGGCATTGGTGAACGCGCGGCTCGGGTGGCTCGTGTACGGCGCGCCCGATCCGAAAGCCGGTGCAGTGTCGAGCCAGTTCGAACTGCTCGACGGCGAACGTCTGAACCACCGCGTGGACGTCACGGCAGGGGTGCGGTCGCAGGAGTCAGCCGACCTGTTGCGGTCGTTCTTCCGAACTCGGCGGACGTGACAGGCGTACCGCTCGGCCACGTCATCGAGCCGGATCAGTGATCCTTGCGTCGAAGGCTGCCGATGAGGCGGCGGAGCGCCGAGCTGCGCTCGTTCGATCCCCCTGCTCCTTCGGCGTTCTCGACTTCTGCGTTCTCGTCGTCGACGAAGACGACCGAGGCGACGCCTTGGGTCGGCAACATCGGTGCCGATGCTGCGTCGACGACCACTTCATCGACCGGTTCGACGGCGGCTGCGGCTTGTGCGTACATCACCTCGGCGCTCGTCGCCATGGTCGGCGGGGCGAACCCGGCGAACGGCGAGGGTTCACCGAACTGGACCGTTGACGTCTCGACCGTTGACGTCTCGACCGTTGACGTCTCGACCGTTGACATCTCGGTCGTGATCTCGCCGAGGACCGGCGACAACGTGTCGGCGACGGGCTCGTCAACGACTTGGGCGGCTTCGAACCCCACGGAGCCGTCGGTGTCGATGTCGACCAGATCGTCCAGGTCGAGCGGATCGTCCGGATCGAGCGGAGCGATCGATGCGGTGTCGACCGATGCCGACTCGATCGCCGCGATCGCCCGCCGAACGGCCTCGGCGACGTCGTCGGGGACCTCGCCGACGAACTCGTCGTCATCGACGAGCTCGAGCACCGGCATGTCGAAACGGAGTTTGCCGTCCTCGCTCTGCGTGAAGACGGGTTCTTCCGCAACGACGTGGTCGTCACCGTCATCCGATGGGTCGTCTTCGGTGTAGGCGTTCTCGAGCGTGGCTGCCTGTTCGGTCCCGTCGGGCCACATCACCTGGAAGGAAGCGTCGCCGACGTTCTCGGTGATCTCCTCGATCACCTGGTCGGCCGCTTCCTCGGCCAGTTCGTCCGCCCGTTCGTCGACGACGACGTCGCCGATCTGCTCGACGGTCAACTCCATCGCCTCGTTCCATTCGGCCTCATCGACGTCGACGATGAGCTCGACGGAATCGACCGACCGGTTGGGCACGTCCTCGACCAGGGTGAGCGAGACGAACTCGTCCTCGCGGAACGGGTCGAACAGCATGATCTCGTCGTGGATCACCGGCAACCCTGCCGCCGGGACCTCGCCGTCATCGATGTCGTCCCACTCGATCGTCAGCTCGCCGGGATCAGCGACGGACAGACCGGGAAGGTCGTCGATGACCGTGCCGTCGAGTTGCGCGACCGCTGCGAGCGGACGGGCCGAAGCAGCGTCGATGGGAGCGACGAACCAGCGGTGCACACCGGAGGGATGGTGGCGGTATGCCGTCACGCGAACCGTGGCGATCTCGCGATTCGCCATCTCAGCGATGAGTTGCTCGGTCGAGGTCTCGGTGACCACCTGCACGGCGTCACGGTCGACCGAGGGGTCGCGGTCGAAGAGACGGCCGAGGTGTTCGACATCACCGACGCGCACCGTGCCTCGTTCGAGCTGTTCGATGTCCACGACGCCGGCCTCGAGCAGGCGCCGGCCGAGCGGAGGGTCGGACGTCCGTTCGGCGTAGTAGACGACGCCGTGGTCGAGATACGCAACGACCTCAGGGTCGACCTCGAAGACGATTTCACCGGTGAAGGATCGGGTGCGGGCTTCGTTGAGCGTCACCCAGACGGGCTGCGGACCGCTGGCCGACAGGGCGCCCGACGCGGTTTCCGCCGAACCGGACTTGATTCCAGTGTTGTGCATCATCAGGCCACCTCTGCCTTTGTTGACTCCATCATCGCAAGGAGCGTCAGGAGGATTTCGACCACGACCTCGCGGCCGGAGTCAGGGTCGATCAGTTGACACGGCACGACGGCTTCGCCATCGAGCGATCCGAGCGAACGAGCCAAGCGACGCGCCGCGTCAGGGTCATCACACCGGTTGACAGCGATGACCGCAGGGACCTCGAGGTCGCGAAGCAGCGCCCGGAGTTCGACACCTGCGACAGGGTGCGTCTCGGTCGCTTCAGCGTCCACCACGAAGGCGACCACGTCGACGTCGCCTTTGAGAACGTTGGTCATGAACCGGAAACGAGCTTGGCCCGGTGTGCCGAAGAGCAGCAGTCGGGTGTCGTCGTCTTCGAGTTGATAGGTGCCGAAGTCCATCGCCACGGTGGTGTGCGACTTGACGTCGGACTCCTCGCCGCTGGTGACGACATCGGTGGAGATCACCTGGGTCTGCGAGACCGACTGGATCATCGAGGTCTTGCCGGCGGCAAACGGTCCGGTCACCAAGATCTTGAAGGTGTGGCTCACGACGACTCCCCCGGCGCCTCGGCGAGCAGCGCGGAATGGCTGTGCACGAAGCTGCGGACTCGGCGCTGTTCGACCGATGTGGCTGCCAGCACGGCGAGGACACGGTATGGACCGATCGGCCACATGAGCATCAGCCCACCGTCGTGGTCGACCACCAGTTGCCGCAGCTGTTGACCGCCGCCCACCGCGGCGAGTTGGTGGGCCAGGCCCACCGCTGCGGCGAGCATTGCCGGGTGCGATGGCTCATCGGCCATCGCGCTGCTCCGAGCGAGCCCGAAACCGTCGACCGACGCCAGGATGGCGCCACGGACGCCCTCGACGTCGTCAACGAGCAAATCGAGGATCTGAATCGGGTCGGTCAGGGGCACGTTCGGCAGGTCGGTGACCGCACCGATCGGCTGGGCGAGGGGTGCGGTCACTGGAGCGACGGGCACAGCAGGTGCCGGCGCAGTCCAGCGGGCCGACGGGTCCGGCGGACGACGCGGCACGAGCCGAGCCATGTACGACGTGGTTCCGTCGATGCGTCCCTTGACCTTTTCCATACGAACTTCTATCGGCACTCACGTCTCCACCTTGAGGATTATCTGCTGCCCACCACCCCACAATCGCCAGCTGTGAGCATGCTCGGGTCGAGACGCGACGAACGCCCGGTGCAACTCCGAGGAGTGCGATCCGGGCGCTCGATTGGCGGAAGGCGTGGGATTCGAACCCACGGAGACCCGAAGACCTCAACGGCTTTCGAGGCCGTCCCATTCGTCCGCTCTGGCAGCCTTCCGAGTGCGAGGCTAGCGGCGTTCGGCCGGGCCGGCTACGAGCAGATCGTTCCGTCTTCGGGTGCAACGAGCTGGAGCAGATACTCGTGGACGATGCCCTGCACGCATTCGTCGCTGGCGTACCCGGTGTGTCGGTTCGCCTCGACCACGACGAGACGCCCATCCTCCAGCGCGTCGGCCATCGCCCGCGAACTCTCCAGCGGTGTCGCCGCATCGCCCGTTGTTCCGACGACGACGATCGGCCCCGCTCCCGCGCCGGTGACCTCGATCCGCGGGTCGAGAGCCTCGGGAAAGAAGGTGCACGAGTACGACCCGGTGGTGTACGGGAAGATACGCGGAGCGACGTCCAGGATCGCTTCGACCTCGGCGTCGGATTCCTCGACGGTGGGTCGCTCGGCCCCGTCGGCGCAGTTGATCGCCTGGAACGCCTCGATGAGGTTGCTGTACGTTCCGTCGGGTCGTCGTTCGTAGTACGAGTCACGCAACTGGAGCAGACCGGCACCGTCACCTGATGCAGCATCCTCGAGCGCTCGCTCGAACGCCGGCCAGTACCGGTCGGAGTACATCGCCGATGCGAGTGCGATCACCGCAACGCCTCGATCGATGGGTGGTCGACCTTCGACGCTCGGTAACGGCGACTCGTCGAGGCTCTCCATCAGCCGGTCGAACGCTCCTTCGGCATCGCCGCCATTGTTGAACGCGCACGAGCTGTCGGCACTGCACTGTGCGAGGAACGTGTCGAGTGCAGCCTCGAATCCGGCTCCCTGTTGCAGTGCGATGTCGACGGGACCTGCGTTGGGGTCGAGGGCACCGTCGAAGACCGCCGCACGGACCGTGGTCGGGAACAGTGTGGTCCACACCCCGCCGAGTTCGCTGCCGTAGCTGAACCCGAAGTACGAGATCTGGTCCACACCGAGCGCTTGGCGGATCGCATCCATGTCGCGAGCGGAATTGTTCGTGCCGATGTGCTGGAGCGCCGGCACGCGATCGATGCACGCTTGGGCGAACTCCTCCGCGATGTCGACCACTGCCTCTCGCTCGGCTGGAGTGTCCGGAGTGATGTCGAAGTTCGCGTAGAAGCGGTCGAATTCGTCATCGCCGACGCAGTCGACGGCACCTTCGCTCTGACCCGTGCCGCGGGGATCCCAGCCGATGATGTCGAAATTGTCCGTGATGTCCGACCGGAAGTACCCCGACGCATTGAGCGCGAGCGATGCTCCCTCGGCCCCCGGGCCGCCCCGGTTCGCCAGCATCGGACCGACGGAGTCGTTGCTCGCCTTGTGTCGAACGAGGTACAGATCGATCGTGTCGCCCTGCGGGTCGGCGTAGTCGACGGGCACCGTCAACCGGCCTTCATCGAGTCGCTCGCTCAGCGGCATCCACTCGATGGTGTAGTCGAGTGGTTCGGCGAGCGGCTGAGCGGAATCGGGGACGGTCGAGGTGACCGGATCGGTGATACCGCTGACGTCGCGGGCGACCACCGGTGGGTCGACCGGGTCGTTCGAGCAGGAGGCGAGCACGAGCGCCACGACAGCTACGAGGGCGAGACGGCGCATCCGCTACAGGGTAAGGCGGCGCCGGACTGCTTTGACGTCAACGCCAGACGTCGAAGCCAGCCAGACGAAATCCAGAAATTCGGCTCGTAGCGTGGCCGGATGCGTATGCCACCGCACTCGATGATGCCCGGCGACAAGGACGCGCTGAAGGGGGTCGAACTCCGAGAAGGCACCCTTCGACGAGTGTGGACCTTCGCCAGGCCGTACCGGGTGGCGATCATCATCTTCCTGGTGGCGATCCTGGCGTCCGCGCTCGTCGCGCTCGTCCCCATTTTCGTGATCCGGGCGATCATCGACACGGCCATCCCGAACGCCGACAACACCCAGATCATCATCCTGGCCGCCGTCGCCGTCGTGGCGGCACTCGTCGACGCCGGCCTCGCGATCCTTCAGCGCTGGTCGAGCGCCAAGGTCGGCGAAGGACTCATCTACGACCTCCGCGGTGCGCTCTTCGCCAAGATCCAACGCATGCCGATCGCGTTCTTCACCCGCACTCCGACGGGATCGATCACGTCACGGCTGAACAACGACGTCATCGGCGCCCAGACGGCCGTGACGAGCACCCTCGGCAGCGTCGTCAGCAACGTGATCGTGCTCACGACGACGTTGGTCGCCATGTTCGCGCTCGAGTGGCGGCTCACGTTGCTGACCCTGGTGGTGCTCCCGCTGTTCATCGTTCCGGCTCGTCGGGTCGGCGTGCGACTGCAGGGGATCTCGCGCGAGCAGATGGGGTACAACGCGGCGATGAACACCCAGATGACCGAACGGTTCAACGTGTCCGGCGCGACGCTGGTCAAGCTGTTCGGCTCCGGCGGGCGCGAGCGCGACGCCTTCGAGCGCCGCGCCAAGGGTGTCCGTGACACCGGCATCCAGGCGGCGATGCTCGGCCGCGTGTTCTTCGTGGCCCTCGGACTCGTGGCAGCGATCGGAACCGCGGCGATCTACGGCATCGGCGCGTTGATGGTGGTCGACGGCACGATCGAAGTCGGCACCCTCGTCGCGCTGGCCGCCCTCGTCACCCGCGTCTACCAGCCGCTCACCGGGCTGACGAACGCCCGCGTCGATCTGATGACCTCGATGGTCAGCTTCGAGCGGGTGTTCGAGGTGCTCGACGCACCTGAAGCGATCCAGGAGCGGCCCGGCGCGTACGACCTGACGGAGCCAACGGGATCTGTCGAGTTCGAGAACGTCGTGTTCCGCTACCCGCCGGCTGCCGACTCGGCGATCGCGTCGATGGAACAGAACGCCGGACTCGGCGACGGCACCGACCCCGACGTCGACGTGCTGCGTGGATTGTCACTGATCGTGCAACCCGGTGAGACGGTGGCTCTGGTCGGTGCGTCAGGGGCCGGCAAGTCGACGACGATCTCCCTCATTCCCCGTCTCTACGACGTCACGTCCGGCGTCCTGCGCATCGACGGTCACGACGTCCGCAACCTCACGCTGAATTCACTCCGAGCGGCGATCGGTGTGGTCTCCCAGGACCCACACCTCTTCCACGAGTCGATCGGCGACAACCTGCGCTACGCCGACCCCGACGCGACCGAGGAAGAGATGATCGACGCGGCGAAGGCCGCCCGCATCCACGACACGATCGCGGCGTTGCCCGATGGCTACGACACGATCGTCGGTGAACGGGGGTACCGGCTGAGCGGCGGCGAGAAGCAACGCCTTGCGATCGCCCGGCTGTTGTTGAAGGACCCGGCGATCATGGTGCTCGACGAAGCGACGAGCCATCTCGACAACGAGAACGAGGCCTTGATCCAGGCGGCGCTCGACCACGCGATGCAGGATCGAACGGCGATCGTGATCGCTCACCGCCTGTCGACGATCCGCAGTGCGGACCGCATTGCCTTCGTCGAGGACGGTCGGATCGCCGAGATCGGAACCCACGACGAACTGCTCGCCGCGGACGGCCGCTACGCCCACCAACTCAGCGCCGGGGAGCTCTCGCTCCCCGGCTGACTGATCAGTTGTGCCAGAGCTGGTAGCTGTTCTGGCCGCCGTCCTCGTAGAACTCGTACACGATCGTGTGCGTACCTGCCGGGAGCGTGACGGTTGCGGTATCCCACTGGTGAACGTGATTGGTCCAGTTGCTGATGATCTGCGTTCCGTTGACCGACACCCGGTACCCGTCGTCACCACCGGCGAGGAAGGTCACCGTTCGAGGAGCCGTCAGCGTCCAGTCCCTGGTGAAGCGGGCCGAGAAGTCGTCCTTCTGGACGCCACTGAACGGAACGACATCGCCGCAGGTGGCAAGATTCGCCACCGTCGTCGTCGCTGTTGCCGAGCCGGCGAAGGGGTTGGAGCTGTTGAAGTTCGGCCTGGATCCGCCCCAGTTCCAGTACTCCGCTGTCCACGAGCCCGGGCCGAAGTCCTGACTCCAACCGTTGGGATTGCTGGTGACGTCGTTGCATGATCCCGTGCCGTCACCTGGCGTCGGCGGGATCACCGGCGGGAGGGTCGTGGTCGTCGGTGGGATCGTGGTCGTGGTTGTTGTCGTCGTTCCAGGATCGATCGTCGTCGTTGTCGTTCCAGGATCGATCGTGGTCGTCGTGGGCGCAACCGTCGTCGGGGTTGTCGGCGGCAGCGTCGCACTGGCGGCGTTCGGATCCACGGTCCAGCCGTTGATGGCATAGCTCTCGTCGATGTTCACTTCCATGATCGCCCGCGACACGGTCCGCTGACCGTTGGGCGCCTCGACACTGACGAACAGATCGACCTGACGTTGGATGGGTTCATCGAGCACACCGACGAACCAGTTCGCAGCGGCGCTCGGGAGCCGGTCGTACGCGAACTCGGCCGAACTGGCGACGATGCCCGCCGACATCCGGAGCCGGTAGTTGGTGTTCGCTCCACCGGTGAAGACCACCTTGGAGTTCGGCACGAAGACGTAGCCGTCGGTGACGAACTGGTTGGAAGTCGCGGTCCCGCCGGTCTGCGCGATGGAGATGATGGTGTCGGTCGGCGTGAGGTTCGACGTGGTGTAGCCGACGGGCAACGCCGCCGTGGTGGGCCGAACGGTGTGATCGGCTGCACGCTGCAGACACGTCACGGTGCTCAGGGTCGCATTGCACGCAGAATTCGCTGCGTCGTAGACGTCACCGACATACACGATGTCGTCCGGGATCTCCACGGGCGCCGCCGCCGTCGGGGCGGCAGGGAGGAAGTTGACCGACCGGATGGCGACGGTCTCCGTGCCACGACTGGTGCTGTCGGACACACGCCGATTGATGCGAAATGAGGCGTCGTTCGCGACGATCTGGCCGTCTCCGCCGAGGACGAACGTGGCGCCCTTGCCGGTGATCGCGTGGAAGTTCGGAGCCGTCGGTGCGAACGCCGCTTCGGCGTCGAACGTGCAGCCCGCCCACCGGCCCTCACCGGCGACGACTTCGGCGCCGGGCGAGAGCGTGACGACGTCCTCGAAGTAGTAGACGCCGGACGGGAAGAAGTGCTGACCTGCACCCAAGGTGAGCGGCGTGGTGTAACGACCCGGGAAATACACACTGCACGCACCGACCGTGGCCTGCGGCACGCTCGGCCGGAGGTACGCAGGCAGCGGCGGCAATTCGGGGTAGTCATAGGTACCGCTGGTGTTCAGGTCACCCGCCAATTCCCACCAGGGCGCAACCTGGCAGATCGGAGCCCAGGCGGTACCTGGATTCGGGAACAACATCGACGCATGTACCGCCGGATTCGTGCAGTCGGTCGCAGCAGGCGTCGCAGGCGGTGCCGGGGGCACGGTCGGAACGATCGTCGGGTCGTTGTAACGAGCCGCCGGAGTTGCGGTGGATGCGGAGTTCGCGGTCGCCACGTTGGCGACCACACCGGTACCGCTCGCCGCGACACCGAGATCTGCGCTGCTGTCATCGAATGCGCCACCGTTGATGAACACATCGCCGATGATCGGCTTGACCTCGGCGGCCGACCCGCGGCCGGTGAGCTGCGTCGTCGAGAACTCGTTGGACGTGGTCATGACGGCGAACCGGCCGCGCCCGGTGCCGAAGTAGTTGCCGGTCGGCGTGCAGGTGACATTGGCGGTGAAACCATTGAGCGTGAACGAGTCGGTTGCCTGGTAGCAACCATCCGGTCCGTTCTCGCGCTGCAGGGTCATCGCCATACCCATCGCCGACTTCGCCGTCCAGAACGTCTGGTCACGCACCTCGATCGGAGGGCGGTTCGTGAAGAGGGTCGTCGCAAACGTCAGCAGAGCGACAACCGACAACGAGCCGACCACCATCAGTGCGAGGATCATCGGCAGGACCGACCCCTCGTCGCGGAGGTTCGATCCAGCGAGGTGATCGTTGGGGGTTCGTGACGTGCTCATGCGGGCCTCGAGATCATCAGACAGGACACGGCCTGGTCGGCTTGGACGGTGACGGTCGCGCCGGGCGACCCATCGGCGTTCGGTTGCGAAACCACCGGGCTGCCCCCGGCTCTGCACTCCGCGCGGTCCCAGACGTACCCGGGCGCCGGCGCCTCGACGATCTGAACATCCTTTGTGACCACGCCTGCGCCGAAGGAGTAGTCGAACGTGATCGACGAGGTCTTCGCCCGATCCAGTTCACGCACTCCGAGGTCGGTCGTGTACGACCACTTCCCCGACGCCGGGGTGTCGAGCGAACTGCCGGTGTCGATGCGCTTCTGCACCGTCAGGGTTCCACCACACTCGGCGATCAGGATCGAGCGGAGGATCGGCCCGAGACTCTCGAACTCACCCTTGAAGAAGTCAGCCGTTGCGGCGTTGCCGACGTTGACCGACCCGTCGCCGTTGATCGAGCCGTTCCACTCGATCGGCCCGACGACGTCCTTGAGGTAGCCGACATAGGTGCCGTTGGTCGACTTGTTGCCGACCATGACGCCGATCGTCCGTGCGCCCTGTGCCCGGAGTTGGTTCGCGACTTCGGCCGCGGCGTTCTTGGCCGCCGAGCTGGACGCGGAGGTCGAACCGCCGGACGCCGTACGGACCATCGTGGGCTGACCGTCGGTGATGAACACCACGAGGCTGGGCTGCTCCACGCCATACGGGGTCCCGTCGGATTGGTAGATCAGGTTGAACAACCCGTCTTCCCAGTTCGTGCCGGCCCCGATCTGGTCCCACATGACTCGGTCGCCGTTCGGGTCCCGAGCCGTGATCGACGCACCACCGCCCGGCCAAGCACCGTCGAGATCGTCGAGATCGGTGATGCGCTGCTTCATCGTGTCGACTGCAGCGTCAGCGTTGAGCAGCGAGACGAACGGAGCGCGGACCCCGTTCGACGAGCCTCGGGCAACCGTGCCGGCCGGCTGGGAGGTGTCCCAGATCATGCCGTACGCCTCGCGGTCGAAGCCGTTGATCGACATCGTCGTCGGAGTACCGGAGAACCCGTCGATGAAGCTGACCGCTGCCTGTTCGGTCGGGATGCCGCCGCCGTTCGCCGGGACAGAACCCGACGTGTCGATCACGACTGCGACACGACCACCACAGCGACTGGGTGGCGCACTGGGATCGGTGAAGCCGCCGCTGTAGTCGGTCGGGAGCTGGTTCTCCGCTGACAGGCCGGCACCACCGGTGCGGAATTCGTTGCCACTCTCGAAGTTGACCTTGACGTCCTCACCGATGGGGCGAAGGATGACCTGGTTCCGGCTCGTCACTTCCACCGCGTGAACCGGTGCCTGCGTGAGGTCCCAGGTGGGTGGCGGGGCCGGCATCTCGTAGGCGACACCGACCGTCTTCACGATCTCGGAGGCAGACCCCGGGTTGCGGATCTCGAACCGACTCAGCTGCCACTGGCCGTCGACTTCATGGTATCGATACGCGACCAGGTAGTAGGTGCCCGCACCAGACTCGAGGTCGGGTCGGATCACCGTCAGGACGTTCACACCCGGCAGCACGGTGGTGTACGCCATCGGCGGGCTGAACGCAGCGAGTTCGGTGAGCAGCTGCGTCTCGTCGGGCATCGAGTACGTATCGAGTGCCGACGACAGGTCCACGGGCAACCAGGTCTGCACGAAGGTGATGTCCTTGGACTCGGCGAGCCGGTCGGTGGCCTGTACCTGGGTTCGCAGCACCGTCGTGAAGGCCATCGAGATCGACACGATGAGGATCCCGCTGATCATCATCGCGATCAGGAGTTCGGGAAGCGTGAACCCCGCATCTCGTTCACCGTCGGAGCGCACGTCGGCCCCTGTGCGTTCAGGGAGCTGAGACATCTTTGATCTCCTTCGGTCGAATGTCGGACTTCACGATGTCGATCGTGGCGACGTAGCCGCCGCCTGGGGCCGACGCCCGGATCGTCAGTTTCTGCAGGGTCTTCGAGGTCGTCAGGCCGACGTTGGGGTTGCAGTCGGCGCCCTGGATCGAGTTGCTCTCGTCCCAGTTGTCGGTGTCTGGATTCCAGTACTGGTAGTTGGTGATCTCAACGACCTCCAGCGGCCAGCCGACTGCAGCTGCGGCCTTCTGACCGAACTCCTCGTACCCGCCGTCGACCTCGGGGCAGGCGATGTATCGATAGTTGGAGATGCCATCGCCGGCGGCGCCGAGCACTGCTTGCACCTTGGCCCGCTCGTCGTTCTGGCTTGATGCCCGCACGACGGCCCACATGCCGCCCATGATCGACAGGACAATGGAGCCCATCAGCATGATTGCCACGAGCATCTCGACGAGCGTGTAGCCGCCGTCGGAGGTACGCGCCGGGTCATCCGGGTCGAGTCGTCGTCGCACGTTCATCATCTGTCCCACCTGGGTGCCATCGGCATCCGCCTCTTCCGCCTTGAGCGATCCGTGACCACTCGGTTCTTCTTCGAACGCCCAGCACGGTAGAGCGACCACCGTCAGCGACGTCCTCCGTCCGAGTCAGAGGACTGCAAAGTCAAGAAACCTTGACGGAATCGGCAACTGGGCCGCTCGACGTGGAGGTGCGAGACTCGCGGTGTGATCGAGGCCGCTGTTCGTGCTGCCGGCGTCCCGCCGTTCCATGCCATGGCGATGAGCCGTGAGGCGAGCACACTCGAAGCTGCGGGTCGCCGGATCCTGCACCTGGAGGTGGGCCAGCCGTCGACCCCACTGCCGGCGCTCGCCCGACAGGCCGTGATCGCCCAACTCGACCGTCCGCTCGGGTACACCAACGCAGCGGGGCTGCAGTCACTGCGACGCCGGCTGGCCGCCCGCTACACCGACGTCGAGCCCGAGCGCGTGCTGGTGGTGGCCGGAGCCTCTGCCGGGTTCACACTGGCATTCCTGACGATGTTCGAGCCCGGCGACCGCGTCGGCGTGCTGGAGCCGGGGTACCCCTGTTATCGCAACGCCCTGCTTGCGCTCGGGATGGCCCCCGTTCCGATCCCGGTCGGGCCGGAAACACGCTGGGCACCGACGCGCGAGCACCTGGATCGGGCCGGCGAACTCGCCGGGCTCGTGCTCGCCTCACCGTCGAACCCGACCGGCACCGTGCTGACCCCCCGGGCGATGGTCGAGGTGACCGCCACCTGCCGCGAACGCGACATCGTCGTGGTGGCCGACGAGATCTACCACGGCATCTCGGGGGAACCGCTCCCCCACATCCTCGACACGCATCCCGAGGCGATCGTCGTCAACAGCTTCTCGAAGTACTGGTCGATGACCGGATGGCGTGTCGGTTGGGTCGTCATGCCCGACTCGGTGATCGAGACCGTCGAACGGTTGCAGCAGAACCTGTACATCTGCGCCCCGCACGTCTCCCAGGTGGCGGCGCTGGCGGCATTGGACGCGACCGAGGAACTCGACGGCCACGTCACCCGGTATCGGTCCAACCGTGCGATCGTGATCGACGGGCTTGCCGCGGCGGGAATCACCGACATCGCCCCGGCCGACGGGGCGTTCTACCTCTACGCCCACGTCCCGCATCTCACGACCGGGCTCGGTATCGACTCACTCGAACTGACTCGCCGCTGGCTCCACGAGATCGGGGTGGCCGCCACATCGGGGATCGACTTCGATCTCGCCCGCGGCCACGAGTACGTCCGGTTCTCCTACGCCGGGTCGACCGACGACATGGCGGAGGCGTGTGCCTTGATCGCGAGATGGACGCCATGACGACTGCGATGGCGAACGCCGCGCTGGCCGGCCTCCGGGTGATCGACATGTCCTCCGTGCTGGCGGGGCCCAACTGCGCTCGGTATCTCGCCGACTTCGGCGCCGACGTGATCAAGGTCGAGCGACCCGGCGGCGACAGCCTGCGCTCGATGGCGTGGCGTGACCCTCGTGATGGTGAGGGCCTGTGGTGGAAACTCGTCAACCGCAACAAGCGGACCATGGTGCTCGACGTGAAGGATGACGCGGACCGGGAGGTGCTGCTGCGCCTCGTCGACGACGCCCACGTGCTCGTCGAGAACTCGCGGCCCGGCACGTTGGAGCGGCTCGGACTCGGCCCCGATGTGTTGCTCGCTCGGAATCCGAACCTCGTGATCACGCGCGTCAGCGGCTTCGGCCAGGACGGTCCGTATGCGTCGCGGCCGGGATTCGCCACGATTGCCGAGGCGATGTCGGGTCTGGCGGCACTGAGCGGGGAACCCGAGGGTCAGCCCCTCCTGCCACCGATCGCCCTGACCGACGAGGTCACCGGCCTCGCTGCCGCATTCGCAACGATGGTGGCGCTGCACTCCGGAGTGGGCCAGGTGGTCGACGCGAACTTGCTCGAAACGATGTTCCAGATGATGGGGCCGCTGGTGTCGCTCTACGGCGTGACCGGTGAGCAGCAGCCACGTCTGGGCGCCGGCCTGCCGTACACCGTGCCTCGCGGCACGTACCGGTGCAGCGACGACAAGTGGATTGCGGTCTCGACGAGCAGCGGCACCGTCGCGGCTCGCGTGATGACCGTGCTCGGCGTCGGCGACGATCCTCGGTTCGTCACGTTCGAGGGGCGGACGAGGCATCGCGTGGAGTTGGAAGCGATCATGACCGAGTGGTGCGCAGAACGCACACAGGTCGAGGTACTCGACGCGTTCACCGCCGCCGAAGCGGCGATCGGACCGGTGTACGACATGGCGGACATCGCCGTCGACCCGCACTACGCAGCGCGTGAGACGATCGCCCGGGTCGACGGCACGCCGATGCAGGGTCTGATCGCGAGGCTGTCCGCCACCCCTGGCTCACTGCGCTGGTCCGGTCGCGGTCTCGACGCCGACGGCGACCGCATCCGCGAGTCCGGCTGGACCTGACGCTCCATCCGGATCCGAGGGACGACGAGACGGCGTCAGGTGGCGAGACCGATGGGGCAGCTGACTCCCGTGCCGCCGACGCCGCAGTACCCGTTGGGGTTCTTGGCGAGATACTGCTGGTGGTACGGCTCGGCGTAGAAGAAGCCGTTCTCGAGGTCGAGCGGGATGATCTCGCTCGTGATCTCGCCGTACCCAGCGGCAGTGAGACGTTCCTGGAACATCGGCCGTGACGCCTCGACGACAGCGCCCTGTGACTCGTCGGTCAGGAAGATCGCGCTGCGGTACTGGCTGCCGACGTCGTTGCCCTGTCGCATACCCTGCGTGGGGTCGTGCTCTTCCCAGAACGTCTGCAGGAGCTGCTCGTAGCTGATGACCTCGGGGTCGTAGACCACCACGACCGCTTCGGTGTGGCCGGTGCGGCCGGAACAGACCTCCTCGTAGGTGGAGTTCGGCGTGTATCCACCGGCGTAGCCGACGAATGTGGAGTACACCCCGTCGAGTTGCCAGTACTTGCGCTCGACACCCCAGAAACACCCCATTGCGAATGCGGCGGTCTTCATGCCCGCCGGCCAGGGGCCGGCAAGCGGGTGCCCGTTGACGAAGTGCGCCTCCGGGATCGGCATGGTCTGATCGGTGCGGCCAGCCAGTGCGTCGGCCGGTTCCACCATCTGAGCGTTCTTGCGGAACAGCATCGCTCCAGCCTAGGAGGGGATCGGAGAACCCGCCCGACCCCGGACCCCCATGGTGTCGTAGGTGATCGTCGTCAACGGAGCAGCAGGCCTTCGATACGGCGGGAGGTGACGGCGAGACCGGCGAAGGCGACTGCGACGAGGACCGCCAAGTTGCCGAGCATGGCCCACTCCAGCTGACCGACGTTGCAGCCTCGGATCACGACCACGCCGTGATAGAGCGGGCTGAGCTGCACGAGCCAACCCCAACTGCCGTAGCTGGACACGGGGTAGAACGTCGCCGAGAACAGCAGCAGCGGGAGCGTGACGGCATTGACGTACTCGAGGTCGGACCATGTCCGCATGTACGTGGTGTAGGCCATACCGACCGAGGCGAAGGCGAACCCGATCAGCAGACAGACCGGAATCGCCAGGACGATCATCGGCGACCCGACCAGACCGAGGATCCACATCGTGATGACGAACGCAAGCGAGTAGCTCCCCGCCCTCGCGACCGCGCCGAGGATCTCACCGACCGCGACGTCCGACGCCGTCATCGGGGTGGCCAGCACCGTGTCGTACAGCTTGGTGTGACGCAGCTTCTCGAAGACGTTGCCCGTCGCGTCGAAGATCGCACCGTTCATCGCCGATGCCGCGAGCAGACCCGGCGCGACGAACTGGGCATACGGATAGGTGATGCCACCGACGGTGATGTCGCCGACGAGCGCAGCGAAGCCCACCTGCACGGACAGCAGGTAGAGCAATGGCTCGAAGAAGCCCGACACCAGGATCATCCAGGCGTGGCGATAGAACATCACGCTGCGCTCGACCAGCCGGTGGGGTCGACGGGCCCGCAGTAGCGACGCGGGCACGATCCGCAGCGCAATCGTCATGGCTGCAACCGCCGGGCGAAGGTGATGCGGCACGCGACCCAGCCCAGGACGACGTAGGTGGCGATCACAGCGAGGTGAACGCCGACGTTGCCGGGGCTGACCGATGGGATCACCGCGCCCCGACACAGTTCGATGCCGTGCCAGAGCGGAGTCACGTAGGCGACCCACCGGATCCATTCGGGGAGTTCGGTGACGGGGAAGAACGCGCCGCCGAAGAGGAACATCGGCAACAGACCGAAGCGGATGATCGTGGGGAACGAGGAGCCGCCGTAGCGCGTCGACGACCACGCCGAGATCGGCAGGGCGAAGGCCAACCCGGTGAACACGGCCACTGGAACGGCGATCAGCAGACCCCACGAGCGCGTCTCGTCGAACAACACCAACACGGCGGCAACACCTGCGACGCCGATCCCGGTTCGGGTCGCGTGCCACAGAGTCAGTCCGTCGGCAACATCACCGGGTGTGAGCGGTGTCGCCGCCATCGCCCGGTACCGGTTGCCCCAGAAGAAGCCGTCGAGGACCTGCCACAGCGATGCCTGACCCGCGCTCATCATCGCCGTCGTGGCGAGCAGAGCCGGCGCGAGGTAGGCAGAGTAGGAGATACCACCGAGCGACTCGACCGAGGCGGTGTTCTCGTCGATGAGGCTGCCGACCCCGACGCCGATGGCGACCAGATACAGCAGCGGCTGAACGAACGCGAGCAGGGCATGCGACTTCCAGATCTTGCGGTAGACCGCGAACTCGCTCTCCCAGACGCGGATCGTGGTCGGGGTACTCATCAGTCGATCAGCGAGCGGCCCGTGAGTCGGAGGAACACGTCTTCGAGCGAGCTGCGCCGCACCAGGCTCCCGATGTGCTCGATGTTGCGGCGATGCACCTCATCGAGTGCCGCTTCGCCGTCGGCGGCGTAGATCAGGACGCGGTCGGGCAGCACTTCGTGACGGTCGCCGATTCCCTCGATGACGGGCACATCGGTCGGGTCGTCCTCGCCGATCTCCGGTCGGTGGAACCGCAACTCGAGCACCTCACGGGTGGCGTACTCCTGGATCAGCCCGCGCGGTGATCCTTCGGCGACGATGCATCCGTGGTCCATCACGACCAGGCGGTCGCAGAGTTGCTCGGCCTCGTCCATGTAGTGCGTCGTGAGCACCAGGGTGACGCCGCGCTGCTTGAGGCGGTACAACCGGTCCCAGAGGATGTGGCGGGCCTGCGGATCGAGGCCGGTGGTCGGCTCGTCGAGCAGCAGGAGGTCGGGCTCGCTCATCAACGATCGAGCGATGGTGAGCCGGCGCTTCATGCCACCCGACAGCGGGTCGACTCGATCGTTGGCGCGCTCGGTGAGCTGGACGAACTCGAGCAGCTCCGCGGCCCGACGCTTCGACTCGGCACGCGGGATGTCGAAGTACCTTCCGTAGATGACGAGGTTCTCGACGACCGTCAGTTCGGTGTCGAGCTGATCAGCCTGGGGGACCACACCCACCCGGGCGCGGATCCGGCGGCCGTCGTGTTCGGGATCGAGGCCGAAGATGCGCAACCTGCCGGATGTGACCGGAGAGACGCAGCCGATCATCCGCATGGTGGACGTCTTGCCGGCGCCGTTCGGACCGAGGAACCCGAAGGATTCGCCGGGCGCGACCTCGAAGTCGATGCCATCGACGGCGACGAACTCGCCGAACTCCTTGCGCAGGTTGCGAGCGGTGATCACCGACGACACGAACGCACCGTAGGGGAGACTGCGAACGTCACCCAACGCCATTAGGTTGCGGCGCGTGTCCCCCTCGCTGATCCGTCCCATCGCCGACACCGACCTCGACCGCATCCTCGAGATCAACGAGGCCAACGTGCCCGAGGTCGGCTCGGCCGACGCCACCCGGATGGCGTTCATCCTCGGCGAGAGCTCGATCGCTCTGGCCGTCGAAGTCGATGCAATCGTCGTCGGTTTCTGCCTGGTCCTCGGTTCGGAGTCCGGCTACGACTCGGTGAACTACCGCTGGTTCACCGAGCGCTACCGCGACTTCCTCTACCTCGATCGCGTCGCCTTCGACGCCGCCTACCAGGGCCGAGGGCTCGGCACGCTCCTCTACGGCGAGGTCGACCGGCTGATGGCCGAGGCCGGCACGGGCGCACACCTCGCACTCGAGGTCAACGTCGATCCCCCGAACGAACCATCGCTCGCATTCCATTCACAGCTGGGCTTCGCCGAAGTCGGCCAACAGGACACCCCGTACGGCATTCGCGTCTCCATGCAGATGCGCCCGGTTTCGGACAGCGCCGAGTCGGACGTGTGAAGCCGGGAGTCAGCGGCGATCCTGGAGGAAGCGGAAGTGGTCGCGAGTGGACGCGACGTGGGCAGGGTCGATGTCGGCGAGCAGGATCGTTTCGGTGCCCGCTCCGGTGGCGAGGATCTCGCCGAGCGGATCGATGATGGCGCTGTCACCCGAATAGTCGAGACCCCCGCCCGACCCCACCCGGTTGACACCGACGACGTACGCCTGGTTCTCGATCGCCCGCGCCCGCAGGAGGGTCGACCAGTGCAGTCGCCGCTTCGCCGGCCAGTTCGCAACGACGAGGTACGCATCGGAGTCCTGCGCGCGGCCCCAGAACTCGTCGGCGAATCGCAGGTCGTAGCACACGAAGAGCGTGCACCTGACTCCTGCGACGTCGACGGTGACGAACCCGGTTCCCGCGCGGACGTACCTCTCCTCGTCGGCATGGGAGAACGGGTGGATCTTGCGGTAGCGATGTGCGGTTCCATCCGGTGCGACGAGCACGAACACGTTCGAAGGACGCTGATCGTCCGGTGGCGAACCGGGAGCGATCTCCGGACAGGATCCGCCGACCCACACCCCATGGGCCATCGCCATCTCGGTCAGGAACTGCGACGACGGACCGCCCTCCGGCTCAGCGATGCCGGGCGTATCGAACGAGAAGCCCGTCGAGAAGGTCTCGGTCATGAGCACGACACGTGCGCCCGACGCCACCGCCCCGGCCACCATCGGCGCGAGACGCTCGAAGTTCGCACCACGATCGTGCCAGACGATGTCGTGCTGGATCGCCGCGACTCGAAGAGCACTCATGATGCGAAACCCTCGACGAGGCGGTCGACCGCGGCATCGATCACCTCGAGTCGCTTGCAGCACGCGAACCGCACGAGGTGGCGTCCGTGTTCGGTGCGGGCGTAGAAGACCTCGTTCGGAACCGCTACGACGCCGCAGCGCTGCGGGAGCGACCGACAGAAGGCCATGCCGTCGCCCTCGAGATCGACCGAGCGGATGTCGATGGTGGTGAAGTACGTGGCCTCGGGTTGGTACGTGGTGAACCCTGCCGACCGAAGCCCGGCGACGAGGTGGTCGCGGGCACGCTGGAGGTCGGCCGACAACGTGATGAAGTACTCGTCGGGGAGGCCGAGACCAACCGCCATCGCCGGTTGAAAAGGGGCCCCGTTGACGTAGGTGAGGAACTGCTTGGCGGTTTTCGCAGCGGTGACGAGCGGTTCCGGTCCCGACATCCAGCCGATCTTCCAGCCGGTCGTGTGGAACGTCTTGCCGCCCGAGGAGATCGTCAGCGTCCGCTCCCGCATACCGGGCAGTGTCGCCATGGGGACGTGTGCTCGACCGTCGAAGAGGAGGTGCTCGTACACCTCGTCGGTGACCACGATCAGATTCCGCTCGATCGCCACCTCGGCGATCAGGGTCAGCTCGGCGCGGGTGAAGACCTTGCCCGTCGGGTTGTGCGGCGTGTTGACCAGGATCAGCTTGGTCCGGTCGGTGACCGCTTCCCTGAGCTCGTCGGGGTCGAAGGTGTACCGCCCGTCCGCATCTGGAGCCAGAAGGATCGGGATCGCTCGGGCCCCAGCGAGCGCGATGCACGCCTGGTAGCTGTCATACATCGGTTCGAACACGACGACCTCGTCGCCGGCGTCGAGCATGCCCAACAGCGCTCCGGCGAGTGCCTCGGTCGCGCCGGCGGTGACGACCACCTCGGTCGCAGGGTCGAGTTCGATGTCGTACCACTGCGCCTGATGGGTGGCGACCGCCTCACGGAGCACCAGCATCCCCGGACCCGGCGGGTACTGGTTGAGCCCCGACCGGATGGCATCGACTGCGGCATCGAGCACGGCCACTGGGCCGTCGGTGTCGGGGAACCCTTGCCCGAGATTGATCGCGCCCGTCTCGAGCGCGAGCGCCGACATCTCCGCGAAGATCGTCGTTCCGAACCCGGTCAGCTTCTTCGTCAGCGGTGACGAGACACGTGACGCGGGCGCTGTTGGATCGGACACGAGCGCAGTGTAGGCATCCGCAGAACGTCGCCCGATCTGGGATCAGACGCGGTCGCGGTCGGCACCCTGCGACGAGCGTCGATCAGGGCCCCGGTATCCGGACCCGGTGTGAATGGATTCATCGGGTGCGTCGAGGCTCAGCGGATCGGCGAGGCGGTGCGTCACGCCCGTGGACTTGGCGCCGTACATCGCGACATCGGCAGCACGTATCAGCTCATCGAGCGTCGTGCCGTGTCGCGGATACAGCGCGGCGCCGATCGCCGCAGTGATCGAGACGTCGCCGGCGATCGGCGTATCGCCCAGGTTGCCCCCGATGCGTTCGGCACTACTGCGAACGCCGGTGCCGTCCTGGATGCCGGGGAGCAGGATCACGAACTCGTCGCCGCCCCAGCGGCCAACGACATCACCCTCGCGTACCGAACTGGTCAAGCGTTCGGCCGCGGCGCGCAGTACGAGATCGCCGAACTGGTGACCCAGCGTGTCGTTGATCTGCTTGAAGCCATTGAGGTCGATGAGCATCACGCACACACCGGTGCCGAATCGTTCGGCGACGAACAGCGCTTCTTCGGTCAACCGCTCGAACTCCCGACGGTTCGGGAGGCCGGTCAGGTCGTCGGTCGTGGCGCGTCGTTCCAACGATCGGCGATCGAGCAGGAAGGTCCACCCGGCCAGACCGAGGAGCACTGCCCCGAGCACGAAGAGCACGACGTACAGCGCCATGCCGTCAGCACCGAGACCGGCATCGTCGTCGATGGCAGCGGTCACCGTGACCGAGCCACCGTCACCGGGCAGTGCAAGAAGGTCGACGACGACGCGATCGCCGTCGACGCTCGACGGGCCCCTGCGTACGACGCCGGCCTCCGACACCCCGGACCGTTCGCCGCGGAGTTGCACCACAGCGGCCGCGTCATAGGCCTGGATCGTCGATGCCGCCAACGGGCTGATCAGCGACTCGGTAGGGATCTCGAGCGCGACGGTCACGTCAGTCCGTTGAACGATCAGCAACGAGTCGCTCGACACATCGACGACGACTGCGGGCCCACCCCGTTCGACCGAGGCGCGGGCACCGTCGCCGAAAGCGGGGGTCGCCAGGAAGTTGGCACCGGCGCATCGTTCCGACGCACCTGCCACGACGCAGGCTGCCGCACCATCGCCGAACGACCGCGCGAGCGCTTCCGGCTCGGACCCTGCATTTGCGGCATCGACAACGGCCAGACCGCGCGAGATCACGCTCTCGACCGACTGATCCGCTACCTGGGCGGCGGCGGTGACCCGAGCGTCCTGCTGAGCGCGCAGCTCGGAACGATTGTTGAGCATCGAGACCGTGGTGGCGACCAGCAGCACGACGCTGCCGACGAGCGCGCCGATTCTGACCAGTCTCATGAGCGTGCATCGGCAAGGACGGCAACGACCTTGAGGAAAACCTGACAAAGTTTCTCGACACCGACATCATCCCGAACGCGACGGGAGCGACACCCGAAGGCGCCGCTCTCATCGGCGGCCCATCGACTGGGAGGGTGCAACTCCCGCCATGGGTCGTGGCTGGGTCTGGTCAGAGATACCCGACGACGTCGACCAGGACGTTGGCCGCCGCGGAGGTGTACACACAGATCGAACCCACCGGCGACAACTTGACGATCACCTCATTGGCGACCGCCTCGTTGCCCACCGCCAAGTAGTTCACACTCGACGTGTCCGGCACCGTCCCACACGGGAACACCGTGGCAAACCCGGGAGCAGCAGCACCCACCAACGTCACATTGGCAACCACCGCCTTCGCACCCACCGGAACACCACCACGACCCGCAACCGGGACCTCAACGACCCCGCCAGCAGCCACCGGAGTCGGCCGAGTGTCGGCCAACCGAACCGGAGTCAACGACACGAAGTCAGACGACGCCGGGACATACCCAGCGACATCGACCAGGACGTTGGCCGCCGCGGAGGTGTACACACAGATCGAACCAGCCGGCGACAACTTGACGATCACCTCATTGGCGACCGCCTCGTTGCCCACCGCCAAGTAGTTCACACTCGACGTGTCCGGCACCGTCCCACACGGGAACACCGTGGCAAACCCGGGAGCAGCAGCACCCAACAACGTCACATTGGCAACCACCGCCTTCGCACCCACCGGAACACCACCACGACCCGCGACCGGGACCTGCACGATCCCGCCAGCCGCTACTGGACCCGTTCCGAAGAACAGACCGTCGGCAGCCACCCAGCCAGGCCGGGTGTCGGCGAACCGCACCGGGTTCAACGACACGATCATCGAATCCTCACCGGGCGGAACGACTTGCCACGTATGCGTGTCCGACACGAAGTTGCCGGCGACACCCATCGCGATCACGTTGAACGTGTGCGATCCCGGTTGCAGCCCGGTGTAGGTCTTCGGGCTCAGGCACCGCTCGATGGCGCCGCTGTCGAGCACGCACAGCACGCTTGCGGCATCTGTTGCCGTGAAGGCGAACGTGGCCTCGGTCGCGGTGGTGGTGGCAGCAGGTGCTGACGTGATCGTCACGGTCGGATCGACCGCATCCACGGGCTGGTTGAGTTCGACGACCTTCTCCGCCTGGGCGGCGCAGGATTCCTCGAACACCGGATCGATGAAGAACCCCTCACCGGTTTCCGGATTGACCACGACCCCGTTCTCGTGCAGGTACGAGATCACAGAGCGGACATCGTCCGCCAACTGGGTGAACCCGGCCACGTTCTCCACGGTGCTGGTCGGCGAGGCGAAGTCGACGATGTCGATGAACTCGACACGGTCGAGGACCGGACCGGACTTCCACGTCAGCGTTCCCACGTCGAGCCAGGTCGTGCAACCCGTGAACACCTCGGACCGGGTGTAGCTGAAGCCCCGATAGTTGACGAAGCTCTCACCGTTGGCATCCTGTGGGAGTATGAACCCCGAGGCGTAGTTCCAGCCGTCGACGAGTCCGTCGGGAGCGGCGATGCGGTTGTAGTACTCGATCGTGTCGATCGTGACCGGAACCGACTTGCCTGTTGCGGCGCCCACGGAGGCAGCAGCCAACATCCACTGGTTGAACCCGTCCATTGGCGTATCGCCTTGCTGGATCCAAGCAGGAGAAGTCCCGAGCCCCGGGATCGTCCCGGTGTCCATCAGGCCACCTGGTTTCGGCGAATCCGCGGGCGGCGCTTCCAGCGCAGCGGCCGGGGGGTCCCCGGCTGCCGCGGCGTAGATGGCCGCATGATCGGGGGACGCGTCCATCGCGACGCCGTCCGTCGTGATCCGTCCGGCACCGTCGAGCGTGACCTCGCTCGCAGCCGCGAGCCGGGCCTCGACCTCGACAAGCTTCTTCCACAGCACCTCATCGGACGTACGAACGAGGTTCAGCCGCTCGAGCTCGACCTCCGACACATATTCGAGGAACGCCGGCTGGGGATCACAGGCCGTATCGGCTGGGACGGGAAGCAGTGCGGTGGAGCCCTTCCCGACGAGCGGAATGAGGGAGACCGTTCGGCCGTCCGCCGGATTCGTCACCTGGGTGGTGCCGGTAACCACATCGTACGAGATCGGCTGGATACACGTCACTTCGACCGGGCCCTCTTCGTGGAACGTCTCGGTGAGGATCGGGACGCCGTCAACGTCTCGATAGGCGACGAAGAGGTCGGCGTAGAGGTCGCCTGAGCCGCCGCCCGTCTGAGCCGCCGCCGGCGGCGGGAGTACCAGGACCATCGAGGCCAGCGCCGCGGCGAGACCTCCGACCAGTGTCGACTTGCGCATGACTCCTCCTCCCCAGGTCTTCACCAGAGGTGAACACCCGGCGTCGCGAACGACGGGGGGAGGGTCTCTGCACCGAAGATCCTCCGGACGCCGTGACCTCAGGGTCCGGGGACTTCCGAGCCCTGAATCGAGACGGGATGAACCGTCTCGACCTCTTCAGGCTGTACCGAGTTTCGTGAGTCCCGTAGGGCTGAAAGTCCCGGTGTGACCAACGTTGCTCTGTGCCTTCGCAAAGGTTCGTCGGTGAACAGTGCCTCGACCCAGAAAACGACTCGGGGCTCCCCGTCGCCGGAGAGCCCCTGGCCGTTCTGCGCGCTCGGAGAGAGTCGAACTCCCAACCGCTTGATCCGTAGTCAAGTGCTCTATCCATTGAGCTACGAGCGCTGGATTGTGACGGGCAACATTGTAGGCGGAACTCACCGCGTTGCAGACGCCGGATCCGCGACCGGAACCCTGGAAACTCGATCCGGTCGCTCGACCGGTGTCGGTCAGCCGCCCCAAGGGCCCCACCCACCCGACCTCTCGTAGAGGGCGAGCGCAGCGCGGGCGTTGAGCGTCGGGTCGTAGAGCTGGTCCGCCGAGGTGATCCCGATGGTCCCGAGCCAGGAACGATGCACGCTCCAGTACATCTGGAACACGCCATAACAGCAGGAGTTCTTGGCGGTTGGGCGGTAGTTGCTCTCCCGCCAGGCGACCTCCAGGGCCTTCTCCTCGAGATCGTCGGGCCACACGTCCCTGATGATCACCTCGACCTCCTCGGCGCTCGCGTTGGATGCCGGCGGGAGCGCGGGCGCGGCGGTGGTCGTGGGTGCGGTCGTGGGTGCGGTCGTGGTGGCCGGCGCACGCTTCGACGACGTGCTCGACGATGAGTTGCTCGATGCGCCGCCCGATGTCGAGGAATCGGGAGCGGCGGCGGGAGGAGGTGCAATGGTGTCCGGCGGCGGCGGCGGCGACACACCGACCGGCAGGCAGATCGAACGACCCGGGTACAGCGGGGTGTCCTGCGTCGCCCCGTTCACGGCGAGCAGATCGGCGATGTCCGCTCCCGAGCCGTCAGCGATTCGGATCCAGAAGTCGCCTGCCACGATCTCGTACTCCTGGCCGCACGGGACCGCCAAGGACTCCGCTTGGATCGCCGGCGCGGCGACCACGTCGTCGGTGTCATCCGCCACGGTGTCGGTCCCGCCGACCGGCGCCGGCTCGGCCGCGGTCTCCTCGACCGGTGGAGTTGCGTTCGGTGCGGCCGCGAGCGTCGAGCCCGCCGTGGCCGACGCCTCGGCCGGGGACGATGCAGCAGCGGTGCTCGCCGCACCCGTGACGCTCGCCGGAAGCTCGCCGTCCTGGCCGCTCGCCGAGAGGACGGCGACTTCGTTCTCGCCGGAGTCGGACATGAATCCGATCACGACCGGCACGAGCAAGGTCAACACCACGGCGAGTCCACCGAGGCGGGCGAGCAGCGGATCGACGCCGGATCGCGGCGGATCCACGGGAACGTCCCAGCCGTCGGACCAGTTGCCGGTGGTGTCGTCGTCGCTCACGGCAGGCGCGGCGATCTCGTCAGTTCCAGCACCGTGGGAGCGGTGCCGTTCATGTGCGCTCGCTGCACGCGATCGGCCGGCGGTGGCCGCGCTCCACCAGCGACCGATGGCGCCGCCCTGCGCGGCTGGTACGTCGGCGACGGGTTCGCCCGGTCGTGCCGCCCAGTCGGCCTGCCCACCCCAGAAGGAGTCGGTGAGGTCGGGCTCGGCGCGGGCGTCGGTGCGCCAGGGATCGGTGTCGGGGGGGAAGGGGTCAGGCATTGTCGTCGGTGCTCCTGGTCGGCGATCGTGACGATCGCTCGACCCGTACTCGACGCCCGCTCGTTGGCTCGATGGCCTCGGGGTCGAACCACGTTCTACTCGGTCCGTCATCAAATCGCAACGTGAGCGTCACTGGAACGACATGGTTGTCATTCGCTGAGCGGCGCTCGCCCGCCCCCGGACGCACGTCGACCGACGCGCTCTCGGAGCACGTCGGTCGATGTGGCGGAGAGGGTGGGATTTGAACCCACGGATCGTGTTACCACGATCAACGCCTTAGCAGGGCGCCCCATTCGGCCGCTCTGGCACCTCTCCTGGGAGCACCGGAGTGTAGCCCGGTAACCTCGTGACCGGAACGGTGGCAGAGTGGACGAATGCAGCCGCCTTGAAAGCGGCCGGGCGCAAGCCTCGGGGGTTCGAATCCCTCCCGTTCCGCCAAGCGAGCCCGCGGCGCCGATGACACATGGCCGCAACACCGAACGCGACGTACCGCCGGCGCCGAGGACCACCGGACGCCAGCGGCCTCCCGAGGAGATCACGTGACATGCGCAGTGACCATTCTGATCCCGACACCTCTGACCCCGACACGTTGTTCGGCCTGTCATTCGAGTCGGTGAGCCGAGCGCAGCAATTCATGCTCGCGATCGATGAACTGGCGCGGCACCACCGTCTGCGCCTCGTCGACGCGGTGATGGTGGTCAAGGATGAGGACGATCGGGTACGGGTGCGCGAAACGATCGATCCACAACCTGGCCGCTCGGCGCTGTCGGGTGCGGTGTGGACCGGTTTGCTCGGTTTGATCGTCGGCGGACCGGTCGGCTGGATCGCCGGCATCGGCGTCGGCGCGGGGCTCGGTGCCATCACTGCGACCGTGGTCGATCTCGGAGTCCCCGACGAGTGGGTCGACTGGTTCAAGGACGCCGTCAGCCCCGACACCGCGACCGTCGTCGTGCTCGCGAGCGACATCGACCAGCGGGCATTGCGCTCCGAGATCGACCGATTCCCCGGCGCCCGACTCGTGCACACGACGATCCGCGCCGACGCGTTCTCCGAGTTGCGGTCGGCCTTCGACAACTCACTCCCCCTTGCCGACGATCAGTCGATCGACTAGGAATCATCTCCGTCGATTCGATCGCGACGGGGGAGAGACATGGCGTACGGGGCTGACAGTGTGGAGATGCCGCCGGTCGAGAACTGGTTGACCGACTGGGACTGGCTGGACGACCAGTGGGGATCGAATGCGATCGGCATCTGGAACTCGGTGCGCGAACAGTGCCCGGTCGCGACGACGGAACGGTACGGCCGAGCGTTCATGCCGGTCACGATGGAAGCCGTCGCCGCCGTCGCCAACGACACCGAGAACTTCTCCTCCATCTGGGTGAACGTGAGTCGTCCCGACGCGCCACGCTCGCCGGCACCACCGATCACCTCGGACCCACCCGACCACCACGGTCACCGCCGCTTGCTCCTCCCCTCGTTCAGCCCGAAGAACGTGGCGCCGCTCGAAGCCGATCTTCGTTCGTTCTGCCGCAACCTGATCGCCGACCTGGACGCCAGCGACACCGCCGACGCCGCAGCCCAGTTCGCGCAACACATCCCCGTGCACGGCATCTGCAAGCTCACCGGGATTCCGGAAGAGGACGCCGACCTCTTCCGCGACTGGATCTACCGCAACTTCCAGCTCGCACCGCGCGACAATGCCGTGCGGCTGGAAGTGATGACCGAGATGACCGGCTACATCGACGCGCTGCTCCGCGACCGCCTCGAGCGTCCCCAGGACGACATGCTCACCTACATCGCCAACGCGGAGATCGACGGCGAACCCGTCGACTGGAACCTCAAGCTCGGCTACATCCGCCTGCTGATCATCGCCGGCATCGACACCACGTGGAGCGCAATCGGCTCGGGGCTCTGGCACTTCGCCCAGCACCCGGACCAGGTCGCCCGACTCGTCGAGGTCGACAACGACGACCTGCTCTGGAACACCGCGACCGAAGAGGTCCTTCGCTACTACGCCCCGGTCACGATGGCCCGCAAGGTGATCGGCGAGACCGAGATCGGCGGATGCCCTGTGCACCCCGGCGACCAGATGCTGGTCACCTTCCCGGCCGCGAATCACGACCCGGCAGCATTCGAGCACCCCGACGTGTTCGACATGGAGCGCATGAACAATCGCCATGTCGCCTTCGGGCTCGGTATCCACCGGTGCGTCGGGTCCAACCTCGCTCGTCTCGAGGTCGTCGTCGCCATCCAGGAATGGCTCCGGGCATTCCCGGACTACTCGCTCGACACCTCCACACCCACCACCTGGGCGAACGGCCAAGTGCGCGGACCGCGCACCATTCCCGTCCTGCTCAACCGGTGAGCACCGACGCCATGGCGGCGGCAGGCGCTCGGCCCTCGTCGAGCAGCGACACCCTCGACACGTCGCGCGATGTGGTTCGCCCGATCGGGCGCAACGCCGTGCGAACGGCGTTGATCGAGGCGACCATCGAACTCATCGTCAAAAAGGGGTTGTCGATGTCGGTCCGCGAGATCGCGGCGCGAGCGGACGTGAACCACGGCCTCGTCCACACGTACTTCGGCGGCAAGGACGGCTTGATCACCACCGCGTTCGACACGATCAGCCAACGCGGAGTCGACGAGCTCGATGAACGTGGCTTCCCGCCAACGGATCTGGCTGAACGGCGCGGCGGAGAGATCGCCAAGGCGCTCGCGCGGGCGATGCTCGACGACCCGACGATTCCGTTCTCGTCCCACCCCATCATCTCCTCGTGGCGCACGGCGCTCGCCGCCGAACGGCCCGACCTCGAGCGGGACGACCTCGACCAACGCGTGCTCATCGCAACCGCGCTCGCCCTGGGGTGGGCGCTCTTCGCGGACCACCTGTCGGCGATCCTCGACATCGATCCCACAGGACGTGAGGGCATCGACCGGCGAGTCGCCTCGATGGTCGCCGACGTCGGTGGGATCCCGACACCGTCGGGAGACCCATTGCACCAAGCGCACACCGAGACATAGCGTCCATCGAGCGACACCAGAGGGAAGGGGACCCGTGAACATCGAGATCACGAAGACCAGCGATCTTGATCGCCTGATCATCGAGGCTGTTCGGGAGGCAGAAGACCCGTTCTCCGACACGACGGTCGCCGACGCACTCCGCCGAATTCCCGCCGCCGAGTTGTCCGCGTATCTGCACGCCCGCTTCGAGCCGAGCGACGAACACTCGGTCCTCACCACCGGCCTGCCGGCTTCGCCTGGCGCAGCGTCAGGCCGAGTCGTGACGGATGCTGCCGCTGCCGTCGACGCTGGCGACCGCGGGATCGACGTGATCCTGGTGCGTACCGAAACAACACCCGACGACGTTCTCGGCATGCAATCGGCCCGCGGGATCCTCACCGCTCGCGGCGGGCTCGCGAGCCACGCCGCGGTCGTCGCTCGCGGATGGGGGATTCCGGCGGTTGTCGGGGCCGGGGAGGTCACCGTGGTCGACGGCGGCATCACGATCGATGGCACCTTTCACCCCGAAGGAACGGAGATCTCGATCGACGGCCGATCCGGACACGTCATGCTCGGTGCGGTCACGACTGCCACCAATGCCGCCCCGGCCGAGCTCGAACGGATCCTCCGCTGGGCCGACGAGATCCGCGCCGGACACGTCGAGATCCGCGCCAACGCCGATACCGCCGACGACGCCGCGCACGCACGACACCTCGGCGCCCAGGGCATCGGGTTGTGTCGCACCGAGCACATGTTCCTGGCCGAGGAACGGTTGCGTCTGGTACGGCGGCTCATCCTGAGCGATGACCCGACCCACGAACGCGAGATCCTCGCCGAACTCGACGTTGTGCAGCAGCACGACTTCGAAGCGATCCTGTCGGCGATGGACGGCCTGCCCGTCACCGTCAGGCTGCTCGACCCCCCACTCCACGAGTTTCTCCCGGATCACGAGCGGCTCGTCGTCGCCGAAGCGACCGGCAAACTCGACGATGTCTCCCGCGCCGAGCTGGTGGCGGTTCGTCGACTCCGCGAGGCCAACCCGATGATCGGCACGCGCGGGGTACGGCTCGGGGTCGTCAAGCCCGGGTTGTACCAGATGCAGGTCCGAGCGCTCGCCCGGGCGGTGGCGTCGCTCATCTCTGCGGGTCGCCACCCGCAGGTCGAGATCATGATCCCGCTCGTGATGGGAGCTGAGGAGCTGGCGATGGCTCGAGGATGGGTGACCTCCGCACTCGATGAGGTGGGAGTGACATCGATGGCCTCCGCCGCAGTCAGCATCGGAGCGATGGTGGAGACGCCGCGCGCGGCACTCGTTGCGGGCGCGCTCAGTGAGCACGCCGACTTCTTCTCCTTCGGCACCAACGACCTCACCCAGCTCACCTACGCATTCAGTCGCGACGACGTCGAAGTGCGGCTCCTTCCCGCCTACCTCGAATCGGGGATCCTTCCGTTCAACCCGTTCGAACAACTGGACCCCGACGGTGTCGGCCGGCTGATCATGATGACCTGCGAGGACGCCCGTGCGGCAAAGCCGACGGTGAAGATCGGAATCTGCGGCGAACAGGCTGGCGACCCCGCATCGGCGAGGTTCCTGGTCGATGCGGGCGTCGACTACGTCAGTTGCTCGCCCTATCGAGTTCCGATCGCACGACTGGCCGTCGCCCAAGCGCTCCTGGACGCCGGCCGGATCGACGAGGACGTCATCACCCGACTCAGCGCGAACGCGGCCGACACGACGCGCGACGACAGCTCGACCGACTCCCATGAAGAGCGGTCGACCCGGAGCACACCGGCCCTCGACATCGACGACGACGAGGCGGGTTTCCTCGTGTTGCATGCGCTCAAGATCAAAGGATTCAGCCCGGCTTCGACCGTTGCCGAGTTGACCGCCCTCCCGCAGGAGCGAGTCGAGTCCATCCTGGTGACCTCTGCCGAGGCCGGGGCCACCAAACACATCGAGGCGCGCGATCTCTGGCAGCTGACCCCGGACGGCAAGGAACGCCACGCCGAACTCCTTCCCGCTGTCTGCGCCGCCGCTGGCGCGGGACTCGAACCGCACTACCACGAGTTCCTCGAGATGAACACGGACCTGAAGGAGTTGTGCACGGCGTGGCAGACCCGCGACGGTGATGTCAATGACCACACCGACGCCGACTACGACGGCGCCCGCTTGGCGGAACTCGACGCCTTCAACCAGCGATGCGGACCGACGCTCGAGTGTTTTGCAGCAGCAGTCCCGAGGTTCGATGCATATCGACACCGCCTGACCGCAGCCACCGCTCGGGCTGTCAGCGGTGAGACCCGCATGTTCACCGGGGTGATGTGCGGCTCCTTCCACGACATCTGGATGGAACTGCACGAAGATCTGATCCAGCTCCTCGGCGTCGACCGCACCGCCGAGGGCAGCTACTGAGCGACCCGCGACCGCGTGATCCGCGGGATCGCCACGATGAACGCGCCGGCGGCGAGGACGGCAACCACGGAGTACCACCACGCGGTGCTCCAGAAGACCTCGAGCTGGAAGAAGTCCCGCAGGAACGGGACGAGGAACACCACCACGTAGCCGAGCGCCATCCCGAGAACCAGTGCGACCTTCCACGGTCGAAGCGGCCGGCTCGCCACCGCCAGTACGACGAGGCCGATCGCCAACAGCGTCACGGTTGCGAGCGTCCGCGCCTCCACGACGTCGAGTCCCGTGATCTCGAGCGATGCCTCGTACGCAGCCAGCGTGGCCGACCCGGCGGCAATGCCCGCCGGTACGGAGAACCAGAGAACTCGACGCAGGAAGCCCGGTCGGATGAGATCGACCTCGGGTGCGAGTGCCAGGAAGAACCCGGGGACGCCGATGCTGAACGCACCGATCAGCGTGAGTTGACGCGGCAGGAACGGAAAGGGGGTGTTGAGCAGCCCGACCGCGAACGTGAGCAGAACGGCATACGCAGCCTTGGTGATGAACAGGTTCGACACCCGCTCGACGTTGTTGATCACCTTGCGTCCCTCATTGACGACGGTGGGCAAGCTCGAGAACGCGTTGTCGGTGAGCACCAGGTCGGCAACGGACTTGGTGGCCTCACTGCCCGACCCCATCGAGATGCCGAGATCGGCGTCCTTGAGCGCCAGCACGTCGTTGACGCCGTCACCGGTCATCGCAACCACGTGCCCACGCGATTGCAGCGCACACACCATCGCCTGTTTCTGCTGCGGCTTCACCCGCCCGAACACGGTGCCTTCCTCCAGCGCGACCGCGAGTTCACCGATGTCGACCGGAAGCTCCCTGGCGTCGACCGGGTCACCGATGACCGCGAGCCCGGCTCGTTCCGCGATCGCTGCGACCGTCTCCTGGTTGTCGCCGGAGATCACCTTGAGTGTGACGTCCTGCTTCGCGAAGTACTCGAAGATCTCGGCTGCGTCGGGCCGGATCTCGTCTTCCAGTTCCACGATGGCCAGAGTTCGCGCTCCGACCGGAAGCGCGTCGCCGTCGGGACCAGCGGCGGCGTCGACGACGGCAAGAAGCCGCTTTCCTGCTGCACTCAACTCGTCGACCAGTGCTCGGGCGGGGTCGTCGAGCCCGAGCAGGAAGTCCGGCGCGCCGAGGTAGAGCCATCCATGATCGACGAACGAGGCGGCCGACCACTTGCGATCGCTGCTGAACGGCTCGACGCGCTCGACCTTCCAGTCGAGGTCCGTGCCGACCGCTTCGGCGATCGCCGCCATCGTCGCGTTCGGGGCTCGGTCGGCGGCGGCGAGCGCGACGAGCCCATGGGTCGCCTCCTCGTCCGATCGGCCCTCGGCCGGGTGCAGCGCGGCGAAGGTGATGTCTCCCGTTGTGATCGTGCCGGTCTTGTCGAGACACAGGACGTCGACGCGTGCGAGCACTTCGACCGTCGAGAGTTGCTTGGCCAGCGCGTTGCGGCGGGCAAGCGCGATCACGCCGGCCATGAACGCGAGGCTGGTGAGCAGGACGAGGCCATCGGGCACCATCGCCACCGCTGCCGCAACGGTGCCGAGGAGCGCGTCCTGCCATCCGTCCTCGGCATCGAGCAGGTTGATGAACAGGAAGATCGACGCGATCGGGATGATGACCGTGAGCCATCGAAGGATCTGGTCGATCCCCCGACGGAGGTTCGACTCGGCAGCGGTGAAGCGTTTGGCCTCGGTGGCCAGCGTGCTCGCGTAGCTGTCGGCACCGACCGCAGTTGCGAACATGCGACCATTCCCGGCAACCACGAAGCTGCCCGACAGCACCTCGTCGCCGATCTGCTTCGGCACCGGCAGCGACTCCCCGGTCAGCAGCGACTCGTCGAGTCGGAGGCCCGTCGATTCCACTGCTCGACCGTCGACCGCGACCTGGCCACCGAGGCGGAGTTCGATCAGGTCATCGACCACGATCTCATCAGTGGCGATTTCGATCGGCATGCCATCGCGGATCACCGTCGCCCGTGGTTCGGTGACCACCTCGAGACGCTGGAGCTCTCGGCGGGCCCGGACCTCCTGGACGACACCGATCACCGAGTTGGAGATCACGACACCGACGAACAGACCATCTTGGGGATTGCCCGAGATCACGACGAGCACGAACAACGTCAACATGATCGCGTTCACGACGGTGAACACGTTGGAGGCGACGATCTGCCCCAACGATCGGCCGGGCGGCTCCGGCACCACGTTCACGCGACCGTCGGCCACCCGGACCGCGACGTCCGCCCCGGTCAGCCCAGCGGCACCGGTCTCGACAGGGCTGCGATCCATCTCCCGCGCACAGTAGCGACCGAACGCGACCGCGGTTGAGCCATGGAGTCAGACCCTGCGTCGCATTTGGTTCACTGGGAGGATGGGAACTGCAACCGATGCACTGATCTCCTACGTCCGCGAGTCGGTCATCGGTCGCGACGACGTCATCGACGGGCCCTATGGTCCCCGGCCGATCATCTACGCCGACTACACCGCGTCGGGACGATCGCTCACCTTCATCGAGGACTACATCCGCTCCGTCGTGCTGCCGCTCTACGCGAACACCCATACGGAGTCATCCGGTACCGGGTTGCAGACCACGCGACTGCGCGAGGAGGCACGCGACATCATTGCCCGCTGCGTCGGTGCCAGCCACGACGAACACGCCGTGGTCTTCTGTGGCAGCGGCGCCACGCACGCGGTTGCCAAGCTGCTCGGCGTCCTCGGGTTGCGAATTCCGTCGGCGCTCGACGACCGCTACCACTTCGCCGAGTCGATCGCCGTCGAAGAACGGCCCGTCGTCTTCATCGGGCCGTACGAGCATCACTCCAACGAACTCCCCTGGCGAGAATCGATCGCTGATGTGGTGATCATCGACGAGGATGCCGACGGACACGTCAGCCTCGAACATCTCGAACGCGAACTGACGCGACATGCCGATCGTTCGACGCTGATCGGTTCGTTCTCGGCTGCATCGAACGTCACCGGGATCATCACCGACACCGTCGCAGTGTCGACGATGCTCCATGCTCACGGCGCCCTCTCCCTGTGGGACTACGCCGCCGCAGCTCCATACGTGCCGATCGACATGGGGTCGAGCGCCGACGGCAACCTCGCGTACAAGGACGCCGTGTTCATCTCACCCCACAAACTCATCGGCGGGCCGGGCACACCCGGCGTGCTCGTCGCGCGACGCGAGCTCTTCACCAACCGTGTGCCCGACGTTCCGGGCGGTGGAACCGTCCGATACGTCAGCACCAACGAGCACGACTATCACCCCGAGATCGAACACCGTGAGGAGGCGGGAACGCCGGCGATCATCGAGTCGATCCGCGCAGGGTTGGTCTTCCAACTCAAGGAGTCGGTTGGACCCGAGGTGATCGAGGCCAAGGAGTCCGACTTCGTTCGCCGAGCCATCACGACCTGGGAACAGGACGCGAACATCAACGTGCTCGGCAGCCACGAGGCCGACCGACTGTCGATCGTCTCGTTCGTGATCCGACACGGTGAGCGCTTCTTGCACCACAACTACGTGGTCGCTCTCCTCAACGACGTGTTCGGTATCCAATCGCGCGGAGGCTGCTCGTGCGCCGGACCGTACGGACACCGACTGCTCGGGATCGACCTCGACCGGTCGCACGAGTTCCAACGCGAGATCAACCGGGGTTGCGAGGGCATCAAGCCCGGATGGGTCCGGGTGAACTTCAACTACTTCATCGACGACGCGACGTTCGACTACATCGTCCAGGCGGTGCAGTTGATCGCCTCACACGGCGCATCACTGCTCGGGGAGTACGAGTTCGAGCCCGACAGTGGGCTGTGGCATCACCACTTGGGCTCGCGCGGACCGTCGATGAGCCTCGGGGAGATCTCCTACGACGGCGGCGAGATGCAATTCGAGAACCGGCGCCACAGCGAGCCGATCGACCTCGCGCGACATCTCGCCGCAGCCCATGAGTTGTTCCACGCCGCACACGATCAGGCTTCGCCGACAGCCAATCCGGTGACCAACCCCGACTTCGAGACACTCCGCTGGTTCCCCTATGCGACCGAAGTGACCGCATAGCCACGGTGCTGCGGCGGGACCGGAGCTCGACACAGATCTCGGGTGCCGTCACCCGATCGTCATGAAACCGTCATATACAGCTAGGCTCTTGAGCCATGTCGATGACGGCTCGGTCACCACGGTTCGGCGTTCGGCGCATCGTCGCGCTCGTCGCTGCGGTCGTGACGCTCGCCGTCGGGTCGACAGCCCTCCCACTCACCGTCGCCACCGCACAGGATCCTGCGGCCGTCCGCGCTGCACAGGAGATCCAGGCCGCACGCGATCGCGCCGACGCCGCTGCGCAGGCAATGTTCGACGCACAGTCGCGACTCGACACCCTCGACGTCGAGATCGCTGACGCCGAGCAGCAACTGGCCACCGTCGAGGCCCAGGCCGACGGTATGCGTTCGAGCCTGCAGCAAGACGCGCAGCGAAGCTTCGTCAACAGCGGCACGAACAACCCGCTGCTCGTCGACCTCGACCAGGCGAACACCGGCATCACCGCCGATCACCAGGCGTCGGTCGCACGAGGCGCGGCGTCGGTCGAACTCGATGACTTCGACGCGGTGATGAAGGAGGTCAACGCGCAGCGGCGCGACCTCGAACGCCAGAAGGAAGTCACCGCGCAGGCTCGCGAGCAGTACGAACAACTCGAAGCCGCGGCGGAGGCCGAAGTCGTCAAGTTGGCCGAGATCGAGAAGCAGCGCCTCGCCGACGTCGCCGTGCAGCGTGAACTCGAACGGCAGCGCAAGATCCGCCAGGAACAGGAAGCGGCTGCAGCTGCGGCCGCCGCAGCACAAGCGGCAAGCCGACAGTCGACCGTCGTTGCGCCGTCTGGCGGGTCGTCCGGCGACTCGGCTGGGAACCCGTCCACCGGCTCATCCGGTGGGTCCAGCAGCGCTGCGGCCGCACCGCAAGCAGCCGCGACTCCCGCACCAGCTGCCGCTCCCGCACCAGCTGCCGCTCCCGCACCTGCTCCGGTGAGCCCGCCCCCATCCAATGCCGGCAGCGGCATCGTGTGTCCGATCGCCGGTCCACGGGCGTTCGGGGACACCTGGGGTGCGGCCCGCTCGGGAGGTCGCAGCCATGAAGGTGTCGACATGATGTCTCCGGCCGGGACACCACTCGTCGCCGTCGAATCCGGGTCGGTCCAGTTCAAGACGACACGCCTCGGCGGCAACTCGGTGTGGCTCCAAGGCGCCAGCGGAACTCGCTACTTCTATGCGCACTTGAGCGCCTGGGAAGGGTCGAGCCGCGGCGTCTCACAGGGTGAGGTCATCGGCTACGTCGGCGCGACCGGCAACACCACCGCCAACCACCTCCACTTCGAGGTCCACCCCGGCGGCGGGCGCGCGGTCAACCCCTACCCCTACGTCCGCGCCGTCTGCTGATCCCCCGGCGCCCCTTCGTTTGCGTGACAGTTCTGATGGGCCGTCCCACCGGAACCGCAACACAAACGGTTACTCGGGGCGGTGACGGGCGAGCGGGACGTCGCCGGTGCCGATGAAGCGGCTGGTGTACGTGGCGATGTTGCCGATGTAGTTCGCCCGCTCGTAGGCAGCTGGATCGGTGGCCGCGTCGCTGGCGACGGCACCACGCATCTGACGGACCGAGTCGTAGTCGTGTTCGGCCATCCAGTCACGAAGCTGCGCCTCCATCGTGGCGACATGCGCCGGCCCATCGTGAAGCAGCGCAGAGGTCGACATCGCCACGTCGGCGCCGGCGAGGATCAACTTGGCAGCGTCGAAGCCGGAGTGGACACCGGTTGAACCAGCGATCGACATCGTGAGGTGCTCGCGCATGATGCCGATCCAGCGCAGCGGGAGGCGCAACTCCTCCGGCGAGCTGAGCGCGATACGCGGCATCACCTCGAGCGTCTCCAGGTCGAGGTCGGGCGAATAGAACCGGTTGAACATCACGACACCGGACGCACCGGCGGCTTGCAGCGCGACGACGAACGCGGACACCGACGAGTAGTAGGGCGAGATCTTCACCGCCACCGGAATACCGATCTCCTCGACGATCAGCGCAACCAATTCGAGATGCTCGGCCTCCAACGCAGCGCCGTCGATCTCGGGGTCGGCGGCGACGGTGTAGAGGTTGAGTTCCATTGCGTCGGCGCCGGCGGCCTCCAACAGGCGCGCGTACTTGATCCAACCACCGATGTTCGAGCCGTTGAGGCTGGCGATCACCGGCACGTCGACGCGAGCCTTGGCCTCTTCGATCAGCGCCAGATACGAGTCGAGTGCCGAGTCATAGCCCTCGATCTCGGGGAAGAACGACGCCGCCTCGTTGAAACTCTCGGCGTGCACCGTGAACAGCCGGTCGATCTCAGCGGTCTCGTGCTCGATCTGTTCCTCGAACAGCGACGGCAGCACAACCGCTCCGGCACCCGCCTGTTCGATCTCGGCAAGACGATCGAGGTGCCCGGTGAACGGGCCTGCCGATGCAACGAGCGGCGAGCGCAGCGACAACCCGAGATAGTTGGTGTGCAGGTCAGTCATCGTTCGATCCTCCATCGGTCTCGCCGCCACGCCGATCATCGGCCCGATCGGCGGCCACGTCATCGGACTCGGCACGTGCGCCATACGGTTCGTTGACCGCTCGTTCCACACCGGCGAGTTGCTCGTAGTAGTGCCAACGCTCGTCGACGTCACGCTGAGCGAGGTCGAGCAACAGCGCCGACCGCGCCGGGTCCGACCTCGCCAGCATCGAGAACCGCGCTTCTTTCAACGCGAAGTCCCTCAACGGAATGCTCGGCGCGGCCGAGTCGAGCTGGAACGGGTGCTCGTGCTCCACCACGGTCGGCTTGTACCGGTACAGCGGCCAGTAGCCGGACTTGACGGCGTCCTTCTGGTGCGACATCGAGGTCTCCATGTCGATGCCGTGGGCAATGCAGGTGGAATAGGCGATGATGAGCGACGGGCCGTCCCACGCATCGGCCTCGGCCAACGCCTTGACGGTCTGGATGTCGCTGCCGCCGATCGCGATCTGTGCGACGTACACGTTGCCGTACCGGCGCGCGATCGCACCGAGATCCTTCTTCTCGGTCGGCTTTCCCGCCATGGCGAACTTCGCGACGGCGCCGAGCGGGGTGGCCTTCGACGCCTGGCCTCCGGTGTTCGAGTACACCTCGGTGTCGAGCACGAGCAGATTGACGTTGCGGCCGCTGCCGAGCACATGGTCGACCCCACCGAACCCGATGTCGTACGCCCAGCCGTCGCCGCCGACGATCCACGTGCTCGTGCGGACCAGCTCATCGGCGATGGTCGCGAGGCGTCGCGCTCGATCGGCGGTGACCGGGTCAGCGGCGTCGACGAGCGCATCGAGACGCTCCTGCAGCAACGCCACCCGGGTCCGCTGCTCGATCACACCGGATTCCGTCGGCGCGGTGTTGGCGAGGATGGACGAAGCAAGATCCGCACCGATCTCATCGGCCAGTTCTTCGACGAGCCGACGCGCGTCCCGCTGATGGTGTTCGATGCCGAGCCGCATGCCGTAGCCGAACTCGGCGTTGTCCTCGAACAGCGAGTTCGACCAGGCCGGCCCGAGGCCGTTGCCGTCTTTCGCCCACGGTGTCGTGGGCAGGTTGCCGCCATAGATCGACGAGCATCCGGTGGCGTTGGCGACCACGAGGCGATCGCCGAAGAGCTGAGTCAGCAGCTTCAGGTACGGCGTCTCACCGCAACCCGAACAGGCGCCGGAGAACTCGAAGAGCGGCTGGAGGAGCTGGGAGTTCTTCACGGAGTCGTGGGTGATCGACGCCCGGTCGAGCTCGGGAATCGAGGTGAAGAAGTCCCATCGCTCACGCTCGACCACTCGGTGCTCGTCAGCGGGCCGCATGTTGATGGCTTTGCGCTTCACCTGGGTCTTGTCCTTGGCCGGGCACACGTCGACGCAGATGCCACATCCTGTGCAGTCATCTGGTGCGACCTGGATCGTGAGCTGGTGACCGTCGAGTTCGCGTGAGCGGAAGTTCTTGCTGAGGAACCCACCGGGAGCGCCGTCGAGCGCTGATGGCTCGTATGCCTTCATCCGGATCGTTGCATGCGGACAGACGACTGCGCACTTGCCACAGTCGATGCACAGCTCCGGTTCCCACACCGGGATGTCGATGGCCAGCTTGCGCTTCTCGTACTGGGTGGTAGCAGTCGGGAAGGTGCCATCGATCGGCATCGCCGAGACCGGGAGGAGGTCACCGTTGCCGGCGATCATCGTCATCGTCACCCGGTCGATGAAGTCGGTCGCTGCGTTCTCGCGGGCCGAGTCGAGGATGTCGAGCGTCTCGTCGAGCTCCCGGCTCGGAGCAACGTCCGTCGGCACGGCGACCTCGGCGAGCTCCGTGATCGCCAGGTCGACGGCTGCCTCGTTGCGCTCGACGATCATCTGACCGCGGCGCCCGTATGCGGAACTGATCGAATCCTTGATCGCGCCGATCGCCCGGTCGAGTTCCATCACATCGGTCAACGCGAAGAAGCAGGGCTGCATGATCGTGTTGATGCGTCCTGGCATCTTCAGCTCCCGTGCGATGCGGGTGGCGTCGATCGTGAACACCCGCAGGTCCTGTTCGACGATCCGCCGCTGCAACTCGGCCGGCAGGTGCTCCCAGAGCTCGTCGGCCGCGAAGGGGGCGTTGAGGAGGAACGTTCCGCCGCGACGGATGTCGGCCAGCACGTCGAACCGGTCGAGCAGACCGAACTGATGGCAGGCGACGAGGTCCGCCTCTTGGATCAGATAGGTCGAGCGAATCGGTTGGGGACCGAAGCGCAGGTGAGACACGGTCATCGAGCCGGACTTCTTGGAGTCATAGACGAAGTAGCCCTGCGCGTAGAGGTCGGGCTCGTGACCGATGATCTTCACCGAGGCCTTGTTCGCCCCGACGGTGCCATCACTCCCGAGGGCGTAGAAGACCGCCGAGCGACCGACCCGATCGACCCGGAACGAATCGTCGACGTCGAGGCTGAGCCCTGTCACATCGTCGACGATGCCCACGGTGAACCGACGCTTCGGATCGTCGCGATCCAGTTCGTCGAAGACGGACTTCGCCATCGCGGGGGTGAACTCCTTCGAACCGAGCCCGTACCGCCCGCCGATCATCCGGGTCGCGGCGCGGTCCGATTCGGCGATCGTCGTCACCACGTCCTGGAAGAGCGGCTCGCCGGAAGACCCAGGTTCCTTGCACCGGTCGAGGACGGCGATCGACCTCGCGGTGGCGGGCAGTGCGGCGAGCAACGCCTCGGCGGGGAAGGGACGGAACAGTCGGATCGTTGCGAGCCCGACCTTCTCACCCTCGGCGACCAACTTGGCGACCGTTTCGCCGACAGCGCCGGACCCCGACCCCATCATCACGACGACTCGCTCCGCGTCCGGTGCACCCTCGTAGTCGACAAGGCCATACCGGCGACCCGTCCGCTCGGCCAGTTCGTCGAACACATCACGGACGATCTCCGGGACCGCATCGTGGAACCGGTTCGCCGCTTCACGGGCCTGGAAGAACACATCGGGGTTCTGTGCCGTACCCCGCACCACCGGCGCGGTTGGCCGGAGTCGGCGGAGCTTGTGCGCCGTGATGTCGTCATCGCTCACCAACGCTCGGAGATCGTCGTCGGCGAGCAGGTCGACGCGGTTGATCTCGTGCGAGGTTCGGAACCCATCGAAGAAATGCAGGAACGGAACCCGTGCTCGCAGTGTGGCTGCGTGCGAGACAGCGGCGAAGTCGTGGGCTTCTTGGACCGAGCTGGCGCAGAGCATCGCGAAGCCGGTCGGACGAGCGGCCATCACGTCGCTGTGGTCACCGAAGATCGAGAGCGCATGGGTAGCGATCGAACGTGCAGCGACGTGAATCACCGCCGGGGTCAGCTCACCTGCGATCTTGTACATGTTCGGCAGCATGAGCAGCAGGCCCTGCGACGCCGTGAACGTCGTGCCGAGTGCGCCGGTCTGCAAGGCGCCGTGCAAGGTACCGGCCGCGCCGGCCTCGGACTGGAGTTCGACGACCTCGGGCACGGCTCCCCACAGGTTCTGGAGCTTCGACGCCGACCATGCATCCGCGAGTTCGCCCATCGCCGACGCCGGAGTGATCGGATAGATCGCCACCACCTCCGACAGCGCGTAGGCCACCTTGGCCGCCGCCTCGTTGCCGTCGATGCATGCCGTCGTACTCATGCCCACCATCTTGGTTCACCGCGAGCACCACGACGACCGCCCAAAGTCCCCATCTCCCGCCACGAGAGCCCCAATGTCGACGAACGCGGTCGCTCAGCATCCGGTTTCCGTCAGGTTCGGGGTGAGGGATCTCCAGGATGAGACGTTGGTCACAGTGCGCCGGTGGGGCGATGAGGTCCCGAGGGAACCCCGGGGGGTACCGCAACACCGAGGGAGATCTTCGCGATCGACGGGTAGCCGGCGGCGAGCCTCAGTCGTGGAGCATGTCGAGCAGTTCGCCCACGGTGTGCTGCCCCTCGAGGGGGTGCCGCAGGGGCGTCCGGTCGATGATCTCGTAGTGGTTCCGTCGACCGACCTTCTCGCGGCGCAGATAGCCGGCTCGTTCCAGGTCGTCGAGGATGCGCTGCACGGCTCCCGGTGTGATTCCGACCACATAGCTGAGGTCTCGCTGGCGGAGATCGGGATCGCGGCTCAAGGCGACCATCACGTGCGCGTGGTTCGTCAGAAAGGTCCACGACGGGAGGTCGGGTTTCGGTTCCGTCAGCGTCACAAGCACATCATACCTATTCGAACACACATGTTGCCCGGGTATGTTCAAGTGGTCTGCTCAGGGCTGGTCAGGCGGTTGCCGACGAGCGAGTTCTTCTTCTGCCGCCGTGAGGTCGTCAATACCCAGATGGTCGGCGGAGGTGGTGCGATGGGTCGCTCGGAAGAGCAGGTGGGTGCTGGCGGGAAGCGTCAGGAGCAACGCGGTCGCGACGATGGCCAGTTCGGCGGCGCCGAGCCAGCCCACCTCCAGTGCAGCACCGATGGCCACGAGCAGGAAGGCGATCGGACTCGCCTTGCCGGCGGCGTGGAAGCGGGCGTAGGGCGACTTGAACGTCAGCAACCCGATGCCGGCGAGCAGCGCAACGAATGCTCCGAACGCGACGAAGACCGCGGAGACGACGTTCATCGCCGTCCTGCCGTTTCGATGAATCGGCTGAGCGCCACCGTGGCCGTGAAGGCGACGATCGCAATCACCACGAGGATGCCGATGTAGAGCGTGTCACCGGTCTCGGCGACCCGCGTTGCGATCGCTCCCATCAACGCAACGAGACCAGCATCGAGGGAGATCACCCGGTCAGCGAGCGTCGGCCCACGCACGAGTCGGATCCCCGCGAGGAACCCCGCGAGCAGGAAGATCGCCACCGCGATGTCGGCGATCACTTGGTCACCTCGGGCGTTGTGGTCATCTCGAGCGTCGCCGCCGACGCAACCGGGAGCGCACGGCATGCCAGGTCGGCCAGCCGTCGGACGTGGGCGATGATGTCGTCTGACTTCTCGGCGTGGAGCAGGTGCAGATACAGCCGGCCGGTCTCCGCGTCGGTGTCGACCACCGCAGTGCCGGGAGTGACGGTGATCGCAACGACGAGCATCAACAGGTGCGAGCGCGCACCGAGCTCGGTGTCGACCGCAATGATCGCCTCGTCGGTGTAATCCGTGGGCGTCAGGATCTCCCAGGCCACGGATACGGTCGACACGACGAGGTCGGCCGCCACCAGCCACACGAAGTGCAGCAACGGCACGATCCGGATGCGACCGGCTCCTGGCTCGACGCCGGCGATCAAGGTGGCCGTCACCGCGACGAGCAATCCGGACAGGACGTTGGCGATCGACACGGCGCCCCAGAGCGCACACCATGCGCCGACGAGGAGCGAGAGCGTGACCAGCCGTCGTGGAGCGATCAGCAGGCGGATCGACGTGGCCAGTCGCTGCATCATCCGAGCACCGCCGTCACGTAGGGGGCCCGGAGCAGCAGGTCGGTACCAATCTCCTCACACATCCGCCACAGCAACCCGGCGAGGACGGCAACGGCGATCGTGCCCGCAACCGCAAGAGCGGCCGAGGTCTGCATGATCATGACCGAACGAGGACTCGACGCCGGAACGGCCGGGGCCGTGGCGTCACCCCAGAAGGCGCCGATCCAGATCTTGGTCATCGACAACAACGTCAGGATGCTGCCGACCAACGACACCGCCACGATCACGTACGCGCCGGTCGAAATCCCGGCATCGACGAGCGCCAACTTCGCCACGAACCCGGAGAACGGCGGTAGCCCCGCGAGGCTGAGGGCGGGCAACGCGAACAGCACGGCGATCACCGGGCGACTCGTGGCGAGCCCACCGATCTTGTTCAGGGCGGACGTTCCCTGGTTGTCCTCGATCAGGCCGCCGGCGAGGAACATCACGGTCTTCACCGGGATCTGGTGCACGAGGAACAGCACGGCGCCGGCAACACCCGCGACGGTGAAGAACCCGAGCCCCATGATCATGTACCCGATCTGACTCACGACGTGGAACGACAAGATGCGCTTGACGTCGTCTTGCGCCAACGCACCAGCGACTCCGATGATCATCGTCAATCCGGCGACGACCAACAGGAGCGGGCCGAGCTCCTCGAGGTCCATCAGGGTGAAGAAGCGGATCAGAACGTAGACGCCGATCTTCGTCAACAGTCCGGCGAACACCGCTGTGATCGTGGTGGGTGCCGTGGGGTAGCTGTCGGGGAGCCAGGAGAAGAGCGGAAAGATCGCCGCCTTGGTGCCGAACACCACGAGGAACCACAGCCCGATACCGACCTGGGTGGCTGATGGGAGTTCGGGGATCCGTTCGGCGAGCAACGCCATGTTCACGGTGCCGGTCGCCGTGTAGACGATGGCCACACCGAACAGGAACAGCATCGAGGCGAACAGGTTGATGACGACATAGGTCATCCCCGAGCGGATCTGCGCCTCTCGGCCCTGGTGGGTGAGCAGCACGTAGCTCGCCACGAGGATCAACTCGAATGCGACGAACAGGGTGAACAGATCGCCGGTGAGGATCGCCAGGCTGACGCCACCGGCGAGCACGAGGAGAATCGGCGACACCACCGCAGGGTCTGCGCCCGCGGGGGTGCGACGCTGACCGATCGCGAACAGTTCGACGACGAGGATCGTCGCCGACGCGACGAGCAGAATGAGCGCGGCGAACAGGTCGGCGACCAGGACGATGCCGAGGTCGGGTGCCCAGCCACCGACTCGCAACACCACCGTGCCGTCACGATCGACCGCCACCAGCAACGCCGCAGCGAGCCCGGTGACCGCGGACATCGACGCAAGGGTGAGGACGTCACGGACGACCGAACGATGTCGAACAGCGAGGACGAGCGCGGCCGACAGCAGCGGGAGGACGACGGCGAGCCCGACGACCGCGCTCATGCGGTGTCATCCTCGTGTTGCGCCTCGAGTTCGACCGTCTCGTCGCGATGCGCTTCGAGGGCCTCGGCGTACGACGCGATGCGCCGATCCTCCACGTCGTCCTCGACGAGGTCGTCGCCGGTCAGGACCTGTTGGCGCCGGGCCAGGGCGAGCACATAGAGGGTCAGCCCGAACGAGATCACGATCGCGGTCAACGACAGTGCCTGCGGCAGCGGGTTGGCACCGTCGGGGTCGGGAACACCGTCGACGATCGGGGGCGAACCGGACCGCCCACCCGACGCCAACAGCGCGAGGACCGCCGCGTGTCCGAGCAGGGCGAAGCCGAGCACGATGCGACTCAGCGAGCGAGAGGTGACGAGGAACGTACCCGTCGCTGCCAGGCCGGCGATGGCGAAGATCATGGCAACGCTCATGTGCGCACCTCGGGTTCAGGCGACGAGCCGTCCTCGGCGAGATCCGGGCGCAGCCCTCGGTCGACGAGCGACGCCGCCCCGAATCCATCGAGCACGGCGGTCACGAGACCGACCACGATCGCCATCACGCCGAGGTCGAACACGAGTGCCGAACCGGACTTCACCTTGCCGAGCAGCGGGACCTCCCGGCTGATCACGACTTGGTCGAGCAGTGCCTCACCCCACAACATCGGCGCGATGGCGACCAGGCAGACGATGATCCCACCGGCGGCCAACAGTGCGACGGCGTACCGGGGTTGCTGGAGGCCGGCAACCGTGCGCAGGACGATCACGGCGCCCAGGAGGAGGCCGGCCGCGAATCCACCGCCGGGCTGATTGTGGCCGGCGAACAGCGCGTAGGCCGCGATCAGCAAGGCGATCGGCGTGGCCGCTCGAACTGCCAATGCGACGATCGGTGACGTGCGGGCGATCACGTCAGCGTCTCCTGAACGGTTTCCCCGACCGGTCGGCGCGTCGAGCGTGTACGCGTCAGGGTCAGGATTCCAACGGCGACGACCAGCAGGACGATCACCTCGCCGAGTGTGTCGAGCGCTCGAGTGTCGGTCAGGATCACGTTGACGACGTTGTTGCCGCCACCCTCTTGCACGGCGGACTCCGCCAGCTCCCGAACGGGAGCCTCGCCCGACGGTCGCGCCGCGCTGCCAGCGAGGGCGACAGCGATCGCCACCCCGATGACGAGCGAGATGGCGATTCGACCGAAGAGCCACAGCCGCGTCGGGGACGGGAACCTGGTCGCGAGCCGGCCGAGCCCGACGACGAACCCCACGACGATGACGGTCTCCACCAGCAGTTGGGTCAGGACCAGATCCGGAGCCCCGAGTGTGACGAACAGCCCTGCCACGCTGAATCCGACGGCGCCGAGAACCAGCGCGGCACCGAGTCGTGAGGTCACCGCAGTCGCCGAAACGGCGGCGAGGACGATCATGACCACGAGGACGGCCTCGGCCCGGTTGTCCCACCAATAGAGCGCGTCAGGATCGATCTGACCGACGAAGGGCACGGCGGCCGCACCGACGACCACGACCATCGTCGCCACGTACAGCGGCAGCGATCCGTGCTGCACACGGCTGGCGACGCGTCGAGCGAGACGGCCGACGCCGTCGATCAGTGCGTCGACCACTGCGGCACCTCGTGCGGCCGGGCCAGTGACGACGTGGCGCCGGGCGATGACCGCGCCGAGAACGACACCGACGACGACGACGAGCACCGACGTGATGAACGCGTCGGTCAGGCCGGGCCAACGCAGCAGCGAGTACACCTCGGCTTTGGGTGCAACGAGCACGGTGGCACTGCGGACGATGTCGGTGACCCAGCCGAGAGCGACGAACCCGGCGACCGACGCGAACCCGAGCACGACCTCGGGCACCGTCATCGCGGGACGCAGCGGTGCGACATCGTGATCGGGCATGGGCGCCGACCGACCGAACATCCCGATCAGCAGTCGGGTCGTGTATGCCACGGTCAGCGCGGCGCCGCCGATGACGAGCCCACCGACGACCCAGAGTTCGGCATCGGCCAGGCCGAGCACGGCCTCGATCGCCGCCTCCTTCGCGGGGAAACCGAGGAGCGGTGGAACACCAGCCATCGAAGCCCCGGACACCAGGGCGACGGCGAACGTGAGCGGCATCGAGCGACGCAAGCCGGAGAGTTCGTTGATGTTGCGGGTTCCGGTGCGGACGTCGACCTCACCGACGACCATGAACAACGCCGCTTTGAACACGGCGTGCGCGACAAGGAGCGACATCGCCGCGAACGTGGCCTTGGGAGTGCCGATCGCGAGCAGGGTGATCAGGAGGCCGAGCTGGGAGACCGTGCCCCAGGCCAAGATGAGCTTGGCGTCGACATGGCGGAGCGCGCCGATCGCGCCCCAGATCATCGTCGCCAGACCGAAGGTGAGTCCGAGTGGCTTCCAGACCTCGGTGTCCTGGAAGGCGGGAGCGATGACGGCCACGAGGATCACGCCGGCTTTCACCATCGTGGCGGAGTGGAGATAGGCGCTGACCGGCGTCGGCGCCGCCATGGCGCCTGGGAGCCAGACGTGAAACGGGAACTGTGCCGACTTGGTGGCGGCGGCGATGAGGATCAGGACGGCCGCTGCAGTCGCCGTGGATCCGGTGACCGGTGAGATCTCGCTGATCACCGCGGTACCGGAAGCATCGACGAACAGCACGAATCCGGCGAGCAGCGCCAGACCGCCGGCGGCGGTGATGACGAGGGCGCGGCGGGCTGCGGTTCGTGCCACCGGATCGGTGTGCTTGAAGCCGACGAGGAGGAACGAGGTGATCGAGGTGAGTTCCCAGAAAGCGAAGAGCGTCCACACCGAGTCCGCCCAGACGAGGCCGACCATCGCGCCCGAGAAACCCAGCAACGTGGCGGCGAACCTCGGCATCCCCGATGCATTCGCGGAGAAGTATCCGACGGCGTAGACGCACACGAGAACACCGATGCCGGCGACCATCAGCGACAGCAGCGCGCTGAGCGCATCGACGCGGAACAGGATCGACACGTCGAGATCAGGGATCCAGCCGACTCCCGACTCGGTCACCTCGGAGGAGCCGAGCATGGTCACCGACCACAGCGCGGTGAACGCCATCGGGATGGCGGCGACCCAGAGCGCATTTCGCCCCAGCCAGCTCCCGAAGGCCGCGATCACACCACATCCGACGACGTAGAGGAGCAACAGGAACCAGATCAACAGGCCCGCAGGATACGGCTCGATTTATCGACCTTCCAACATTGACCTATCCAAAAGGGTCTTTTATGATGAGTGCATGCTGACGTCCGAGACACCGACTCGAACCACCCCCACCACCGGCACCCGTCGGCGACCGAGACGAGATCGCCGAGCACTGCTGACCGCGGCCGACGAGCGGTACCTCTCTCAGGTCATCGAGGCCGGCCGCGCTGCTGCTGAGCGCATCGAGGACGGCATCGTTCGAGTCGACGACGAACAGCTCGTGGTCGACGGCGAACTCGCTCGACTCCACTTCATCGAGGCCAACATCCGCCTCGTCCAGAGCATCGCCAACAAGTTCAGCGTGCCGGTGCACCTCGACCGC
>Ga0316193_10000072_pt1 | contig 49173 bp, 53 predicted proteins | sample MerIslsedime2_MG_FD_207735 | JGI IMG/M metagenome (GOLD analysis project Ga0316193, IMG submission 207735) | Coastal sediment microbial communities from Maine, United States - Merrow Island sediment 2 | ecosystem: Environmental > Aquatic > Marine > Coastal > Sediment | place: USA: Maine... | reverse complement strand
TTCACTTCGGTCCATATGTAGGGCGGGTTAGACACCCTCGCAAGTTATAAAATCGATCAGGCAAACAAAAGGCCGGAAAACCGGCCTTTTGTGATCATTGTATTGTTTGAAGGTTTAGCTTGCTTTGCGTCGTCTTGCGACTGCAACCAGACCCAGCAGGCCTGAGCCAAACAGCCAGATAAAATTTTACGCACAGCCAGGCCAGGAGACTTGCGCATGAGTAATCTATAAAGCAAACCGACAACCCTGTGCAGGTAAGCAATTATTTGAGCCAATCATTCTCTCTGACGCAAAGCTGACAATGTATTTCGCTTCGGTTTGCGTGGCTGTTGTTTCCTCCGTGATTCCCGATTCATATTGTTGGTCTCAGAGGAAAAACATGGCTGGTTACTGCTCTTGCCGCAAACTTGAATAGAAAAAGATTTGTTTCAACGCAAAGGCCACCAAGGCGCAAAGGGCGCTGCGTGTTGTTGACTATTTATGTTTTGAAACCTTTTGTTTTCTTTGCGTTCTCAGCGCCTTTGCGCACTTTGCGTTAAGTGATATGTGCATGACGGCGATGGTCTATAGGCTGACCAATAGTCTGTTTAGAAAAACAAACACCCGGTTGCCCGGGTGTTTGCTACTTAGCAGTCTGGTAAATGTTATAAGCCCAGCTTCTTCTCGAGGTAATGGATGTTGGTGCCGCCGGCCTGGAATGCCGTGTCAGCCATTATCTCGCGGTGCAAATCGATATTGGTTTTAATGCCGGTGATGTCTATTTCGTCCAGCGCGCCTTGCATGCGTGCGATGGCAACTTCACGGTTGCAGCCGTAGGCAATCAGTTTTCCAATCATTGAATCGTAGTGTGGAGGTACTGTGTAACCGCCATAGATATGGGTGTCGATGCGAATGCCCGGGCCACCGGGAGGGTGGTAGCGTTCTATTTTACCCGGCGATGGCATGAATGTTTTTGCATCTTCGGCGTTGATGCGGCACTCGATGGCGTGGCCGGTGATTTCGATGTCGCTTTGCTTGTAGCGCAGTTTTTCACCCGATGCGATGTACAGCTGTTCCTTGATGATATCGACCCCGGTAATCATCTCGGTGACCGGGTGTTCCACCTGCACGCGTGTATTCATTTCGATGAAATAAAACTCGCCATCCTGGTAGAGGAATTCAAAGGTGCCGGCGCCACGGTATTTTATTTTATTGCAGGCATCGACGCAGCGTTGTCCGATCTTCTTGCGCATGCGTGGAGTGATGCCCGGTGCGGGAGCCTCTTCCACCACTTTTTGATGGCGTCGCTGCATCGAGCAATCACGTTCACCCAGATGTATAGCGTTGCCCTGGCCATCTGACAGTACCTGAATTTCCACATGACGTGGTGTTTCGAGGTATTTCTCCATGTATACCATGTCGTTGCCGAAGTTGGACGCGGCTTCCTGTTTGGTTAACGAGATTGAGTTCATTAGCGTGGCTTCTGTATGCACCACGCGCATACCGCGACCTCCGCCGCCACCCGCAGCCTTGATAATGATCGGGTAGCCAATGTCATTGGCCAGCTTCATATTGGTATTGGCGTCATCATCCAGTGGTCCACCGGAACCCGGCACGCAGGGCACGCCAGCTTCCTGCATCGCCCGAATGGCCTGGACCTTGTCACCCATGGTTCGAATGGAGTCCGGAGATGGCCCGATAAATATAAAGCCGCTGTCCTCGACACGCTCTGCAAAGTCGGCATTCTCGGAAAGAAAGCCGTAGCCCGGGTGAATGGCAACGGCATCAGTCAATTCCGCGGCGCTGATAATCGCAGGAACATTAAGGTAGCTCAGGTCAGATGGTGCAGGGCCTATACATACCGATTCATCGGCGAGGCGCACATGCTTCAGCTCGCGGTCGGCCTCTGAGTGAACAGCAACGGTCTTGATGCCCAGTTCTCGACAGGCCCGCAGTATGCGCAGTGCAATTTCGCCGCGATTGGCAATAACAACTTTATCTAGCATGGCTTTGTTATTCGATGATCAGCAGAGGTTGGCCGTATTCAACCGGCTGTGCATTATCGACCAGTACGGCTTTAACGATTCCTGAGACATCGGCCTCGATCTGATTGAGGATTTTCATGGCCTCGACAATGCAAACCGTTTCACCCTCGGTAACGCTGTCGCCAACGTTGACGAACGGCTTGGCGCCGGGTGATGAGGAGCTGTAGAAGGTTCCGACCATGGGCGACTTGACGACGTGCCCGCTTGGCAGGCTGTCTTCATCACTGCTTTCTTCTGCGGCAGTTGCAGCCGGAGCCGCAGGTGCTGGCGCCACTGGAGCTGCTGCATAGCTGACCGGTGCAGGTGCCGGTGTCGAGCCGTATCGAGATATGCGAACCGACTCTTCACCTTCGTTGATTTCAAGCTCAGCGATGCCGGATTCTTCCAGCAGTTCAATGAGTTTTTTAACTTTGCGTATATCCATCAGGACTAACCTTTTTGTATATGTGAACCCGCCTTTCTTGCGGGGACTTTATTAGAAATTGGTATCAACCTTTGTGACCGTAATTCATGTTATTCAGCGTCCTCGTGAGAAAGGCGGCTTAGTGCGGCTTGCAATGCGAGTTCATAGCCCAGTGCCCCCAGTCCGGAAATAGTGCCCACAGCGATATCCGAAAAATAGGAATGTTCGCGAAATGCTTCACGTGCGTGTACATTGGAAAGATGAATCTCAATAAACGGAATTTCCACTCCACTCAGGGCGTCGCGCAAGGCTACACTGGTATGTGTAAACGCAGCCGGATTGATCAATATAAACCGTACGCCTTGCTTTCTTGCCCGGTGGATGTGTTCAATCAACTCAACTTCTGCATTACTCTGTACGCATTCGAGGCTGTAGCCTTGAGCTGACGCCTGCTGTTCAAGCCTCTGGTTGATATTTTCCAGCGTGTCCAGTCCATAATGTTCAGGCTCACGCGTACCCAGTAAATTCAGGTTAGGTCCATTGATTACGAGCAGATCAGGCATTTTTGGTTATTGTTAGCTGCCAGTTAAATTAACAGGGGCAATTGTGCATAAAATCGCCGTTCATGTCCAGTATTTGATAGATATTGCTGCGAACTTGCCGAGAACCTGCGAGTGTCAAGGGTTTTATGTGTTCTAAACGGCCAGACCGAGCTGTTTAAGGATGGAGATCAGGCGGTCTTTGCTGAGTTCTCCCATGATTGTGTGGGTAACTTTGCCGTTTTTGTCGATAATTGCACTGAATGGCAGTCCGCCAATAGTGTTGCCGTATCTTTGCGATAACTCGATGGCTTCCATTTCGCCAGCCAGGATGGGGTAGTTCATCGCCATCTCATTGGCAAATTCCCTTACATCTTCCTCATTGTCGACAGCAACGCCGATGATCTGGAATCCCCGGTTATCCAGTTCCTGCTGGACTTCGATAAAGTCAGGTATCTCTTCAAGGCATGGCGGGCACCAGGTGGCCCAGAAGTTCAACAGCACGATCTGGCCATCCCAGTCCTTGATGTTCCGAATATTGCCCTCGATATCCATCATGGCAAACTCAGGACGTGTTTGTCCGATAATGGGACTGGCCCTGTCAGTAACAGACACGGCCTCCGTATCTGTTGCCAGGTAACGCTGCAAGGCATAGCCGGATGCGCCGGCAATAGCTGTAGCCACTATAAAAATAAGTGCATTCTTCATACTATAAAACTTAAATTCTATATTTTAGTGCATGCATTAATTCAACGCCTGTCTTACATGGGCACTGAATTCGTTGGCCGGTACAAAGCCGACAACGCGGAAGTTTTTGCGCTCGTTTCCGTTTTTATCAAAGAACATGATTGAAGGCGGGCCTATGATGCCGAAATGCTTGTACAGGGCCTTGTCATGTTCATCGTTGGGTGTCACGTCGGCCTGTAACAGTACGGTATTCGAAAGTGCCTGCTGAACTCCCGAATCGGTAAAGGTCAATACTTCCATCTCCTTGCAGGACACGCACCAGTCGGCATAGAAATCGAGCATGACGGTTTTGCCCTGGGAGCGGGCTTCAGCCAGTGCCGCATTTAAACCATCGACACCCTTGATTTGTTTGAAAGGCAAATGAGCTGCCTGCTCAGAGCCGGATCCGCCTGAAAGGGCGATGCCTTTAAGTGGATTAAACACATCACGGCCGCCTGAAGCCAGGCCGATAACCAGCACAATACCATATACCAGTAACAGCAGGCCGGTGCCTTTCCAGAGTTTGCGCCAGCCCGAAGCATCAGCAGGCAGCGAGTCGATCGCGCCCATGTAAACTGCCGAGACGATCAATAATGCGGCCCACAACGCCATGGTGAAGGCGTCTGGCGCCACGCGCTCCAGCATCCAGATACCGAGACCGAGCAGCATTACGCCGAAAACAGCTTTTACCGCGTCCATCCAGGGGCCGGCTTTCGGCAGTACTTTTCCTGCTGAGGCGCCGATTGCCAACAGCGGGGTGCCCATACCCATGCTCAGCGAGAACAGCGCGAACCCGCCAAGTGCCGCGTCACCGGTTTCGGCGATATAGATCAATGCCCCAACCAGCGGCGCAGTCACGCAGGGGCCAACGATCAATGCAGATAAAAAACCCATGATGGCAACGCCGGTGAGGGTGCCGCCTTGCTGGCTATTGCTGATTTGAGTTATCTTGCTCTGGATCGAGGCAGGCATCTGCAGTTCGTAGAAACCGAACATCGAGAACGACAACGCGATAAATATCGCTACAAAGGCGCTAATGATCCAGGGATCCTGGAACCAGGCCTGGATGTTTTCGCCTGAGAGGCCGACCAGTATTCCAACCACGGTGTAGGTGAGCGCCATCGCCAGCACATACACCAGTGACAGAATGAAACTGCTGCGCACCGTCTGGTTTTCACCCTGGCCGACAATGATGCCCATCAGAATCGGGATCATAGGAAAAACGCACGGCGTCAGTGCCAGCAGCAGGCCGGCGCCGAAAAAGACCAGTAATGTTACCCAGGTGTTGCCCTGCCTGAGGGTGTTAGCGATACGGTCCTGTTCGGAGACGACATCCGCACCGCCGGCTTCCGCCTGTGCTGCGTTAGCCGAGGCAATAATTTCGGGCAGCCTTACAGTGATTTCACGTGTCTGCGGCGGGTAGCAAATGCCGGAAACCTCTGAGCAGCCCTGGTACTTGATCTTGAAAACGGCGTCATTGGCCCCATTAGAATTGGTAATGGGCAGTGAAACTTCGGCTGAATCGTGATAAACGTAGAGAAGTTTGTTGAATATGGGGTCCTGTTTTTCATCGCCGGGCGATAATTGCAAGGCAGATGTTTCAATTTTTTCGCTGGACGGGATGATATCCATCTTGTCCTGGTACAGATAATGGCCTTCGGCAATCGCCCAGCGTGCGACAAAGCGGTTGCCTTCAATCGCCGTGCTAAGCTGGAATGCATCATCGACTTCAAGGATGTCATCCTCTCCGCCTAGCCCGAGACCGTCGAACAGGTTATCGACTGCTGATGCAGGTGATATGAGAATAAAGGTTAGTAGCGTAAATAACAGCGCTTGTAGTGTGTTTTGCTGGTGCTTCATGAATATCTGCTTTGTGACAAAGAAAGTATCGAATATTAGACACAATTTGCCTCTGCGGTTCAGCGCAGGAGGGCATTTAGAGAACTGAATAATAACAGAGTAAAATCATTATGTTACGAATTTGGCCTATTCTTTTTATCGCTATTCCACTGCTTGAGTTATATCTCATTATAGAAGTTGGCAGCGTAATCGGTGCACTGTGGACAGTATTGCTGGTGGTATTGACTGCGGTTATCGGGGTTTCACTGCTCCGCATCCAGGGTTTCAATACGCTCAACCGGGCCCGGCAGAACATGGAAACGGGCACTTTGCCTGCAATGGAAATGATGGAGGGCATGGTGCTGGCTGTTGGCGGTGCGCTGCTGATTACGCCGGGGTTTCTCACCGACACACTTGGTTTTTTATGCCTGATACCGGCTACCCGTAGAGCGATGATCCGTTACTTTGTGCAGCGCTCAAGCATTCATGGACAGGGCTTCTACAGTCACGGTACGAAGCATTACTCGCGTGACTACAGCGATCAGAATCACAGCAACCAGGGACACCACCAGGGCAGGACCATAGAAGGTGAATTCCACCGCGATGACTGATGTGCCCTATTTTTTCCTGTTTGCCCTTGTATAACGGGTACTCGCCCCCACTATTTGAAGCATTCATGAGAACAGGCGGCGTTGAGAAACGGGATTAGCCTTGACTCTGATAATTTCGTCATTATTATTAGCACTCACTTAGTTAGAGTGCTAATTTTTTCAAGAGGATATAACACATGAATATACGTCCGTTACACGACCGTGTCGTCGTCAAACGTATGGAAGAAGAGCGCACCAGTTCTGGTGGTATCGTGATTCCGGATTCTGCAGCTGAAAAACCGCAAAAGGGTGAAATTGTGGCTGTAGGAAACGGCAAGGTAACAGACAGCGGCGAGTTACTCGCACTGGATGTGAAGGTCGGTGACCAGGTTCTGTTCGGTAAATATTCCGGTACAGAAATCAAGATCGACGGTGAAGACGTCCTGATCATGAAGGAAGAAGACATCCTGGGTGTTCTTGCAGCGTAAATTAAATAGAGAAAGTTAAGAGGAAAAATAATGTCAGCTAAAGACGTAAGATTTGGTGATGATGCTCGTGGTCGTATGATCCATGGCGTTAACACACTGGCCAATGCGGTCAAAGTAACACTGGGCCCGAAAGGCCGTAACGTAGTACTGGAAAAAGCTTTCGGCGCGCCGACTGTCACCAAAGACGGTGTTTCAGTTGCCAAGGAAATCGAGCTGGAAGACAAGTTCGAAAACATGGGTGCCCAAATGGTGAAGGAAGTTTCTTCTCAGACTTCAGACGTTGCCGGTGACGGCACAACGACTGCTACTGTCCTGGCACAGGGCATTGTTCGTGAAGGCATGAAATCTGTTTCTGCCGGCATGAACCCGATGGACCTGAAGCGCGGTATCGACAGGGCTGTTATCGCTGCGGTGGAATCACTGCAGAACCAGTCAAAGCCGTGTGACAGCAGCGAAGCTATCGCGCAGGTAGCGACTATTTCAGCAAACTCGGACAGCACAGTCGGAAATATTATTGCTGAAGCCATGGACAAGGTTGGTAAAGAAGGTGTTATTACCGTTGAAGAAGGTACTTCACTGGAGGATGAGCTGGATATCGTAGAAGGTATGCAGTTTGATCGCGGTTATTTGTCACCTTACTTTGTCAACAACCAGGACAGCATGACTGCGGAACTTGAAGACCCGTACATCCTGCTGTTCGACAAGAAAATCTCAAACATTCGTGATCTGCTGCCAGTGCTGGAAAATGTTGCCAAGTCCGGCAAGCCACTGCTGATCATTGCAGAAGATGTTGAAGGCGAAGCCCTGGCTACGCTGGTGGTTAACAGCATGCGCGGTATCGTCAAGGTTGCAGCCGTCAAGGCACCGGGCTTCGGTGATCGCCGTAAGTCCATGCTGGAGGACCTCGCTGTTCTCACCGGTGGTACAGTTATCTCGGAAGAAGTCGGCCTGTCACTTGAAAAGGCGACACTGGATGACCTGGGTAACGCCAAGCGCATTACTGTCAGCAAGGAAAACACAACGGTTGTTGATGGCGCAGGCCAGGCTGCCGACATTCAGGCACGTGTATCACAGATTCGTGTCCAGATCGAAGATGCAACTTCAGACTATGATCGCGAAAAACTGCAGGAGCGTGTAGCCAAGCTGGCTGGCGGTGTGGCAGTGATCAAGGTGGGTGCTGCAACTGAAGTTGAAATGAAAGAGAAGAAAGCCCGCGTTGAAGACGCACTGCATGCGACTCGTGCTGCCGTTGAAGAAGGTATCGTACCTGGCGGTGGTGTTGCACTAATCCGTGCCTGTTATGCAATCAAGGATATTAAAGGTGACAACCACGATCAGGACATCGGTATCAAGATTGCGCTGCGTGCAATGGAAGACCCGCTGCGCCAGATAGTAAGCAATGCCGGTGATGAAGCCTCAGTCGTACTTGCCAAGGTGGCTGAAGGCGAGGGCAACTTCGGTTATAACGCTGCTAGTGGTGAGTACGGTGACATGGTCAAGATGGGTATTCTTGACCCGACCAAGGTCACACGCTCAGCACTGCAGAATGCATCATCTGTTGCAGGCCTGCTCATCACCACAGAGTGCATGGTTGCAGAAATGCCGAAGGAAGAAGCTGCTGGTGCACCTGATATGGGTGGCATGGGTGGAATGGGCGGCATGATGTAAGCTGCTCTTTCAAGAGCCTTTAAAGCAAAAGCCCCGTTGGAAACAACGGGGCTTTTTTTGTTTTTGTCACGGGATTTTTAACGCATAGGCGCAAAGACCGCAAAGGTTAATTATAGTTTTCGTAGGAGCGGCTTTAGCCGCGAACATCGGTTAATCGTGATCAACAACTCTGATTCGCTTTGATGATACTCAAGTGGATAATTCAATTTTATTATCACGTGCAAGCAAGCATTAGTTTCGCTCCTGCTGGAGCGAGTTACCTTAAAAATGCGTCCCGGGCGCTCGTGCTTCGCATCCCCGTAGCCTGGATGAAGCGCAGCGTAATCCGGGGATTTCCAGCAGTATTAAACAGCCCCGGATTACGCTTTGCTCCATCCGGGCTACGATCTAACGGGTCGTCTTGACTCGCATCCCTGCTCGACAAGACTCGATTGACCTTCCCTGGCCAATCGACCCTATCAGTGAAGCTGTCCGCTTCGGCAGGCTCAGGGCAGGCTTCGGCGAGCTTAACGGGAGGAAGCAGCATTCCAGTGAAGTTTGCCTGGAGCAAATTAGCACGCGTAGCGCCCGAAGGGTGGAGCACAAGGATGTGCGTAATTCACAAAAAGTAACTCGCCATCAGGGCGAAATGAGTAGTTGAATAAACTATTAATGTAAGTCGTTATACGCTCATGCTCTTTAGAACAAGTCATTAAAGCAATTAAGTATATAAACAGTGAATGCGTTGAGTTATGCATGCTGTTTTAGTTTAAGCATGCGCACTTGCTGGGAGTCAGTGGTCGTTTACAAGTTTAGTTAAGAAATTTATATATTCCGGTTTGTGCCATTCGCGGCCGCCTATGGCCTGGTATTGCACATTTCCATTCGGGTCGATCAGTATAGTGGTTGGCAATCCGCGTGGTTTGTATTTTTCCGTGACCAGCCCGTCAGCATCCATCAGGCTGTTCATATCCATGCCGATTTCACCGAGGAAACTGAAAATGGTGTCTTCATTCTCGGCAGTGTTTATCAGCACGATTTCAAATTTATCGTTATCGAATGTGCTGGTCATCCGCTGAATGGCCGGCATTTCCTCCCGGCAAGGCCCGCACCAGCTTGCCCAGAAATGCAGGAATACCCATTTGCCCCTGGTTGACTCCAGGGTAAATGGTTCACCGTCCATGTCCGTCACACTAAATTCCGGAGCTTTACCAGTCTCGTAATGGCGGATGCCTTTGGGTGGCTCAAGCGGTCCGGCAAAACTGAACGCTGTGAATAAGTGCGTGGAAAGGATCAGCAAACTGAGTATTCCGGTTTTCATTCTTTAGTCTTCTGCACAGTGAAGCTTGTGGTATTCAATGTTCAATACAGGCCCCTGTTTATCATCACCCGTGGCGAAGCTGGCTTTAACCGATATCGGTCCTGTGACACGCGGCAGTATAATGTTGCCGCCTTCCTCTTCGTCAGGCAGGTAATCAAGTGTTTCCGGTATCAGTGTCCAGCGAAATGTTGAGATGCTGGCTTGTGGCATATTCATCGCATGCCATTTTTCAAGCCAGTAGTTACGGTGCTCGCGTTTCAGTGGTTTGCCGTTATGACTGAACTGCCAGTTAGCCAGATCATGCCAGATTTTGTCCTTGCTCTTGTTATGTATGCGCACCGTGATAAAGCATTGTTGGCTTAGTATGCCGATCATTTCAGAAGGGAAACCGCGAGCTTCATAGAACGACATCAACTGATCGGGTGTGCGTGGAGCAAGCTGTATTTCAATTTGCTCGGTGCTAACGGCAATCGGTTGCGTGGCTGCGACGCCAGCCGCTGCTGCGAGTATGGTAAAAAGATGATGCATGTGGAAGATGATAAACGATTAGAATAAGCATGTCGTCCACTTAAAAGGAGTAGGGGTTTTGCTGTATCGCGTGGCTGCGGATTTGCTGGTGCTGCTGCACCTGGCCTTTATCATTTTTGTGGTGGCAGGCGGTCTGGCTGCGTTCAAGTGGCCGTGGATGGCGTTCCTGCATATACCTGCTGCTGGCTGGGGTGCAATGATTGAATACAAAGGCTGGATCTGTCCGTTAACGCCATGGGAAAACAGTCTGAGAAAGCTCGCTGGGGAGGAGGGCTACGCGGAAGGTTTCATCGAACACTATATATTGCAGGTCATTTACCCGCCGGGTTTGACGAGGGATATGCAAACGACCTTAGGGACCGCCGTTGTTGTTATAAATGTTTTAATATACGCCGTGCTTTTCTATCGGCTGAGCAGAAACTAACGCATCGTTTCCTTGTGAAAATAACAGGCGATTCCTTGTTGCAATGACGCGTCAATCTAGATGTACTTGGCCAGCAGGCTTTGATCGTTAGCGGATTCAGGTAACTGCATGCGTACAAAATAGCCGCTTCCCAGTGCGGCCTCCATTTGTTTTCCGTACCTGTCTTCCATGTCGCTAACGATAATATCTTCATTGCCGTTCGGAGTAACCAGTTGCAGTTTGTCGCCAATGCTGAATTTGTTTTTAACATCTATTTCTGCAACCCCGCTTGCAGGATCATAGGCAAGCACTTCACCGACAAAAGACTGCTGCCTGCTTTTCGAGTGGCTGTCAATGTAATTCTGATAATCATGCGTATGGTGGCGTTCAAAAAAACCGTTGGTATAGCCGCGGTTGGCGAGGTTTTCCAGTTCTCCGAGTAATGCAGGGTTGAATGCTTCCCCGCGTTCGGCAGCATCTATAGCCTGACGATAACTCTGTGTAGTACGCGCAACATAATAGTGGGATTTTGTCCGGCCTTCGATCTTGAGGCAGTCGATGCCGATATCGACCAGTCGGTTGACATGCTCAACAGCGCGTAAATCTTTTGAGTTCATGATGTAGGTGCCATGTTCATCTTCGGTGATGGTGGTATGTTCACCGGGGCGGCCTTTCTCTTCCAGCATGTAAACATTGTCAGCCAGTGGGTGGCGTTCGCCATTGCCGATTTCTGACCGGGTCGGGGCGGCTACCTTTTGCGTCGGTTTGTAAACGCCCTCAGCATTGTCTTCCGTTTCGACCGTTTTGTAATCCCAGCGACAGGAGTTTGTGCAGGTGCCCTGGTTTGGATCACGGTGGTTGAAATAGCCGGACAACAGGCAACGGCCAGAATAGGCGATGCACAGGGCGCCATGCACGAATACTTCAAGCTCTATGTCGGGACATTGCTGGCGGATCTCTTCTACCTCATCCAGTGAGAGTTCACGTGACAGGATGATGCGCTCGATGTCCTCACGCTGCCAGAATTTCACGGTTGCATAGTTGACGGTATTGGCCTGTACCGACAGGTGGATTGGCATCTGCGGCCATTGTTCTTTCACCATCATGATCAGCCCGGGGTCCGCCATGATCAGTGCATCCGGACCCAGCTCGATGACCGGCTCCAGGTCCCTGATGTAGGTTTTAACCTTGCTGTTATGCGGCATCAGGTTCGAGGTCAGGTAGAATTTTTTACCCAGAGCATGTGCATGATTGATGCCGATTTCCAGGTTGCTGTCCTTGAAATCATTGTTTCTCACCCGCAGGCTGTAGCGTGGCTGGCCGGCATAGACCGCATCCGCGCCGTATGCGAAGGCATAGCGCATGTTCTTGATTGTACCGGCCGGGCTCAACAGCTCGGTTTTGTTCGAGGGTGGGTTCATGGCGCGGATTTTAGCATTTTTGGCGCCATCGCTGCCTGTTGTGCTGCATTCCCGGTATAAGTGATACAGATCAATTGACCTCTCAGCCAGTCCCGCTATAGTGGCAACTAAGAGAGGCTCTGGCCTGGCCCAAGCGGCTGGCTTAATAGTCCCCGTGCAATCAAATGGAGAAGTTGTCGATGCCGGTAAAAAAACTTGAATCCAGCGCGCTCTATCGTCGCTGTGATGCAAAACAGTTCGAGTTTGAAACAACCGCGGAACTGGAGGATCTTGCAGAACTGATCGGCCAGCCCAGGGCTGTCGAAGCGGTTAATTTTGGTATTGGCATCCAGCGCAATGGTTACAACCTGTTCGCGCTGGGCCCGGCCGGCACCGGCAAGCAGGCGTTCATTCAACACTATCTGGAGACGCATGCATCCGGCGAACAGGTGCCGCCTGACTGGTGCTATGTCAATAACTTTGCTGATCATCGAAAGCCCCGTGCACTTGAGTTGCCGCCGAGCAAGGCAGTACAGCTGCATAATGATATGGACATGTTGATTGAAGAGCTGGGTGTAACCATACCCGCAGTTTTTCAGAGTGACGAATACAATACACGCGCCGAAGCCATTGACCAGGAGCTGAATGAGCGTCAGGAGCAGGCATTCGAGTCGCTCAACAAGAAGGCCGAAGCCAAAAACATCATGCTGATGCGTACGCCGACAGGTTTTACGCTGGCTCCGATGCGCGACGGCAAGCCGATCTTCCCGAAAGAATTTCGCCAGTTACCCGAGGAGGAGCGCAAGAAGATAGAAGAGGATTCAAATGTCCTGCAGGAGGAGTTGCGTGAAACACTGCACAAGGCGCCGCAGTGGCAGGAAGAAAGCAGGCAGAAATTTGCTGAATTAAACCGCGAGCTGGCGGCCGGGGTTGTTACCCATAGAATTGATGTGCTGCGTGATGCCTATCAGCAGCAGGAAAAAGTTGTTGAGTATCTGAATGCTGTCGAAGAAGACATTATCGGTAATTTTCGAAAATTCCTGCCCGAAGAGCAGCGCCGTGCTTCGCTGTTTGGCATCGAGTTGCCAGGCCAGGAAGAAGAGATGCACTGGTTTAACCGCTACCGGGTCAATGTACTGCTAGCGCATGATGTGAAAGGGGGCGCGCCGGTCATCTACGAGTCGCTTCCCAGCTATAACAACCTGATCGGGCGAATTGAGCACACAGCACAGCAGGGCGCATTGCTTACAGATTTCACCATGATTCAGGCGGGTGCCTTGCATCGGGCGAATGGTGGTTACCTGTTACTGGACGCTATCAAGGTTTTGACCCAGCCGTTTGCCTGGGATGCGCTAAAAAGGGCGTTGCAGTCTGCCAGGGTCAATATCGAGTCACTGGGGCAAATCACCAGCCTGATAAGCACTGTCTCGCTCGATCCGGAGTCAATACCGCTGAATGTCAAGGTCATCCTGATGGGAGAGCCGATCATCTACTACCTGCTTTCATATTACGATCCGGAGTTTGCCGATCTGTTCAAGGTACAGGTGGACTTCGGCAGCCAGATGGAGAGATCAGGCGACAGCCAGCAGCAATATGCCCGTTTGCTCGCGACACTGGCCCGAAAACAGCAGTTGCTGCCCTTTGACCGCCATGCTGTGGCGCGTGTTATCGATCACAGTGCGCGTATTGCTGATGATAATGAAAAGCTCTCTACGCACTTGCGCTCGATTCAGGACCTGATGCAGGAAAGTGATTTCTGGGCGCGCGAACGCGGTGAGTCAACAGTCAATGCTGTTGATGTTCAGCATACCATCGATGCGCAGACCCGCCGTGCAGATCGTATACGCGAGCGTATTCAGGAAGAAATTCAGCGCGGCACGATTATGATCGATACATCGGGTAGCAAGATTGGCGAGATCAACGGGCTGTCTGTGATGATGCTTGGCGGTTTCAGTTTTGGCCGGCCATCACGCATCAGTGCCCGTGTTCGCCTCGGCAAGGGCAACGTCGTCGACATCGAGCGTGAGGTCAAGATGGGAGGCCCGATTCATTCCAAGGGTGTGCTGATACTGTCGCATTTTCTGGGTGCACGTTATGCGCTGGATTACCCGCTGTCACTGTCAGCCAGCCTGGTGTTTGAACAGTCCTATGGCGGTATTGAAGGCGATAGTGCGTCTTCTGCAGAGCTTTATGCGCTGCTGTCAGCCCTGGCCCAGGTGCCGATCAGACAATCATTTGCAGTTACCGGTTCGGTCAACCAGCATGGTGAAATCCAGGCCATTGGTGGTGTGAATGAAAAAATTGAAGGGTTTTTCGACCTGTGCAACAGCCGCGGTCTCAGCGGGGAAGAGGGTGTGCTGATTCCTGCATCAAACGTCAAGCACCTGATGCTGAGACACGATGTGGTGGCTGCTGTCGAGGATGGCAAGTTTTCCGTATACCCGGTGAAAACAGTCGATGAGGGCATCGAGATGCTCACGGGTGTCAGTGCGGGAACCCGTGACGCGGATGGCAATTATAGCGCCGACAGTATCAACCGCCGGGTTGAAGACCGGTTGATACATTTTTCCATGCAATTGCAACGTTTTGCCAGGGCGGGCAAAGGCGAAGATGACACCAGGGATGATGGCGAATAATTAACGCGGGTAACGACGCCAGGATGAGACGAATTGCTGTAACACTTGATGCATGCCAGGTCAGCTCCAGGACGCTGGAAGAGGCTGTGCAGCTCGCCGCACGTATAGGCGCGCAGCTTGAAGGCATTTTTGTAGAAGATATCGATCTGATTCAACTCGCAGAGCTGCCTTTCCTGCGCGAGTTCAGGTCAGTTTCCCGTTCGGAAAATGCAATCAATCTGACGCGAATGGAGCAGGAGTTGCGTGTGCTTGCACGCCGTGCTGAACGCCTGCTCGGTGAACATGCGACGCGACAGAATGTATCCTGGTCATTTCGTATCTGGCGTGGTTCCATAGATACCGAGTTGCTGAAGGCTGATACAGATGCCGATGTGTTTGCACTGACACGTATGGGTGCCACCCTGGCCTACCCGACCACGACAAAGGCTGTGAGTGTGGTGTTTGCCGGCACTGAAGCTTCCACGCGTGCACTGGAGACTGCCATGAGTCTCACCACCGATCCTTATAAGGAACTCAATATTCTGTTGCCTGCTGAAAACGAAGCTGAAGCCGTGCGCCTGCAGGAACTGGCAACCAGGCAACTGGGCGAGCATGCTGCAAGTGCAGACTTTATTCAGCTGAAAGATGGATCACTGAATGACATGCTGGAGGTGTTGGCTGATTCCAATAGCGCGGTGCTGATCGTAGAACGTGATAACAAAATGCTGCAGGCGCCATCTTTGAGGCGCAGCCTTAACAATCTCAACTGTCCTCTGCTGATTGTGCGCTGAAATTCAGCATCTGCCTGTTCCGTTATGCCACCGGCAATATGCTCAATGCCGGTGGCGTATAATGTTCACATGATTGAATTACTGTTGAACATCTGGGCTGTTTTTCTGGATACGGCATTCTGGCTGTTACTGGGTTTGCTAGCGGCTGGATTTATCAAGTCCTATATCTCCGAAGACACCATGCAACGCTGGGTGGGTGGACGCGGGCTCGCGGCTGTCTCCAGGGCCGCCTTGTTTGGCGCGCCTTTGCCGTTATGTTCCTGCGGAGTTTTGCCGGCCGCAATCGGGTTATACCGTGCCGGTGCATCTAAAGAAGCCACTGTTTCATTTCTGATATCCACGCCAGAAACCAGCGTTGATTCAGTTGCCGTAACTTACGCATTGATGGGGCCGCTGATGGCCGTGTACAGGCCGATTGCCGCATTAACCAGCGCGGTAATCACCGGGCTGCTGACGGCACTGGTCGATACGGAAGTGGCTAAAGTCCCGGTTTCGGCTGAAACTGTGTCATGTTGCAGCCGGGAACCTGCGGAACAATCCTGTTGCGCAACTGACAATGATCGAACGATCGAATCAGCTTGCTGCAGCACTGATCAGGTTGTGATAGTAAAAAACAACCGGTTTTTCAGTGCCATCCGCTATGCGGTATCGGAATTACTCGATGACATCGCTGCATGGATGGCAGTCGGCATCGTCATCGCCGGTGTTATGTTGACCTATATACCGCCCGACTGGCTCGCGCAGTGGGGGCATGGTCTGTTCGCGATGCTGGTAATGCTGGTGGTCGGTATACCCATGTATATATGTGCGGTGGCCTCAACACCCGTTGCTGCAGGTTTGATACTTGCGGGTGTGTCACCGGGAGCGGCGCTGGTGTTTTTGCTGGTGGGGCCGGCTACAAATATCGCCGGGCTTGCGCTTGTCAGCAGGGAGCTTGGGATAAAGGTCACGGCGGTCTACCTGGCGGGGATATCCGTGATCAGCGTTGCTATGGGACTGCTGCTGGAGTATCTATTGCAAACAACAAGCTGGCAGGTCGATGTTCGACTCGGCGAGGCGAACCTGATGCTGCCAGTGTTTCTTAGCTGGGGCTCGGCAATCCTGTTGCTGGTGTTCGCGATAAAGCCGCTACGTCGTCTGCTGCTGCCCAGGCTGGGTTGAGCCGGACACATTCAGGCGATTTTAAACTTGCTCTATGTAACGCAAAGGCCGCCAATGCGCAAAGACCGCAGAGTTATTTTGTTGTTATTTGCAGGTTACAGTGCTTCTTTTAACTGGACAGCACCTTAAGTCAAAATAGCAACATAAAAAATCTTTGCACCCTTCGCGCCTTTGCGTATTTTGCGTTAATTGAGATTTACATACAGGGAACATACACATGCTGACCATTTAATTTCCTGTTGCACAACGTCGATAAATCCATTAAGCACAGATTCCCGGTGTCTGTATAATAACGTGCTCCAGAAAACTGACAGAAAGTAGTTAATAGATATGTCCCTGATTCGACCATTTGCCGGTTTGCGACCTGTCCCTGAACATGCAGCCGATGTTGTTGCGCCTCCCTACGATGTTCTGAATTCTGCTGAAGCGCGTGAGCGCGCCAAAGGGCGCCCCTGGAGCTTTTTGCACATTTCCAAGGCCGAGATTGATTTGCCGGAAGATACTGACCCGTATGATGCGGCTGTGTATGCAAAGTCTGCGGAAAATCTGAAAAAGATGCTGGATGCAGGCGTGCTGATGCGCGAAGACAAGGACTGTTATTACGTCTATCGCCTGATCATGAACGGGCATTCGCAGACGGGACTGGTGGCTGTCGCATCTGTTGCGGACTATGACATTAACCGTGTGCGTAAACATGAGTATACGCGTCCTGCCAAGGAAGATGATCGTGTACGCCAGATCGAAGCACTCAACGCGCAGACCGGCCCGGTATTGCTGGCCTATAAATCACAGCCTGATATGGACGCGATTCTTGAAGCTGTAACGGAATCAGAACCCGTGGTTGATGTCACCGCCGATGATGGTGTGCAGCATACCTTCTGGGTTGTTGATGATGATGAAACGATCAGGCAGCTGACGGATGGTTTTGATGCCATGAAAGCGATTTATATTGCAGACGGCCATCACCGCTCTGCTTCAGCATCACGAGTTGCCAAGACAAAAGGCGGCGATGGCAATCAGAACAGTGATTACTTTCTGTCAGTCATTTATCCGCACAACCAGATGAACATACTGGATTACAACCGTGTCATAAAGGATCTCAGCGGACTATCAAAGGACGAATTGTTAAGCGAGATTGAATCGTCTTTCACGGTAACGGCCGAAGATGCGGCTGTTAAACCCGATGGCCCTGGAGAGTTCGGCATGTATGTCGAAGGTCAATGGTATCGCCTGAAAATATCCCCTGCATTGATATCCGATGATCCGGTAGCGAGTCTTGATGTCAGCCTGCTTGCGGATCATTTAATCGAGCCGATACTGGGTATCTCTGACCCGCGCACAGATTCACGCATCGATTTTGTCGGCGGTATTCGCGGCCTTGGCGAGCTGGAAAAGCGCGTCGATAGCGGCGAAATGGCCGTTGCGTTTTCATTGTTTCCAACCAGCATGGATGCGCTGATGGCCGTTGCTGATGCCAACGAAGTGATGCCGCCCAAATCCACCTGGTTTGAACCCAAGCTTGCGGACGGGCTGGTTTCGCACGTGCTGGATTAAATACAGGGACGAGGGCAGAGGTTCGAGTGGCAAGGTGTGTTATAGCTACGTGGTATTTTGAAGCTTAACCAGACGCTGCAGATTATCTGGATCATCCAGTTTTATATATAAAATTCTCGCAAAGGCGCCAAGACGCAAAGAACGCAAAGGCCTTTAGATTTTTGTATAACATGAAATAATTTATTTTATTGATCTTTCTTTGCGTCTTGGCGCCTTTGCGAGAGTAGACATCATTTTTGTGTTTCTTTCTGTGGTCATTCACGATTTTCAGCATACGGTTATCAGGTAAAACCGGTGTAATTGCTTTTCAATCGGCGTATATTGAGTGATGTTCCCAGAAAGGAGTCATACCATGCAGCCAGCTTATACTCCCCGGGACTGCATCCCCTTGCAGGCCAATCTCCCGATAGAACGCCCGGAAGAACCCCCTGAGCTTGTTCATTTTCATGATTCGGCGATGCTGGTTTTTACCGATTTCGCCCGGGTTTATCCCGTAACCATTACTGCTGACAGGACGATTGATTATGCCCTGCATAAAATGAAAAACTCGGGTGTTCGCCTGTTGCTTGTCGTGGATAAAAAGCACCGCATGATCGGCCTGATAACTGCGGACAGGATTATGGGTGACGATCCGGTCAGGCTGGCCGAGCATAAGCAGATCGATCATAGCCAGATCACGGTAGCTATGCTGATGCAGCCACAGAGGGACATTCAGGTGCTCGAATCAAGTCATCTGCGTGACGCCAGGGTGGGTCATATTGTCGCGACATTGCATCGTCTCGAACAGAAACATTTGCTTGTGGTTGATCATGGCACTGTCAGTGGGCTTTTTTCTGCCAGCCAGGTCAGCAAACAACTGGACAGAAATATTCTCGAAGAGGAAATGCCGGCACATTCGCTCGCTGAAATGGTACATTCAATCGGTTAGTCACCGCCGAAGCAGCATAAACAATTATCTCGATGGTCAGTCTCAAGATTTGTAGATTAAATTAATATATATGTTAAATTAACATAAATATTAAATTAACTGGAGTTGTGATGTCCGAGGAAACGATTGATCCCGCTGTTTTAAACTGGCTCAAGCAACTGAAATCAAGACCGGGTATCGGCATGGGCTGGATCAGGGCGGTTCGTACCCGGCGCAGCATCCAGGGAAAGCAGCTCGCTAAAAAAATGCAGGTAAGCCCGGCAAGAATCTCTGTACTGGAAAAAGATGAGCAGCGCGGTGCGGTCACGCTGAAAATGATGCAGAAAGCGGCTGACGCGCTTGATTGCAGCTTTGTTTATGCCTTTATCCCGAAATCGCAGCAGCATGAGGCGAAACCCAGGATTCATCTCGATTCAGCGCATATGAAAGGGGACAAAGAGCGCCAGGTTACTGACCTGCAGAAGCAATACGAGCGCAGTCTTTCAAAAACGACCGAAGACTGAAACATGTATAATCGGCCGCTAATATAGCGATGGTCATATCAGCGTTTTAGTGCATGGTGGCTCATTTCAAAACATCTCAGCACGCACAGGATCAGCTTTGTCGTACCAGAAACTTGAACAACGATTGTCCGCGATTTGTGATTCTGCAAAGGTCGGCACCCTGTCCCAGTCAAAAATCGGCATCGAAAAGGAAAGCCTGCGTGCGGCGGAAACAGGTGGAATATCACAGATGCCTCATCCACCGTCACTGGGTTCGCCGCTAACCAATCCCTATATCACCACTGATTTTTCTGAAGCAATGATGGAGCTGATTACGCCACCTTGCGATTCGATTGAGCAGGCGCTGGACTTCTTGAATGATCTGCAGGTGTTCGTTTATTCTCAATTAAGAGAAGAGAATCTCTGGGCGACAAGCATGCCATGTGTTGTTGAGAGTGGTGACAGTATACCTGTTGCACAGTATGGCAAGTCCAATGCCGGTATGATGAAAACCGTATATCGGCGCGGTCTGGGTTATCGCTATGGCCGTACCATGCAGGTGATTGCCGGTGTCCATTTCAATTATTCGTTTTCCGAGGCTTTCTGGTCAATGTACCAGGACATTGAAAAGGACAGGCTGCAAAAACAGTCATTTATTTCAAACCAGTATATGTGCCTGATCAGGAATATACTGCGTTACGGCTGGTTAATACCTTACTTGTTTGGAGCTTCACCAGCGGTATGCAGGTCTTTCCTTCAAGGCAAGCCGTCCATACTGTCTTCATTTAATGAAAATACCGTGTATGAACCCTATGCGACTTCACTGCGCATGGGTGATATCGGATATACCAATAACAAGGAAAGCATGGCAGGCATCAAGGCCAATTATGATAGTCTTGACGCCTATATCGCGAGCCTGAGATGTGCTATTGAAACGCCATTTGATGAATATGAAAAAATCGGGGTCAAGGTTGATGGTGAATACCGCCAGCTCAATGCCAATATTCTGCAAATAGAAAACGAGTATTACAGCACGGTACGTCCCAAGCAGGTATTGCATGATAACGAAAAGCCAACCAGTGCACTGGAGCAACGCGGAATTGAATACATAGAAATACGATCTATTGATGTTAATGCGTTTGATCCGTTAGGAATCAATGAAGAGCAATTGCGATTTCTTGAGATCTTAGTGCTGTTTTGCCTGTTGCAGGAAAGCCCCGCATTATCGCCTAATGAGATTAACGAAATCGACATGAACCTTGTACAGGTTGCCCACATGGGGCGAGAGCCTGGCATCAGGCTTTCATGTAATGATGAATCTATCGAGTTAAAACAATGGGCGAGTGAATTATTGGCTGCGATGCAGGGTGTCGCGCAATTACTGGATGATGCCCATGACAGCAAATCCTATACACAAAGCCTTGCCAGTCAATTCGACTGTGTGCTTGATCCTGCAATGACGACATCTGCCCGCATGCTGGAAGAAATGCGTGAGAACGATGAGGGTTTCTTTCACTTCGCACGACGCATGTCATTGGAGCATCATAACTATTTCAATACACTGACGCTGACAGAAGACAGGAAGCATCAGTTTGAGCAAGCCGCAAATGATTCAATAGCCCTGCAGCTTGCTATCGAAGCGGAGGATATGATCGACTTCGATGATTACCTGAGGCGCTACTTTGCGCAGTAGCTCCTAGGGCCTGTTAATACTATGCGGATACCCAGCGTTGGCTCTCCAATGAGGCCAGGCAAGGCGCGCAGAGCGAAGTTTGGTTGTTCTAAATAAGCGATGCGCAACGCCGCATGGCCTCATTGGAAAGACAACCCGGAGGGACGGGGCCATTTTTCCGCATGACCGCGTTGCACTTTCGCTTGTGTACGCCAAGTACACGGCGCTCAGTGCGCCTTGTCCTGCAAAAAAATGGCCGCCGTCGATGGGTGTCCGCATAGTGTTAACAGGCCCTAAATAAAATATAATCAAACGCTCATTATTTAAGGTTAGTTACATGTTTAACTGGATCGACAGGTTACCTGTAAAGGCGCTGTTCGTAGTTGCAGTTTTCTTTGCGCTGGCGCCGCTTAAACCCGAACCTCATTTGATTGAGAAACTCAGGATGTTGTCTGAGGGCGCATTGACCCGGCCGATTGATATCTTTGACCTGTTCATGCACAGCTTGCCGACAGTGTTGCTGGCGATTCGGTTAATCAGGATACAGCTGAATAAATGACAAGGCCTGTTTATTACATCTTGTGCCTGCTGATTGCATTAATGGCTGCGCCATTAGAGGCGAGTGATGTATCTGATGCCATCAATGCCATGCGTGCCGGAAATTTTGCCGAAGCCTACTGTGTGCTCAAGCCATATGCAGAATCCGGAGATGCGGAGGCGCAATACAATATTGGCTGGATGTACCTCAATGGCTACGGGCTGATGATGAATGACAGTAAGGCGCTGGAATGGTGGCAGCGTGCATCCGATCAGGGCTACACCGATGCAAGTTTTTCAATTGCCATGCTTTACAGCCTTGGAGAAGGCCAGGTTGAGAAGGACACGGACAAGGCGATTGAATATTACCTGATGGCCGTAGAGGATGGTCATGAGGACGCCAACATGATTATCAGATCCATGCTGGCCAGGGATGACAAATCAATCCGTCAGCGCAAGCAGGAAATTGTACGCACCTATGGATATCTGCTGGGGCCTTTATTTGATGTCAAAGTCGAACGTGCTAACCTGCGCCGGAAACCTTCACTCGAAAGTAAAATTGTCACTGTACTCAACCAGGGGGAGGCCATGGTAGAGCTATCTGCCAAAGGCAAGTGGATGCAGGTTGGTGTGCTGAAGAGCGGTGAAGTTGCCTGGATATACAAATCACTGCTGCAGCCGCATGTGCTGACAAACAGGAGCTTCTAAACGCCCATCAGTGTTTTTATCCGGCTAACATAATCCCGGGTTTCACGCGGCATGTAAGGTTTGACTTGTTGCCACAGCGGCGCATCTGTCTGCAGTTTTCTCGAAGCATTGAGGATCCTGCCGTAGCCGGCGTTATAACTGGCAAGTGCCAGATACAGCCTGTCCTGCTCTGGCGTCGTAGGGAATTTCCTGTATAGAAGACGATCGTAGTAAATACCGGCCGCTATGTTCCAGCGTGGCTGATCGACTTCCGCGAAGTGCGGGTTCTTGTCAGTAATTTCCTTGAAAGTATCGGGCATGAGTTGCATCAGGCCTATGGCGCCGACATGGCTGACGGCGTCGGCGTTCAGGTTGGATTCGGCGATTGCCTGTGCCTTGAACCAGTGCCAGTCGAATAACGGACCGAAGTAACGCTTGCTGTATTTGCGGAAGTGCCGGTCGTATTCATCTGTCCATTTATCTGAATCCACGGGGTGGTTATTCAATGCAAAAACCGTGGAAATACAGAACAGCGTGATGAACAGCAGGAAAATTCTATCTGGCAGCATGGCTGGCATGGTATAAGTCCCGGGTTAACTCAGGCCCAGGCCAATAACAAGTCCTAAAGCGGTCCCCACGCCGATAAACAGCCCCATGACCATCAGTCCGACGGCAATATTGCCTTTGCCGAGTTCGTCGCTGATGTTGAAGCTGACGATTTTATTAAACATGCTGCAGCCCAGTTTCATGAACAGCAATGTCAGCACGCCACCTAATATGACATACAGAAAATTGAGAACAATAGGGTCAAGTTGTGATGACATTTAAGATCTCCAGTGAATCTGTATGAAAGTATAGACGAGTATTGTCAGTTCTTGCCGCCACCCTCGCATGGGGGCGATTCCGGAGCCTTGCCCTTCTCAAACCATTCTTCCATGGTCAAGGTATGAAGCGCAAGTGCATGGATTCCTCCCTTGAGTTCTTGCTCCAGTGCCTTGTTGACCAGGCGGTGGCGTGCCACAGGCATCTTGTCCCTGAATTCATCGCTGACGATGATAACCTTGAAATGGGACTCGGAGCCTTCAGGCACATTGTGCATGTGGCTCTCGTTAATCACTTCAAGGTGCTCAGGTGACAGGGCCTGTTCGAGTTTGCTGGTAATTGTCTGTTGCATCTTCATCGGGGTATTTTATCACGCAATAATATTAGGGAAGCTCTGAATAATTCATCCATGAATTATCAGAGCACGAACAAGATAAAATGCGATTTTATCTTGTTCTTCATTTTCAATGTCTTATCAGCCACTGAAAATGGCAACACATCCATGTGTTGCGGAAACTCTGGATTAATCAGAGTTTCCTTAGAAAAGTAAGCCTGCGAGGTCGCCAAATCCCCACACCAGGGTACCGACAACCAGCAGGTAAAAACCTCGCAGGCCATTTTCCCAGATATCTTCATCAAGGCCGCGTGAGCGTTCCAGGGTTCCGCGCTTGATGTCTTCTGCAAAGTCACGATTGAAGTTGTGCTCGTGATAGCTGCGGCGTATCTTTAACCGGCGGCTGTTCTCGATAATCTGACTGGATGTAAGGAATATACCAATCACTACAATCATCGAACCGGAACGCGCAAACCAGGACCAGTCATTTTGATCAAAGCTGAGCCATACGCCAATGATAAATACAGTAACGCTAAGCAGTAATGCCTTGCGCGTGGACAGGATGACGTGTCTTTTCAGCGCGGGTCTTTTTTTAAGTGCTCGCCGGATGACCGTTTCATAACGGTACACTTGGGTTACTCCCGTGGTTATCCTGCCACCGATTGTCGATGAATACCTCAAGTGGTCGGAAGCATTGCTTGTATCTCATTTTGTTGCTGTTGTGAATCAGGTAGCCAAGATACAGATATTCAAGCGCCATGAGTTCTGTATGCTCGATCATTTTCAGCACGCAATAGGTGCCCAGGCTGCGATTTGGTGCATCAGGTGCGTAATAGCTGTACACCGCCGAAAGCCCTGAATGAACATGGTCACATACGGCCACAGCTAACAGCTGACTGTTTTCTCTGAGTTCCACAAAGAATGTTTCGCTCCAGTCACTGTAGAGGAAACTTTTATAGTCTTCAGGCACAGGGTTCGCCATGTTGCTGTGAGCATGGCGCGCATTGATATACCGCTTGTACAGTTCAAAATGCTCATCCGTGTAAGCAGCTTTCACAAGGTGTGTCGAGCAGTTTCTATTGATTTGCAGACAGCGGCGTTGGCTCCTGTTGGGTCTGAACCTGTTGACAGGTACGCGGCAGGGAATGCATTGCGCGCAATGTTTACAATGTGGCCGGTATGTGTGACTGCCGCTGCGTCTATATCCGAGTTCGATGAGCTGGCTATATAGCTGCATATCCATTGGCACACTCGGATCAGGCACAAGATTGGTCGCCATGTGGTCGGGCAGATAACCGCATTCATGCTCGGTAGTGAGGTACAGATTGAGGTTCTGTGAGTTCATGGTGGAATAATACCACCAGATTTACCGTCATCAAAAGTAGTGACAGCCGATGACAGCCTCGTGCCCAAGTGCTGCTATAATGCCGCGTTTTAACGCCGAACCTGCTTGATAACAATCATGTCACGAGAACAACGCCTGGCAAAGCTTTACGATTTGCTGAAACAACGAATTTTGATCCTGGATGGTGCCATGGGTACCATGATCCAGCGCTGCAATCTGGGTGAGGCAGATTATCGTGGTGAGCGCTTTGCCGACTGGCCTTCGGATCTAAAGGGCAATAATGACCTGCTGGTGCTGACCCGACCCGACGTTATTCGCGATATACATACCCAGTATCTCGACGCAGGCGCCGATATTATCGAGGCCAACACCTTCAACGCGACACGCATAGCCATGGCTGATTACGCCATGGAAGAGCTCAGTTATGAAATCAATGTCGCAGCTGCACGACTGGCGCGCGAGGCGGCTGATGCTGTCGGCACGGATGAGAGCCCGCGCTTCGTTGCCGGTATTCTCGGTCCAACCAACCGCACCTGCTCCATATCGCCTGATGTGAATGATCCGGGTTATCGCAATATCACCTTTGAGCAACTGGTCGATGCCTACAGTGAATCCGCGCGGGGACTGATCGAAGGTGGCGCCGACATCATCCTGATCGAGACCATCTTCGATACCTTGAACGCCAAAGCGGCCATTTATGCCGTCAAGCAGGTTTTCGAGCAAGACAATATCGAATTGCCGATAATGATTTCCGGCACGATTACCGACCAGTCCGGGCGCACATTGACTGGCCAGGTAACCGAGGCCTTTTACAATTCATTAAGCCATGCCGAACCCGTGTCCATTGGGCTCAACTGTGCACTCGGGCCCGATGATCTACGCCAGTATGTGGAAGAGATGTCGCGCATTTCGCAATTCTATATTTCAGCACATCCCAATGCAGGTCTGCCCAATGAAATGGGGGGGTATGATCTCGGCGCCGATGACATGGCAACGGCTATCGCGGAATGGGCCGAGAGCGGTTTTCTGAATATCGTCGGAGGCTGTTGTGGTACAACACCGGACCATATTCGTGCATTTGCTGAAGCCGTTAAAAACAAGCAGCCGCGCATAATACCGCAGTTGCCGGTTGAGTGCAGGCTGTCAGGCCTGGAGCCATGCAATATAGGCGAAGACTCATTGTTCGTGAATGTCGGTGAACGCACTAATGTTACCGGTTCGGCGAAATTCAAGCGATTGATCAAGGATGAGGAATATGAAGAAGCGCTGAGTGTCGCACAGCAACAGGTTGATGATGGCGCCCAGATTATCGACATCAACATGGATGAGGGTATGCTCGACTCGGTAGCCGTGATGAAACGCTTCCTCAATCTGATTGCAGTCGAACCGGAGATATCACGTGTACCTGTAATGGTCGATTCTTCCAAATGGGAGGTCATCGAAGCCGGATTACGTTGCATCCAGGGCAAAAGTATCGTGAATTCGATATCGCTAAAGGAAGGCGAAGACGCCTTTATAGAGCATGCCAAAAAGGTCCGACGCTACGGTGCGGCAGTCATCGTAATGGCGTTTGATGACAAGGGCCAGGCGGATACCTTTGAACGCAAGGTCGAAATATGTACACGTTCGTACCGGATACTCACCGACAATCTGGGCTTTCCACCTGAAGATATCATTTTTGATCCGAATATTTTTGCAGTGGCAACCGGCATTGAAGAGCACAACAACTATGCCGTGGATTTTATCGAGGCAACGCGCGCCATCAAACAGGCATTGCCGCACGCAATGGTGTCCGGTGGTGTATCCAATGTGTCGTTTTCTTTTCGCGGCAACAACCCGGTGCGCGAAGCGATTCACTCGGTATTCCTCTACCACGCAATCAAGGCCGGCATGGACATGGGCATCGTTAATGCCGGCCAGCTGGCCGTATATGACGACCTGCCCGAGGAGCTGCGGGAAGCCGTTGAAGATGTCATCCTCAATAAATCGAATGATGCCACTGATCGTCTGATCGAGATCGCGCCTGCTTACATGGGTGATGGCTCAACTGCACACATTAAGGAAGACCAGGCCTGGCGCGATAAACCGGTGAATGAAAGGCTTGCGCATGCGCTGGTAAAAGGCATCACCGAGTACATTGACGAAGATACGGAAGAAGCAAGGCTGCAGGCGGAGCGTCCATTGCATGTGATTGAAGGCCCATTGATGGATGGCATGAACATCGTTGGTGATCTGTTTGGTGAAGGCAAGATGTTCCTGCCGCAGGTGGTGAAGTCCGCGCGCGTGATGAAAAAGTCCGTGGCGCATTTGATGCCTTACCTGGAAGCGGAAAAAAATACGGTCAGCAGCAGTAATGGCAAAATCCTGATGGCGACAGTTAAAGGTGATGTACACGATATTGGTAAAAATATTGTTGGCGTGGTGTTGCAGTGCAATAACTATGAAGTCATTGATCTGGGCGTGATGGTACCCGCGGATACGATATTGCATGAAGCGGAAAAACAACAGGTGGATATCATCGGCCTGTCTGGTTTAATAACACCTTCGCTGGAAGAAATGGCGCACATGGCAGCTGAAATGCAGCGCCTGGGTCTTGATATTCCGTTGTTGATTGGCGGTGCCACCACATCACGTATTCATACGGCAGTGAAGATCGATCCGAAATATTCCAATGCCGTTGTTTATGTGCCGGATGCATCACGTGCAGTTGGGGTTGCCGGTGAACTGTTGAGTGAAGATCGCAGTGATGACTACGTTAAAAGCATCAAGCAAGAATATGCGCAAATGAGAGAGCAGCGCGAGCAGCGCGCTTCAACGAAAAAAACCGTGCCTCTGCAACAGGCACGAGACAATTGTTTTAAAGATGACTGGGAACATTACACACCACCGGTGCCGACATTCCTTGGCCTGAAAGCATTCGATGACTATGATCTGCAGGAGCTGGTCAATTACATCGACTGGACACCTTTCTTTCATACCTGGGAACTGGCCGGCAAGTACCCGAAGATACTGGATGATGAAGTCGTGGGCGAGCAGGCAAGGCATTTGTTTGCAGATGCGCAGGCCATGCTGCAAAAGATCGTTGATGAAAAGTGGTTGACTGCACGTGCCGTTATCGGCTTTTTCCCGGCCAACAGTTTTGATGATGACATCCTGGTTTTTTCCGATGAATCACGCGATGAAGTTGTCACGGTGCTGCATCATTTAAGACAACAACTGGCGAAGCCACCGGAAAGACCGAACTGGTGCCTGTCTGATTTCCTTGCGCCTGTGGAAACAGAGGTAAAAGATTACATCGGCGCCTTTGCGGTCACGACCGGGATAGGTATCGAGGAGCACGTACAGCGATTCGAGGCTGAGCACGATGATTACAGTAGCATTATGCTCAAGGCGCTGGCCGACCGCCTGGCCGAAGCTTTTGCCGAACGCATGCATGAACGCGTACGCAAGGAATTCTGGGCTTATGCGGCCGATGAAGACCTGACGGATGAACAACTGGTCGCTGAGCAGTACCAGGGTATCAGGCCGGCTCCGGGTTACCCTGCCTGTCCGGACCATACCGAAAAGCAGACCTTGTGGGAACTGATTGAGCCGGACAGGAATGCCGGCGTCGAGATTACTGACAGTTTTGCAATGTATCCGGCTTCTTCTGTTTCAGGCTGGTATTTTTCACACCCGAAATCACAATATTTTGGAACCGGAAAAATACAGCGGGACCAGGTTGAGGATTATGCAGAGCGAAAGAACCTTGAAAAACAGGTGGTTGAGCGCTGGCTGGCGCCGGTACTGGCTTACGATACCTGATTGTCGGGAAATCTGACGCAGTCCTAGTTTGTTTAACTGATTGTATTTAAAGAGAATAATCTGTGTTTGCTGTATCTGGATGCTGATCAGCGCTAGCAGAGTGTCAGCATAGATTACATTCACGTGTATTCTCATTCGGTAATGTCTTCAACTAACCTATAAAAAACAGTAACTTAACAATACTGGCAAGGTAAATGCATAATTACAACTAGTTTTACAGAATTTCTTTCTTGTTTTTAGAAAGGAAAGCTGTTTGCAAGATGTAAGACTCTCTCACCTTTATGCCGGTACTCTGTGCCGGCTTTTTTTTGCATGGAATACGGATATTCCGAACATGTTTTCAAGCAGCATGTCAATATTTAAAAGCTGTGGATAACTTTGGGGATAATTCTGCACCAAGATGAAGCACCGCACGGCCCTGTATGATCTGGATCTAGTCTAGTAAAAAAGTGCAGGCAGAAGAAATAACCCATATAAAACAATGAGGTAGAAATTATTTCATAAAAAGTATTGACAGTTTCGTTCATAATGTTCTTCTAATATTGTACTCAAAAAGGCCTGTTTCCCGCCTGTGTACAACTCCAGCCTGAAGACATGATTAACGCCCTGTTGTGGATAAATTCATCGAATAAAAAAGGTATTTCAACGGGTTATAATTGCTGTCTTTTTGATTTACCGAAACCATGTCCATTATTCGTTTACGAAACATCAGCGTCAGTTTTGGCGGCCCCGCCATTCTGCACAACATCAGCCTGTCGATCGATGCCGGTGAGCGTGTTTGCCTGCTCGGCAGGAACGGCATGGGTAAATCGACCCTGATGAAAGTCATTGCCGGCGACATTAAGCCTGATAGCGGCGAGATCGAGCGGCAGCAGAGCCTGCTGACTGCAAAACTGGATCAGCAGGTCAATATCGGCGCGGGCGGCGCCGTGTTCGATGTGGTGGCTCAGGGTATGGGGGAATCTGCAGAGCTGCTGAAAGCCTATCATCATGCCGTTCACAAGCTTGCAAAGGAGCATAGCGGCAGGGCGGAAGCAGAGCTGGAGAAAGCCCAGCATGCGGTGGAGGTGGCGGATGCATGGCAGCTGAACCAGCAGGTTGAGTCCATACTCAGCCGAATGAAGCTCGATGGTGACGCGCGGGTTGAGACCCTGTCCGGTGGCATGAAAAGGCGTGTTCTGCTGGCGCGTGCGCTGGTGCAGAAGCCGCAATTGCTGCTGCTGGATGAACCCACCAACCACCTCGATATCTCTGCCATTGACTGGCTGGAGGAGCAGTTACTGGCATATGGCGGGGCTTTGATCTTCGTCACCCACGACAGGGCGTTTCTACGCAAGCTGGCTACAAGGATTATCGACCTCGACCGTGGCGAGTTGAAAAGCTATCCCGGCGACTATGAGAATTTCCTCAGGCGCAAGGATGAATTTCTCAAGGCGGAAGCTGAAGCCAATGCGCGTTTTGACAAAAAGCTGGCGCAGGAAGAAGTCTGGATACGCCAGGGCATCAAGGCGCGGCGCACGCGTAACGAGGGCAGGGTGCGCGCATTACAGAAATTGCGCAATGAATACCGGCAGCGAAGGGGTCTTGAGGGCAAGGCCGCAATGAAGATTTCCGCGGCGGAACGTTCGGGCAAGCTGGTGGTAGAGGCAAGCAACATTGGCTTCAGCTACGAGGGTAATCCGCTGATCAGGGACTTCAGTACGACCATCCTGCGTGGCGACCGCATTGGTGTTATCGGCCCCAACGGCGTGGGCAAGACAACCCTGCTGAATATACTGCTCGGTGAACTTGAACCGCAACAGGGCAGGGTAAAACCAGGAACCAATCTCGCCGTTGCCTATTTCGATCAAATGAAAGCACAGCTCGATGAAGAAGCATCGGTTATCGATAATGTATCGCACGGCCGTGAAAGAATAGATATCAACGGTAAATCAAAGCATATCATCGGCTATTTGCAGGAATTTTTATTTTCACCTGAACGCGCACGATCTCCGGTCAAGTCGCTTTCTGGTGGTGAACGCAGCCGTTTACTGCTGGCCCGGTTGTTTTCACAGCCTGCAAACGTGCTGGTACTGGATGAGCCGACCAATGATCTCGACATCGAAACCCTGGAGCTGCTGGAAGAACTGTTGCTGGAGTTTGCTGGAACGGTGCTGCTGGTCAGTCATGACAGGGAATTTCTAAACAATGTGGTTACCAGTACCCTCGTGTTTGAGGGTGATGGCACGGTGGCCGAGTTTGTTGGAGGCTATGATGACTGGATCAGGCAGCGCGAAATAGATCCATTCAGTGACACGCCGCTAAAGAATGATGCCTCCAACAGTGGCAAAGAAGTCGTTCAAAAGAAACCAAACAAGCTCAGTTACAAGGACCAGCGCGAGCTGGACAGGCTGCCGGGAAAAATTGAATTGCTGGAAACGCGGGTTCAACAGTTGACGGAAGAAATGGGACAGGCCGAATTCTTCCAGCAGGACAAAGACATTATCGTCAAAACGCAAAAAGAGCTTGAAGCAGCCAATACTGACCTGGATGCCTGCTATAAACGTTGGGAACAGCTGGAGTCAACCGAGTTCTGATTCGATTATGTTTTGTATCTCACATCTGAATTAAAGTTAAGCCGCGAACAACGCAAAAGACGCGAAAATAGCAAATCGGTTTATTTGTAGTAGTTCTGATTTGATCTGACAGTTTCTGTCAGATTTCGCATGGTGAAATCGGCCTGGTATAGTGGTTTGTAGTTTTTTCTCGCAAAGGCGCCAAGCCCGCAAAGGAAAAATCATGAAACGATATTATTTCATGCGACAAAAGATACATTTCACCTTTGCGTTCTTTGCGCCTTTGCGAGAGTACATATCTGTAGCATTTCCAGGTAGCCAGACCATGCACGCACAACAAATTTCTATGGTTAAAGCCGGTATGACACAGCCTGTCAGGTAAATTCCTGACTATTAAAATTTATTGTTAAACCCAATAACCCATTTGCGCGCTTTGCGTTGTTCGCGGCTAAAATAATGATTCATTCAGATTCAAACCTGGCTATTACTGATAACGACATCCTTGATTATCTTTGCCAATGTGCGTGTTGCAGGCCCGGCGTTTTCGCTATCACCGTAAATCATCTGTAATGAAGCACGATATTGCTGGCCTTCTGTTAACGGTAAGGTTTTCAGGTTCTTTTTATCGATATAGCTGCTGATAACGTGGCGAGGCAACCAGCCGAATCCGAGCCCGTTACTGATCGCAGTCACAGCGGTATCAATACTGCTGACACTCCACTGGTGGCTGGCTTGCAACCAGCCGAAATCCATTTTTCTGGCATAACCTGAATCCCGGATGATGACCTGCAAGTGCTTATCAAGATCACTCGCGGTTATTGGCCGTTTCAGTTTGTGTAAAGCGTGAGCGGGATTGGCGACGGCAATAAAATCGATGCTTATCAGGTGATCGCCAAGAAACCCGGAGGGGGCGCTGGCGCCAATAACAAGATCCGCATTACCTTCGACCAGTGCATCTTCGGCGCCCGAAAGGACCACCTCGTTCAACTGTACGCGTGTGCCCTTGCTTTGAGGCTCGAACAGCTTGAGCGCCTGCATCAGCAAAGCGGGTGGAAAAGCAGCATCGACAACCAGGTTAATTTCCGCTTCCCAGCCCTGTTCCAGTGTATGCGCAAGCTGCTCCAGCTGCTCGGCTTCACGCAGAAGTTGCTGGGAGCGGCGATACAGTACTTCACCGTGTTCTGTTAAGCGGGCTTTGCGGCCGACAATTCTGAATACTTCAATACCGAGCAGATCCTGCAAGCGGGCAATATGATAACTCACAGAAGACTGGCTGCGATTGAGCATCGCTGCAGCCTGTGAGTAGCCTCCGGTTTCAACCACGGCATTAAGGCTGCGCCACTGGTCAAGTGAGATGCGAGGGGCAAACATATCTATAATTTAGATCAAATTCATTAATATTATGCGCTTTTATATCGAATATATCACGTCATAATAGTGATGTGCATTAACAACCTGAGGGGTAAGAAATGGATAAAGTAATCGAACTGGCTGGCAGAATACTGCTTGGGCATATTTTTCTGCTTGCCGGCATTAATAAAATCTCGGCTTATGAAGGAACGGCAGGCTACATGGAGGCGATGGGTGTGCCGGGCGTGTTGTTACCGCTGGTGATCCTGCTGGAAATTCTTGGTGGCCTGGCATTGATCATAGGATTCAAGACCAGGTGGGCCGCGATCGCGCTGGCTGGATTTACCGTGCTGGCAGCGATCCTGTTTCATGCTGATTTCAGTGATCAGACCCAGATGATCCTGTTCATGAAGAACTGGGCCATTACCGGTGGCTTGTTATTGGTCTACGTATACGGCGCAGGTGAAATCAGCATGGATCGAAAGTTGGCTCGCTAGCCTGTTCAGGGTCAAGGTTCTTGCGAGGCAAAGCGGTGGAAATAAAATTGAGCATGGAGGCTCGTCACATGAAGTTTAAAAGCTCAACGTAATGAACATATTCAACTACAGGAGGTGAAAGAGCCATGCAATCATTTATTCGAAATGCAGTGAACGGGGCAGAAGGTGAGGGTGCTTCCGTAGATCGTCTGTTTCCGGTTCAGGGTTTTATGAACTTTGATCCGTTTGTGTTGTGGGATGACTTCACGATTTCGGCCGGTGCCGGGTTCCCTGATCATCCACATCGCGGTTTTGAAGGGATTACTTATGTATTCCAGGGTTCAGTTGAGCACAAAGACAATCTCGGCAATGACTCTACAGTTACCAGTGGTGGCTTGCAGCGGTTTACTGCAGGCAAGGGTATCGTGCATTCAGAGATGCCGTCAGCACAGGGCGTTACGCGTGGAATACAGATGTGGGTCAATCTTCCCTCCAGGCTCAAGCAGCTTGAGCCGGATTACCAGAAGGTCGATTCTGACGCTGTTCCCGAACGCGAAGTAAGCAACGGTGTCATGCGTGTGCTTTCAGGCGAAGGTTCACCTTTGCGACTGAACACGCCTGTAGTGTATCTTGATGTGCAGCTTGATGCAGGTGGTGAAATCGAAGAGCCAGTACCGGCAGAGTATCGAGGGCTTGTTTATGTGATTGCAGGTTCGTGTGAAGTAAATGGACAGCCGCTAGAACAGGGTATTGCGGTATTCATGGAAGATATAACATCCGTGAATGTGAGCAGCAGCTCGCCGTGCAGGCTCATGCTGTGCTTCGGCCAGCCCCATGGAGAACCGATCCATCAGCATGGACCCTTTGTAGATTAGCCGATGCGCGTTTATGTGAACTGCTGCAAGCGTTCCGCGAGAAATCACAAGCACATCGTCAACGCATGCAAGAAGAAAAAAAGGTAAAAGCCTTAGAAGATTAATTATTCACCGCAGAGACGCAGAGGCCGCAGAGTTAGTACAGATTGCATGGTTGGTAATGCATGCTGCACTTGTGGGTCGTGCTAAGGCTTTGTGTATTTCGGCATATATTTGTTTGTATACAAATAATTATTCCTGTTCGTACACTGGCTCTATATGAATTTGAAAACATAATAATTAAAATATTTTCCTCTGCGCCCTCTGCGCCCTCTGCGTCTCTGCGGTTAATCTGGTTTTAAAAATACACAAGGTTAATCAGCTGTTAATTCCGGGAATCCAGCATTACCTTGTACACCACCGGTATGAACTGCGATGATGCGCGTGCCTCTTTCAAATGTGCCCTTGCTGATCAGGTCAAACAATCCGAAGAACATTTTTCCTGTATATACTGCATCGAGTTCAATACCAAAATCTGATTTGAAATTATTTATAAAAGTAAACAGTTCTGCTGATGTCCTGGCGTATCCGCCAAAATGATAGCTGTTCTCTATGTGATAGTTGTGCGCAGAAGAATGCCCGCATTCGGCCAGCATTTTTTTAACATCCCTGTTCAGGAAGTCTGCGCCTTTGAGTACGGCAAAACCAATGGCGTATTGATCCGCGTGCAATGCAGTTACAATACCGGCAAGAGTTGCGCCTGTTCCACACGCGACAGTAATGGTATCAAAAGGAATATCAATATCTGTGACTATCTCGGCGCAGCCTTTCAAGGCCAGTTGATTACTGCCACCTTCCGGAAGCAGATAAAAATCACCATAGCGTTGATGTCGTTCATTTATGAAATCGGTCGAAGTTTTGTTGCGATAGGTTTCACGGTTCACATACTCGAGCTGCATGCCGCAATCGCGTGCGAATTGCAGGGTGGGATTCAGGCTGTCGTGTGCTTCGCCCCTGATAATGCCAATAGTTTTGAAGCCGAAGTGTTTCCCGGCGGCAGCAGTGGCATAGATGTGATTTGACCAGGCGCCGCCGAAAGTGAGCAGGGTGTTATGGTTTTGTTTTCCGGCCTGTATCAGGTTGTACTTGAGCTTGCGCCACTTGTTGCCGCCAATATAGCTATCCGCGAGGTCCTCGCGTTTAACATATAAAGAAACGCCTGCTTTTTCGAGCAGGCGTGATTCAAGCTTCTGGAGGGGTGTGTCGTTTACAGAAAACGCGATTGAGCTCAGCGTTTTTCTACCACGTGAATAACTTTGGAATGTTCAAAAAATACAACTCGGTCAGGATATGTCCAGCTGGTGATGGGTGGTTCGCCAACGGTTGGTGAGATTTCAGCGGGACGACCCAGTTCATTCTGAACCTTGTCCATCGACATGCCACGCCTTGGAAAATCAAGTGGACTGATTACGATGGTGTCACCTGGTTGCATTTCGAGCACATCACCACTGATCTGTTCAACCACAACTTCTTCTACGATGACTTCTTCAAAGGCGGCTTCTTCTACCACAACGACTGCTTGTTCCGGCTGTTCAATCGCCATCGGCTGCGCTTGATCGGGTTCGTCATAACGTTCTGACATGGCAGGACGGTCGGCCATTGCCATGGCAGGAAGCATCAGCCCGGCTAGAATAATTATTTTTTTATACATAACTCCCTCTTCGCAATAGTGCGCGTGCTAATCCAGAGTGTAGCACTTGCAACGGGATTTTGCGGTCTAAAGCAGCTGCTTCTGCCGTGGTGAGCAGGGGCTGTGCAGGGTTTAGCCGTTGTATTTCTGCAGTACCAGGCAGGCGTTTGTACCGCCAAAGCCAAAGTTGTTCGTCATCACAGTGTTCAGTTCAACATTGTCTTTTCTTTCGGTAACGATAGGCATGTCTTTAGCGGCTTCGTCCAGGTTGTCGATATTCACTGAAGCCTGGATGAAGCTGTTTTCGACCATCAGCAGGCTGTAAATCGCCTCCTGTACACCTGATGCGCCCAGCGAATGCCCCGCAAGCGATTTACTCGAGCTGATCGGCGGAACCTTGTCGCCAAAAGTTTCGCGAATTGCCTCCAGTTCCCTGGTGTCGCCAACAGGCGTGCTGGTGCCGTGGGTGTTGATATAGTCGAGCGGTTGTTGCAGATGCTCAGTTGCCATTTGCATGCAGCGAACAGCGCCTTCGCCTGAAGGGGCGACCATATCTGCACCATCCGAGGTGGCGCCATAACCGACGATTTCAGCAATAATGTTAGCGCCGCGGTTCAGTGCATGTTCGAGCTCTTCAACAACCATGGTGCCACCACCGCCGGCTATAACAAAACCATCGCGGTCAGCATCGTAGGTTCGTGACGCTTTTTCCGGGGTTTCGTTGTATTTGGTTGACAATGCGCCCATGGCATCGAACATCATGCTCAGTGACCAGTGCTCTTCTTCGCCGCCACCGGCAAAGATAATGTCCTGCTTGCCCATCTGGATCAGTTCATAAGCATTGCCGACACAGTGTGTGCTGGTAGCGCAAGCGGAGCTGATCGAGTAGTTAACACCCTTGATATGGAAGGGCGTTGCCAGGCAGGCGGATACCGTGCTGCTCATGGTTCTTGGCACCATGTAGGGACCAACGCGGCGCAGACCCTTGCTGCGCAGAATATCGGCGGCTTCAACCTGGTTTGAGGACGAACCTCCACCGGAGCCCATGATGATACCTGTGCGTGTGTTGGACACCATGTCATCAGCCAGGCCGGCATGTTCGATAGCCCGTTGCATGGAAATATAGGCATAGGCAGCCGAGTTGCCCATAAAGCGCTTGACCTTGCGGTCGATGTGGGCGTCGAGATCGATATCAATACTGCCGGCAACATGGCTGCGCATGCCCATGTCGACATATTCTTGCTGGAATTTAATACCAGAGCGGCCCTGTTTAAGTGAATCAAGTACGGCATTTCTGTCATTCCCAAGACAGGAAACTATGCCATAACCAGTAACAACAACACGTTTCATAAAAAAATCTCTAGAAATTATCGGTAGAGGTAAATAATCCTACCCGCAGGTTTTTTGCGGTGTAAATAACCCGGCCATCAACGGATAACTCACCATCCGCGATACCCAACACCAGATCTCTGGCAATGACCCTTCTGATATTAATCTGATAGCGGACTGTTTCGGCGGACGGTAATACCTGGCCGGTAAATTTTACTTCACCTACGCCGAGTGCACGTCCACGGCCGGGATAGCCGAGCCAACCCAGGTAAAAGCCGACAAGCTGCCACATGGCATCCAGACCCAGGCACCCCGGCATCACCGGATCACCATCAAAATGGCAGTCAAAAAACCACAGCTCGGATTTTATGTCCAGTTCAGCCTGGATTTCACCCTTGTTGTACTCGCCGGTATTGTCTGCAATGTTTGTGATACGATCAAGCATGAGCATGTTTGGCAGGGGCAATTGTGCATTGCCGGGTCCAAAAATCTCACCATGTCCGCATTTTATTAATTCATCATAGGTGTAGGAACTTTGACGGTTCATTGAGGCTGCTTCTTTATGGTTTTTGGGTTTCTTGTTTGCGAGCATTTTGGTTTGGCTAAAAAGGATTGATTTTATAGGAAATTGCCTAACGATGGTATCTGACATAATCGAATGAGAATGGAAATATGCAGGAAATTCTGCTCATTAGCCTGTTGCTGGCAATAATCGCCTACTGGTGGGATACCATGCGCACCAACGAGATAGCCATGCAGAACTGCCGACGCATCTGCCAGTCCACGGGTGTTCAACTACTGGATGCGACTGTATCCAGGCAACGAGTGTGGTTGCGAAGGCATCCTCAAGCTGGGGTTCAGATATGCCGTTTATACAGCTTCGAATACAGCCAGGATAGCGAAAACCGCCAGTTCGGTTATATCGTGTTGCTCGGGCACCAGGTGGTAGAGAGCAAAATCAGGCCATCAAACGCAGTGGAGTCCGGCTCAGGTTCTGAGTCGGACTCCACCATGCATTAGCCAGCATTTCTCACCAGGCCGCTGAATCTCCCGAGTAACCGCATGATTAGAAAACCCGAAGCTCGATTTCAATCTAATGCAGTCTGTTTGGTGGGGCGCTATTTCGTTTCATGCACATCTGTAGCGTCCCTGCGTACACACCTTCCTTCAAACCATAGCTATTGCTATGCTTTTCAGTCCAGATGCGCACTCAGAAACACTACAGATGTACCTGAATCCGAAATCCTGGTGAGAAATGCGGGCTGGATCAGGGCTGGCTGTATCAGTAGGTAAAGAAGCGTTTGCTGAATTGCAGGCGTGCCGGGCCTTCTTCACCTTCAGGCGTGATGTTGAGCTTGAATTTCAGGAATTCACCATCGCTGACTTTCAACTCGGCAATGTAATAGATCGCAGTATCCTCCTTGATTTCACGGAATTCGAGATTTTTCAACTGCCCGGTCAGGTTGCTGGCATTGCCTGCAACAGTAGCGGCGACGGGTTTGCCCGTTGTTCCCATGACTTTCTTCAATACTGTAATGTTGACAATGATGCGGTTATTGCGACGCGTCAGCTCATATGCCTTGGCAATTTCGGGAGACAGGGTGTCGCTTCTAAAAGCGTTGTAATGGACGACATAATCACCGAAAACCTTCGAATTTTCAGCGGCAGCATTAACACCGAAGCCGAGCAATACAAGTATGAACAGGCTTTTAATAAACTGGTTCATTTTTCCTCGAAAACAGGATGACCCACGCATACGATATCTCCTCATAAGTATTCGTTATAACAATTATAGGGTAACACTATTGAGGTTATAAGGTACATTCTCAATAGCAGCATAAAGTCTACAATAGTATGAATATTTGTGTTTTTCGACCATAAATGAGTATTTATTGACCAGCTGGCAACAGTTTCAGCAGCTCATTGCCGATGCAGTCAAGCCTCCACCCTCTCAATACCTGCAAATCGCGTTTTCCAAAAATAAGCTTTTCAGCATCTTTGCGATTGCACAGCATGCCCTGTGAAATCCCGAGCTCGGAAGCCTTTTTACCCAGTGCATCAAGCACGGCAGAAAGTGCTGCTGACTGATCCTGTGTCAGTTGTCTGCGTTTGAGTGAGGGCCATTCGGATTCCGACTTGCCGCAGGCAGAGCAGATGGTTTCAGACAGTGACTCCAGCTCGGACATGTCAAATAATTTTCTGATGTGGCCAATCCGGGTCAGTTCACTGATGTTCTTTGGCTGTTTGACAGCGATCTGGACAACATGGTCATCCGGCAGGATTCTGCGGCGCGTCCGATCCTTCGCTATCGCATGTTGTTCACGCCATATGGCGACTTCCTGCAATACAGCAAGCTCAATACCACGCAGGCGTTCCTTTCCTTTAACTCGTGTCCAGCAGTTAGACAGGTCATCCTGGTTGTTCAGTGCTGTTGAACACAGACGCTCACATTCCTCGCGCATCCATAGTGAGCGCTTGAGTGCTTCCAGTTCTCCCTGCTGTTGTTTGTATAATGACAGCAGGTAACGCACATCATCGGCAGCATATTCGAGTTGCGCCTCTGTCAACGGGCGCTTCAACCAGTCCGTGCGAGTCTGGGATTTGGGCAATTGTATATTGAGTTCCTTTTCCACCAGCCTGGCATAACTGATCTGATGGTCATCATTCATCAGCGCTATAGCGACCTGGGTATCGAAAAGGGGGCAGGGTTTTTCACCGAGACTAAGTTCCAGCACTTCAAGATCCTGCAGGCAGGCATGAAAAACCTTGGTTATCGAATTGTTGAATAAAAGCTCGGATAATTGCGGCCTTACGTCGAACGCCAGAGGATCAATGCAGGCTATTTGACCATTACCCGCGATCTGTATCAAACCGATATGAGGGAAAAAGGTCCTTTCACGGGCGAATTCAGTATCGACGGCAATACAGTCCTGGGTTTTCAGTTCATCACATAAGGCAGCCAGTGCTGCGGGTGACTCGATGAGTTCGGGCGTCATTTAGGCGCCAGTAATTCAATTTGATAGCCGTCAGGGTCTTCTACGAAGGCGATAATGGTTGTGCCGGCATTCATCGGGCCGGGTTCGCGAATAATTTTCCCACCCTGGGCACGAATTTTCTCGGCCGCAGCGTAAACATCATCAACCTCGATTGCGAGGTGGCCAAAACCACTGCCTAAATCGTAGGTATCGGTATCCCAGTTGCGGGTCAACTCGATAACAGAATGGTCCTGTTCATCGCCGTAGCCAACAAATGCAAGGGTGAATTTGCCATCCGGGTAGTCTTTTTGTCGCAACAATCTCATACCCAGAATTTCGGTATAGAAATTAATGGATTTTTCCAGGTTGCCAACGCGTATCATGGTATGTAGCAGGCGCATACTCATCCTCAACCGTTTTTAGTCGTAAAGCGTGTATGTTACATTGCTGCATACATTGATGCGACAATCGAGTGAAGCACACGACATGGATTATTCATTTAACGCCAAGACATTCAGAACTCTGCTGCACGCTGCAATTGCAGATCATATCAGTGAAATTACCGCCCAAACTGCAGGCGACAGTACGACCGAAGAAACGCCCGAACAACTGCTGGCAGGAATGGAACAGGCGATTGATGTAATGGAACGTGCCGATGCGGATGCAGCAGCCAGGCAGGGTGAAACCGTATTGTCTGATGAAGAAATTACCGAGATCGGCGATTTTGCGCTGGGCCTGCTGGAAGCCATTGTGGACCGTGTGGAGACTGTCAGCGGGCGCCAGGAGCGGGACCTCACGCGCCTGGCTATACCCATATCCTTGTGGGTTGCGAGGCAGGGCGGACATATCAACAAACTGGAACTGGTGGTTAATTCGCTTGCGGCCTGGGCCAATGAGTTGCACGATACCCTGCAGATTGCGGAACTGGTGCGGGTTATTCGCGAGATTATTGATGCAGCATCGGATGAGCTTCGTAAGGACCTGGAGCAAACCAACCCGATGCGCCCATGGCGCATTCTCAACCTGAATTATGGCATTGTCGCAACTCGAAGCCATGATCCAGTGTTGATGGATGAGGCCTTTGCTGTAGTGGTTGAAAACCTGCCACAGGAGGCACGCGCATTTTTCAGGGAAGGCATGCAGCAGATGGATGCTGTTGGGTACCCCGAAGAAGTACGTGAAGTTGTCGAAAAGTATGACCGGATGTGGGGTTCAGGCGATACACTCCATTGAAGGGGCGAGGTAAAACTAAGCGCGCCTGGGCACTTCCTTGCCACTCTTCCCTCGCCACTAGCCTTTCGTCCCTGGCTTCGCAGAAGCCAAATGCTTGCTCTGCATGAATGCCGAATGCGGCACGTGCAGAAGATCAGCCAGTCTCCTCACCAGGTGTTCTTCAAACTTGTGAACAGTATGGTCAGCATATGCCATTTGCCAAAGGCGTGTAACCAGTTCGCGTTTTTGTTGCTGTGTATAGAACTCATTGATGAGTGAGGTGAACTGATAATGGTCTGTGGCCTGGGTCCTTTCCTCTTCAGCCAGTTGTATAAGGTTTTCCGCCTCATCTTTATTCAAATCAAAATTGTCCTGCAAGGCCTTGCGCAGGGTGTTGAGCTCGTTTTCATCAACCGAATAATCAGCATACAGAACTTCAATCATCAGCGCAGCGCAGGCAAGCTGTAGCTGGTGTTCCAGTTCATCTTCACTAATGCTCTCGGTGACGATGATGTACTGCTCGAAGAATCGCTTTATTTTTACGATCATGATGCTTCCCTGATTTTGTGCAACAAATTTTCGAGGCGTGCTTCGTCAAAACCGCTGATCATGTATTTATCGATCAGTAACACAGGAATGACCTGGCCATTGACCTCATTGAATAACCTTTCACCTTCGGCGGAGCGTTCGATATCGTATTCGCAGTAACTGATGTTGTTATCGGTTAAATAACGACGTGCCTGGTAGCAGTAAGGGCACCACCAGGTGCCCAGCATGATAACTTCAGGATTGCTCTTGAGGACTTCATCATTGCAGTGAATACGTGCAATTGAGGGCTTGTAGCTGACGATGGCCAGTCCAGTAACGATGAGTACAAGAATGACAATACCATTCAGACGGCGTGGTCTGGTTTTGCCGGTATTGTTACCTTGTTGTTCACTATTTTTCATGACGATATAAAAACAACACCCGGGAGCCAGTATGACTCCCGGGTGCCTTGTTTGTTCCAGTTACAGCGGTGTTTTAGCGCATGGTTTCACGTCTGCTTCTATCAAAATCACGGTCGCTGTGCTCGCGCAGTTCTGCAATGAAGTGCCTGCGATAATACAGTACGGCACTGGTGCCATTCGCTTTAACGTCAACGATTTTCCACTTGTCGTCAGTGCGTTTCATACCAAACTCAAGGCGTGCTGCAGGCTGGTCTTTCCTGATAACATTGATCCTGACTACGGCCTCATCTCCACGGCTTCTGTAACGGGTTGTGTCATAGCGCAGCGATGTATTTGCGGGATCAAAACCACCCATATGTGTAACCAGCGCCTTGAGGAATGTTTCCTGCAGTTTTGTCTGGAACTTGATCTTGTCCTCAGTGCTCATGTAACGCGCATAGGGTCCTGTGATCCATTCAGACATCGCATCGAAATCAAAATGGGGGAAGATTCTCTTTTCAAGGTAAGCTCGGAGCATGCCTGGATGTGCGGCATCCTGGCCCTTGATGAACTTCTCAAGATCCGAAATAGCCTGCTTGAGTTCAATTACCGGGTCAGGTATGTCTGCGTAGCGGCTGCTTCTGACGGGGTTGCGGTCACCCCTGTCGTCATAACGTTTAGAATAGTCGGTGTATGCATATGATGTATTCATGCACAGGGTAACGAACAGCGCGATGAGTGGTATAAGAAATTTCTTCATGTAAGTTCTCTTTATTATAATAATGTGAGCAAATGAGCGCTAAGAATAACGTGCAAAATGGGTTTTCAGCAAGAGCTGGAGCAAAAATACTCCCGATATTTTTTCTCCTGTTCTGTGGCGTGATCTTGATGCTGCCTGTGCTATCGACAGCGGCAGTTGATGACTGGTCAGTGATCGAGGAAGAGGCGGCGCTGGAGCAACGCGCGCGTGAGGTAAACGAAGGTGAACTCCAGTTGCTGGACAAGCCGCCTGAGGCAACGGCGCACCACCACCAGAATCGCCTGATGATCACCGAGCGAAGCCTGAGTGACGGCTGGGTGACAGTTTATCAATGCCATAGCAACCTGGATAAAGTCTCCGCCTCTCAGATTGTCTACAACAAGGACCGTATTCGCAATATCAAGGTGCTGTCCTCGCAGAATATCGGCTCGGCCCGGGTTGAGGGGTATACGGTGCAGATGAAGGATATAGCGGCAGAATCGAAGATCTGTATTTCCGCAGACAAGAGGGCGCTGAGCTACGAAAAAGGCAGGTATTACCTGAAGTTAGGCCCATTTATGCGTCGCTTTCTGGACGGCTATTATCCGATGCATGTTCAGGTCGAGGTTTGTTACCCGGCTTTTCTGCAGTTGCTAAGCGCGAGCCCGGTGGATGCCTTGCGCCATACCAGTGGCAGCACATCTTATGCGGATATCGATCTCTGGGTGGTTGGCAAGCTCGATATCGAGCTGGTGTTCAGCAGCAAGCAGCCTGAAGCTCAATAGAACTCGTATTTAGCAATACGTTTTATTTTGTATTCGCCGGTTTTACCGAACACGGTGATGCGGGTAATGATCGGCGCTTCGCCCTGGCAGTGGTCTTCAAAAGCGGTGCGTTCAAGCAGCTCAGATTCATTGAACACGATGGTTACGGCCCCGGAGATGCTAGCGCCGCATTGCCCATCAAGATCCTCGCTGAAGATTTGTGGTTCCAGTACAGTTGTATATACACCACGGCTGAGTTTGCAGCTACTGGTTACCTTGCTTGACTTGATGATTCTGGTTGAGTCTGTCTTGCGTGCGATTTCGACCATGTCCCATGGGGAGTAAGTGCCGTCTTCGGCGGAATACTCGAAATTTGTGCCAGCATCGCCTTTCAGCAACGAATTCGTTATTGTCAGGATGTCTGCGTCGATGTCGCATTTGTAGCTTATCAGAGGGTATATAGCATCAGACGCGATTGCTGGAACTGCCCAGTTCAGAGCGATGGCGAGTACTGTTAATATTATTCTTTTCGGGGATGTGTATACCATTCAAGCCCTTAAAAAGTCATCGACCTGTTGCTGGAGTGCTGCCCAGCAGTGCAGGTTTTTTCTTATATAAACAAGAGTACAGGCCTGTAAGATTACTACTGCCTGATTGAAGCATTGGTATTCTGTTGCTACTCGTAGTAATAGTCGTATTTGTGCAGAATGCTCTTCATGAATTCCCATGCTTCGCTGTAAGAAAGGCCGCTGTTTTCAGGAATAATGATTTTGATATAAAGCTGTTTCGGGTGTTCTTTCTTCAGCGCGGCGAGTTTGCTATGCAGCTCATTTGACGACAGTGTTGAATAACTTGTATCCCCGTGGTCTTTGAAGCGAATACGTCCCTTGCCCTTGATTTTTTCGTAGTTCACTTCAACGACATATTTACCCTTGGCGGTGCGGGCAGGTTTGACCAGCTTGTCATATTTGACCTTGAGTTTGCTGTAATCGGTTTCAACAGAAACCAGTTGCCTTGCTTGTGCCTCTTTCTCCTCGGACAGAATGATCAGTTTGTCCTCGGCTGTTTTTAGTTGAGTCGTTTGCTCGTTGTAGTTGCTGCGAAGTTTGTCCAGATCGATAATAACCTGCTGCAGCTGGCTGTCGAGGTTGGCAACCTGCTGCTCGGTGTTGGAGAGCTCGCCCTGAAGTTTCTGGTTATCTGACATGATCACGATAATCTGCTGTTCCTTGTCTGCCAGCACCATGCTCAACATCTCGTTGTCCTCGCTGGATTGCATCAACTGCATGCGTAACACAGATAATTCATGCTGTGCCTGTGCCAGTTGCTCTTCCAGGGTTGCATTGACCTCGGTAGTCGAGCGTATCACCTCTGAGGCTTCTTGTTCGGCCAGAAGGCTGGTGCGTAGCTGGTCGATAAGCTCCATGTTTCTCAGCATCAGGACGACAGAAGTCATCAGGAATATCATAACGACCACCATCATGATATCGGTGAACGATGGCCAGAAGCTTTCGCTGCTTAAACTGCCGCTGCGCAGGTCAATGAAATCGTCATTCATCGGCTATTCACCCATGCGCCATTGAATCTGCGAATCACTCCGGCAACCTGAAGCCGCTGCGCAACAGCTGTTTGATTTCACTGATATTGTCGTCGAGGTTGCCAATACTGTCGGCATAGCTGCCCATCATGTTGTTCATTTGGCTACCGGCTTCCGCGAAATCTGCTTCAACCTGTCCCATTCTTTCCGCGGCTTCACGCAAGGCACGCACCAGGTTGCCGACTTCGTGCAGCATGCTGTCGGTTTGATAGGTGAATCGCGGCATGATGTAGAGCGTGGTGGCCTGTTCTATGCCGCTGAGTAACTGGGTCTGAACATCAGTGACTTTCAGGTAGAAATAGCCAAAGAACAGGTAGCAGACGATGGCGGTGGTCGTTGTTGACAGCGCGGTCGACATGCCGTGGATGACCAGGCTCATATTGCCCAGGCCGTTAGCTGAATCGAGTATGTTGGATGCACCCAGCAGTGCCACCGAGAGTGACACGATAGTGCCGAATACACCGGTCAGAATCAGGATGTTGCTGATGAATTTGGGCAGGCTCAGTCGCGTGCTTTCCGAGGCGACCAGGGTAGATGCCAGTGCACTGTGATTGACGGCGACATTGTGCTTGCTGATTTCAACCACGGATTTATAGCGGCGGGCGATTAGCGAGTTCTTGCTGATTTTGTCTGTTGGCCGGGCCTCTTCATCCTCGACATTACGTAAAAATCGTGCCAGCGCAGATTCTTCCAGCGAGTAGCGCATCAACAGTGAAATAACCCTGAACAGGCCAAACGCAAATAAAACCAGGATGCTGCCGTTTACAATATATCCGACCCGGGTTGCCTGGTTCTTGAAGTAAATATCATTAACAAAATCCAGGTTGATCACAATGATGAGTAACAGCACTATGGAAAGCAGGATGAGTTGTAGGAGTATGGAGCGGCTGTAGCTGGCCCTGAACTGTATCATTAGAAGTAGCCCGTTATTATAATTTTTGGCTAGTTTACCCGTTGTTTCATTGGCGGGTAAGCCCGGAATCGGCTAACAGCAGTATTTTTCAGAATTTATGATAATTGATCAGAGGTGCCTTAACACTGGTGATATCGGAAGCAATCCACAGTGTGATCATTGACCATGCCGGTTGCCTGCATGAAGGCATAGCAAATGGTGCTGCCAACGAAACGGAAGCCGCGTTTTTTCAGGTCTTTCGACATCATGTCTGATATTTCAGTGCTTGCGGGTACGTCCTGCATGGATTTCCACCGGTTTACGATGGGTGTGCCATCTGTGAACAGCCATATGTAGCTATCAAAACTGCCGAACTCGTTCTGGATTTCAATGAACGCCCTGGCATTGGAGATGGTGGATTCGACCTTGAGCCGATTACGGATAATGCCTGGATTTTTCAGCAGGGTTTCTATCTTGCGTTTGTTATAACGGGCGATTTTTTTTACATCAAATTCATCGAAAAGTTTGCGGTAGTTCTCCCGCTTCTTCAGGATTGTTGCCCAGCTCAGGCCGGCCTGTGCACCTTCCAGTGTTATGAATTCAAAAAATTTTCGGTCATCGTGCAGAGCGACACCCCATTCCGTGTCATGGTAGTGCTGTTCAAGTTCGCTGCCCAGTGCCCAGTCGCAACGCTTTAGCATTTTAGTCATCGGAAATTCTGTGCCGGCCGAAATTGATAGCAATGGACAGCCTGTCATCAGAACTCATGTTCTTGCTGACCTCGTGTACCACATCGGGCGCAAAAAAAACGAACATCCCTTCTTGCGGGCTGATGACATGCCGCTTGTCGTCTTCATGTATTATCAGGTTGCCAGAATTTTGTGGTACTGAAACGTAGTACACGGCCGACATAAGCTCATCGTAGTCATCGTGGCTGTGTACAGATGTGACTGCGCCGCTTGGCATATAGTTGAACCAGCAGCCGGCCTCTAAATCGTCAATGTCCAGTAAGCGGCTGGCATGATCACAGGCTTCATCGAGCAAGTCGCTGAGTTGAGGTATTTGCCGGGATGTCAGGTAAATATTCTCGTAACGACCTCCGAACAGGTGTGTGCGTTTGATATCCGGGTCGTTTTGATGCTTTAGGAAGCCATGCAGCAGAGCGTTGTTGAGAACATCAGGTTTGCTGGAGTAAACGATATGGGTATTTGCCGGCAGGTCGATATTTGCCTTTGCCTCCGGGTTCATATCCTGCCTGTTTGTTTCCGTATTCGTCATTATCTATCTGTGCTCACGAAATCACGCAAGCAAGCATGCCACAGCTTACAGGCAAACGGTAGAGGTTATATGCCAAGTGAAAGTGACCGGTTAATCAATACGATATTCTGGAAGTTTTTGTATTACCGCAGAGGCGCAGAGATATGATTGAAGGTGTTTCCAATCTAATGGCCTATCGCCAGCAACGCTTCGCTTATGCTGGCCTATGTGTTTTTCACTTCTGTTAAATAAGCTGTTCCTCCTCTGCGCCTCAGCGCCTCTGCGGTTAAAACCATGTTATGGGTGGTCATTTTCATTTGGTTATCAACCGGCAGACATTAGACAAGCTGTGCAGTTATTCCACCACCAGGTTTCTTAGCTGGCTTTCAAATATTGCGCCAGTGTTGTCACCATCTGCCATGATCCACAGGCCGACTACCTGCTGCGGGATTGTGAATTCATACGAGGCCTGTTTCCAGGCGCCATCCAGGTCGCTGCTGTCAACTGAAATCATATCGACATCGGAGCTGAAGGGGCTTTTCCATGTTTCTCCCGGCGAGTGCAGGGCGTCAGGTATCAGGTATACCATCTTGCCGGATTGATGCTTCAGTGTCTGTCTGACCTGTTTCATCCAGCGGGGCAGCAGCGGCTCGGGCACATGATCCGGTTGGCCTTCAATGATCAGGCCAACACGAAGCCATGCGTCATCACCCTTGCGTGATTTTTCGTGTTCAATGCTGTTTTTATTGAGCATGCCATCAGCCTTCCATTGAAAGGATACTGTGCGAATATCCCTGATATCGTCGAAAGCCAGCAGCAGAAATGATGCGCTCTTGTTCACATCAAAATGTATCGCATCGTCGTTGAATCTAACCTGGTTCGGCTTGATGCGCTTGAAATGAATATGCTCAAAATTGTTTTTATCGAGAACGATTTGTTCAGCATTCAGCTGAGCTGTAACCAACAGCAAAGCTAACAATGATAAGTTCCTTGGCATGCACTTAAGGATTCCAGGTTACGATTAAAGTTCCTATCGGTAAATGATATTGCGCAGTTTCTTAACCAGTGTTTCCTTGTCATCCTTGTTTAAAAAAGAACCCAGTTCCAGCTCTTTACCATGCGATCGAATCACAACCTGGTCCGGGCGTCCCCTGAGCCGGGGTTTCCGCACAAGTATTTTTGCCCATGATCTATGGTATTCCCATGATTTTTCGGCAAAGGTGCGCCCCTGTTCGATAATTACCTTGTCCGGCTTGAATTTAATGACTTCAGTTTGAATGTTTGAGCGCGCGCACAGGTAAAGGCAGCCCAGCAGCGCAAGTACTTCCAGTCCCGAAAATGGCGCTATTAACCAGAGTCCCTGCAGCAGAAAAAATGTTGAGATCAGCGTTGCAATGAAAGCCAGTGACGCCACCACCATCATATTGAATCGCCAAGTTGCCGAGTTGTTCGGCTTCAATATGATGATGCCATTACCGGTATCCGGATTGAATTCTGAGTACACCATCGCTAAATATTATCATCCGTAATCGGTAAATAACCACAGCAATTATGTAGATTTAACACGACCTGGCCGGCCAGGTCGATTGGAATCGCCCGGATGCAGGAACTGAAATGTTTTTTCTCGCAGAGGCGCAGGGGGCGCTGAGAACTTCTATGTTTATTTTGTTCTTACCACAAACGCCTTTGCGGGTTTTGCGTCCTGGCGAGAGTTTATTTGTTTTTTTCTCTCGCAAAGGTGCCAAGATCGCAAAGATAAAAACAAATATATACCTTATCACTGCTGCCCCGTTAACTTACGCTGAATTAAGCTAGAAGCCTGATTGATATAAGCCTGATGGATGCATAGAAGTCTGGGAGACATTAAAACCAAAAAAGTGTCCCGTCATTCCGGACAGCGTTTTTTGCTGATCC